>Ga0310691_10008756_pt1 | contig 10348 bp, 9 predicted proteins | sample 176DNAGHGlowgp2_FD_203887 | JGI IMG/M metagenome (GOLD analysis project Ga0310691, IMG submission 203887) | Sheep rumen microbial communities from Palmerston North, Manawatu-Wanganui, New Zealand - 1766 DNA GHGlow gp2 (v2) (version 2) | ecosystem: Host-associated > Mammals > Digestive system >...
CGTGGATCTGAGCGGCGTGGAGCAGGATCTGGAGAACGGCGTCGGCAAGGTCAGCCGCCGCCGCTACAATCTGAATCCCGGCGACTATATCTCCCTGGATCGCTCCGTGCTCCGGGAGGAGGCGGAGAAGGTGGAGGCAAAGTACGCCCAGCCCTTTATTCAGTCCTTCTACAGCGTGAGCGCCTACACTGCGGGAGAGAGCGAGCACCATGTTCTGACCTTCAATCTCGGGCAGCGGGAGCTGGCAATCTCCGCCGACGAGATCAGCGAGCTGCTCTACGATGCCTATATGCGCAGCGATATGGCGCCCCAGCTGCACTATTCCGCCCGCATCCCGGAGCCCCTGGACGCGGCGGCCATCACCAAATCCTGCAGCACCAGACCCAGAAACGCCCAGCTCAACGAGGAGACCTTCGAGATCACCCCCGACGTGCCGGGCTACGGCATCAATGAAGATGAGCTGCAGCAGATGCTGATGAACGCCAAGGCCGGCGTCGCGTATCAGCTCCCCCTGGGGGATCTGCCCGCCTCCATCACCAGGGCGGACATCGAGAATTCCCTCTTCTCCAACGTTCTGGCGGAGGCCCATACGCCCCACACCTGGGTTGACGACCGCACCCACAATCTGATTCTGGCCTGCGAAGCCATCAACGGCAAGATCCTGATGCCGGGGGAGGTGTTCTCCTTCAATGAGACCGTGGGCGAGCGGACGGAAAAGAAGGGCTACCGGGAGGCTACCGTCTACGTGGGGGGCCATTCCGTGCCGGAGCTGGGCGGCGGCGTCTGTCAGGTGGCCTCCACCATCTACTGGGCGGCCCTCCAGGCGGATCTGGAGAACGTGGAGCGCCACTGCCATACCTTCCTGGTGACCTACGTGCCCAAGGGCATGGACGCCACCATCTACTGGGGCGCTTTGGACTACCAGTTCAGGAACAACAGCCCCTATCCCATCAAAATTGAAGCGGACGTGTCCGACGGCGACGTGCACGTCTATCTGCGGGGCCGGGAGTGGAAGGACTACACGGTCAAGCTGGACTCCGAGGTTCTGGAGGAAATCCCCTATGAGACCCTGGAGCGGCTGATCCCCAACGACGGCACCCACAAGAACGGCGACACCATCGTCTATCCCTACACCGGCTACCGGGTCAACACCTATCGCACCGTCATCCGGGACGGCGAGGAGGTGGAGACCACCAAGATTGCCTACAGCCGCTACAGCAAGCGCGATAAGGTGATCGCGGTGCTCTACACGCCGCCTGCCACCACCGAAGGCAGCGAAAGCTCCGACTAAAAAACCAGAAAAGAGGGAACCTTATGCTGACTGTCAACGCAATGGGGGACGCCTGCCCCCTGCCCGTGGTGAAAACCCTGAACGCCATCAAGGGCCTGACCGGCCCGGAAACCGTGGAGACCCTGGTGGACAACCCCACCGCCGTGGAGAATCTCCGCCGTCTGGCCCAGTCCAAGGGCTACAGCTTCTCCTCTGAAAAGCGGGGCGAGGCGGAGTACCGGGTCCTGCTGGGCGTCGGCGCCGAGGCCGGGATTCCCGAGGAAGCGCCCGCCTGCTATATTCCTCCCGCCAAAAAGCGGGTGGTGGTGGCTGTCACCGCCGACCACATGGGGGAGGGAGATCCCAAGCTGGGCCGCACCCTGCTCAAGGGCTTCCTGTTTGCCCTGGGTCAGCTGGAGGAGCTGCCCGCTGTAATCCTGTTCTACAACGGCGGCGCGGCGCTGAGCTGCGAGGGCTCCGAGTCCCTGGAGGACCTGAAGGCCCTGGAGGGCCGCGGCGTGGAGATTCTGACCTGCGGCACCTGCCTGAACTTCTACGGGCTCACCGAGAAGCTGCGGGTGGGCGGCGTCACCAATATGTACAGCATCGTGGAGACTCTGGCCGGGGCCGACCTGGTGCTTCGCCCCTGATGCGGGAGAAGAAGCCTCGGCTCTTTTTCAGCTTCGCCTCCACAGCCGCCGCCCTGGAGACAGAGCAGCTCTGCCGCGAGGCGGGGCTGCCGGGCCGTCTGGTGCCGGTGCCCCGAGAGATCACCGCGGGCTGCGGCCTGGCCTGGATGACGGAGCCCTCCGAGGGGGAGCGCATCAGAGCCTTTCTGACGGAACGGGGCGCAGCCTGGCAGGACTGCGTGCTGATCGATTTTTGAATGAGGCATCATACTGAACTCCATTAAAATGCTTTAAGATGCCTCGATTCGCAGTATGGGGAAGGCAAAAATGAAATGTAACGACAACAGGGAGCCCAAACATGATCTATCTTGACAGCGCCGCCACCTCCCTGCACAAGCCGCCCCAGGTGGCCCGGGCCGTGGCGGAGGCCATCATCAGCCTGGGCAATCCCGCCCGGGGCGCGCATGAGGTGTCCTTAGCGGCGGATCGGATGGTCTACGAGACCCGACGGCTTCTGGCAGCCTTCTTCGGCTGCCCCAAGACGGAGAACGTGATCTTCACCAGCAACGCCACGGAAGCCCTGAACGCCGCCATTTACGGCGTGCTTGGCCCGGGAGACCGGGCCGTCACCACGGATCTGGAGCACAATTCCGTGCTGCGGCCCCTCTACGACCTGCAAGGACGGGGCCTTCACCTGGATTTTGTTCCGGTTGACAGGCGGGGCCGGGTGGACTACGCCGATTTTGAGCGCCTGATTGTCCCCGGCACCAAGGCTGTCATCTGCACCCACGCCTCCAATCTGACGGGCAACAGCCTGGATCTGGCCCGCATTGCCGCCATCGCCCACAGCCGGGGCGCGCTGCTGATCGTTGACGCCGCCCAGACGGCGGGGCTGCTTCCCATCCACATGGGAGATATGGGCATCGACCTGCTCTGCTTCACCGGCCATAAGGGTCTTATGGGACCCCAGGGCACCGGCGGGCTCTGCATATCGCCGGGGGTGGAGCTGCGGCCCTTCAAGCGGGGCGGCAGCGGCGTACACTCCTATGACCGGGACCAGCCCCGGGACTATCCCACCCGTCTGGAGGCCGGAACCCTGAACGCCCACGGCATCGCGGGCCTCAAGGCCGCTCTGGTCTATATTACCGCTGTAGGCCGGGAGCGCCTGTACGCCAAGGAGCGGGTTGGAATGCTGCGCTTCTATGAGGGCGTGCGCCGGATTCCCGGCGTCCGGGTTTACGGAGATTTTCTCCAAGCCCTGCGGGCGGGAATTGTCAGCCTGAACATCCGGGACGAGGACTCCGCCGCCGTGGCGGACGCCTTAGCCGTGGACTTCGATATCGCGGTTCGGGCCGGGGCCCATTGCGCTCCCCGGATGCACCGGGCCCTGGGCACTGTGGAACAGGGCGCCGTCCGCTTCAGCTTTTCCCCCTTCACCACGGAGGAGGAAGTGGAAACCGCCATTAAAGCCATAAAAACGCTCGCTGCCGAATAGAGCAGCGAGCGTTTTTTATCGTACCGGATGATACCCCTCCAGGGCCAGCAGGGCGGTTTTCCGGTCAAGTCCGGCGGCGAAGCCCGTGAGGCTGCCGTCCTGCCCCAGAACCCGGTGGCAGGGGATCATCAGCAGAATGGGATTGCGGCCCAGCGCGCCGCCCACAGCCCGGGGACTGCTGCCCAGCTCCTGTGCCAGCTCCCCATAGCTGCGGGTCTCACCCCGGGGAATCTCTGCCGTCAGCGTCCAGACCCGTCGCTGAAAAGCTGTTCCGGCGGGCTTCAAGGGCGGCGTCGGGCCGGGGTTTTCACCCCGGAAAAAGCGCGCCGTCCAGGCCGCCGCGGCCTCCAGCACTGCCTGCTCCGCCGGATCAGCCGTCCCGTCCCCGGGCAGCTCGGTGCTTTCGTCAAATTGCAGGGAAAGCAGATACTTGCCCTCGGCCCGGAGCAAAATCCGGCCCAGAGGCGTGGAATAAGCCCGCGTCGTCATGGCCGATCCTCCAATACGGGCGCGGGCAGGGGCATTCCTCTGCGGAAGCGCTCAATCATTTCTCCCGTCAGGCTGATGGGGTTGAAGTCGTCGGGGATCTCGTCCCGGGGGAACCACTCCGCCACGGAGAGCTCGTCCTCCTGGAGCTTGATCCGGTCGCTGCCCGCCAGCTCACAGTAGAAGCCCAGCAGCAGGCTGTCGGTGAAGACCCAGGGCTGGGACTTGTAGTAGCGCAGATTCCGCACCCGCAGCCCTGTTTCCTCAAAAACCTCCCGCCGTACCGTGTCCTCGATGTTCTCCCCGATTTCGTGGAAGCCCGCCACCAGCGCGTAGCGCTTGAAGGCCCGGCCCCGATACTTGGTCAGCAGCAGCCGCTCTCCGTCGGTGACGGCCACAATGACGGCGGGGCTGATCTTGGGGTAGACGGTCAAGCCGCATTGGGGGCAGACCCTGGCCCGCTCCGTCCCGCTGTCCTCCATGGGCAGCCCGCAGCGGCCGCAGAAGCGGTTGGCCCGGTACCAGCGCTGCAGGCTCTCGCTGACGGCGGCGGCAAAGACTGCCTCCTGGGGCCCCATGCCCCGGTAGTCTTTGGCGGCGACAAATTCCAGCCCCGGGGCCGTCGGCGCCTCCGGCAGCTCGTCTCCATCCAGCAGGAAGCAGGTCTCCGCGCCTAAGGAGAAGGCGTAGCGGCAGGGGAGGGCCCAAAGCGCCTCCGGCAGCTCCGCGAAGCGGGGCAGCCGCAGCGTCCCGTCCGCAGCTCCGGCCAGAATCCCGTCGCCCCGGCGCAGCAGCGCCAGAGCTTCCGGCCGCGGCTCCGCCCGCCGAAAGGCGTTGTCATAGCGAATATCTCCTAAATCCTGAAACATCCAGCGATCCTCTTACAGGCGGACGGCGCCGTTCCCGCCGGAACGGCGCCGTCTGTTTTTGGGTTATTTCTTCATAGAGACGGCCTTGCGGCACTTCTCCGCCAGCACCTCGGGGGTCAGGCCGAAGTGCTCCAGCACGTCGCCGGCCTTGCCGCTGCGGCCGAAGGTATCGTTGACGCCGTGCCGGATCACGGGCACAGGGCAGTTCTCCGCCAGCAGCTCCGCCACGGCCCCGCCCAGGCCGCCGATCACGGAGGCCTCCTCGGAAGTGACAATGGCGCCGGTCTCCCGGGCGGCCTTCAGAATCAGCTCCTCGTCCAGGGGCTTGATGGTGTGGATGTCCAGAACCCGGGCGGAAATGCCCTCGGCAGCCAGGATTTCCCGGGCCTTCCGGGCCATGTTCACCATCATGCCGGTGGCGGCGATGGTGACGTCGCTGCCGTCTGCAATGGTGACGCCCTTGCCCAGCTCGAACTTGTAGTCCTCCAGCTCGTCGGTGAAGGTCTCCACCGCGGGGCGGCCCAGCCGCAGATAGGCGGGGCCCTCGTATTCCATCAGGGCCTCCACGGCAAAGCGCATTTCGTTGCCGTCGCAGGGGTTTACCACCAGCATCCCGGGAAGCTCTCGCATCAGGGCCAGATCCTCGGTGCACTGGTGGGTGGCGCCGTCCTCGCCCACGGAGATGCCGCCGTGGGAGCCCACGATGACGGCGTTCAGATGGGGATAGGCGATGGAGTTGCGGACCTGCTCGTAGCAGCGGCCCGCCGCGAAGATGGCGAAGGTGTTGGTGAAGGGCTTCAGCCCGCAGGCGGCCATGCCGGCGGCGATGCCCACCATGTTGTTCTCCGCGATGCCGCAGTCAAAGAAGCGCTCGGGATAAGCGGCGGCAAAGTCCTTGGTCATGGTGGCCTTGGACAGATCCGCGTCCAGCACCATCAGCTTGGGGTATTTCTCAGCCAGCTCTACCAGCGCCTTGCCGTAGGCGCCGCGGGTTGCAATCTTGCCTGCCATATCAGTTCTCCTCCAATTCTTTGATCTTCGCCTCCAGCTCCGCCTTTGCGATGGCGAACTCGTCGGCGTTGGGGGCCTTGCCGTGCCAGCCGGCCTGGTTCTCCATGAAGGAGACGCCCTTGCCCTTGACGGTGCTCATGAGAATGACGCTGGGCTTGCCCTTGGTTCTGCGGGCCTCGGAGAGCGCCGCCAGGATCTGGGCGAAGTCGTGGCCGTCAATCTTGATGACGTGCCAGTTGAAGGCCTCCAGCTTCTTGTCCAGAGGCTCGGTGGGCATTACGTCCTTGGTGGCGCCGTCGATCTGCAGGCCGTTCACGTCGATGAAGACGCAGAGATTGTCCAGATCCCACTTGGCCGCGGCCATGAAGGCCTCCCAGATCTGACCCTCCTGGATTTCGCCGTCGCCGCAGATGGCGTAAGTGCGGTAGCGCTTTCCCTGGGCCTTGGCGGCCAGGGCCATGCCAACGGCGGTGGAGAGCCCCTGGCCCAAAGAGCCGGTGGACATATCCACGCCGGGCACATATTTCATGTCGGGATGGCCGGAGAGATGGGCCTTGATGGAGCGAAGCATCTGGAGCTCCTCCGCGGGGAAGTAGCCCCGCAGGGCCAGCACCGCGTAGAGGGCGGGGGCGCAATGGCCCTTGGAGAGGACGAAGCGGTCACGATCCTCCCAGTTGGGGCGCTCGGGATCCACGTTCATCTCGTTGAAATACAGGGTGGTCAGGGCGTCGGCGCAGGAGAGAGAGCCGCCGGGGTGGCCGGAGGCGGCGCGGTGGACGGCCTCCACCGCCAGCAGCCGGGCCTTGTAGGCCATAACTGCCAGGTCATTTCCGTACAGTTTTTCCATGATATCCTTCCTTTATATCAGTTTTCGCTGTTGTTCTTTTGAGCCTCCGCCAGATCCTGATAGCGGAAGCTGGTCTGCCAATAATAGCTCAGGGCCTGCATCTGATGATATTGCTCGGTCCAGGCGGCGGGGATGCTGCTGCACAGCTCCCCCTCAATGCTGACCCGGCCCTTGGTGGAGTAGACCGGAAAGGCCTCCATCATATCGGCCATGGCCTGCAGATAGGCGGGGCCTCTGCCCCAGCCCAGGGTGTCGAAGAGCAGGTTCATCAGATAGCAGGGGGAGATCACGGGGCCCCGCTGGAGTCCGCTCCCGCTGAAGCCCAGCTGTTCCCGGGCGGCGTCGTTCATCCAGATCACATAGTCCGTGGAGTAGTAGTTGAAGAAGCCCTCCTCGGTGGACAGATCCAGATCCATGCCGTAGCGGCTGTAGGCCGCGGTGGTGTAGTTGTTGATGTCCTTGCCCAGAGTGGCCTTGTGGTCGCCGTAGGTCAGCAGCACGATGGGCCGCTCACAGCCCCGGAAGCGATCCACCAGGGTCATCAGCTCCTGATCCCGCTTGGCGCAGCAGCCCAGGTAGTTGTTCATGGCGTAGCCGTCTGCGGTGTTGGCCTCCTTCCGCACGTAGCGCCCGGGATAGAGGTTTCTGCTGTAGTTGTAGGGCCCGTGGCCCTCGTAGGTGACGGAGAAATTGAAATAGGGATCGTCGCTGTTTTCCAGGTGGTCCTGATACTGCTGCCAGATCACGTCATAGAGCACCTCGTCCTCCGCAATCTTGTCGGCGCCCACCAGGGCGTCGAAGCCGTCCTCCCGGAGCATGTACTCAGAGAAGCCCAGATAGCGGTTGATGTTGGCCCGGTTGTAGAACCAGCCGTTGAAGGGATGGGCCCCCTGGGTCTCGTAGCCCTGGCTGTTCAGATACCAGACGTAGGAGTTGGTGGGCTTGCGCCAGTCCCGGGGGGAATAGTTGCCGGTGAGGAAGCAGCGCTCCGCGTCCTTGGTGTTGCCGCCGAAGCCGTTGGTCACCAGGTTGCCCAGCAGCACGGACTCCTCCGTCAGCCGGTGGTAGTCGTCATAGCAGGAGAAGTCCAGGGCGTCCTCGTCGCAGTCCAGCTCGGAGAGATCGGAATAGCTCTCCCGCATGATGACAAAGACGTCCACCTTCCGCTCCTCGGGGATGTTCTCCTCCGTATAAGCCTCCAACAGAGCCTTTGTCTCCGATTCGGAATAGCCCGAGGGCTTGCCGCTCATGGAAAAGATGGTGCGGCAGAAAGAGAAGTTGACGCCCCGGGAAACGTAGATCTCCGTGACGGACCAGGTGTTGATGTGCTTGTAGTTTTTCGTGCGCTCCAGGGCGTCGTTGGAGTTGACCCAGCTCACGGCCCCGGTCAGAGCCGCGGCGGCCAGCAGAATGCCCACCCAGCGGCTGAGCCTCCAGCGGGGCTTCCAGCGGCTCAGCAGAGCCAGCAGGGCCGTGTAGCCCAGAGCGCCGCCCGCCGCCAGCAGGATCCGGGGGCTCAGCTCCAGCTCGTAGCCCTGGGTGCCGGTGATGGCAAGGGCCTCCCGCAGGCAGCTGAGATCCTGAAACTGTAAGGGGTCGGTGCGGATGATGATAAGATAGTAGTTGCCGATGGCGACGCCCAGCACCACCAGGGCCGTCAGCAGATAGGAAATCCAGGCCCGGCCGATGAGGGCGAAGAGCAACAGGCAGAGCCCGAACACCGGCAGCAGATTCAGAAGGGGAATCCAGAGATCCTCCCAGTAGCCCAGCCAGATCTCCGGGTTCAGATTGCTGTAGGACAGCCGCAGGGTGAAATAGGTCAGCAGCCCGGAGCCCATCAGCAGAAGGAAAATGTGCCACAGCAGGAACCAGAACTGCTTCCGCTCCGGCATCCGTTTTCGCAGCACCAGCGGCGCGTTGGGTTCTTGTTTTTTCTTCTTATTTGCCATTTGAAAGCCTTCTTTGATTGAATTCTGTCAGCGCTTCTTCGCCAGGGGCTCGCTCTTCTCCTGGGCCTCCTGGAGGCGTCCGATGATCTGGTTGGAGACCAGGAAGCCCCGGGGCGTCAGGATCCAGCGCCCGTTATTCTGCACGAAGAGGCCCTTGTCCGCCAGGGGCTGGATCACGTCCTGCAGGGGCTCAAAGGGCATCAGATAGTTTTTCTCGTACTCCTCCGGGGAGATGCCCCGGGTGGTGCGCAGCCGCAGCATTACGTATTCCCCGGCCCGCTCCCGGGCGGGAATGGCGTCGCACTCCGAGAGGATGGAAACGTCCTGCTTCAGCACGCCCCGGATATAGTTGCCGATGTCGGCGTTGTTGGTGTAGCGCTTGCCCGCGAAGTCCGAGGCCGCGGCGGGGCCGAAGCCGATGTACTCGTCCCCCAGCCAGTATTTCAGATTGTGGCGGGACTCATAGCCGGGCTTGGCGAAGTTGGAGATCTCGTACTGCCGGTAGCCTGCATCCTCTAAAATGTCCACGGTGCTCAGATACATATCCGCCTGGATCTCGTCGGAGGGCAGATTGGCGGCGTCCTTGTACTCCCAGAGGGGGGTGCCCTCCTCCACCTTCAGACCGTAGCAGGACATGTGCTCCGGCTTGAGCCGCAGCACGTGGCGCAGGGTCTCCTCCCACTGGGGGAGGGTCTGGTTGGGCAGACCGTACATGAGATCCAGGGAGACGTTCTCAAAGCCGCAGGCACGGGCCATCTGCACCGCCTGCCGGGCCTGCTCAAAGTTGTGGGGGCGGCCCAGCTTCTGCAGCACGTCGTCCCGATCCGACTGCACGCCCAGGGACATGCGGTTGAAGCCCTCGGCCCGCAGCTTTTTCAGCAGGCTCTCGGAGACGGAATCGGGGTTGGCCTCGAAGGTGATCTCCGCGTCCTTGTCCACCCGGAAGCGGTGCTGCAGCTCGGCAAAGATCCGCCGCAGATTGTCCGCCCCGAAGAAGGAGGGAGTGCCGCCGCCGAAGTAGACGGTGTCCACGATATAATCCGTGGCCCGGGCCCCGGTCTCCTTGAAATGCTCCGCCAGCGCCTGCAGATAGTGGTCCACCAGCCGCCGATCCCGGCTCCCGCCGATGGAGTAAAAGTCGCAGTACTGACATTTGCTGCGGCAAAAGGGTATATGGATGTAAATACCAAGAGGTTTTAATTCGTTCATATTCAATCACTCGTCCATTTTCAGCACCGCCATAAAGGCCTCGCTGGGCACGGACACGGTGCCGAAGGTCCGCATCCGCTTCTTGCCTTCCTTCTGCTTTTCCAGCAGCTTCTTCTTTCGGGTGATATCGCCGCCGTAGCACTTGGCGAGCACGTCCTTGCGCAAAGCCTTGATGGTCTCCCGGGCGATGATCTTGCCGCCGATGGCGGCCTGCACCGGAATCTCGAACATCTGGCGGGGAATGTTCTCCTTCAGCTTTTCGCAGATGCGCCGGGCCCGGGCGTAGGCCTCGTCGGCAAAGAGAATGAAGCTCAAAGCGTCCACCAGCTCGCCGTTCAGCAGAATGTCCAGCTTCACCAGCTTGGAGGGCCGGTAGCCGATGAGCTCATAGTCCAGCGAGCCGTAGCCCCGGGTCCGGGACTTCAGAGCGTCGAAGAAGTCGTAGATGATCTCGTTCAGGGGAATCTCGTAGTGGAGCTCCACCCGGCTCTGGTCCAGGTAGCTCATATCCTTGAACTCGCCCCGGCGGAACTGGCACAGATCCATGATGTTGCCCACGTAGTCCGGCGGCGCGATGATGCTG
>Ga0310691_10008758_pt1 | contig 10347 bp, 10 predicted proteins | sample 176DNAGHGlowgp2_FD_203887 | JGI IMG/M metagenome (GOLD analysis project Ga0310691, IMG submission 203887) | Sheep rumen microbial communities from Palmerston North, Manawatu-Wanganui, New Zealand - 1766 DNA GHGlow gp2 (v2) (version 2) | ecosystem: Host-associated > Mammals > Digestive system >...
CAAAGCATACATTCATCAGAATCAGCATAGCATCTATAAAGCTTACTGTGACCACATTCTGTTATTTCTTCTTTACCGTCTGAAAGAACAGGTTGTTGTGATGTTGATTTATTTTTATCACGCATACCAGTATATTTGTAAACAGCCGAAGCATTTGTTGAACTATACATATTAGCATATATTTGAGGAAATTCATCTTTTAAATAAACACAAAAATTTAGAAAATCTTCACGCTTAAAGAAAAAATCATCTAAAGTAAATCCAGAGTGAATTGGATGTGGATATAAAAAACAAAAGTTGCAACCTTCTAAATCTTTATTTATGAATTGTTTAAAATCGAATTTACCATTTTTTATACTTTCAATTACATGTTGTGCCAATATCATTTGTACACCAACTCTATAATTATATCTATCTCTAAAAGCTTTTATATTATTTAACGCTAATAATCTTTTTTCTTCATTAGGATAACGATACTTTATATCATAAGAGAAATTAACATCGACAAATCTCATGTCTCCTGTACGTTCTTTTATACGATCTATTACACGAAATAAAAAACTTGGATCATACATACCATTTGTTACTGTTGAATATTTACATCTGGGTGAAGGACTAACGAGTAGTATTTTATCTATTATATCATCTACCAAAAGCATATATTCATTTTGTATATCTATATCTGTCATAAAGTATATTTCACCACCAAGCATAGATATACCATCCGCAAACTTGTCTTTCCAATCTATATAGTTTATGTTTTCACGGATATTATGTATTTCACGAATAAGTCTTTGCTTATCCCATACTTCTCTATTCATTCTGAGGCAGAATTTACAATTATTATTACAGTTAGGCCATATTCCGAAATTGAACCATATAGGATGCTTTTGCATTACTATATGGACCTCCTTTTAATAACTGTTTATTTATCATTTTTTATTCTCCTATTTTTATGATAGCGTTTTAAACCATCAGATACTTTTTTTCTATATTCTGGATTTTTCCATAAAAGTTTTGCGGTTTTACTTTTTAATTCTTTAGCTTCTTTTGTACTTAATGTTTTTTTGATTTTTTCTTTTTGATTTTTTATTCTTTCTGGTGTTCTTTCTATATTTTTTATACATTTAGATCTATATTCAGATTCTTTCCATCTATCCTTTGATTTCTTTGACATATTTTTTATATATTCTTCATTTTTATAATATTTTTCCATTTTATTTTTTCTATTCTCACGATAACCTTCTTTTTTCCATGCTTCAGAAGCTATTTTTTTCATAAACATTTGATATTCTTCATTTTTCCAACGATTTTTCATGACAATAGACAAAGATTCTCTACTATTTTTTCTAATTTCTTCATATTTTTTATAATATGATTTAGGTATATATTTTCTTTTTACATTAATCATCATAAAAACTATTTTCCAGCATGTAGAATTGTTTGTTTTTTGAGCTAACAATAGATGTGCTAAAAAATGATTTTTAATAGTTAAATAACAAATGTTTTCATCAGAATCATCACCCTCTAGTGATTTTGGTAAAATATGATGTTTTTCATAGTGTGTATTTTTTTGTAATTTTATTACTTTATGTTTTTTTATAAAATTTAAATATTCTGCAGGTAATTCAAACATTTATTGTTTCTCCATCAATTCTTTTAATTTCATACAATCACACACAAAGCATTCGTCAGAATCAGAATAGCATTTTGTAAAATTTTCAGAATGCCCACAAACACTTTTGTCTGAAGACACATTTAATAACTTTCCATTTTCAGACTTTTGTAAAATGATATCTTGATTTAGAAGAAAGTTGTTACAATATTTTATTCCATAACCAGGAAGTTGTTCATTAAGTTTAAGAATCGTTTTAAAAACTGTTTCTTTTGCTGGTGCTTCTATATCTTTTCCAAACTTTATGTACGGTATTGTGTTTACTTCTACTTTATAATCTCTTTCATAAGTTGCTATATTGAATTTTTCAGATAACACGTCTTCACAAAAGTTTTTAGTTAAAATTATATTAACATATATAGGCAAAACAGGAAATAGATTTCTAATTTCACAAAGATTTAAATAGAATTGTTTTATGGAAAAAGAATTAGAAAATCTTCCATCACCATCACCAGAAGTAGTAAAATGAACTCTATCAATCAAATCATAATCTTTTAACATATTTAATACAGGTAAGAGTAAAACATTAATATTATACAAAAGATTAGTATTTATATAACACAGTTCAATTTCATTTCTTTGCATTTTTTCACACGTTAATCTAAATAGCTTGAATAGTTGTGAATTTATAGTCATGTTTTTATCTGCAAAAATTTCACCACCTACAAACAAAACGTGGGAATTATATAGTTTTTTTACCTTTTCATATACAAGATTTAAAGATTGGATACGTTCTTCATATGTTTGTTGTTTTTCTAATTTTTGCCAACAAAACTTGCAATTATTTGGACAATTGTTCCATAAAATGAATTCATTTATAGGTAACATAGGACACTCCTTTTTATTCTATTGATAGAACTTATTTGAGTTCTATATAATACATTATAAAATAAAGGAGATATTATGGAAAATTTAAAAGAACTTACTAAAGATGAAAAAATAGAAAAGCTTAAAAGTTATATGAACGGTGAGTGTTTAGATGATATTTTGGCATTTAACGTTTTTCTGTTGATTTGTCCTGCTAAAAATTTTAAAGAAGATTTTTTTGCACATGAAAAAGTAATGTATTCATCTTTAATAGAATATGTAAGTATCATTGGTTCTTTGAAAGCTAAAATGATTGAATTTTGTGGAAACTTGTTAGGTATCTATGAAGCATGCTTTAAACATTGTATTCCTGTAAAAATAGAAAATCAAGAAACACTTGTACCAGAACAATACATTAAAATTTTTTCAATGTTAGATTTACAAAGAATTGCCAAGTTATATGAAAATTATGAACCAATTAAAGATGAAAATAAATATACTGACGCTTATAAAGTTCTTTATCCTATTATGAAACAATTTGTATACTACATAGACATTATAAATGAAGGTGGTTTTGGAGATGGTAGCGGCAACACAAAATGAAATAATAACATATAGTCAATTAACACAAAACTTTTTAACATGGTTAAAAACAAGTTGTAAAAACATAGATACTTATAGTTCAGATGTTCCTGATTCTATAAAGAATCAAAGTTATGAAGAAGATAATACAGCTGCTGCTATGTCTACTGAATGGAAAGGTAAGTATGGTAATAAAATGACTATAAGAAGTAATACTGTTTTACCAGTAGTAGCAAAAACTAGAGTAGAAGAATTATTTAATAGTTTCATGATATCTAGAGGAATTGATACCAAATCAAATAGTCCTGTTACATCTACCGGATTGTTATCTTTCTGGAATAACATAGCGTCTTTTTGTTCTGCTAGATTAGTAAATGTATTGAGTAATATTTCTGTAAAACCGTTAAGATTTTTTAACGGTGGTACTGTATCATATAAACCTTTACCATCTGGAATAAGTGATGTTCCATTAATAAAAGGAACAGAAGTAGAAAGTCTTTTAAATAATTTTGAAGAAATAATACAACAAACAACAAAAACACATACGGTTATTTATGATTTTAGTGCAATGTTTTCTTCTAGTTCTTGTTGTTCTTCTTCTTGTTCTAGTTCATCGTCTAGTTCAAGTTCATCAAGTTCATCGTCTAGTTCAATGTTTATAGGTTATATGAAATTAAAAATGTAATTTAGGCGTTTCTCCATTTGCACCTTTATAAGTTTGATAACCTTGTGATCCACGAGATGTATTTCCTGTACCTAAAGATTCAGTAGAATCATTTGCTTTTCCAATAACCTCAACGATATGTGATCTATGTATTGGATTATAAGCTTCTTGTAAAGTAGATAACATTTCATTGATGTCTAATGCTGCTATTTTTGTTTCAGAAGCTGTAACATTAGTATCAGTCATATCTGTTGCATCATAATCATATGCTATTCCAGAATTACTCCAATACATTAAACTCGATTTGCTAGTAAAATTACTCGTTACATCAAATAAATGAGCGTATAAAAAACAAACAATATTATTCCATAAATTTAAAAGACCTGAAGTTGTAACTATATAATCTTTTCTTTGAATAAGATTAGCTTGTGTCATAAAATTATCAAAATCTGTTTTTATTTGAGCCGTTGTAACTAATGGAATAATTGTATCATTATTTACAGATAAAACGTAATCATATGTGGTTTTGTAATAATCAAATTTATTATCTCCATTGTGTCTGTATTCCCAATATATTTCTTTTTTTCCACTGTATTCTGGAAATGTTGTGTTTGGTTTTAAAGCTTTATCAACTGAAGATTTATATTCTGAGCCGACATTTTCACATATGTTTTGTATCCAACTCAAAACATTATCTATGAGTTGACCATAAGTTATTGTATTTGAAGGATCAATAGCCATTTTCAAGTCCTAATATTCAATGAATTTTATTATTTATATTTAGAACTTAAATGATTTTTTATAAAAAAGCTAAGAGGCAATAACGAATGTTATCTAAATTAGGAAAATAATTTTACAAGCTTATCCCAAAACGATGGGTTTTTAGCTTTTGCTATCTTAACAGTCTTTTCTTTTTTCTTAATACTTGATTTACCAGACTGTAGATAATTTTTAAGATCGTTATACTCAGCATGGTACCTCTTCTTATGTTGTGGGTATTTATTTAGCCGATATGTATAAAGACTTTTCAAAAAATCTTCTTTAGTCATATCTTTTTTATTAAAACAAATATTTTGAAAAATTTTATATGCTCCACCTGGTCCATGTTGTATAATTGTTGATTTTAATGCTGCTTGTATAGCATTATCATCTGATGCCCATGAGGTAATCATATCAAAATTTTTATTTCCATTTTTATCCATACGCATATAAACTGGAATTATTTGTGTTTTTAATAAAAATTGATCATATGATTTATTAAAAGATTTTTCTTTAGCCAGTTTTTTCCAAGTATTTATAAAATAAGAATTACCTTTATAAGCTGCTTGATATCCACCAGCATTTTGTAGTTTTACATAATATATATGATTATTATCCTTTAAATATGTTAAGAAAAAATCAAAAGTAGATGGTAAATTATTCCGTCTTTGTGTAGAAATTTGCCATTTTCCATAGGAATAACCTCCATATCCATCCTTACTTATTGCTTGATATCCTTGCTTACCACATTCATATTTTGCAATAATATCATGTCCTGTATGCAAAGATTTGTAATTTGTTTTAGCGTTAGCGTCTATAAAAAAGCCAAAAATAAAAAAGCTTATTAGACACATAAGCCTTAGGTTTTGTTTAATCATATTTTAAAATCCTAGTTTCGCTTGCCTCTTATTTTGCTTGTTCAACTATTTTCATAAATGATATTAACCATATATAGAACTATTCTGTAAAGCCATTTTTAAAAACTATATATACAATATAGCATATAATACTTATTTCATGGCATTTTAATTAGAAAATTCATATTGAATACATTATAAAAACTATAGTTCTATAAAAATATACATTTACCACACATATTTTATATTAAATTAAGGAAAAGATAACATGACAACTGATACCACCGTTTCAGATTTAATTATTAATAAATTGACATATTCACAATGGAAGGCTGCTAAAGACGGTGGAACATTAAGTGATACAGAAACGTATGATTTAACAGATAAAGATACAGCGTTTGTACATACTACTGGTAATGAAACTGTTGCTGGTGAAAAGACATTCACAAGTATGCCAACTGTTAGTCATGATGCTGCTGGCTTACGTTTAAAAAATCCTAACATTACAAAAGGAACGTCACCTAGTTCAAATAAGTATGGATATGTTGAACTTTTAGATAAAAATGGTCCAGGAAATGCAAACAGAATAGGTCTATTTGAGATTACTCAAAAACCAAATGGACAAAGTGTTATAACAATAGCTGCTTATAAAGATGTAGCAGGTAGTGAAGATAGGTTGGAATTTAACCTAGTATGTAATCAGGACGGTACTGGATCAGCATATTGTCCTACTCCTCCAGCTAGTGACGACTCTAATAAAATTGCAACAACCGAATGGGTTAATGATAATGCTGTTACACTATCAGATTTATCTACTGTTCATGTTGTTGTAGATACATATGTAAATGGAAGTAGTTGGTATAGGATATATGATGATGGTTGGGTAGAGCAAGGTGGTGTTATTAATTCTGTTACTGCTAATACGTATACATCGGCGACAGTTACTTTTCTTAAGCCTTTCATTAATACAAACTACACTGTTTTAATTACACAAAATGATGATGGTCAGCAACTAGGAATAAGTTCTTCAACTGGTGCAGAATCAGTTCACACTAAATCAACAACCAATTTTGTAATTGCTAGTAATGCTTGGACTTACGGCAGAAATTGGTATGCTTGTGGAATGGGAGCTTAGTATATGAAAGCTTATAAAGGTAAAGCTCTTAACATTAAAAGAGTTGGAAATATTCCAGAAAAAAATAATGTTATTGGACCGTTTCAAAATGGATATGGACTTATAACTACACCTTTACCATTAATAAACTCGTTTGAATGGCGTATAAAATTTAAGGCAAATGAATTAAATAGACATCAAGGAATATTTGGAAATTCAACGAATATACGTACACCTCAATTAACAATCGAAGACAGTGATTCTAAAATTCATTTTGTTATTCCAACATCGAGCAATACTTGGGGTACAACTATCCCATATACAATTGAAACAAATAAAGACTATTGGATTAAATGTGGTTGGACAGGAACAAAAGTTTATATGTATGTTTCGACTGATGGAAATAGTTATTCAAGTGTTGGAGAATATGATCAAAACGTTTGTTATTGGACAACACCGATAGCTATTGGTATAGATGACAATACAAGTAGATATTTTAATGGTACTGTAGATTTAAATGAATGTTCAATTTACATAAATGATTCTTTGTGGTGGAATGGATTAACCAATACTGTTAGAAAATATTATAAATATTCTAATATTAATTGTACAGCAACTGGTTCTCCAATAATAATTGATGATCAAGTATCTGGATTTTCTTCTAGTAATTATTTAAAAACGATTCCATCATCTATACCATTTCATACAGCGGATAATTGGGAAGTTTGTTTTAAATTTACATGTATAAATTTACAAGATTCAGTAAGACAAACGTTTTTATGTCAACCGGTTAGTTATCCTTCTCAAATGCTTATAGGTGAACATAAAGATTTAACTTTACTCATAAATACATCTGGAAATGGAACTTATGCTGTTCAATTACCATCAGATGATAATATCCTTGAAGAGGGAAAAACATATTATGTAAAATACGGTTTTACTGGAACAGCATATTATTTAACATATTCTATCGATGGTAATAATTGGATTAAAACTTACACTGCAGAATCTACAACAAAATTAACTAATCGTGGTGATTGGACGATAGGTGTTCATTTACAATCAGGTTATTATGATCCATTTTTAGGACCAATATATTTAGGTGAATCTTATATTAAAATAAATGGACAGTATTATTGGAAAGGGGCTGATGTAGAAGAATATACTAATAGTACACCAAATATAGTAACAACAGGTTCACCTACAATAACAAATAATATTATTTCAAATTTTTCTACAACAAATTATGCTAAATTACCATATGAATTTAGTCCAAAAAGTAATGATTTTGAATTTGTGATTAAATTTAAAACTCCAGAAACTTATCCAATTACAAATATGGTTATATTCAATTCACAAGTTGGATTAACGAGTTCGACAAGATTTGGAATTATTTTACTTTTAAATCAAAGCGGATATCTTATTATTAATTTACCGAACGCTGATGGAAATAATTGGTATACAGATACTTATGGTGGTTCTTTTGCACATTCTCCTTCATTGACAACTAGTACATGGTATTATGGAAAATTAAAAAGAGTAGGTGATATTTTATCTTTTTATTATTCAACAAATGGAGAAACGTGGAATACGATATTTAATTCTTTTCAATTACAAGAAAATTTTGTATTTCCAGAATTAACTCAACCATTGATAGGTATAAGAAATAATGGTTCTTATTATGAACCTTTTACAAATAATGGACAAATAGACCTTTCAGAATCGTATATTAAAATAAATAATAATTATATTTGGAAAGGTATTAGAGGATACGATTTTTATAAAGATGTAAATGTCAACAGTTATAAAATTATCAGCACTATAACTGAATATGATGTATCTACTAAAACTTTTAGAGCAGGAGCAAGTTTACAAGAATGGACTGTTCCAAGTGGTATTACAAAACTTCATGTAGATTGTGTGGCTAGTAGAGGAAGAAACGGTAAAGCAGGAGGTGGTTATGGTGGTCGTGTTGAATGTGATTTAACCGTAACAAGCGGACAAACTTTATACTTTGTTGTTGGTAATATACCTCTCGAAAACTCATCATACTATAACGCTTCTGATATTCGTACTAATAATTCAGGAATAACAAATACAACATCTCTTAATAGCCGTCTTATAGTAGCTGGTGGTGGTGGTTCTGGTGGTGACGCTGACAGAAACTATTTTTCAAACGGCGGTAATGGTGGCGGTCTAACTGGTGAAAACGGTGTTAGTGGTCGTAACGCTTCTGGTGGACGAGGTGGAACGCAGACAGCAGGTGGCGCTGGTTCTAGTGGTGGCTCTAACGCTGGTGGTTCTGCTGGACAATTAGGACTAGGTGGTAATGGTGGAAATGGCGGTGGTGTCGGCGGTGCTGGTTATTATGGCGGTGGCGGTGGCGGTACTGATGGACACAATTCCCAATACTGGCGTTCAGGTGGTGGCGGTGGTTCTTCTTATACTGATTCTACACTTTGCTCAAATGTAGTTCACACACAAGGGTATAATAACGATGAAGGTTATATAACAATTACAGCAAACGGTTCATGGAAAGAATATACAACTAATTATAAAGCTTTTAAGGAGTAAATTTAATGATAGTAAATAAACCTTATACAAATGTTCAATATGCAGACCTCGCTGTATATTGCAATACTAACAACTGTCATATTGAGGATAAAGGAGATTATTTGGAATCAGTTGAGAATCCTGCTCCATTACCTCCAACAGATGAAGAACAGAGTCAAAATCGTGAAAGGGCTTATCAACAAGAAGTTGATCCAATCACATGTCATATCAATCGTTTAAGGGATACAATTCCTATGACAGAAGATGTAGAGAATGAAATAACACAACTTTTAATTGAGCGTGATCTTAAAGTAGAAGAAATTAAAGAAAGATATCCATATTCTGAAGATGAAAGTAATTATGAAGAGTCAGATTTTGAATTAGAAGAATAATTTTATTGATTAATTGTTATATTCTGTTTTTGTCTTGGTATAGAAATATTTTGTACTTTCTTTATTGTATCATTTAGAATGCTAGCGTCTTTTAAGTTAGTCTGTTGATTGTTAACGGCTAATGTATTGTTTGTTATGCTAGCTCCTTCTGTTGTTGCGTTATTAACAGTAAGATTAATGCTTGGTCCAGTGTTTGGAATAGCACTTGCCCCTACTTCACCATGAGCTGTAGCGTTCATGATAGCGACATCTTGAGACATGGTTTGTTGCAAATCAAGATATATACGAGATGCTAATTCTAAATCAAGATTATCAATATTACGAGCTAGTTTCATCAATAACATATTTTTTAAATCTTCAGCGCGTATATTATTTCTTAAATGTTCAGCAATAAAATGTTCAGCATATGTTCTTATGACCATTATACGCTGTTCAATTGTTTCCATTATACCTGTTTTTTCTAAAGCGTTTGCAATGTTGTTTATTTCGATAATACCGCCGAGAATACTTTTATCTTCTTCTTTTAAATCACTTTCAGCAACAATGCTTTTTTGTTCAGCTACTGTTGGTAAAGGTTTTTCTTCTTCTACAGGCATTAATTGAGAAGAATTATCATATACTTCCGTTTCGTTTTCATCAACCCATCTTTTTGGTGTATCATCAAAAGGCATTTTACTTTCCTCTTTATTTATTAACTATATTATAGAACTAGTTAATTTTATTGTTTTTATTTAATAGTTTAGTATTTAGAAGCTTTCCATCGCTTTCCTTTATATAAATTTTTTATTCTTTTTCTTGTGTTTTGTCTATTTATGTGCATCATTTGATCTATTGGATAACCAACTTTCTTCATATATAAAACCCATTGATCAAATATTTCTAAAAGTTTCGCTTCTTCTTTACTATCTATACCCATATGTGTTCTTATATCTAATGGTTTAGCT
>Ga0310691_10008760_pt1 | contig 10346 bp, 8 predicted proteins | sample 176DNAGHGlowgp2_FD_203887 | JGI IMG/M metagenome (GOLD analysis project Ga0310691, IMG submission 203887) | Sheep rumen microbial communities from Palmerston North, Manawatu-Wanganui, New Zealand - 1766 DNA GHGlow gp2 (v2) (version 2) | ecosystem: Host-associated > Mammals > Digestive system >...
TATCTCATTTCCAGCCTAAAAAAGCAAGAGGAGAAAGCCCCTCGCTCTCTCCTCTTGCTTTTTCTTTGAATTTTTTCTCTCTTGATCTTGCGATCTCGCCGGCATCGCCTTTGATCTTAAACGTCGTCCGGCAGAATTGTTGTAGGCTGGTAGATTATACGGTCTCTTCCGTATCAGGCTCTAACAAGGCCTGTTCGTACTTTTCCATGATGATCTTCTGGATGCTGTCTCTGGTCGCGGAATTGATGGGATGGGCGATGTCACGATACTCGCCGTCCGTGGCCTTCTTGCTGGGCATTGCGATAAACAACCCCTTTTCACCCTCGATCACCTTGATGTCATGAACGACAAATACGTTATCGATGGTGATGGAAACGATGGCCTTCATCTTCCCTTCCTTTGACAACTTACGTACTCGAACGTCTGTAATCTGCATGTTGCTCCCCTCCTTGTTGTATATAATACTGTGCCGCATGAGGATTTCCTCTTAGAGCACGTACCTCTCGTTCTTTTCCAGAACGATCATGATCTCATTCTCACCCACGTATCTGGAATCCGCCTTTATGGTACCGTGGCTTTCCACGATGCAATTCTCAATGTAGGAATTGTCGCCAACGTAAACGTCATTCAGGATAATGGAATTCTTGATCACGCAGTTGTTTCCGATATAGCTCTTCTTGAAGATCACGGAATTCTCCACAACGCCGTTGATGATGCAGCCGCTGGTCACAAGGCTGTTCTTCACGTTCGCACCCACGTTGTACTTTGCGGGAGGAAGGTCGTCCACCTTGGAATAAATGTCAGGATACTGCTTGAAAAAGTAATTTCTTACCTCAGGCTTTAAGAATTCCATGTTGGTTCCATAGTAATCCTCAACGGAAGCGATGTTGCGCCAGTAATCCTTCATCTGGTAACCAACGATTCTCTTTACGCCCTTGTAGCGTACTAAAATGTCGCGCACAAAGTCATAATTGCCTTCCTCCGCACATTTCTCAATGAGCTCAATGAGAAGGCGTCTGCGGATCACGTAAATGCCGCAGGAGATCATGTGGCTTCTCGCCTGAATGGGCTTTTCCTCAAACTCTTCAATAACTTGATCCTCGTTGAGGCGGAGGGTGCCGTAACGCTCTACGCTCACGTCGGGATCCATTTCCTTGCAGACAACGGTAATGTCAGCCTTCTTGTCAATGTGGAATTCCAGAACCTTTCCGAAATCCATCTTGTATACGCAGTCGCCGGAAGCGATCACCACGTAAGGCTCATGGCTGTTCTTCAGGAAATTCAGGTTTTGATAAATGGCATCCGCGGTTCCGCGATACCAGTTGCTGTTGGAAGCAGTCACCACGGGGGTGCGCACCTCAAGCCCGCCCTGCTTACGGCCGAAATCCCACCACTTGGAAGAATTCAGGTGCTCGTTCAGGCTTCTGGCGTTGTACTGGGTCAGTACGGCGACCTTCTGGATATGGGAATTGGACATGTTACTCAAGGTAAAGTCAATGCTTCTGTAGCTTCCAGCCACGGGCATCGCACAGATGGCGCGCTTCTGGGTCAGTTCTCTCATTCTGCGATTGTTACCGCCTGCTAAAATAATACCTATTGCTCTCACTATTCTTCACCTGCCTTAATCAAAGTTTTGCCGCTTGCAAGATAGGAATTTTCATAGTCGGCAGCCGTGGTTACGCCAAAGACAACGGAGTTCTTTCCAACGGTGATGCCATCGGGGATCACGCTCTTTTCGCCAACGGTCACGATTCCCTGGTTGTAGATATGGGGCGCCGTCTCATTCGGAACCTCCTCGCCAATGCCGAGCTTCACGTCATTTCCCACCTCGGCATTTTCAGCAATAATGGCCTTGTGCAGTTCGCACCGTTCGCCAATTTTTGTGTGGTTCATGATAATGGAATCACGGACTACGGTTCCCTCGCCAATGACAACGCCGCATCCGATGACGGAATTGTAAACCTCACCGTAAACCTCGGTTCCCTCGCCGATGATGCTGCGCTCTACCTTGCTGTTCGGAGCCAGGTACTGAGGCGGCTGGATCTCACTCTTGGTGTAAATCTTCCAATACTCCTCGTAAAGATTGAACTCGGGAACGATGTCGATCAGCTCCATGTTGGCCTCCCAATAGGAGCTCAAGGTTCCGACGTCCTTCCAGTATCCCGTGAACTCATACGCGTAAAGCGGTGCTCCGTTCGCATGGCAATAAGGAATGACGTGCTTACCGAAGTCAAGGGCCGGCTGATCCGCATTCTTGATCAGTGCCTCCTTCAGGGTCTTCCAATTAAATATGTAGATGCCCATGCTGGCCAGATTACTTCTGGGATTTGCAGGCTTCTCCTCGAAGTCCGTGATCCTCTTTTGATCATCCGTGATCATAATGCCGAAACGGCTTGCCTCCTCCCAGGGAACAGGCATGACGGCGATGGTCACTTCCGCATTGTTAGCCTTATGGAACTCCAGCATTACCTCGTAATCCATCTTGTAAATGTGGTCACCGGAAAGGATCAGCACGTACTCGGGATTAAAGCTTTCCATGTATTCCAGATTCTGATAAATGGCATTGGCCGTACCGGTATACCATTCACTGTTGGTACTCTTCTCATAGGGCGGGAGCACCGTTACGCCGCCGATGTTCCGGTCCAGATCCCAGGGGATGCCGATACCGATGTGGGTATTCAGCCTAAGGGGCTGATACTGCGTCAACACGCCCACCGTGTCAACGCCGGAATTGATACAGTTTGACAAAGGAAAATCGATGATCCGATATTTCCCCCCAAATGCCACGGCAGGCTTTGCAACTTTTGAAGTCAGTACTCCCAGTCTGCTTCCCTGCCCTCCAGCCAATAGCATGGCTATCATTTCTTTCTTGATCATGTCATCACCTCTTCCAGCCTATTGAGTAGTTTTCTCCGAATGGGGATAAAAAGTTTATTCTACTCTTGGCTCATTATACCATAGAATTTTGTGAAAGTGAATAAGAAAAGGTAATTTTTTTCAACTTTTTTCAACTTTTTTCCCAAAATTTTTTCATTTTTAGCACAATTATACGTGAAAAATTGCATAAAATTGTCGGATATTGAAAATATCACACTGATTTTATCGACGCATTCCACAAATGCGTTTACCGTTTTTTTAAATTATGTTTGTTTTTTTACGTGGCTTTGATTATAATAGGATAGAGTTTTAACGCAGGAAAGGAATCAGTGACATGTACGAAATAGATTTAAAGAATCCCGTCTCCATCTACTTTGTGGGCATCGGCGGCGTAAGCATGAGCGGCCTGGCCGAGATTCTGGCGGACGCAGGCTTTCGCGTTTCCGGATCAGACAGGGCTCCCAGCGACCTATGCCGTCATCTGGAGAAGCTTGGCATTCACGTATTCTATGGCCAGAAAGCCGAGAATATCAGAGACGACTTGGACTGTGCGGTGCTGACTGCCGCCATCCGCCCGGATAATCCGGAGTTCGTGGCCCTTCGCGAAAAAGGGATTCCCATGCTGACCAGAGGACAGCTTCTTGGGCAGCTTATGAAAAATTACCGGGTTCCGGTGGCCGTCAGCGGCACGCACGGAAAGACCACCACGACTTCCATGATCAGTGAGATCCTGCTGGAGGCAGGGAAAGACCCTACCCTGTCCATCGGCGGCATTTATCCCAGGATCCAAAGCAATACGCGGGTCGGCGGCAAGAATTATTTTGTGCTGGAAGCCTGCGAATATACCAACAGCTTCCTTAATTTCTTCCCGAAGATCAGCCTGATCCTCAACATTGAGGAGGATCATTTAGATTTCTTTAAGGATCTGGCCGACATCCGCCGTTCCTTCCGCAAGTTTGCGGAGCTTCTGCCCGAAGACGGTGCCCTGATCATCAACTCTGAGATTGAAGATTTAGACGAATTGACGGCAGGTCTCTCATGCCCCGTCATCACTTATTTGGGTCTCGGCCCCAAGGCGGCCGGCAAGCCCGCGGAGGGCGTTGCCAAATCCGCTCCGGCGCCTGATTACCGCGCCGGGGACGTTTCCTTTGACGATGCAGGCCATGCTTCCTTTACGGTGCACGCCAAGGGCAAGGCAGACCGGCGCGTAACACTTGGCGTTCCCGGTGCCCATAACGTGGGAAATGCCCTGGCCGCCATTGCCGCGGCAGATCTTCTTGGCATTGATGACGATGCCATTCTTTCCGCCCTGGCCGGCTTCCACGGAACGGATCGTCGTTTCGAACAAAAAGGCACGTTCCGGGGTGTAACCGTCATTGACGATTACGCCCATCATCCCACGGAGATCCAGGCAACCCTCACGACTGCCCTGGGCGTGAAAAAAGGAACGCTGTGGTGCGTCTTCCAGCCCCACACGTATTCCAGGACCAAGGCCTTTCTTTCTGACTTTGCAAAGGCCCTTTCCCTCGCGGACAAAGTAGTACTGGCAGACGTCTATGCCGCCAGGGAGACCGATAACTTAGGGATTTCTTCGGAAACTCTGCAGCGAGAGATCCAAAAGCTCGGAAAGGAATGCTACTACTTCCCCTCCTTTGCGGAAATCGAAAATTTTCTTTCAGAAAATTGCACAAAGGATGACATGTTGATAACTATGGGGGCGGGAGACGTCTATAAAATCGGGGAATCCTTGCTAAAAAAATAATTGTCCACGTTATCCACAAATTTTGACAAAGTTTTCTCTTGTCAAATTTGTGGATATTTCTTTTTTCGACGTGGAAAACTTCGTTGGATGCAAGTGTTGTTAAGTCCTTGTTTTCAAGTACTTTTTTCCCGCCTTGCACGTTGGTTATCCACATATTCCTTTTTATCCACGTTTTGCCCCCATGCCGCGCCTCCCTGCCGTTTCGGACATTTTTACTATTTTCTTTTCAAAAGGTCCATGCTATACTTTTCCTTGCTCGGGTAAGGCTCGGGCGGACGAAAAGGAACAGACAGAGGGTAGTGGGGAAATGGCTAATTTGACGCTTTACAAGGACACTCACGTGGATTTTACGGTGGTATCAAACTTATTTATCGATCAATACATGAGGGATGCAAATGATGCCCAGCTGAAGGTATATCTTTACCTGATCCGCATGCTGAACGCCAACTTAGCGACCAGCGTGTCTGACATTGCGGATAAATTTAACCACACGGAAAAGGACGTAATGCGTTCCCTGCGTTATTGGGAAAAGCAGGGCGTGCTTTCCCTTGAGTTTGATTCCGGCAAAAATCTGGTAGGGATCCGTCTCAATGACCTCTCCATGGAAAATAACGCAGACGCCAGACCTCAGCTTGCAAGGCCCATTTTGCTCACTTCGGAGAGCATGGTTTCCTTCCATTCCGAGCGCGGCGCCTCTCCCGCGACACCTTCTTACGCTGCGCAGGACGCTCCGGAGAATACAGGCTTTATAAAGCCCTCCTACTCAACGGAACAGCTCCGTGAGTTCAAGAAAAGGGAAAACGTTTCCGAATTATTGTTTGTTGCCCAGCAGTATTTCGGCAGGACGCTGAATCCTTCCGAAATGAAAACCATCCTGTTTATCATGGATGAACTTCATTTTTCCGATGATCTCATTGATCATCTTCTCCAGTACTGCGTGGACCGCGACAAAAAGGATTTCAAATACGTGGAAAAGGTTGCCGTTAATTGGGCCGAGCAGGGCATTTCCACCTGGGAACAGGCGCAGGCCACCATCGGCAAATATGACAAGAGCACTTACGTCATTATGAAGGAACTGGGAAAGAACGGTTCTCCCACCCGCAAGGAAATGGAATTTATCAACCGTTGGGAGAAGGAATACTGCTTTAGCCCGGAGGTGATCCTGGAGGCCTGTCAGCGCACGGTACTTGCCACGGACTCGCACCGCTTTGAATACGCCGACGGCATCTTAAAGAGCTGGAAGCAGGCCGGCGTTCACGAAAAAGCCGACGTTTTCCGCTTGGACGAGCAGCGCCAGCGTTCCAGAAAGCCCGCACCAAAGGCGCAGGGCAACAAATTTAACCAGTTCTCCCAAAATGAATATGATTTTGACGCATTGGAAAAACAACTGATCAGCAACTGATCATCCGTTGCCCGGTCAGTAAAAAAGGAATAGAAAGGAATCATCATGTCCCTTTCCGCTTCACAATATCAATCCATCATGCGCGGCTACGAGATCACCCGGGACAACAACCGGCATCTTGCGGAAGACCGACGCGAAGAAATTTATCGAAAAATACCGCAATTTAAGGAATTGGATGCAGCGGTGGCCGACTATGCCTCCCGCCGCGTACGTCTTCTTTTGGAACAGTCTTCAGCCGCGGCACCGGCAGAAAAAAGTCCCATCCCCGACATAACGGCCCGGAGAAAAAAACTGCTGCTGGACGCAGGCTATCCTGAGGATTACTTAGATCCCATCTATACTTGCCCCATCTGCCAGGATACCGGATACGTAAGGGCTCAAAACGGTCTCCGCGAAAAATGCCAATGCTTTTTGAAGCAGGAAATGGACTTCCTTTACCAGCAGTCCAACCTTCTTGGCGTATTGGCCACGGAGCGCTTCGAAAATCTCTCCTACTCCTATCGCGAGGGGGAAGACCTGGAGAAGCTTCAGGGCGCCGTCCGCATTTCCAGGGAATTTGTGGAAACTTTTCCTAACGTCAGCGGAAATCTTTTATTCTATGGTACCGTGGGCACCGGAAAGAGCTTTCTGTCCGGATGCATTGCCAATGCGCTTTTAGATAAAGGCTTTTCCGTTGTCTACTTTAGTGCCGTCAGCCTGTTCGAAACGCTGGCCCGCTATTCCTTTAACGGAAACTCAAAAGAAAGTCTTTACAATTTCTGCAAAGAATTATACAATTATGACTTGGTAATCGTGGATGACCTGGGAACGGAAGTCCTTAGCAGCTTCGTCACGTCCCAGCTCTTCTCCCTCATGAACGAAAGGGAAATGCGCCATAAATCCATGATCATTTCTACAAATCTGAATCTCAGTGAATTGCGTGACCGCTACTCCGACAGAGTCTTTTCAAGGCTTTCCAAGAGCTTTCAGATGTGCAAGCTCTCCGGTCCGGACGTTCGCATGTGTCAGAAATTAAATGCCAGGATCTAAAGACGTAACTTAAAGAGAAAGAAAGTGAGGTTGTTTCATGCCAAGCCGTGAAGAAAAAAGAAACTTGGAAACCATTCCCGTAGGCTCCCTGGGGATCATTGCCCTGGAAGGATGCCGGGATCTGGGAGAAAAAGTGGATCAGTACCTTGTAAAATGGAGGGAAGAAAGAGAAAGCGAACATAAGGATTCCCTGGCTTTCGCCGGTTATCAGAGAGCTTCCTATCTCATCGATGCAAAGATCCCCCGTTTCGGTTCCGGTGAAGCCAAAGGCATGATCAATGAATCCGTCCGCGGAGATGACTTATATCTTCTGGTGGACGTTTGTAACTACTCCATGACCTATTCCCTTTGCGGTCACGAGAACCACATGTCCCCCGATGATCATTATCAGGATTTAAAGAGGATCATTGCAGCCGTTGGAGGTAAGGCAAGACGCATCACGGTGATCATGCCCTTCCTTTACGAAAGCCGCCAGCATAAGCGCACCTCCCGGGAATCCCTGGACTGCGCATTGGCATTGCAGGAATTGGTACACATGGGCGTAGACAACATCATTACCTTCGACGCTCATGACCCCAGAGTCCAGAACGCCATTCCCCTGCACGGTTTCGAGACCGTACAGCCCGCATACCAGTTTATCAAAGGCCTCCTGAAGAACGTAAAAGGCCTGCAGCTCGATTCCGACCACATGATGGTCATCAGCCCGGATGAGGGCGGCATGAAGCGTGCCATCTACATTGCCAACGTCCTCGGACTTGACATGGGCATGTTCTACAAGAGAAGGGATTACACCAAGATCGTAAACGGCAGAAACCCCATCGTTGCTCACGAATTCCTGGGTTCCAGCGTGGAAGGCAAGGACATGATCATCATCGACGACATGATCTCCTCCGGCGAATCCGTACTGGAGGTTGCCTCCGCCCTGAAGGACAGAAAAGCCAGAAACATCTTTGTATTTAGTACCTTTGGATTGTTTACCAACGGTCTGGACAAGTTTGACAAGGCCTATGAGAGTGGCATCATCAGCAGGATCCTGACCACTAACCTGATCTACCAGACTCCCGAGCTTCTTCAGAGAGAATGGTATATCAGCTGTGACCTGAGCAAATACATCGCTTACATCATTGACACTCTGAATCACGACAGTTCCATCAGTGATCTTTTGAATCCCAGCGAGAGGATCCAGCAGATCGTGGCAAAATACGTAAGCGGAGAACTGAACTAAACATGGATTTACTTGCGGGAGTGATCGGATCGCTCCCGTATTTTTTGTTTTTGCGCGTATTAGTTAACCTTTTATTTTATATGGTTGACAATTTACCGTTCCGGCGGTATACTGATTCAGATGCATCAAAGGAATCGACTATACAAAAAAAGGAGAAGTTACCATGGAAAACAACGCAAAAGCATCTTCCGGTCCTATCTTTACCGTAAAAGAAATTGCCATTACCGCCGTAATGACGGCCGTCATCTGCATCTTAGGCCCCTGGGCCCTTAACATTCCCGTCAGCCCCGTTCCCATTTCCCTTTGCAGCATGGGTGTTTACTTTGTCCTCTCCGTTCTCGGATTAAAACTTGGCACCATCAGCGTCGCACTCTACGTGCTCTTAGGCGCCGTCGGCCTTCCCGTCTTTTCCAACTTTGGAGCAGGCATTGGAAAGCTTCTCGGCCCTACCGGCGGCTACATTATCGGTTATCTCTTTTTAGCGCTGATCTGCGGATTCTTTATACAAAAATTCCCAGAAAAGCTCTTACTTCACGTAGTCGGCTTTGTTCTGGGAACCCTTGTATTATATGCATTTGGTACCGCCTGGCTAAAGTTCCAGACGAAAATGACCTTTCCTGCCGCCCTGATGGCCGGCGTGATCCCTTATATTCCCGGCGACATAGTAAAGCTCATCATCGCCATGGCCATCGGCACGCCCCTAAAGAAGCGCCTGAAGCAGGCAAATCTTTTATAAGTCCTTCTTTGACAGCAAATATCCTACCGTAAACACGGCCGGACTGTTCCAATAAATGGTGATCTCATTTAAGGAATAGCACAAATAATCATCCGCAAAGCATTTCATGGCCGGCGTACCGTCCGGGATCAGTTCCTTCGCTCTTGGATCCTGGCGGTGCCGATTCGGTCCGCCGCTGACCATGCCGGGCATACACTCTTCGATCCCGTCTGCATGCGCAGGGCGAAGATGCGGATAACGATACGCATTTTCCCCATTGCCCGTCACGTAACTGATTCCCATGGCATTACATCCCAAAAGGTAATCTAACTGGGCTGCGGCATGATCCCGCATGGACCAGTTACGCTTCAGTCTCGTCCCCTGTACGTAAGGCTCTTCTTCCGGCTCTCCCTGCCATCTCCATCTTTTCGGCAGCTCCGCAGTCTTCGCTGCTTCCTTGACCTTCTCCTCTAATCCGAAATAATCCGCAATGGCAAAGATCATGCCGTGACGCATCACGCCCATGTTACTTCCCCAGCCATACTCAAAATCCATCATGGAGACGCCATAGCCGCTCTCTTCCGCCACGCGGACCCTCGTGGCCGCGTCCTTTACAATGGCCTGAAAGAACTTATGCATCAGATCCACGGACTTTCCCTGCTTCGACAGCAGGTACGCCAAAATTCCAAAGCCGCCAACCTCGCCATATCCCAGTGCAGTCAGCGGGAAGTGCCTTTCCAAAGCTACCTGCAGGTCTTCGTGGAACTTCTTTTCTCCCGTCAGCGCATAGAGCTCTGCCGCCGCCCAGAAGCGATTGGACGCGTCATCCCATTCCCCGTATTCACCCGTTCCGCAGCCCTCAGGATTGCGAAAACCCACAAACTCCGGATGCGAGATCAGCCACCAGTATGCCTTCTTTGAGGCCTTTTCCAGCCTTAACGAAAAGTCCTCGTCGAACTCCCGGTAAATGCCCGCCGCCATGGCGCAAATGGCCGCGAAATCTGCCGTAGCCATGGACGATACGGGAAGGGCAAAGAGCTGCGCCTGATCCTCCTGCGGCATCACAAAGGGCGCATGCTGCGCCGTCGTCACCTTGTGGAATACGCCTCCGTCCGATTTTTGAAGCTTCAAAAACCATTCCAGCTCCCATCTGCACTCGTTTAGCACGTCAGGCACGCCATTGCCGCTCTCAGGAATCCCCGTGATCCCGTCCCGAAAAACCTGCGGATACATCCTGTATGCATACAAAAGATGCGCCAGGGCGCAGGCTCCCGCCGTCACGTATCTTCCATAATCCCCGGCGTCATGCCAACCTCCCGTCGTCTCGATGAGCACG
>Ga0310691_10008762_pt1 | contig 10345 bp, 8 predicted proteins | sample 176DNAGHGlowgp2_FD_203887 | JGI IMG/M metagenome (GOLD analysis project Ga0310691, IMG submission 203887) | Sheep rumen microbial communities from Palmerston North, Manawatu-Wanganui, New Zealand - 1766 DNA GHGlow gp2 (v2) (version 2) | ecosystem: Host-associated > Mammals > Digestive system >...
CGACGAACTCACCGTGGAGCAGAACATCGAGCTGCCGTTGAAATACCTCGGCGTGCCTGCTGCCGAACGCAAGGAGCGCGTCACGGAGATCATGCGCCGCATGGCCATCAGCCACCGTGCCAGTCACTATCCGCAGCAGCTCTCCGGCGGTCAGCAGCAACGCGTGGCCATCGCCCGTGCCGTAGTCGTCCGTCCCAAGCTGGTCCTCGCTGACGAGCCCACAGGTAACCTTGATTCGAAGAACGGCAAGGAGGTGATGGACCTGCTCACCCAGCTGAATGCCGAGGGCACCACCGTAGTCATGGTCACTCACTCGCAGCACGATGCCTCCTTCGCCACCCGCACCATCAACCTGTTGGATGGTATGGTGGTGGAGAAGACCTTGCTGTAAAGGTCCAACCCCAAGAAGCCCATCCCCCAACAAGGGAGGTGTGCAAGCCTGCGCATTATAAGTCTTCTAATCATATTACCAGCTTCATCATGCTTTGATGAAGTCTCTGGGCGGCCATCCGTGAGGACAGTCGCCCAGAATAGTGTTAATTCAAAGACTAAGTTTGAAGGTCGTGGTGTAGCCTGTCTCCGGCCTCTCCATAAGGTCAAGACTGCCGCCCTGACGCACCATGATTTGGCGGGCCAGGGCGAGACCGATGCCTGTGCCCTGCCGCTTAGTGGTGAAGAAGGGGATAAAGATGCTGTCTCGGTCGGCGGCAGGAATGGGGGAGCCGTTGTTGGAAATGAGAACCCATCCCCCACCCTCCCTTGTAGGAAGGGAGCTGATTTTTATCTTCGTTGCACCCGCCTCTAACGCATTTTTCACCAAGTTCACCACCACCTGTTGCAGGAGTACGGGGTCGGTGTGTACCGCCATCTCTTGCATCCCTACAGAATCCCACGTGAGCAGCGGGTAGAGGCGTTGCACTTCGGCAAAGAAAGTGTAGAGGTGTACATCTTCGGGCTGAGGTTGCTGCAGTTGCGCTAACTTGCGGTAACTTTCGACAAATGTAGTCAGGCGCGACGCGGTGGTGTTAATACTGCGGATTCCGGCTTCAAGTGGAGTGCCCACGACGTCCTGGCGTTTTAATAGGCTCTGGCTGATGCTGGCAATGGGTGCCGTGGAGTTCATGATCTCATGGGTGAGGATACGTGTCAGCCGTTCCCAAGCCTCCACCTCGTGCATGCTCATCTGCTGATGGATCACTTCGCCGAGTTCATTCAATGCCTCCTGCATGGCACGCTCGCCGCTGGTGAGCCCCTTGGTGCTGAGCCCGAATGACCAGTCATGGTTCCGGATGGCTTCACGCATGAGGTGGGCTCGGCGGTGGAGGGAGCGCTGATGGCTGATATACAACGCCGTTGCAACCGCACACAAAATGATTATAGAGATTACAAGCGTCATTTGCGGTTGAGCTTATTATAGAGTGTCTGGCGTGTCAGTCCCAGCATCTTGGCTGCCGCCGTCAGGTTACCGTCGGCACGATCAACGACTCGGCGAATGTGTTCCATTTCCACCTCGTCCAACGGTGGCAACGTCTGCTGAGCTTCCACTACGTTGCGGAGCTTGTAGGTCAGTTGATCGTTGTCCCACGGTTTGGTGATGAAGTCGGCAGCTCCGCTCTTCAGCGCACGTACGGCCAGCGGCACATCGCCGTAGGCCGTGAGCATCACTACGGGCACATCCGGATGTGCCCTGCGAAGCACCTGCAGCCAGTGCAAGCCCTCGCGACCGGAGTTGGTGCCGAGGGAGAAGTTCATGTCTAAGAGCACGATGTCTATGTGCTCAGTAGCCATCGTGCGAAGCAGCTCATCGGGTTGTGTGAGCTTAACGATACGCTCAAACGTGTCAGCCAGCGCATAATCAAGCGCCGTGAGGATGTCCACGTTGTCATCACAGGCAAGGATGGTTCCGTATTTCATTTACATTATAGATTAGCACCGCAAAGTTACATAAAAATAGTAACTTAGCCACACGAATGCCCATCTTTTCTTCGGTCACGAAAGAAAAAGTGTAAAATAATTGGACGTTTTTGAATCGGTGGCTTGGATCTGTAACGACAAAACTTGGTTCCTATGAGCGAAAAGCACTAACTTTGTCACCAAAACCAATAACCATTACAATGACACACTCCAAACCATTCTGCCACGCAACCCACGATATTATCATAATTCCAAGGTCACGGAACAATCATTCCAAGATGATGGAACAATCATTCCAAGATGATGGAATATTGTCAAGATACAGAATAGCAGCCCTTGCCATCCTATCCCTTGTCGCCTCAACACTATGCCCTCAACCCCAGAGTCTCGGCCCTCAACCCCAGAGTCTCAACTCGCAACTCCAGACCCACGACCTCAACCCTCAGCCCTCAGCCCCGATGTCTGTCTCGGATTGTATGCGCTTTGCTGTCATACATAGCCACGGTCTGCGGCAACGCCAGTTGCAGTTGGACAACAGCCAGGCCACACGTATGCAAGCCATCGGAGCCTTCCTGCCAAGTGTGAACGCCAGCGCCGGCACACAATGGAACTTCGGCCGTGCCATAAACCCAGAGACTAATACCTACACAAGCGTGAGCACTTTTAACAACGGCTATGGCCTCTCTGCCTCTCTGCCTTTATTCGACGGCCTATACCGCCTGCACACCCTGCGCGCAGCCCATGCCGATGTGCTCATGCAAAAGAACGCACTACAGGCTGAGCGCGACCAGGTGGCGCTGGAGACTTATCAGGCATTTATAGATGTCATCTATGCACAGGAGGCTGTGCGCTTGGCCAAAGAGAAACTAAGCGAGAGCGAGATGATGCTGCGCCAGACGCAGGTGATGGAGGAAGAGGGGCTGAAGAGCAAGGCCGACGTGGCGCAGATGGAGGCTCAGCTGGCTGCCGACGCACTAACGGTGACACGTCAGGAAAACCAGCAGGAGACGGCAATGCTGCGACTGAAGCAGGTGATGAACTGGGAACTGAAAGAAGTATTAAGAATAAAGAGTGAAGATTTGACGGTACCAGCAGCGCAGGGAGGTGAGGATGCCGATTCGGCGTCGTTGCCGCTACGTTCTCCATTAGAAAGGCAGGCTTTCTACGCTGTAGAATCCGCACGTAGCAACGTGCGCGCCGCCCGCTCATCTTTCTTCCCCAGCATCTCTCTCTCGGCAGGCATCAACTCGTCGTACTTCCGCAATCTCGATGCCGCAACGACAACGCCTTTCAGGAATCAACTGAAGAACAACCTGGGCGAGTATGTTTCCCTGAACCTGAGCATTCCCATCTTCAACCGCCTCGGAAACATCGCGTCCCTGCGGAGGGCACGCAACAACCTGTACATAGCCCAGGAACAGTACGCCGCCAAGCAGACAGAACTTGAGGTGCTGCGTCAACAGGCACGTCTTGATGTCCTCGCCTACCAGAAGGAAGCCACGCAAGGCGAGCGTAAGGTGGAGGCAGACAGTCTCGCCTACGAACTCACACGCCAGCAATACGCCCAAGGTCTGGCTTCACCCATTGATCTGCAGACATCGGCTGCAATTCTCCTGCAGTCGCGTGCCGCTCTGCTGCAAAGCCGCCTGATGATTGCCGTGAAGGAGTTGCAGCGACGATACTACGAGGGATTACCCCTCATATAGGTAAAACATCCTGTCCATCATCTGCCACTTCTCGTCGCTGGTGGCACCCTCGGCACATTGCTGGAACATAGCCATGTAATCCTCCCACTCTTGCTGACGGGGCAGGGTGGCGAGACGTGCCATCGCTTTGTCCCAGTCGAAATCGAGCGGAGTCTCAACAATCATAACAAGGCGCGTGCCAAGGATATATATCTCCATCTCGAGAATGCCAATTTCGCGGATTCCGTCGCGAATCTCTTGCCACGAATGTTCGCTGTCGTGACGGCGACGATACTCTGCGATGAGAGCTGGGTCGTCCTTCAAGTCCATTGTCTGGACATAGCGCTTTACGGGCTGGTGGTATTGTTTCTGGAGGAAGCCAGACCCACCCCCTTGCCCCTCCCGTGTAGGGAGGGGAGTAGAATGAGTATGAGAGGACGAGGATTTTAACATAATAAAGTTCTTGAGTTCAACCTGTTCTATTGGTAAAGCTAGCCGCTCCCCTCCATCACGGGAGGGGTTGGGGGTGGGTCTTTTTATAAGCGCTATATCCGTAGAGAGTGATGAAGACGAAGCAGATGAACGGCAGGATGAACGAGAAATTGACGGCGGGCCAGCCGAAGATTACCTGCTGATCTATGAGATGTCCCTGAAGAGGGGGCATCAACGCGCCGCCCACAATGGCCATAACGAGGAAAGCGGCACCGAGTGAGGTGTCCTCGCTCTTGACGTTCTCAAGTGCAATGCCATAAATGCTGGGGAACATGATGGACATAAACAGGCTGATGCACACCAGACTGTAAAGTCCGAACATTCCTTCTATACAGATGGCGCCAAGCGTGCACACCGTGGCACCAATGCCGAAGATACTAAGCAGCAGACGCTGATTTATCCACTTCATGATGTATGTACCGACGAAGCGGCCTGTAAGCGAGAGCGACATTGCCAGAATGTTCCATCGCTGGGCCGTAGCCTTATCGATGCCCAAGTGGTCTGCATACTGGATGATGAATGTCCAGACCATAATCTGCGCTGCCACATACAGCACCTGAGCAAACACGCCATTGCGGTATATCTTATTTTTCCAAAGACGTGAGAGCGTGGTGCTTGCACTTGTCTTTCCGTCTTCCTCTCCCTTCAACGAAGGCATCTTGGTGAGGGCAATAATGATGAACATCACGAGCACAACCAAGCCGATGGCAACATACGGGTCACGGATTACAGCCAGGTCGTGTAAACGGATGTCGGCCTTCTCTGCCTCGCTCAGTCCGTGGTAGAGAATCTGCCCGGCTGCATCGCGACGGTCGGAAAGGAGGTTCGGCAAAACGATAAACGAGGCGACAGCCATTCCTGACAAGGAACCGACGGGATTGAAGGCCTGTGCCAGATTCAGACGGCGTGTGGAATTGCTCTTGTCACCCAACGAGAGGATAAAGGGGTTGGCACTTGTCTCAAGGAAAGCCAAGCCGAAAGTGAGGATGTAAAGCGACACGCAGAAGAAAGTGAACTCCTGGAACTGTGCCGCAGGGATAAACAGAAATGCGCCCACAGCATACAGTCCAAGTCCGATAAGCACTCCGACTTTATAAGAATACTTTCGGATGAACAAAGCGGCCGGAACAGCCATCGTGGCATAACCGCCATAGAAGGCGAACTGAACCATCGAGGCCTTGGCTGCCGATATCTCCATCAGTGTCTGGAAAGCTGCCACCATCGGGTTGGTGATATCGTTGGCAAAGCCCCAGAGTGCGAAAAGCGATGTGATGAGGATAAAGGTGATGAGGTATTTGCGGGGGACTAAAGGGGAAGCGGACTCTCCCCCCTGCCCCTCCCTGTGATGGAGGGGAGTAGTTACTATTTGGCTGGATGCTTTATCTGTATGCATAAGGTTTCTGTTTTAATTTTTCACTTTTACTTTTTAATTCTTACTTTTTACTTTTTACTTTATAAATTCCTCCTATTCACTCATGTTCTTTATATAGGGCAAGTCGGGCAGGTTCTTGAACCCGTAGAATCGCTTGGCATTCGCGCCGAGGAAAGCTGCTTGCTCTTCTGGTGAGAGGAGTTGGCTGCGGAAGATAAAGTCGTAGCTCATACGATAGGTGATGGCTGTTATTGTGCGAGGATAGTCAGAGCCCCACATCAGCTTTTCGATACCAATGAGGTCGGCAGCCTCACGGATGGCTCGCACGGCCGACGGGAAGGGATAGAACTCTGGGTTGTAGAGCCAGGTGATGCCACCGCTCTCCACCATCACGTTCTCATTGCGGGCCAAAAGCATCTGGCTGCGCCAGCTGTCGTTCTCCCAAGGGGGTGTTGTGGGCTGGTCTGCCATACCGAGATGTCCTATGGCTATCTTCAGCTCCGGACATTCCATGATGACCTCGCTCAGTTCGCCTACCTGCTCGTCGCCGTCGGCGAGGGTGATGCTGAGATACTTGCCGTTTGCTTCCATCCAGCGGAACATCTTCATCATCTCGTCATCAGTAAGCTTACGGCCCAGCAGCCTATGTCCGGGGATAGCCATTCCACGGAAACCATCTTCGCTCATCAGACGAATAGCTTGCTGGCAGAACCCATCGCGCAGGTAATCCACCATAGCGTAACAGAAGAAGCGGTCGGGATAACGCTCCTGCACAGACTTCAGATAGTCGTTCTGGATTCCGTCGATAAATTCCTGAACAACCACGGCGGCGCCCACCTGGGCGTAGTCCATATTGCTCAGGAACACCTCTGCCGTATTCCGTCCGTCTAACATGAACGGAGGCAGCATCTGGCGCTCCTCACCAAAGAAGAGGGATCGGCTTCCGTTGCCGTCCTGGGTGTGAATGGGAAAACCATTCACCACTGTATCCTGACGAAGCCAAAGATGGGAGTGAGTATCGATAATGGACTCTCCCCCCGCCCTCCCTTGTAGGGAGGGAGCAGAATGTATTTGACTGGAAGTATTCATATAAAAAAGGTCTGCCATTAACTATTCGCCCAGGTAACCCTCTGTTGATCACCTATAATGTCTTGGACTTCCTTGACTAACTGCCAGTCGATGGGTTCGCTGATATACTGAAGGTTGCGGCGGACATTGTCCGGATTTGCAGATGAGAACAGAGTGGAGGGAACACGCGGATTGCTGACTGAGAACTGCATTGCCAGTTTTTCTATGGGATAGCCCTTTGCCTTACAGTGCTGAGCTGCACGCTGGCAAGCCTCAACGAGAGGCTTCGGAGCCGGGTGCCAAGCGGGCACTCCGCGCTCTGAGAGCAGGCCCATGCTGAGCGGAGATGCGTTGATAAGGCCGATGCCGTGACTCTCAAAATAGTCGAGATTGTCTGCCAGAGCATCGTCACAGAGACAGTAATGGCAGAAATTCAGCACCGTCTCAACGGTTCCTTCCTTGCTGTGGTCAATAACCCAGCGCAGGTTCGGGATCTGAAGGTCCGTAATGCCCACGTGACTCACAAGACCCTTCTCCTTCAGTTCCACGAGCGCAGGCAGCGTCTCTTCTACCACCAACTGCAAGCCGCCGGGCAGAGATGCCTGAAACTCGATGTCATGGACATGAATCAAGTCGATATGTTCCACACCCAGACGCTCCATACTCTCATAGACACTCTCCTGAGCGCGCTTGCCGCTGTAATCCCACGTGTTCACGCCGTCCTTGCCGTATCGTCCGACCTTGGTGGAGAGGATGTATTTGTCACGTGGCAGCTGGCGCAGGGCACGACCCAGAACGGTCTCTGCCTTGTAATGTCCGTAGTAGGGCGATACATCGATGAGATTCATTCCGCCCTCAAGGGCAACACCGACAGTATCCACGGCTCGGCCTTCATCTATTGTGTGAAAGACACCGCCCAGAGAAGAGGCACCAAAACTCAGGGCTGACACTTCCAGCCCCGTCCGTCCAAGTTTCCTGTATTCCATATATTATTACTGATTATTATCTTCAAAACAGTGACTATGCTCTTTATGTCGGCACAAAGATACAAATAACTCCAATAACAGCATACGTTTTGGGGCATTTTTGTCAATATTGCCCTATTAGCTGATACTATTGTACTACTTTTGCACGCTTACAGAGGCCGTCTTCCACACATTCCGATACAAAAAAAGCCCGAGAACAAGTCTCGGACTTTGCGCTCCAGGATGGGCTTGAACCAACGACCCCATGATTAACAGTCATGTGCTCTAACCAACTGAGCTACTGAAGCAGGCTTTTCTGAATCTGAGTGCATCCACTTCGCTTGCGCTCCAGGATGGGCTTGAACCAACGACCCCATGATTAACAGTCATGTGCTCTAACCAACTGAGCTACTGAAGCAGGGTTAATCGAAGTTTTTGCACTCTTTTTTCAGAATTGCGGGGCAAAAGTAGTACAAATTCGGAAAATATGCAATATCTTTGCCGAAAAATTTGCGATATATGCTAAAAATACTTGGAATTGGCAATGCTTTAGTGGATATTCTCATCCAAATCGAGGACTCTGAACTCCAAAAACAGGGTCTGACAAAAGGCGGCATGACGCTGATTGATGTGCAACAGATGAAAGCTCTTGAAGAGGGCTTCAAAGACATGGAGACCCAACAGGCCACCGGAGGCAGCGCAGCCAACACCGTGCTGGCTCTGGCCCTCTTAGGCGACCGTCCCGGACTTGTCGGAACCATCGGGGACGACACGTGGGGAAACTACCTGCGCCAGACTGCAGCCAGCCGCGGCATCCAGACCCACTTCAACGTCGTGCCAGACGCCAACACGGGAATCGCCACCACCTTCATCACACCCGACGGGGAGCGCACATTCGCCACGCACCTCGGAGCTGCGGCAATGATGAAGCCAGGGATTCTGACCGAAGAGATGCTTCGCGGCTACGACATACTGCATATCGAAGGTTATCTGGTGCAGAACCACGCCCTCATGGAACATATAGCACAAACTGCCAAAGATGCAGGACTGACCATAAGTTACGACCTGGCTTCGTTCAATGTGGTCCTTTCCGATCGTGAATTCGTGACCCATCTCGTGCGAGACTACGTAGACATAGTATTTGCCAACCGCGAGGAGGCCGCTGCATTCTGCGGCTCTGACGATCCAGAGGCCGCTTTGGATATGCTGTCAAAGATTACGCGAGTGGCAGTTGTCAAGTTAGGTAAGGACGGAGCCACAGCGACCCTGTCTGTTCCTGACGCTTCCGGTACAACAATGACGCCGACCGAACGGGCCACCGCACCGCTATGCAGTAAGGTGAAACCCGTGGATACCACAGCCGCAGGCGATTTCTTCGCCGCCGGATTCCTGCACGGCTGGAGCCAAGGCCTGCCCCTGCACACATGTCTCGATTATGGCAACCGCATCGCAGGCGAAGTTATCCAGGTGGTAGGAACAAACGTAACGGCAGAAGCCCTGCGCGCGGCCTTAATTCATAATTCATAATTCTTAATGCAGAGTTCATAATTGGGAAAGAGGATATGAAACATAATATATTAATTAATGTACGCGAGAGCGTAATCATAACAGCCCTGTTGCTAATCCTTGTTCCGGGGAAGGCGCAAGAGCACCACACCGGAGGGTTTGACATCACACGAGGACTGGAGACCTTTGCCGACATCTATCGCCAGATAGACATGTATTACGTAGATACGATTTCGGCCGACACTGCCCTGCGCTGGGCCATCGACGGGATGTTGATGGAGGTGGATCCGTTCACCAACTTTATCCCGCTTAACCAGCAGGACGAGTTCCGTGCCACCACTTCTGGGCGTTATGCCGGCATCGGAGCCGGGATTCGTGCCATGAAAGACTCAAAGCGCGTGGTCATATCCGAGCCGTACGAGGGTTTTCCCGCCGCCCGTGCCGGCGTGAAGGCCGGCGATATCATTCTCTCCATCGACGGCAAAGACGTTAAAGGCTGGAAAGTGGACAAGGTGAGTGAGAACCTGCGCGGCGAACCAGGCACCAAGTTCGAGCTGAAAGTGGAGCGTCCGGGCGCACGCAAGCCCCTGTCCTTCAAACTCGTCAGAGAGAATATCAAACTCCCCGCAGTCACTTGGTACGATATCATTGACCCGCAGAAGGGGCTTGGATACATCTATCTCTCATCCGTCACCGACGACTGCGCCAGCGAGGTTCGCAATGCAATTATGGACTTGAAGCAGAAGGGGATGAAGTCTCTGCTTCTGGATCTGCGCGACAACCCCGGCGGTGCCATCTCTCAGGCAGTAGAAATCGTGGGTATGTTCGTGCCGAAGGGAAGTCTGGTGGTTTCTACCAAAGGTAAACTGCCCTCCACCTGCTATGACTACCTCACGCCCGACGAGCCCATTGACACCGTAATGCCGCTCCACGTGCTTGTGAATGGCAACTCCGCCTCTGCCGCCGAGATTATCAGCGGCGCATGGCAGGATCTGGACCGCGCTACGGTCTGGGGGCGCCGCACCTACGGCAAGGGACTGGTGCAGGCCGTGCGCGATGTGCCTTACCACGGAAAACTGAAAATCACCACAGCACGTTATTACATCCCTTCGGGCCGCTGCATTCAGGCATACGACTATCGCCACCGCACGGCCGACGGAGCTGCCACTACCCTGCCCGACTCGCTGACACGCGAGTTTCACACCCGCGCCGGACGTCCTGTGCGCGACGGGGGCGGCATCCTGCCCGACAGCCTGATTGCGTTGGACACAATCCCAACGATGGTGACAGACCTTTATTATAGTGACCAGTTCTTCGATTACATAACCGGTTATGTACAGGCC
>Ga0310691_10008763_pt1 | contig 10344 bp, 7 predicted proteins | sample 176DNAGHGlowgp2_FD_203887 | JGI IMG/M metagenome (GOLD analysis project Ga0310691, IMG submission 203887) | Sheep rumen microbial communities from Palmerston North, Manawatu-Wanganui, New Zealand - 1766 DNA GHGlow gp2 (v2) (version 2) | ecosystem: Host-associated > Mammals > Digestive system >...
CAGCCGGGCTTCCTGGACCGCTTCCAGAACGGCATGGCGCACAATTTCACCATCGGCCTGCCGAACTTCCAGATTCTCAAGTACATCAGCTTCGCCCCGTCGGTCTCGTACGCCCAGAACTGGTTCTTCCGGAAGACGGAATACGCCTATAACCCGGAGACGGACAAGGTGGAGGCCCAGCCCAGTTCGCAGTTCAACACCTTCGGCATCACGCAGAACTACTCGCTCGGCGCGTCCATGAGCACACGCATCTACGGCACGTTCAACTTCGGGCGGCACCACCGGATCCAGGCGATCCGGCACGTGATCTCCCCGTCCGTGTCTATGTCGCTGAGCCCGGAGAAAGGCACCTACGCCAACGGCTACCGCACCCTGGAGTACCGGGACGCCTCCGGTGAGGAGAAGACCTACCAGTACAACGTGTATGCGGGACAGATCTACAGCGCCCCGGGGCGGGGCCGTTCCGCCACCGCGTCGCTGTCCATCGGCAACAACCTGGAAGCCAAGGTGCGCGACTTCGCCGACACCACCGGCACCGGGACCAAGAAGGTCAAGCTGATCGACCAGCTGAACATCATCACCAACTACAATTTCCTGGCGGACTCGCTGAAGATGGGCAACATTGCGATGAGTATGTCCACGTCCCTGTTCGGCAAGGTGAGCATCAGCGCCAGCGCGGGCTTCGACCCGTACGCGATCAGCGACCGCGGGACGCGGTACAACCGCTTCTCCGTCGCTGCCGGCCAGGGCCTCGCGCGGCTGACCAATTTCTCCGCTTCAGCGTCCTATTCCCTGTCAGGGAAGGGCAAGATGAACGGCTATGACGGCACCGGAGCGAACGGGCGCGGCAGTGCGGCGGCCAGCTACTACCAGCGCATCTACTACCATCCGGTTACGGGCGAATACATTCCGGAGGGCTGGCTGTACTACACCAACCCGGACGTCCCCTGGTCGCTGAACCTGAGCGCCAGCTTCAGCCTGTCGCGCGCCTACACGTATGATAAGGAGGCGGCCCGGCTGGATCACAAGGACCACATCCTCGCCACGATAAGCGCCTCCGGCAACATCAAGCTGACGCCGAAGATGTCCATCAATATGAGCACCGGCTACGATTTCGTAGCGAAGGCCCTGTCCACGACCAGTATCAGCGCCACCTACGACCTGCACTGTTTCAACATCGCCGTGTCGTGGATCCCGACCGGGAACTGGAAGTCCTACAGCTTCCGCATCGCCGCGAACGCCTCCGCGCTCGCCGACCTGCTGCGCTTCAAGAAGAGCGACAGCTATTGGGATAATTAAGATTTTTGCTTATCTTTGCATATCCAAACCCTCCGGCGCTCGCCGGACCCTTATTTTTTCCATATGACACATAAGTTGTTCGAGCTGGATGCCATGAACAGAGAACAGCTCGAGGCCATCGCAAAAGAACTTGACATCAAAGTAACGAAGAAACTGGACGACGAGAATCTCGCCTACGCCATCATAGACGCGGAAGCCCGTGCGGAATCCGCGAAAGTCAACGACGCCCCCGAAAAGCCCAAGGCGCGCCGCGGCCGTCCTCCCAAGGAGAAGGCCGCAGAAAAAACGGCGGAGAAGGCGGAGAAGCCAGCAGAGGCTGCTCCCGCCGAAGCGGCCAAGGAGCGCAAGCCCAAGCAGAAAGCCTCCAAGAAGGAGCAGCCCGCTCCCGCGCAGGCCGAAGCGGAGGCGGCGCAGCCGGAGCAGAAGGCCGGACCCGTGGCTGAGGCCCCCGCGGCCGATGCGCCGAAGAAGCGCGGCCGCAAGCCGAAGGCCGCCGCTGCCCAGGATGCCCCTGCGGCGCCTGAAAAACCCGCCGCCGGCGCCCCTGCGGAGCAGCCCCGGGACAATGCCCCCAAGCCCGCCCAGGAGAAGCCGGAACAGCCCCGCCAGCAGAATCAGCAGAACCAGAACCAGGGACAGCAGCAAAACCAGCAGAATAATCAGCAGCGCCAGCGTTTCCAGAACCAGCAGAACCAGCAGAACCAGCGCCCGCGCGTGCCCGAATTCGAAGGCACCGTGGTGGCGACCGGCGTCCTGGAAATCATGCCGGACGGCTACGGTTTCCTGCGCTCCTCCGACTACAACTACCTGAATTCACCGGACGATATCTACATCTCCCAGCAGCAGATCAAGATCAACGCCCTCAAGAGCGGCGACACCGTGACCGGCGAGATCCGTCCGCCGCGCGAAGGCGACAAGTACTTCCCTCTGGTGAAGATCCTGTCCGTCAACGGCCGCAGCACCGAGTTCATCCGCGACCGCGTACCCTTCGACTTCCTCACCCCCCTCTTCCCGGACGAGAAGTTCAACCTTACCGGCAACGGGCACAACAAGGACGTCAGCTGCCGCATCGTGGATATGTTCGCTCCCATCGGCAAGGGCCAGCGTATGCTGATCGTCTCTCCGCCGAAGGCCGGTAAGACCTTGCTGCTCAAGAGCATCGCCAATGCCATTGCGGACAACCATCCGGAGGTGTACGAGATTGTCCTGCTCGTGGACGAGCGTCCCGAGGAGGTCACCGACATGCAGCGCAGCGTGCAGGCGGAGGTGGTCGCCTCCACCTTCGACGAACCGGCCGAGAAGCACGTAAAGGTGGCCAATATGGTCATCGAGAAGGCGCGCCGCCTGGTCGAATGCGGCCACGACGTCGTGATCCTGCTCGATTCCATCACCCGTCTCGCCCGCGCCTACAACACCGTGCAGCCGGCTTCCGGCAAGGTGCTCACCGGCGGCGTGGACGCCAACGCGCTCCAGAAGCCGAAGCGTTTCTTCGGCGCCGCGCGCAACATCGAAGGCGGCGGTTCGCTGACCATCCTGGCCACGGCCCTGACTGAGACCGGATCCAAAATGGACGACGTCATCTTCGAGGAGTTCAAGGGCACCGGCAACAGCGAGATCCAGTTGGACCGCACGCTTGCCAACCGCCGCATCTTCCCGGCCGTCAACCTAGTGCTCTCCGGCACCCGCCGCGACGACCTGCTCTACCGCGCGGACCAGAGCCAGCGCATCTGGATCCTCCGCAAGCTGCTGGCGGACATGAACCCCACGGAGGCGATGAACTTCATGCTCCAGCTGATGGACGAGTACAAGACCAACCAGGACCTCCTGGACAACATGTCCAAGGTTACGCCCCGCGAAGCCAAGTATTACGATAATTATTAATCGTCCGGAAACAGATTGCCCCCTGAAGCGCATTTCCCGAACGGGTGTTTTTCAGCGCTTCAGGGGGCAACTGTTTTCCGGACAGGATTACTTCGTTCCGAAGATGCGGTCGCCCGCGTCGCCGAGGCCGGGGACGATGTATGCGTCGGCATTGAGGTGGTCGTCCACCGCCGCCACGTAGATGTCCACGTCCGGATGCTCCTTCTGCACCTTGGCGATGCCCTCGGGGGCCGCCACCAGGCACATCAGGCGGATGTTCGTGCAGCCGCGCTCCTTCAGCATCTGGACGGCGTCGCAGGCGCTGCCGCCGGTGGCGAGCATCGGGTCCGTCACGATCACCAGGCGGTTCTGGATATCCTCGGGAAGCTTGCAGTAATAGACGACCGGCTCGTGTGTCTTCTCGTTGCGATACAAGCCGATGTGGCCCACCTTGGCCACCGGGACAAGAGTGTGCAGGCCCTCGACCATGCCCATTCCCGCGCGCAGGATCGGCACGATGGCGAGCTTGCGCCCGGTGACTTTCTTCGCGGTCATCTTGCAGATGGGCGTTTCAATTTCAACATCTTCCAGGGGGATGTCCCGGGTGACCTCATAACCCATCAGCAGCGAGATTTCCTCGAGGAGCTGGCGGAAATCCTTCGATCCCGTCTCCTTGTCACGCATGATGGTCAGCTTGTGCTGGATCATCGGGTGATCGATAACGTGTACTTGGCTCATAGTGTGTTTATCAGTTATGGTTCTTCAAAGATAATCATTTTTCTTGCAGGGCGTCTCCCCGGCGAGGAAGAGCACGGCCGCCACGGCCATGCCGTTCAGCGACGGGATCCCCCACTTCACCAGGTTCGCCACCACGGCGCCCAGCACGACGCCGGCCACGGCCCACCAGTTCACGCTGATGGCGGGCATCTCGTCGGCAAGGTATTTCTTGCGGTTACAGAAGTAACTCAGGATCAGGATGATGCCGACGGGCGGCAGGGTGCAGTTCAGCACGTTCAGCCAGTCGCAGAAGTTCCAGTACAGCCACACGGCGGCCACCGTGCCGATGATGCCGGAAACGAGCACCATCGTCTTCTTGGGCAGGCCGAAGATGTTCGACAGGCCCAGGCCCGCGGAATACAGCGCGTTGTCGTTGGTGGTCCAGATGTTCAGGCCCAGGACGAGGATGGCGAAGTAGAAGAGATTGAGGTTCAGCATCACCTCGAAGATGTCGTTGCCGCCTGCATAGATGCTGGACACGGCGCCGAACAGGAACATCAGCGAGTTGCCGATGAAGAAGGCGACGACGGTCACCCACAGGCCCACTCTTGCGTTCTTGGCGAAGCGGGTAAAGTTGGGCGTGGCGGTGCCGCCGGAAACGAAACTGCCGATCACGAGGCCCGCGCCGGCGATGACCGAAAGGTCCTTGGTGCCGCGGGAGAACTGCTCCACGAGTCCCGCATCGCCCCGCTTGATGGCGAGGATCATCGCCACCGTGCCCAGGATGGCCACCAGCGGCACGGCGAGGTAGCTGATGATGGTCAGGCTCTTGATGCCGAAGTAGGCGCTCGCCGTCATCAGCAGGCCGGCGACGGCCACAAGCACGTAGCCGACCGTGGGCATGTGGTCGGGCGTAACCTCAAGTCCCATGATCTCTTTCGCGACGGGAATGGCGAACATCGCCAGGCCCACGCCGAACCAGCCGATCTGCGTGAAACTGATCATCGCGCTGGGCAGCCAGCTGCCCTTTACGCCGAAGCTGCGGTGCGCAAGCATATCCAGGGTGAGGCCGCTCTCGGCGCCGATGAACCCGAGCGCGCCGGTATAGGCGCCCAGGATCAGGCCGCCCAGCAGCATGGCCCAGATGAACCCCGCGAAATCCAGTCCGGCGGCCATCTGCTGACCCACCCACATGCTGGCGGAGAAGAAAGTGAATCCGAGCATGATCATGAACATGCTCAGGTTGCTCTTGCGCCCGCCGGACGCGACCTTCCCGGCGGTGTAGTCGAAATCGACCTTTGACTTTGTGGTACTCATCGTCGTTTATGTTTATTGGATGTATTTTCCCAGGTCGGCCTTGATGCCGCGGATGCGCCGCCGGCAGATCTCCGCAAGGCCGCGCGCGGACACGACGTCCAGGTAGTGCTGCTCCAGTCCGTAAAGCCGGCGGAGGTCGCCGAGTTCGCCGTATCGGTTGATTTCCAGCCACTTCTCGTAGGTGACGGGCCGGCTGTAGCCGATCTTCTCGGCCAGGAAAGCCTGGAAATCCACCCGGTCCGCAATGGCCTGCAGGCGCTCCCAGTATTCCATTACCTCGTGGTAGTGCTCGGTAATCTCGTAACGGCGTGCGCCGCCGTCGTAAATAATGCATTTCTCGAAGAGGGCGTCTTCCACGAAACTCAGCACGTAATGCCGGAACTCCGGGGCCACCACGCCGCCCCGCCAGCCGAAGTCGATGTCGGGGATGTTGATACCCGTCACGCCCTTGTCTTCATAGACGGTGAAGATACCCTCGTAGAAGATGCACAGGAAGCCTTCGAAGCCGGGGAACAGGCGGCGGATGTCCTCGGTAAAGCGTTCCATCAGCGGAATGGCCTTGGTGCCGCCCACGGTGAAGAAGATGATGCGTTTCAGGCTGCCGCCGCGCCGGCGGAAACGGTCCACGACCTGCGAGAGGCAGAGCCGCAGCGTGTCGCCGCTGGCGATGATGTCGCCGATCATCAGGGTAATGTCCTTGCCGATGTGGAGTTTCTCGTACTTGATGTCGAGGCCCGTGATCACCCCGTCCTCGATCTTGCGTTCGCAGGAGATGAAGTCCATGTTCGGCACACGAATGCCCGCCTTGTAGCAGCACTCTTCCAGGGGATAGTTGAGTCCGCCGCGCAGGATGGTCAGGATATCCGCTTCGGTGGCGAGGCCGCTCCGGCAGAAATACTCGAGCGCCGCGGACGTGGCCGGTTTCATCGACAGGTAGGATTCGAAACCGACGACCTCGGGGGATGCCATCAGGTGGCGGGTCCCCTCCCCGCTTACGATATAGTAATTGTTCTGCAGCCCGACGGACTTGAGCTGGTAGATGCTTGTTTCGCGCTGCTTGCCGAGCAGAACGAGTCCGGCATCCTGAGGAATATGTGACATTGAATCTCCCTTTTAGTCCAATCGGGATACAAATATACTAATTAATTACTAAATTTGTAAGGGTAAAACAGCCAATCCAAGACGATGCTCAAGATCTTCTGCAAGAACACCGGGACTTTCCAGGAATTCCAGGAAGGGACCACGTTGCTGGAAATGCTTCCGGCATTCGAATTCGACCGCCCGTACGACATCCTGTCCGCCAAGGTCAACAATGTCTCCGAGGGCCTCAAATTCCGCGTTTTCAACAATCGCGACGTCGAATTCCTGGACTTCCGCTCCTACAGCGGACGCAACGTGTACTGCCGTTCGCTGAGTTTCCTGCTCTGCAAGGCGGCGCGGGACCTCTTCCCGGACTACAAGATCGTTTTGCGGCGGCCCATCTCCAAAGGTTACTACTGCAACGTGGACAAACCGGACGGGTCGGAAGTCACGCCCGAGGAAACGGCGCAGATCCGCGAACATATGCAGGAGCTCGTGGCCAAGGACATCCCGTTCCGGCGCCACGAGGTTCAGACCTCCGAGGCCATCCGCATCTTCAAGAAGCTCGGTTACGAAGACAAGGTAAAACTGCTCCGCACCTGCGGGGACGTCTATATCACCTACTATACGCTGCAGGAAACCGCGGACTACTACTACGACGCCCTGGTGCCGAGCACCGGCCTGCTCAAGGTGTGGGACCTGCTCCCCTACCGCGGCGGCATGCTGCTCCGCGTGCCTGACCGGCACGCGCCCGAGGGGCTCGCCCCCTTCTTCGAGCAGCCCAAGACCTTCGACATCTTCACCGAGATGCTCCGCTGGAACCGCATCATGGGCCTGGGCAACGTGGGCGACGTGAACTGCGCCTGCCTGAGCGGCAAGGCCTCCGACATGATCCAGATTTCCGAGGCGCTCCAGGAGAAGAAGATCGTCCAGATCGCCGAGGAGATCGAACGCCGCCACCAGGGCGAGAATCCGGTGCGCATCGTGCTGATCACGGGCCCCACCAGCAGTGGCAAGAGCACCTTCTGCAAGCGGCTGAGCATCCAGCTGATGGCCTGCGGCCTGCACCCGGTCTCCTTCTCGACGGACGACTATTTCGTGAACCGGCTGGACACGCCCAAATTCCCCGACGGGAGCTACGATTTCGACAATTTCGAGACCGTGGACCACGACTACCTGCAGGAGGACGTGCTGCAGCTTTTGGCTGGAGAAGAAGTCGAGGTGCCGGAGTATAACTTCGTGACGGGCAAGCGGGAATTCAACGGCAAGAAACTGCAGTTGGACGAGCGCTCCGTGCTGCTGGTCGAGGGCATCCACGCCCTGAATCCCCTGCTGACGAACCTTGTGCCGGAGAGCGCCAAGTTCCGCATCTTCATCAACACCGTCACGAGCATCTCGCTCGACGACCACAACTGCATCCCCACCAGCGACAACCGCCTGTTGCGCCGCATCGTTCGCGACTTCAACAAGGGCGCTTACACGGCGCGCGAGACCATCTCCAACTGGCCCAACGTCCGCCGGGCGGAGGTCAAGTGGATCTACCCCTACCAGGAGACGGCCGACGTCATCTTCAACTCCGCCTACCTGGCCGAGTTCGCCGTGCTGCGCACCCACGCGGAGCGCATCCTGGCCACCGTGCCGAAGAACTGCGCGGAATACAGCGAGGCGCACCGCCTGTTGATGTTCCTGCACTATTTCGTGCCCGTATCCGACAAGGAACTTCCCCCTACCTCCCTCATCCGGAGCTTTATCGACTAATCCGGCATGGCAATCGCAATCGACCCTGCGGAGCGCGGCGAACGCGCCCGGAAGATTTTCGAGGAAGGCTACAACTGCTGCCAGGCCGTCCTGCTGGCCTTTGCCGACGTCCTGGAACAGGGCGGCGCCGTCAGTGAAGAACTCCTGAAGACGCTCGGTGCCGGATTCGGCGGCGGTTTCGGACGGATGCGCGAGGTATGCGGCGCCTTCAGCGCCTGCACGATGGTCGCCGGTTTCATCCGTCCGGCAACGACGCCCGGGGCGGAAGAACGCAAGGCCAACTACGCCCTCGTCCAGGAACTGGCGGAGACGTTCAAGGAACGGAACGGGGGCAGCATCGTGTGCGGCGAACTCCTCGGCCTGCGGGAACGCCGGCCGGAAGGTCCGGAGCCGTCGGCGCGGACGGCAGAGTATTACCGCAAGCGTCCCTGTTCCGAGATTGTCCGCAATGCGGCGACCCTCCTGGCGGAGAAAATGAAGGAGGCGACTAATAAGTGATTATTAGTCGCCTTCGTTATTATGCCATACTGTTGCGGCTCCGCGGCAGCGGCAGCTCGCTTCAGGAAGGTTCCGTTCGCTGCGCTCACTCCATCCCTCCCAACGTCTCCTGCGTCATCGCTGCGCGATAACTTGTATCCGTCGGGCCCCTCCCGCTGACGAGCCGCGGGTGGCTACGCCTTCCTGAGGCGACTGCCACCTGCCGTCTTCGCTCCGCCCCCGCCATCGTGGCCATTTTCCTGATGTTGTGCGCGATTGCCAGCGTGGCGAACTCCGCACTGACGAACCGGTTGCCCCGGTAATGGAAGCGCTTGAAGCCGCCGTCATACTTGATCTGTCCGAAGACTGCTTCCGGCTCTACCGGCCGCATACTCCGGTGATGCAGCCCCCGCTCGCTTGTAAGGCGTTCCCGGGCTTGATTCCTGTACAGACGGCTCTTGACGTTCACCTTGATCGTCCTATCCTCTTTCCCTTTGAAGCAAAGCCCTCGAAGCGGACATCCCGTGCATCTTTGGGCTCGGTATAGCCTGATTGAGCTCTCGTATCCAAGTTCTGAGACGCATTTCTGCTCTCCGACAAACGTCAAGTGCTGCCCCATCGGGCAGACGAAGTAGTCCTCGTCTTTGTTATAGTACAGGTGCTCGGGAAGGAACGGATTTCCGGCGTAGCCCTTCTTCAACTCTGCATGGAACATCGGGTATTTGACATACCCCTCGATGCCGTTCCCTTCCATGTACTCATAGTTCTCTTCGTTTCCATAGCCGGAGTCCGCCACGACTTCCCGGCTCTGCCGTCCGAACCGCGCCTTGAACGTGTCCAGATGCGGGATGAACGTTCCCCAGTCTGTGGGTCTCCAGGAAGTGGAGTAGTGCGTGATGAACTGCCCTTCCGTGGAGATCTGGACGTTGTAGCCCGGCTTCGTCTGCCCGTTGTTCATCGCATCCTCCTTCATGCGCATGAACGAGGCATCGTGGTCGGTCTTACTGTAGCTGTTCCGCTCCCCGAGGACCTCCAACTTGTCCTCGTACTCCTTCATCTTCGCCACGGACGCCTCCTTCACGGACTTGACGGCCTTGCGGAGCGCCTTGTCGCCGACCCCCGCCTCGTCCATCTTCTCCAGGATCCGCTCAGTGCGCTCTGCCATCTCCGATGAGCTCATCACCTCTTCTTTCTCTTCCCCGAGTTCCATGTTCAGCTGCCGCTCCGCCTCGGAGAGCACTGCCTTTACCTTCTTGTCAAGCTTGTCCCGGTTCGTCTTCGTAGCCTTCTTCCAGACGAAGGTGTACCTGTTCGCGTTTGCCTCGATCTTCGTCCCGTCTATGTACTGGACCTCAAGGCTGACGAACTTGTTCTCGACAAGCATTCCGACGACCTGCGTGAAGAGGTTGTCCACCGCCGGGGCGAGCCGGTTCTTGCGGAACAGGTTGATGGTGTTGAAGTCCGGCGTCTGCATGCCGCTCAGCCACATGAAGTTCACGTCCCGCCTGAGCAGTTGCTCCATCTTCCGCCCTGAGTAGACATTCTGAAGATACGCGTAGAACACCACTTTCAACAACATCCTGGGGTGGTAGCTGCTGGCGCCGCCGCCCTCGTAACTGTCCTCGATCTCCCGGATGTCCATATGGTCCACGACCGCGTTCAGAACGCGAACCGGATCATTCTCCGCGATAAAATCGCCGAGACACGGCGGAAAAAGCAGATTGTCGTTCTGATTGTAAGATTTAAAGACTATCTTTGCCATTGCTTGACTACTGATAAGTTGTTTTTCTGTATTTCGCAACTACAAGATAGTGATAATTTATCAGAAAAGCAATA
>Ga0310691_10008764_pt1 | contig 10344 bp, 6 predicted proteins | sample 176DNAGHGlowgp2_FD_203887 | JGI IMG/M metagenome (GOLD analysis project Ga0310691, IMG submission 203887) | Sheep rumen microbial communities from Palmerston North, Manawatu-Wanganui, New Zealand - 1766 DNA GHGlow gp2 (v2) (version 2) | ecosystem: Host-associated > Mammals > Digestive system >...
TCTTCGCAAGTTCCTTCTGAGACATTCCGCGGTCTAATCGCATTTTCATTAAATGATAACCAGACATTGACAAACCTCCTGTTCGGATTGTATTACTTCAAAATCATTTTTCAATGCTTTAACCCAAACTTGCACATGTGCATGGGATGTGCATGAAAACGATGAACAATTTACACAATAATTGCGAGTGATTTTGTAGACATTGAACAATAACCCATTCATTTTATACTATCACCCAATCACTCTATTTTTGGTAAAAATAATGAACAAAACGGCCTATTTTTGAATCAATTTTGAGAATTTTGAATTTTTGCTGTTTTGGCGGTCAAGAATGGGGGCTCTTTTTACAGTTGTTGTTGAACAAGGAAAATGATGTCTATCCATAGTTCTCATCCACATAAACTTCCAGCCTCGAACAAATTGCCTGTGCTATCTCTTCAACAGTTTTATCCTGATACTCATAACTTGCTATCTCTTCATAGATAATATTGAACACACCCCAATCCAGTGTTCTGATGCTGTCCACCTGCCCTGTCGCCTGACGGAAATCATTTATAATATCAGTTGAGACAGATCCGTTCCCATGAGGATCGATCATCTGCATATTCATCTTAAGATAACGTTTATAAGATTCATCCTGTATCTTGTCAGGATCTGCAGCACACTCACAGATCTCATCAAGCACCTTCTCATTGACAGGTATAAAGCCACCTATAACTGCTGCTTTCTCCTGCACATCATGATCCAGCATATGCGATATGATCTTGATGCATTCTTCATCTTTATCTGTACTGCTGCTGATCGCAATGATCCCTGTCGGCTGTGCCATGTGAACAGATCCTTTTACTGACGGATCACCATAGAAGGCAATATGTTCACCGCCAAGATCATTCAGGCAAATATCCGCAAACCATATTATGCTTCTGCAGCTTGTTGATTTAAGCAAATACTCATCTGAATTATATAATTCAAACGAATCAGTCAGACGCTGCCCATTATCTATTGAAAACCTGACAATGCTTTCCATCGTCTTTTTATCAAAGACGTTTTCGGTTCCGGTACCGCGCCTTCTGCCGTCCAATACTCTTTCCATGACAGAATCGGCAATATCGTAGTGATACATGGAATCGTATATGTGCTTGTTTGAATCTCTCTTTGCTTTATCAAGATCAAATATCGTTATATCGTTTCCCGTAAGATCAGCAGTCTTGCCAAAGCAGCCCTCAAGTTCATAAGAAGTAAGCACTGCGTAGCACTTGTCGCCCGCTGACATTGCTTTCTTTATATTAGGTGTAATGCCATCGAACAGATCCGGGGCATACTTCTCTGCCAAAGGCATGATATCCTTTACAACGTTATTCCTTCCCCATACATGATAGTCAAAATCAAGCCCACAGAACATATCGGGAGTATGTCCTTCATCGAAATACTTCGTCAGCTTAAGATTCTGCTTTTCCGCATCATAACCGTCCGTTGAACCAAAAAGATCGGAATAATCTTCAATAACAGCCCTGTACTTATCCTGCGACATATTATAATCGTAAACAGACAATTTAAGTGCTATATCATCAACTGTCCTGAATCCGCCGATTACGATCCTCTCCCGTTCATCTTTGCAGTTCTCATCGTAAGACACAAATATAACTTCCTGTGAGTTATCCAGATAGTCATATACCACGGCAAGTTCATCATCACCAAACACATAATACTTGCTTTGATTCTTAAGGATCTTAGTATATGGCTTGATGTCTATATCTCCCCACCTTAACAGTTCTGTCCTCTCGAAAGTATCAAGATCCAGTTTATACCCGCCTGAACGGTCTAAGATATAGCTGCCATAGCACTCGTCCGGATCTATTCTGACATCCCCCGGTATTTTCAGTAGTTTCGCTTCTTTACTGTTAAAATCCAAAGAGTAATATGTGTTATCACCTAACACCAGATACTCTTTATCTTCCACCTCGAAATAAGGTATCCTGCCATACCCTTCCATTCCATCAATACTTATCGAAGAGACCTTATTATTATCGAAGCTGTATCTGGCAATACTGTTTAGTCCGCAGACAACATATCCGTCAGCTGCCGGAGCAATGGCCATAATGTCGTCATCAACACGGAATGAATCAAGGAGCGACCCGTTATTACGATCGAGTATTGCTACTCCTCTCGATCCGTTCTGAACATATATCTTATCGTCCCTAATGAAGCTGATAGAGTAATGCTCTTCTGTTTCAAATGAGTTGATGAGTTCTCCGGTCTTACTATAAACGTACACTTTCGAGATGCCTTTGATCCCATCACTATAACCTACTTGCACATAGTAAGATCCGCCATAGCACAAGACTTTGCGTGTATCAGCCTGATAACCTCCGATCGCAGATATTTCTGCAGAGACAACACGGTATCCGCCTGTTCTGACATCAGACTGCTCATCCTTCTTACTGCACGAACATATATTAAGAATCGTAAGAATTATAAGCAAACAACACAGTATTCTGCGTGTATACCTCATCCTCATCACCCCGGAGCATGAATAGCATTAATTATGCTTTGATCATAGCTTTCTGCGATCTGCCCGTTATCCGGTCTTATAAAAACAGATCCCATATCTGCCACATTACCGTCTTTATCTGACAAGGAATAATCATACTTCCATACCGGAATAAGGAATAATTCATCTCCCAAAGAGCCTTCGGATCCACTATGCCCAATCCATTCAGCACCCTGCACATAATACAATTCCGCCGAATAAATATGGATCGGATCATCCTTGCCGTGCCTGCTGATAACTGTATCGACCACCGTTTTGATCCCCTGAACAGGGTTTACCGGAACAAATTCATTTGAGACAGGTTCTGCGTTCTGCCAGGGGTATGATCCGTCATCATACATTATCATCAGATCATCTGCCCTGAAGTTCTGTTCACACCCGAAATATCTCCAATATGTATGATCGTCCCAGCTTATCAGTTCAGGGGAATTGTTGTAGGGCAATCGATATACAGGTCTGCCCATAAAGGACTGATCTAACACTAAAAATCTCGGTGAGCAATACTGAGAATCTGCATCCTTGATCTCATATAAGTGTGCTGTCTTATAGAACTTATTGGAAATATTAACATAGTCCTCAGTATTTACCGTAGAAATCTCTGTCTCGCCAAGATCATGTATATTTTTGAGATATTCTTCGAATCTGGTCTCGATCGGTATCATAGCAACAGGTTTGAGATCCAGTTTATCCGAGGTTACAACAAGCTTCTTAGAGTTAAACACTGTCTCCATCACATTATTACCCAAGCTGTAGAGCGCAACCTTATCGGTTATCTCTTCAGCATTGCTGATATCCCATGAAACGTTGCCATATGATCCTTTTGCCGAAGCAAAAGGATCACTTGAGCATGATATCAATATTAGTGATAAAACTACAGAACTGAGTACAGATATTATACGATTATGTATGTTAAAATGAACATTACTCCCTTCGTTATAATTATTATCTCTCATCCAATATTAACTGTCCTCTTGAGTTGATCAGCCGTATCACTTCATCGAGATCCTTATCTCCTGCAAGGAAAGGCTGAATCTCCTCATTTACTATCTTCAGTATCTCAGAATCACTATCCCCCGGCGAATTCGCCGAATTGATGATCTCATTCATGTGATCTTTGATATCCTCACCAATATTCTTCTCGCTAAGATCATACATATCGATCAATTCATCCGCATACTTGTTAAGAGCCTTTCGGTTTACGGTAAATACCTCGTCGTAATATGCCGCATGGAGTTGGACATCGTACGACAGTAAAGTCTTTACAAACCTCTTCGCAGCATCCCGGTCACTGCAGCACGACGTGATCCCCACAGAATACCGTGATTTGATCTGCGGTCCGCGCCTGTCAGTTGAGGGCAATCCGAAGATACGGCTGTCCATAAACTCTTCGTATTCAGAGAACAGTTTATCAATTCCGAACATTCCGCCATATGAAGGTTCATTATCACTTGAATAGCCCACAGGCTTCGAACAATTCTTAAGAAAGCCGGCCATTTCCCGGAAAGCATCATTATCAACATCTATCTTTCCACCCTTCACAAACATGTCATATGAGTTAGCAAACAGGATCTCGGCATAATCACTAACAGACAGGTCAAATGCAGGATGGAGAACCGGATCGTTACCGTTACACTTATCCTTAACGAAAGCCGCATACTCTTCAAAGCTCATACCCGTTCCGGGAAAACTGTCTGAAGGTGCACAAATCCCTTTCACATCAAACTCCAGAGGGAGCTGGTACAAGCGACCGTTCTCGTCTTCAAAAGCACTGAAGACATTCATATAATAATCGTCGTCACTGATATCCGGATCATCACTGATCATAGGTTTAAGATCTGTCATCAGCGAATCCCTGTTTATTTCAGACCTTGCTATAGATCCGAGAATAATGTCATAGTTTACGGCTTCCTTTATATCTTCCTCATTTCTAACAACTATGTAGTTATCCGGGTCATTTTTGTTATACGACATGATCGCTTCGCCGATAAAACTGCCCATATCTTCAACGGATGTGTTAGCAGCTCTTATGACCTTTTTGCCCGCATTTGGATTAGCCGCAGCACGTGTGAAAATGATGATCGTAAACCTGCTACTGAGGTTGCCTCCACTTACCGAAAGATCGTTACCGAACCCTACAGTTACGCTGTCACCATCACCCCCCAGAACAACAGCGCTTCCATCCTGTAATAGACCTTCAGAAACTTTCCATGAATTAAGATAACAATTGTCAAAGTCTACCCTGTCATAAGATTTTCTGTCAGAAACATTAACTTCTCTTATGCCTCTCATATTGCATTCATAGATATGACCGTCCGCGCAATCGTAAAAGCTGCCCGGAGATTGATCGATCCAGTCCCCGTCGATCCTGCTTACTGTTCCTGCTGAAGTGTCAGCCTCAAACATGACAAAGCCATCCGGAACGCGGATCTGAACAACAAAACTGTGATCACCTGTCGGACAGAAAAAACTGTAACTGTCATAAAACATATCTATCATATATGGTGACAGATCAATAGACTTCTTAATGTTGAACCCCTCATCAGTAATGTGAATGACCGGCATTTCGTCACCTGAAGAATCATTAACAGCAAGAACTGCAATATCTGATCCATACTGATATATCTTTTCGATCCGAGCATTACCAAGACTAGGTGCTTCTATCTTGTGCTTGTCCGTAAACCCGCCTTCCCCGAACCTGACAACATAAGGTCCATAATCTGTTCCTGTCTTATCATCAGTCAGATAATACATCAGGTACGAATTGTCAGATACCTCATAAAATCTTTCGGAACTAACTATCTGGCCGGGCTCCCTTAGATCTTTCTCGTTGTAATCCATTATGTGTTCACCGGAAAGATCATATCTTCTCCATACATTGTCCGGCACGTCGCTCTGTGTACGTAATATTACAGATGTTTTGTCCTTGTATACGTCCAGCAGCGAATACTCATTGTCATAATCTATATCTACAGTCTCAGTATCGAACCACGGATCATCCGCTTTGATCACTGTAACGGAATCAGTCTCACCCGGAGCTCCCGCGGAGCATGATGTTAACAGCAATGATGCTGCCAGCACCGGAACAAAAGTCCTCAGAATCCTCATATAAAATGCCACCTCCAAATATGATTATAGAGGTAAGATGTGTCAAAACTGTGTAAGAGTTGCAAGCATGATCTCTCAATAATTCTCCTGAGCGTACAGCAGATACTTTGAATAAAGCGTATCTGCGATCTGATCGATACTCTTGCCCTGGGAGTAATATGTCTTGATCTCATCTCTTGCCATAAGGTAGAGTCCCCAGTCGTAGACTTCGATCCTGTCAGCGAGATCAACCGTCTCGATATACTGCTGCGCAAGTTTATCTGACAGCGGGATCACTTTGCTCTGACCTTTCTCAGGATCATCCTTGATAAACTGCATGGAGTAGAAGTTCTTCATTTCTTTCGAAGCATTATCGGGGTCTTTGAGCACCTCAAGCATTTCGAGGAGCACGTCGCGGTTAGCGGGTATCGCCCCGGACGCGCATATCTTGCGCTGTACTTCGAGCGTCATAACGGTCTTGATGAAATCAATGCACACATCGGCATACTCCGTCGATTCCGACACCGCCATAAGGCATATGGGATCAATCATGTGGACAGATCCCCCGATCGAAGGATAACCCACATAGACAGGCGTCCCACCGAAATCCCGTGCGTGTTCCGCAAATATCGCGGGATATCCGACCTGGCTGTTATATAAGGACAGCTTGCCCTTCTTTACGTCCTTGGGATCCGGAATATCGTCAGGAGATATTTCAACGGACGGATCAGCACCTTCCTCAACGGCGATCCTGACGGCGGAGAGAACATTCTCTTTTGTGAGCTTTCCGCCGCGGTAGAGCGACATCAGATCACTTCCTATCGCCTGGTAGAAGATGTCAGCAGATGTTGCACCACCAAACCTCGTCTGCCCGCCCTTCAGTGCAGGCATCGACGTGATATCGGTATCAGCTTTATAGACAGAACTCTTCCCGAAATACCCCTTCAGAAAATACCCCGCATAAACCTGGTATATCTTCCCGTCATCTCTTGTCATGCGTCCATATATGGGGTCGTCTCCGAGGTAAGGCTTTATATCCATTACCATATTATTCTCGCCCATATAATCGTAATCAAAGAAATTACCGTAGTAGATATCAGGAGTATCTCCGTTCAGATATCTCGTCATCAGGTTCAGCTTGTTGCGCTTCATGCTCTCAGGTGAAGACAGATCATATTTCGCAGCGATATCATCGAGCTTGATAAAATACTTATCCTGCGACGTGTTGTAGAGGTATGCGGCATCCTTGAGCGTTGAATCGACAGATATTCCCGCCCCTTGGATCACGACCTGCGTCCTGCCTGCGAGATCGAGGGAATCATCTTTTGTGATAAGAGCAACTTCACCGACATCAAGATCCTTTCCGGGATATGTATAAGGAACATAGAAATGATCCTGATCCAAAGCATATATCTCGCAGTCATCATCATCGTATGTCGACGGACTGATCAGCATCTCTTTCTCGTTCGCCAGAACACTTGCAGTCTTCTGTTCCATGTCGACCTCAACGATATAACCGCCTGATACTCTGCCGATCGTCGATCTGTGATAATCAGGACCGAAACTTACATTAGGATCGATCAAATAAGGAAGATCCGTAGGTTTAAAACATTCCTCAATACTCCCTGTCTCAAAATCAAGAGTAAAATAAGCAGGTTCAGATGAATTCTCTAACTGATTTAAGCCGAATGCATAATACTTGCCTTTCTGCTCAAAGACTGATGTGATCGTGAAGCTGAAATAGACATCATCATCTTCGTGATAGATGATCTCACCCAACTTATTCCCGTTAACATCATACCTTACGATCTTATTACCGAGACAGACCATAAACCCATCATCAGTCTTACAGACAGAATTGTTGCTGTCATCGAGGCCGGTATAAGTATCTGAAGCCTTTATGATCTTACCGTCAAACCCGAATATCTTGTAATCGTAGCCATATCCTGCTGTGACAAAACGGTCAGCACTGACAGCACAGCAATCCTGTATATAGTTTTTGCCTCCGTCCTCAAGTTCGCAAGAAGATAGTATCTCCCCCTCATAATTGCAGACATACAGGGTATTCTTGACTGTCCTCTCATTATTCTCATCTTCATTACTGGCCAACGAAATAAAGCACGGATTATCCCCCCTCGCGAAAGCGTAGACCGTATCCGTATGAGCCGGTATCGTAATTAGCTTCGATGAGTAATACGTCTTGTCTGCGTCATCTTCTTCCGGTGGTGCAGAAGGCTCGTCAGTTATAGTTTCCGAGGTTCCGGACGCATCTGTTGCGCTAGAGCTGTCAGTCTTCGTACACGAAGCAAGCGGCATGATCATAGCGAATACAAGAAATATGGATAATAACTTACGTGACATAAAGCAAAACCTCCTAAATATGGTTTTGTATTATCTTATTACTCAGTTGTATCCAAATTATGTCGGTGGAGAATTAATAGTGACGCACGGGGCGTCACAGTTAGGCGTACTTTTACCGTTTTCAGAGCAGAAATACGTCATAGAGCGACGCACGGGGCGTCGCAGTTAGGCGTACTTTTACCGTTTTCAAAGCAAAAATACGTCATAGAGCGACGCACGGGGCGTCGCAATCGGGCGTACTTTTACCATTTTCAGAGCAGAAATACGCCTTAGAGCGACGCACGGGGCGTCGCAGTTAGGCGTACTTTTACCGTTTTCAGAGCAGAAATACGTCATAGAGCAACGCACGGGGCGTCACTGTCAGGAGTCGATTTAGGAATCTTACCCCTCCATCATCTCCATCTCAACCCCATTCTCTCTCATAAACTGCTTCACAGCATCGAGATCCTGGATCGGGAGTGATAAACTCTGGGAATTCATATCTTTCGGGATGAAAACAATGTTGTGACTGAACACTCTCATGAGAGTAAACGACGACCAGTAAAACTTTGTGTCGCTGACGCCGCTGACTTTCAAAACGGCGCCGTCTTTCTCGAGAGTAACCTTTCGATCTGATGAGGACAGATCCATCATCATCTTGACCGTCTTATGCATAATGACCACGCGCTTCACATAGAGGATTATGAGCGCCAGATAGAAGCCTGCGCACACGTAGATCAACACCGAACGGGACATTATTCCCAGGAACACGAGGCATCCGAAGACAGCTGTCAGAACGATGAGCAGGACTGTCGACAGCAGTATGCTGTTATCGACTTTGGCTCTGGGGTTTTTGATCAGACGCCTCATCCTGCATAGGATATTTACCATCTCCTGTGCGCGCTCTTTAGAAAAACCAAATGATTCCAGTTCCATGTTATTTCCTCCCTGATTCGTACGCTTCCCAAATGGCAAAAAACTCTGCGCTCCTTGCCTGATATCCCGGATAAAAATATACAGCCAACCTGTCGTACGCCAGTGCCGCCGCATATATATGATCGGCGATCCTGCCTGCTGTCGGATCATCAAATGCATAGGGCATCTTCCCCAGTTCACTTACATATTCGAGAGTCTCAGAATGGCCGTATCTGTGGTGGTTTGTCGAGTATTCATGATCACGCATTATCATCTGCATGACGAGAGTGTCGTTGCAGTTCATGTTCGCCAGATGAGAGCTGATCAAGTGATCCTTGCGGTAGAGCTTGGTGAGGGCCTGAACCTCAGTAAACCAGAAGCGGTTGATGTTCTCGACAGGCCAGTCAGGGTTCTCTTCTGTGCCACTATAAGACCCGAGATCAACCGCCTCATCCCCCTCGAAAACAAACTCAAATCGAAGGTCGTACCTCATCCCGTTCCTGAAGACCAATCTGCACACGTGATTCACGGGTACGAACATCCATCCGAGCGCATTTTCCTCCGTTACTCCAAAACGGTCTATCCTCCTGAGATATTCGTCCGGTGTGACGGAACCGTCCTCCGGGAGACGCACCGTAAGCGTCAGATCAGTATCGCTGTACACATCATGAAAACCTGCATCAAACGCGCGCCTTCCCACATCCTGCAGATTCTCTCGCGTAATGACGTTTTTCTTAACACAGCCGCTCACGATCTCCGGAAGTTCGAAGATCTTTTCCATGTACTGAATGAAGGATCCTTCCATGGATTCTTTTGTTAATGTGATCTTGCTCATCTCTGATGCGCTCCATTTACCGATCTGCGTCTATTATACGACAGATAATAAAACTGCGCGAAAAGCTTTTCGATGTGGTATAACAGTAAACGGTAAACCATTGGTACCTTGCAATATTTATGCCGAGCGTTCAGCCCGGCGTTTTACGTTCAAGATTTAATTGTATTTCTGCAGCTGTCCGGCAGATCCTCAGACCAAGGCATTAGTAACGGAAGATAAGTGCTTGGTGTGTCCTCGTCGTGGAGCAGGATCTGTTCAAGAAGATACTGCATGTATTCTGCCGGTTTCAGATTGTTTGCTTTGGCTGTCTCTGCTATGCTGTACAGAATACCGCTGCTCCTGGCTCCGTTCTTAGTATCGCAAAGTTTCCAGTTGTGTTTCCCAACGCAGAAAGATCTGATGCTCCTCTCTGCATCGTTGTTGTCCATTGGGATAATAGGATTGTTCAGGAACTCTCTCAGATACTCTTCCTGATGAAGGGAATAGGTTAAAGCTTTGTATGTTTTGCTTGCTTTGTCCAAAACCGTTGTATCAAGTGTTTTTCTGATCCAGTTGAAGTAATCGTCAACAAGAGGTTTTACAACTGACTGTCTGTGGTTGAGGATTACCTTGTTTGATT
>Ga0310691_10008766_pt1 | contig 10344 bp, 4 predicted proteins | sample 176DNAGHGlowgp2_FD_203887 | JGI IMG/M metagenome (GOLD analysis project Ga0310691, IMG submission 203887) | Sheep rumen microbial communities from Palmerston North, Manawatu-Wanganui, New Zealand - 1766 DNA GHGlow gp2 (v2) (version 2) | ecosystem: Host-associated > Mammals > Digestive system >...
CCTTGATAGAATGGGTTGGAGCGGATGGCTGTTCGTTGAACGGAGCCGTGATGTGAAGATGGTGCACAATGTGAAAATGAATTACAGTGCCAACGTTTACTATCTTAAAGAAATCTTCAACAATAATCCTAAACCCGCCATCGTGCTTGACAGCAAAGGACGCGACCCTCAATACGTGCAGACCATCATCGAGCGCTCGCAGAAGGCGACAGACGAGTTGGGCATCACATGGACCCCCCTTGGGCAGAACGTGTTGAATATCATTTGCAACCGTTATTTCAAACTCAATGACATTTATGAGGAGAGGGACTCCGTTAAGAAAACGGACAAGAAGCTAGCAGAGGCCCTGTGCGACTCAAAACTCTATCGCTCGCACTACGGATTCCTCGCCGATCTGTCGATGTACCTGAATCCCCAGCAGATTGACAATGTGAAGGATGTGATGACCTTCGACGTAGTGAGAGTTACCTATGAAGCACAGTGTGACATGATTCCAATGTTGAAGGAAGAGGAAAAACAGCAGATCATGGCCTGGCTAATCGAGGCCCGTGAACTTGCTATCGATGCTGAGAGTTCCAAGAAAAAACACGAGGTGTTTGGCAAGTACAAGGGGCGCATCAATAATTATCTGACCAAACGTGGCTATGACCTAACGAAAGAACGCGAGGCATGGTACGAAAGGGTCAAGGCAAGAGGAGGACAACTATAATACGAGATAAATGAGAGGTATGATTACATTTAGAAGAATCATGATGGTCTGTGTAGGGCTGACGTTTTTTGCAGGTTTACAGGCGCAGGAAAAGGGGCTAACGGATATGAGCCAGAGCCAGAAGGCGAAGATGAAGAATACACCGCTGGGGGCTGTGAGATGGACCGGAGGTTTCTGGAAAGACCGTTTTGGTGTGCTCAGCAACACCACTATCTGGGACATGTGGAATACCTGGAATACACCATGGGAGACGCTTGATGAGAAAGGCGCTCACGGCAGCAACGGTTTCCGAAATTTTGAGGTAGCCGCTGGCACAGTGAAGGGCAAACACCACGGCCCCCCCTTCCACGACGGCGATATGTACAAATGGCTTGAAGCCTGTGCTACCGTCTATGCCGTGACGAAAGCCCCTCAACTCGACACCTTGATGGATAAATTCATTGAGCAGGTGGCTTTGGCTCAGCGCAACGATGGCTACATCCACACACCCGTGGTCATCTCAGAGCGCAACCTGGGCATCGATTCTCATGCGGGCGACGACACCAACGTGGGCATTGAGATTGGCAATGATCATAAAAAAGCCTTCGCCTCGCGACTGAACTTCGAAACCTATAACCTGGGCCACCTGATGACTGCAGGCATTGTTCATAAGCGTGCCACCGGCAAGACGACGCTCTTTGACTGCAGCAAGAAAGCCGCTGACTTTCTCTACAATTTCCTCATCAACGATGCGGCAGAACTTTCGAGGAATGCCATCTGCCCGAGCCACTATATGGGTGCGGTAGAGATGTATCGCGAGACGGGAGATGAGAAATATCTCACGCTGGCCAAAGGTCTTATCGCCATCCGCGACAGTGTGACCAACGGTGAAGACCATAATCAGGACCGCCATAAACTGCGCGATCAGTATGAGGCCATGGGGCATGCCGTACGCGCCAACTATCTTTACGCAGGCGTGGCTGACCTCTACGCAGAGACAGGAGAAACCCAGCTGATGAAAAACCTGGAGGCCATCTGGAACGACATCGTCAGTCACAAAATATATATCACAGGCGGCTGTGGTGCCCTCTACGATGGCGTATCGCCCGACGGCACCACCTACGACCAGCCCAGCATCCAGCAGATCCATCAGGCCTATGGACGACAGTTTCAACTGCCCCAGGAGGCTGCACATAATGAAATCTGTGCACAGGTCGGCATGCTACTCTTCTCGTGGCGCATGTTCCAGACCACCATCGCCCCCCAGTATGTCGACAACATCGAAACTGAGCTCTACAACGGCATCCTCAGTGGAATTTCCCTTGACGGCAAGGACTATTTCTACACCGAAGCCTTGCGCCGCACCAAGGAGTTTCCTTACACTATGCGCTGGCCCAAGCACCGCCAACACTATATCTCCTGCTTCTGCTGTCCGCCGAACACCCTGCGCACACTCTGCCAAGCTCAGGAATATGCCTATTCTGTCAACAAGGACACACTGTGGGTGAACCTCTACGGCGAGAACACTCTGAAGACCAAAGACCTTGAAGTAGAGCAGCACACCAATTACCCCTGGGACGGCCACATCATGCTGATCATCAAGAAGGCCAAGATGCTGAAGAGCATCCGGATGCATATCCCCGGATGGAGCACTGGCATGGCTCTGAAGCTGAACGGCAAGCCTATATTGGCAGAGGACCTGCGCCAACCACGAAAATGGAAGAAGGGTGACACCATCGAACTTGACCTACCAATGATGGCTCGACTAGTGGAGGCCAACCCACTGGTGGAAGAGTCGAAAAACCAGGTTGCCATCATGCGCGGCCCCATCGTTTACTGTCTCGAAGGCGAGGACATTGAGGGTGGACACCGCATCAGCGACATCGCTATCCCCACCGATATCCAATTCACAGAGAAGAAGATTTCCATCAGCGGCCACGAGATGGTAGCTCTGGAAGGTGAGGCAGTATTGGCTAATCAGGACTTTTGGGACAACAACAGCCTTTATCGCGACTTACGCGCTAAAAAGCAACAGAAGGTAAGGATCCGACTCATTCCCTACTATGCCTGGGACAATCGGGGCATACAGGATATGAGCGTTTGGCTGAACAGAAAGGACTAAGGGAGAGATGAAGGATGAGAAATGAGAGGTATGATTGATTACATGGGAGGAATGAAGAATATAGGCATTCTGATTCTATCGGTGTGGGCATGGTATGCTCACGCTGCGGAGATTATGGTGATGAGGATCACACCAGACTCCTCACTAGCGGATGCTGTCAGGAAAGCTAGGGAGATGAAACGGACAAGACAGGTTGCCGAGGTGACCATCCTGTTGGCACCAGGTGTCTATCAACTCTACGAGCCCCTGCGGTTGCGGTCTGAGGATAGCGGCCTGACGATTGAGGGTGAAGGGGCTGTCATCAGCGGTGGCCGAGAGATTAGTGCATGGAGAGCTGAGGACGGACTCTATACAGCTGACATCCCAGACTTCAATGGTCGCCCCATCGACTTCCGTCAACTATGGGTGAACGGTGAGAAAGCCATGCGAGCCCGAGATGTCACCGACTTCGAGCAGATGCACCGTATCCTGACCTACGACAAGCAGAACCGCGTATTATGGGTTCCCCTGTCGGCGGCCGCCCCCCTGCTTCAGGACAGCCGTCTCAAGGCAGGCTGTGAGTATGCCGAGATAGTGCTTCACGAGATGTGGTGCACCTCAAACTTGCGCATCCGTTCGCTTACGCCACAGGGCGACTCCGTGGCTGTGAGATTCCACGACCCCGAGGCAAAGTTGCAGTTCGAGCATCCTTGGCCCTCGCCGATGGCACCTGACACCGGCCATCCCTCACCGTTCTATATCACCAACGCCAAAGCGCTGCTCGACCAGCCAGGCGAGTGGTATCACGACATCCGTGTCAGGAAACTCTACTATTACCCCCGCGAGGGCGAAGGCAAAGCGACTCTCACCGCCATCTATCCCGTAGTGGAGACACTCATCGAAGTGGTGGGCACGGCCGACCACCCCGTCAGCGACATCACTGTCAGGGGTGTGACCTTCAGCTATACCACATGGATGCGTCCCTCGGAACAAGGCCACGTGCCCCTGCAGGCGGGCATGTATCTGACAGAGGCTTACAAGCTCCGCCCTCAAATTGACCGCCCAAACAACCACAAACTCGACAATCAGGGCTGGTTGGGTCGCGCCGATGCTGCCGTAGAAGTGAGATACGGCGAAAACATCAGCTTCGAGGGATGTCGCTTCGAGCACCTCGGTGGCTCCGGGCTCGACTATGTGGTGGGTTGCCACCATGGTACAACGGCAAAATGTACATTCAGAGACATCGCAATGAACGGCCTCGTGGTAGGGAGTTTCTCACCCGAGGGACTGGAGACCCATCGTCCCTATCAGCCCGCTGACGAGCGGGAGGTATGCAGCGGGCAGACCATCGTTCAATCGGTATTCCACGATGTCACCAACGAGGACTGGGGCTGCGTGGCCATTGCCGCCGGCTACGTGAACAGCATCAACATCGACCACAACACCATCCACGACATCAGCTATACAGGCATATCCTTAGGCTGGGGATGGAACCGTGACTCCATATGCATGAGAAACAACCGAGTTCACGCGAACCTCATCTACGACTACGCCCGCCATATGTACGACTGCGCCGGTATCTACACACTGGGCAACCAGCCCGGCACCGTGGTCAGCGAGAACGTGGTGCGCGACATTGCCCGCCCTTCTTACGTACACGACCCCGATCACTGGTTCTACCTCTATACCGACGAAGGCTCGTCGAATATCATCATCCGCGACAACTGGACGCCCTCGGAAAAGTTCCTACAGAACGCCAACGGCCCCGGCAACATCTGGGAGAACAACGGACCACAAGTAAACGAAACTATCAAACGCAATGCAGGCACCCACTAACCCCCCGACACCAACACCCATCGCCCAACACCCATCGCCAAACACCCACCATTCAGCCCCCGAGTGGATCTGGTATCCTGGTGACTTCGAAATCTGGCTGGGCAACATCGTCAACAACCGCCGCACCGAGCGCGGCATGATCTTCCCCCCTTTTTGGAAACAAGACTCCCACTACATCACCGTGGAATTCACCAAGACTTTCACCCTTGAGTATGAGGAGCATGTGAGCATCTTTTGCGAGGGACGCTTCAACATCGCCATCGACGGAAAGCTGATGAGCAACCCGCTGATGACACACATGTCCGCTAAGCGCGACACCAACACGCCGTTCCTCTACCCCTGCGTCATCCCTGCCGGACGCCACCGTCTGAGTCTGAAGGTGTGGAACCAACTGACCCCCCCCGCCATCTATATCGACGGCGAAAACATCTTCACCGACGGCAGCTGGGAGGCCACCTACGAGGACAAAATCTGGGTCGACGACAACGGCACACCCCACGGTGCCGGCATTTATGTGCCCGTGGGCCACGGAGGATTCACCCAGCGCGACCAAGGTCCATCCACCTACCACCTCGACACCCGGGAGCAGCTGCCCGCTAGCAGTGAGCCCGTCGGCAGAGGTACCCTTTATGACTTCGGCCACGAGACCTTCGGCACACTCGTCTTCAAGCATCCCAAGAGCGACGGTATGATCACCATCTGCTACGGCGAGAGCCGCGAGGAAGCCCTCGACACCGACAACTGCGAGACCCTCGACTATTGTTCCGTCAATGCCCTGAAGGCAGAGTCCCTCGCTTCAAAAGCCTTCCGCTACGTCTACATCGAGACCATCGATGCAGCATTCGAGCAGCTCGTCATGCGCTATGAATACACCCCCTATGACCTCGCCCGCAGCGGTTCCTTCCGATGCTCCGACGACGAGCTGAACCACATCTGGCAGACGGCCGCCTACACGATGGACCTCACTACCCGAGAGTTTTTCCTCGACGGCATCAAGCGCGACCGGTGGACCTGGAGCGGTGATGCCATACAGTCATACCTGATGAACTACTACTTGCGCTTCAACGATGCCTGCGTCAGACGCACCATCCGCCAGCTCAGGGGCAAAGACCCGGTGACCGCCCACATCAACACCATCATGGACTATACTTTCTTTTGGCTCATATCCGTTGACCAGTATTACAGCTACACGGGCGACAAGGCCTTTCTCAGTGAGATATACCCAAAGATGCTGTCGATGATGGCCTATGTGGAGGGACGCCTCAACGACCAGGGTATGGCAGAAGGCAAGGCAGATGACTGGATCTTCGTAGACTGGACAGACTTCCCGATGCACAAGCATGGGATCCTCTGTTTCGAGCAGATACTGCTCTACCGGGCCTACTGCGCAATGCTGCGTGTGAGCCACGTCTGCGGTGAACAGAAGGGTGTCATAGCATGGACGGAGAAGGCCACCCGTCTGGGCCAGCTTATCCGCGACACCTTCTGGAACGAGGAGCGAGGCGCCTTCCTCCACGCTATTGAGGAGGGGGAGATGAACACGCAGGTGACCCGCTTCGCCAACATGTTCGCTATCATCTACGGTATCGCCGACAAGCGGATGAGCCAGCGTATACTCGACGGCGTGCTGATGAGCGACGACGTAAACGCCATCACCACCCCTTACATGCGTTTCTATGAACTCGAGACCCTCTGCACGATGGGCCGGCAAGAGAATGTGCTGTCCGAGATCAAAACTTACTGGGGCGGCATGCTCCGCGAGGGTGCCACCACCTTCTGGGAGAAATACGTGCCCGGCGAGCAGGGCCGTGAGCACCTCGCCATGTACGGCCGTCCTTATGGCAAGTCACTCTGCCACGCTTGGGGCGCTTCGCCTATCTATCTGCTGGGACGATACTTTCTCGGCGTGAGCCCCGCCAAGCCCGGCTATGAGACCTACACCGTCAGCCCCGTCACGGGCGGACTGGAATGGATGCAGGGCGACGTGCCCACACCCTTCGGTCGTATCCACGTCGAAGTCAGCGGCAACGAAGTCAGTGTCAGCAGCGACGGTGGTGAGGGCACACTCATCCTCGGCAACCGCCAGATACCGATTCCAGCAGGCAAGGAGGTCAGGGTAAAGGGTGAATGATGTCATACAACAGTTAGGATTCCTTGCCCACCAATTTCCATAGAAAAGCCCCCAACTATTTGGCTGTCTCGGAAATAGTTAGTAACTTTGCACACGACAACGAAACAAACTGCTAAAACAAACCATAAGATGAGACGAACGATACTACTACTCTGCATTACACTGATAATAACAACGGGGATGAACGCCCGTCAGCTGACAGTCAAACTGCGCAAGGGTGCCACCGAGCGTGAGCAATACGCCTCAGAATACCTTCAGACGAAACTCGCAGGCCGCGGTTTCGACGACTACACCATCCGCCTGACCATCACCCAACAACCATCACCCAACGACCCTGAATCCTACCGCATCACCCCCGCCAAGGGCCACCGCGTCACCATCGAGGGCAGCGACCCAAAGGGTGTGATCTACGGCGCCGTGGAGCTCGCTGACCGCCTGTTGCACGGCCAAGCCATCGGCACCCAGACCATTGAGGAATCGCCCGGGATGGTAATGCGAGGCACCTGCATCGGCCTACAGAAGACAGAATACCTGCCCGGCCACGGTGTCTACGAATACCCCTACACCCCCGAGAACTTCCCCTGGTTCTACGACAAGGCCCTCTGGATCCGATACCTCGACATGATGGTGGAAAACAAATTCAACTCGCTCTACCTTTGGAACGGCCACCCCTTCGCTTCGCTCGTCAGGCTCAAAGACTACCCTTTCGCCGTGGAAGTCGACGACGAAACACTGCGAAAGAACGAAGATATCTTCTCCTTCCTCACCCGTGAGGCCGACCGCAGAGGCATCTGGGTGATACAGATGTTCTACAACATCATCCTCAGCAAGCCCTTCGCCGACCACTACAGCCTGAAGACGCAGGACCGCAACCGTCCCATCACCCCCCTCATCGCTGACTACACCCGCAAGTCAATCGCCGCCTTCATCGAAAAATATCCCAACGTTGGCCTGCTCGTCTGCCTCGGCGAAGCCATGGCCACCATCGACGACGATGTGAGCTGGATGACCCAGACCATCATCCCTGGCATCAAGGATGGGCTCAAGGCCAGCGGGCGCAGCGACCCGCCACCCGTAGTGCTCCGCTCCCACGACACCGACGGACCCCGCGTGCTCAAAGCCAGTCTACCCCTCTATCCTAGCATCTACACGATGAGCAAATACACCGGCGAGAGCCTCACCACCTACGAGCCCGGCGGTCCTTGGGGAGAAACCCACCGCCAGCTGGCCGATGCTGCACCCGTGCACATCGACAACGTACACATACTGGCCAACCTCGAGCCCTGGCGCTGGTCGTCACCCGCCTTCACGCAGAAAGCTGTGGAGGCTATGCACCGCACCCACCACTCCAAGGGTCTGCATCTCTATCCCCAAGCATCCTACTGGGACTGGCCCTACACCGCAGACAAACTCGCCGACGGCCAACGACTGCTGCAGATTGACCGCGATTGGATGTGGTACAAGAGCTGGGGTCGCTACGCTTGGAACAGCCAGCGCGGCGACGACAATACCTATTGGAAGGAGGTGCTCGCCGACTACTACGGTATCGACACCCTTGCCGCCGGACAGATACTCAACGCCTACGACGAGGCTGGAGAAATCGCCCCCAAGTTGCTCCGCCGCTTCGGCATCACCGAGGGCAACCGCCAGACACTATTGCTCGGCATGAAGATGGCACAACTGGTCAATCCCTATAAATTCAATATCTATCCTGGCTTCTACGAGAGTTGCGGCCCCGAGGGAGAAAAACTCATCGAGTATGTCGAGAAAGAGGTGAAAGGCGAGAAACACACTGGCGAGCTACCCATCGACATCGCCGCCCAATGCGTCACCCACAGCATGAACGCCCTGAGCAGCCTCAACAGAGCCATCGCCTCCCAGAAACCCACCCGCCACGCCGACGAAGCCCAAAGACTATGGCACGACATCTGGTGCTACAACAAGTTCGCCATGTCATTCCGCTGGAAGGTATTCGCCGCCGAACAGGTGCTTTACTACAAATGGACCAAGGACATCAAACACCTCGAAGCCGCCGTACCACTGCTAGAGAAGAGCATAGAGCAGTGGCGATACCTCTGCGACCGCACTGACCGCACCTACCTCTACGCCAACTCAATGCAGACGGCTCAGCGACGCATACCCATCGGCGGCGACAACGGCAAGATGAAAACCTGGCGAGAGATGCTACCCGTGTATCAGGAAGAGCTCGACGCCCTGAAAGCCAACATAGAAAAGCTCAAGAACCCTGTTCAGGCGGTAGCTGCCAACATCAAGGTCCTGACACCCGCCAAGGTCACGCTCCACGCCCCCACCGCCACCACCTCCCTAGCCAAAGCCGCCATCGTCTTCGAGAACCGTGAGGACACCCGCATCGACTCCCTCGCACCTGAGCTGGCACAGATGCAGGCACTCGTACTCAACCGCGACACCACGCGCATCGTCGGCACCACCGTCGACTTCAGTTGCGACGAGCCCGTGAAGATGCTTGTGGGCTTCTTCCAGGACGACGACCCCAAATGGGCCCACGCCCCCAAACTCGAAACCGACGCTACCGGCAATGAATATGGCCAAGCAGAACCCTTCCTCACCAACGCAGTAAGCCTGCATCAGATGCCTCCCCTACATATCCACGCCTACTTCTTCGCTGCCGGCCATCATGCCATCCGACTCCCCAAGGGCATCATCATGGTGGCTGGATTCACCGCCGATGCCATCAGGCCACGCGATGTGGGACTACAAGGGGCTGGCGATGAAGTGGACTGGCTTTTTATAAAATAAACAACAACCAACAATGACAAGGAATCTGTTTGCACTACTTGCACTCTTCATGCTGACCACCTCGGCACAGGACATTCCTGACAGCGAGATGAAACGCATCTACGAAGAGGTAAAGACGCCCTATAAATACGGGATGGTGGTAGCACCGACCGACAACTACCATAAAATAGACTGCCCGACGGTCTTCCGCCAAGGCGAGAAGTGGTACATGACCTACGTGGTCTACAACGGCAAGGATGGCACCGATGGCAGGGGCTACGAGACATGGCTCGCCAGTAGCGACGACCTCCTGACATGGCACACCTTGGGTCGGTTGCTCAGCTACAAGAACAACGGCTGGGACATGAACCAGCGAGGCGGATTCCCAGCCCTCATCGACTGGACCTGGAACGGAGACTATCACATCGGCACCTACAAGGGCAGGCACTGGATGACCTACATCGGCGGCCACGGCACTGGCTACGAAGCCGTGAAGGAGCCCCTCAACATCGGCATCGCCTGGACACAGGGCGATATCACCAAGGCTCACGAGTGGGAGTCGCAGGACAAGCCCCTCATGAGCATCGGCAATAAGGGAGCGCAATGGTGGGAGAAACTCGTACAATACAAGAGCACCATCTATGAAGTAGGAGAAGGGAAGGACCTGCCGCCAGAAATCCGCAAGCACCGCTTCGTGATGTTCTACAATGCCGGCGGCATCAACCCTGTCAATAATCTCAAGGCCGAGCGCATCGGCATTGCCTCCTCCAACGATCTGAGGAAATGGAAACGATACGGCGGCAACCCTATCTTCGCCAACGAGGTGGGCGG
>Ga0310691_10008769_pt1 | contig 10342 bp, 7 predicted proteins | sample 176DNAGHGlowgp2_FD_203887 | JGI IMG/M metagenome (GOLD analysis project Ga0310691, IMG submission 203887) | Sheep rumen microbial communities from Palmerston North, Manawatu-Wanganui, New Zealand - 1766 DNA GHGlow gp2 (v2) (version 2) | ecosystem: Host-associated > Mammals > Digestive system >...
GAGCCTAATCGCGCAGCGATTCGGCGCCCCCTCCGCCGCCCTCGTTCGCGTCGTCGACGCCGACGGCGCGCCCGTGCCCGGCGCGTGGGTCGCGTGGCGCTTCCCGGCCCCCGAGCACCGCGCGCCCTTCGGCGTCGAGGCGGCCGAAGGCCTCGCCCGCGCGGACTCCAACGGCGTCGCGCGCGCCGAGGCCGAGGGATTCGGCGTCTTCGAGGCCGCGCTCGTCGACCCCGCCACGGGAATGCGCTTCGGCTGGAAGACCGCGCGCGGCCGCGCGCCCGGCGAGCCCTTCGAGCTCGCACTCGCCGACACGCCCGCCTCGCGCGAGCTCGGCGCCCGAACCGGCAAGCGCTCGTGGTGGAGCGACGCCGAGGGCTGGCGCTCCGAGGCCTACGAGGGAGCGCTCCTGGACGACTCCGCCGTAGAAGCCCTCTTCGACCTCGGCGGCGCCCCCGTCGGCCTCGACCTTGCGCGCCGCGCCTTCCTCCCGCCGCTCGGCGACGGCGAGACCGCCGACTGCTTCCTGCGCGCCTTCCGCCACTGGCCCGAGGACTCCGGCCTCGCCCTCGAAGGCATCGAGGTGATGCAGAATGCACAATGCACAATGCACAATGTTCCGACCTCTCCCCATTCAGCATTCGGCATTCCGCATTCCGCATTCGGCATTTCCACCAATTCCCTCTACCTCCGCGCCCTACCGCCCTGGTCCAACGGCCGCCGGCGCCGCGTCGGGCATCTGCTCCCGCCGCCCTGCTCCTGGTCCTCCACCAACGGCTGGACCGGCCCGCTCCCCGCGCCGTGGCACGCCGTCTCGGACTCCACCCCGCTGCGCGTCCCCGTCCGCTCCCGCGGCGCCGAGGGCTGGGTCGAGATCGGTCCCGGCGGCACGCTCTGGTCCGGCCTGCACGTCTCCGGCTTCCTCCCCGTCGAGAGTCGGCCCTTCGCGCGGCCCCCCGGCGCCGAGGAATGCCGGATCTGGCGCGGTCCGCTTCCCGCGCGCGGCTTTCTCGCCATCGGCAAGACCGTCGACGGCGCGGCCTGCCTCTTCGGTCCGTGCGCCCCGGAAGGCGGGCCCTGTGCGCCGTCCGCGTTTTCCGGCGCCGCGAGGATTGCGCTCTCGGCACAGTCCTCCGATGCGCCGCAATTCCTCGCGGGCATCGACACGCTCGTCGTCCCGTCCTTCGTCGGGGAGGTGCCCGACCACGCCTTCGAGAACTGCGGCGATCTGCGCTGCGTCGTCCTCGAGCCGGGCGTCCGCCGCATCGGCGCGCGCGCCTTCGCCGGCTGCACCAACCTCGCCGCCGTGCTCCGCGTGCAGGAGAGGGCGGGCGACAAGGTCGCCTTCCCGGACGTCGCGCCGGACGCCCTCGCGGACTGCGCCGCCGGCCTCGCGTGGCACGCCCTGGTGGAACCGGCCGGCGACGACGCGCCGTTCTGGCGCCGCACCCCGCGCGGCCTCTCCTACGCCGGCCCGCGCGTCCTCGACGGCTGGCTCTGGCGCGCCGCCGCGATGCAGAGGCGCTCCGGCGGCGCCGACTTCGTCCGCCTCTCCGACTCCACCCTCCCCCCCGGCACCCTCTCCCTCCTCCCTCCAACCCCTTCCACCTCTTCAATCCCTCCAACCCCTTCTTCCATTCAGCATTCCGCATTCGGCATTCAGCATTTGATCGTCCCCCCCTCCCTCTGCGGCCATCCCGTCCACGACTTCGACGGCACGGCGCTCCCCGAGACCGTCGAGACGCTCGAACTGCCGCCGGGACTGCGCCGCGCGGACCTTCCGAACCATCTGCCGCGCGTCGTCCGCTCGTCGGACCCCGCCACGGAGATCGAATTCCACGACCGCGAACCGCAGCTGCTCTTCTTCCCGCCGGGGCGATACTGGTGGTATCCCTTCGGCGTGAACGTCGGCCTCACGCGGCTGCTGCCCGCCTTCTGCGACCTCGGGGAGCAGATGGCCGTGCGGCACCAGAACCGCGACGACGGCGGCTGGCTCTGGGTCCCGGTCGGCGACGACGCCGCGCAGCTCGTCGGCTACCGCGGCCCCGACCCCACCAACGGCCTGCTCCGCCTCCCCGCCTTCGTCTCCTCCCCTTCAACCTCTTCCACCCCTTCCACCCGCGGCGCCCCGCGCCGCGTCGTCTCCGTCTCCGCATGGATGTTCCGCCGCCCCGACGCCTCGGCCCAGCGCGAACGCGGAGCGCGCTTCACGCTGGAAATCCCGGAAGGCGTCGAGGAGATCGGCGCATTCGCCTTCGAGAACACGCTGCGGATCGAGCTCGTGCGCCTGCCGACCACGCTGCGCGCGCTGGGCACGGGGGCGTTCGCCAACTGCGGCAACCTGAAGGCGATCGATCTCCCCGAAGGCGTGGCGGAGATCCCGGCCGGATGCTTCCTCGGCTGCGCCGCCCTGGAGCGCGTCGCCGCCCCCGGCGCCCGCTCCGCCGACGCGCTCGCCTTCGCGGGCTGCGAGCGCCTCGGCTCCCTCCGCCTCGCCCCCGGCGCCGCGATCCACCCCTCCGCCCTCCTCGACACGCCGGCCCTTCGCTAGGCGCATGGCCGATCCCCCCGGACGCCGGCGGGGCGCAACGGGGACAGGCTTCGCAAAAGGGCGCAACGGGAACAGGCTTCGCAAAAAGAGGCCGGCAAGCGAGTCGCCGGCGGGCGGCGGGGCGTCGAGCCCATCCGATGCGGCGAGGCGGACGAACAGGACGCGCGCTATGCCGAACGGGGCGTTTCGCGGACGCCCGACGCCGCCGAAAGCGCAAGGAACGGACACCGGTCGAACAGCGCTGCGGCCTTGCGGCGAAGGCGTTCCGGGAGAGCCCGCTCCACGCGCCGCAGGAACGCCGCGCTTCCCAGCGCCCCGCCGTGGAGGAAGCCGACCGACCGGAGCCGCAGCAGCGCCCGGAGCGAACCGGCGCGGATCGGACGGCCCTTGTCGTCCGTCTCCACCACGTCGTCCGCCGAATCCGGCCCCTCCTCCGAACCGGGCGCCGACCGCGACGGCACAACGATATGGTCCCGGACCTTGCCCGCCATCGCGTCGCAACAGGCCACGCGCGCCTGCTCCCAAGTTGAATCCTCCGACCGATACGCCCGCGAAACCAGGCCGCACAAACCTTCCTGCGCGAGCGCGTCGCCCTTGCAGCCGGCGCCGTAGCCGGTCCAGCGGGAATCCTCGGGAGCGTCCACCATCGCCGCTCGGACCGGATTGAGGTGGACGTACCCCGCCACCGTCATCAGCGCGCGGAACGAGCCCTCCAGCAGGATGCTCTTGAAGCGGCCCTCCCAAATGGTTCCGGTGTTCTCGTGGCGGCGGTTGTAGTCCTGCGTGTACGTCTCCTTGAACGTCTTGCAGAACTGCGAGAGATCGTACATGCGGGCGCGAAGGCGGGCCTTCTCCTCCGCCACGCGCTCCGCCTGGTCCCGCTTCTCCCACTTCTCCCATTTCTCCAGCACCTTGCGGAAGCGCGGGCGGCCGTACAGCGCCTCCATCCGGCGCAGCAGTTCCGCCTCGGACACCATGCGCCGCCGCGGCACCCGCACCAGCAGATGGAAGTGGTTGGACATGATTGCGAACGTATAGAGCTCCACCCCCGAGAACGCCGCGGACGCCCGGATCATCCCCAGCAGAATCCCCTTCTCCGCCTCGTCGATCAGGAACCTCTTCCCCCCGATCCGGCTCACCACATGGTAGAACCCCTCCCCCTCGACCTTGACTCTCGGCCGTCTCATCGCGCGCCTCCCGCGGTTTCCCCGCCCCTTCTGTCGAATTCGCCTCTCATGAACCCGCAATCTACCACACCCGCCCCGCCCTTGCAAGCTCTTTTTAAGGGGACAGACCCCTTAATCAGAACTCCTTGAACGGGACGAAGGGGTGTGGTAGGCTAGAAGGCATGTTCCTCCTCCCCGACCTCGTCCGCTGGTCCGGCGCCACCCCCGAGGGGCCTCTGCCGGGCTCCTTCCCCTCCGTCTCCACCGACACCCGCGAGCTGCCCGCGGGCTGCCTCTTCGTCGCGCTACGCGGCGAGCGCTTCGACGGCCACGCCTTCGCCGCGCAGGCCGTCGCCGCCGGCGCGGGCGCCGTCGTCGCCGACCGCGCCGCGTCCCTCCCGCCCGGCCTTCCCGCGCTTCGCGTCGACGACACCGGGCGCGCCCTGCGCGACCTCGCCGCCGGCTGGCGCGCCGCCGTCGATCCGTTCGTCCTCGGCGTCACCGGCTCCGTCGGCAAGACCACCGTCAAGGAGCTCTCCGCCCGCCTCCTCGGCGCGCTCGGCCCCGTCGCCCGCACGCGCGGCAACTGGAACAACGCCCTCGGCCTCCCCAAATCCATCCTCGCCATGCCCGAGGGAACGCGCTACGCGGTCCTCGAGGCCGGCACCAACCACCCCGGCGAGATCGCCCCCCTCGCGGCGCTTATGCGCCCCTGCGCCGCGATCCTCACCAACGTCGGCCCCGTCCACATCGGCAACTTCGGCTCCGAGGAGCGCATCGCCGACGAGAAGGCCGACCTCCTCCGCGCCGTCCCGCCCGCGGGCTTCGCCGTCCTCGACGCGACGAACCCCCACTTCGCCTTCCTCCGCGCGCAGCCCCGCTGCCGCGTCCTCTCCGTCTCGGCCGACCCCGCCGTCGCCGCCGACTACATCGCCGTCTCCGCGGACCCCGCCACGGGCGCCTTCGAGGCGCGGGAGGCGGCCACGGGCGAGCGCCGCCCGCTCCGCGCCCCGCAGCCCGGCGCCCACCAGATCGGCAACGCGCTCCTGGCCGTCGCCGCCGCCCGCGCCCTCGGCGCCGGCTGGGACGCCATCGCCGCGCGCCTCGCCTCCGCCCCCTCCGAGCGCATGCGCTGGGAGCGCCTCTCCCGGGACGGCATCGACTACATCAACGACGCCTACAACGCCAATCCCGTCAGCATGGCGCGTTCGCTCGAGACGTTCGCCGCCACGCCCTGCCGCGGGCGCCGCATCGCCGTCCTCGGCGACATGGGCGAGCTCGGCGAGGCCGAGGAGCTGCTCCACCGCCGCGTCGGCCGCGCCGCCGCCGCCGCCCACCCCGCGATCCTGCTCTGCGTCGGCCCCCGCGCCGCCTGGATCGCCGACGAAGCCGTCCGCGCCGGACTCCCCGCCGCCGCGGTCCTCCGCGCTCCCGACGCCCCCGCCGCCCGCGAAGTTCTCTCCGGCTTCGCCCGCCCCGGCGACCTCGTCCTCCTCAAGGCCTCCCGCTCGATGGCCCTCGAACGCGCCCTCCCCATGGCCCGCTAACGCTTTCCCCATAGCTCTCGAGCCGCCCTCCCCATGGCCCGCTAACGCGCCGCCCCCTCCCTTCGAACGGAAGCCAGCGTCGCCCCATCCCATCCACCCGAATTCTACGTTAATTTTCTTTTGCAATTTCAACAAGTTGTTTTTTGTTATTTATTTCACCCGTTTTCCGTGCTACTCTTTCCTCATGCCCTACGGAAATTCTCCGCACTCCCGCTATCGCTGGCGCGCCGACCGCGAGCCGGAGGAATTCTATTCCGGTCTGTTCTCCCCCGCGACGGAGGACCGCTATGACGGAATGCTCGCGATCGGACTCCTCGAAGTCGCCATCCTCGGCTCGCTCGTGGCCGACCTCGAGCCCGCGGTCGACGCCTCCTATCAGCGCGACGCCGACGGCACCATCGTCGGCCGCACGCCCGGCATCCGCGGCTGGCTCGCGGAGAACGCACCCGAACTCCTGCCGCACTACAAGGCGCTCATGGCGTACAAGCGCCTCGCGGAGCGCTTCCGTCTCGCCTGCGGGCTGGACGAGCCCGGCACGGCGGAAGAACTGCTCGCGATCCGCGCGCCGGGTCGTCCGACGCCCGCCCGCGTCCGCCGGACCGTGCTCGCGAAGCCCCGGCGGGAGGCCGCGGCGCTCCTCGCCGCCCTGCCCCGACCGACCCTCCGCGCGCTCGACGAGGAGCTGCACCGGCGGCTCGGCCTTGTCCGGCGCCGCCGCGGCCCGCGGCGACGCCGCTCCGCCTAGCGCGCCGCAGATGCACCGGCATGACGAGGGCTGAAGGAATCCGAAGGAAGCGGCCGGAGGTGCGCCCGAACAGGCGACCGCCGTTGCCCGGCTCCCTTCGTTGTGGTAGACTCCGCCTCCATGAACGATCCCACCTTCTCAGACAGGGGCCGCACCGGCGCGCGGCGCTCCCGGACGAGCGTCCTCGACCCCGCACGGTACGCCGTCTACCTGATCACCGACAACCCCTCCCGCTACGACGGCGACTTCGTCGAGGCCGTCGAGCGCGCGGTCGCGGGCGGCGTCACGCTCGTGCAGTACCGCGACAAGGAGTCCGACGGCCGCCGCCTCTACGAACGCTGCCTCCGCCTCCAGGACATGCTCCGCGCCCGCGACGTCCCGCTCGTCGTCAACAACCTCCCCGGGCTCGCCCTCGCGGTCGGCGCCGCCGCCGTCCATGTCGGCCAGGACGACCTCCCGCCCGAGGCCGTCCGCCGCGCCGTCGGCCCCGGGCTCGACATCGGCTGGTCCGTCCGCAACGCCGCCGAGGCCGCCGCCGTAGACCCCTCGCTCGTCGACGCCGTCGGCATCGGCCCCGTCTACGACGCGCGCGGCACCAAGGCGGACGCCGCGGACGCCCTCGGCCTCGACGGCCTCCGCGCCGCCGTCCTCGCGCTCCCGCCCGGCCTCGCCTCCGTCGCGATCGGCGGCGTCACCGTCGAGCGCGCCCCCGGTCTCTTCGCCCAGGGCGTCGACGGCGTCTCCGTCGTCTCCGCCTTCTCCCGCGCCCCCGACCCCGCCGCCGTCGCCCGCGGCTTCGCCGCCGCCGCCGCCCGTCGCCCCTCCGTCGCCCCGCGCCGCCCCTGAACGCCAGCATCCCCCGCAATCCCGCTCTTCCCCGCTCTGGCAGGATTCGCATTTCCGGACGAGATTTGCTAGTATAGCGCGCCACCCGCCAGCCCACCTCGGACCATGCCCATGAACTACCGCATCGCCTCCGCCCCCGCCGAACTCCGCCCCGCCCTGAAGATCCTCGCGAAGCGCTACCCCGCGCTCGCCGGCGGCAAGGGCGCCACCCCCCTCGCGTTCGAGAGGATCCCCGACCCCGCCGCGCCCGCGTCGGTCGTCGCCTTCGGCGCCGGGAAGACCGTCTGCTACGCCCGCCGCTGCGACGCCCTCCGCCTCGTCGGCCGCCTCCTCGCCGGCGAATCGCCCTCCGCCCCCGAACGCGGCCCGTTCGACCGCTTCGGCGTGATGATCGACCTCTCGCGCAACGCGGTCATGAAGGTCGAGTACGCCAAGTCCGTCCTCGAGCGCCTCGCCATCCTCGGCTACGACTACGCCATGCTCTACACCGAGGACGTCTACGAGCTGCCCGGCGAGCCCTACTTCGGGATGCTCCGCGGCCGCCTCACGGCCGCCGACGTGCGCGCGATCGACGACCACGCCGCCGCCCTCGGCATCGAGCTGGTGCCCTGCCTCGAGACGCTCGGCCACCTCGAGCAGATCTTCCGCTGGAAGGCCTACGAACCGCTGCGCGACATCGACGGCATCCTCCTCGCGTGGGAGGAGAAGTCCTACGCGCTCGTCGGAAAGATGCTGAAGTTCTGGCGCGACAACGTCCGCTCGCGCACCATCCACCTCGGCCTCGACGAGGCGTGGAAGCTCGGCCAGGGCGAATTCCGCAAGCGCTTCGGCGAGCAGAAGGTCTTCGACATCATGCTCCGCCACGTCGACCGCCTCTCCGCGATGTGCAGGGACCTCGGCGTCGACGCCGTCATGTGGAGCGACATGTGGTTCCGCGCCGGCTCGAAGAGGCACGACTACTACGACCTCGAGGCGGACATCCCCGAGGCGATCTCGAAGAGGATCCCCGGCAACATCCGCCTCTGCTACTGGGACTACTACCACAGGGACGCGGCGTTCTACGAGGCGATGATCGCCCGCCACCGCGCGATGCACGGCGAGCCGATGATGGCCTCCGGCGTCTGGACGTGGGGCACGTTCTGGTACAACCACCGCTACACCCGCGCCGCCGCCGGCGCGTGCATCGACGCCTGCCGCAAGGCCGGCCTCAAGGACGTGCTCTTCACGATGTGGGGCGACGACGGCGGCTTCTGCGACTTCGAGAGCGCCTTCGCCGGCCTCGCCTGGGCCGCCGAGCGCGCCTACGCCGGCGCGGCCGACCCGAAGGTCCTTGAGCGGCGCTATGCCGCGCTCTTTGGCGGCGCGTCGTGGAAGGCCGTGACGGCCCTCGGCGAATGGACGGACGGCGAGGCGTCCGAACTGCTCTGGGACGACCCGATCATGAACCTCCGCGCCGGCGTCCGCCGCGCCGAGGCCGACCTGGACGTCGCGATCACGGACTCGGGCTCGAAGCACCGCGACCTGGAGCCCGGCCTGCGCAAGGCCGCCCGCCTCCTCGCCCGCGCGCCCGCCGCGAAGGGCGGCGAGGGCGGCTCCATGCCCTACGCCCGCGCGCTCTGCGCGGCGCTGCTCGCCCGCATCGACCTCGCCGAGGCCCTCGCCGCGGCCTGGTCCCTCCCCAAGGGCCGGCGCCGCGCCGCGATCCGGGCCAGGGCCCTCCCCGCAGCCCGCCGCAACCGCCGCGCCATGGCCGCGTTCGCCGCGGAGTTCCGCGCGATGTGGACCTCCCACAACCGCCCGCAGGGGATGGAGACCACCCAGATCCGCCTCGCCGGCGCCGTCGAGCGCGCCGAGGAATGCGTCCGCCGCCTCTCGGACTTCGCCGCCGGCCGCGCCGGCACGATCCCCGAGCTGGACGACCTCGCCCGCGTCGACTTCAAGCCCGAGCTCGCCGGAACGCGCAACTGGGCTCGCGTCGCCCACGCCACCGTCATCGCCTGATCCCCTCCCCTTCCAACCTTTTCAACCCCTTCAACCTCTTCAACCTTTTCAACCCCATGTCCACCCTCCCCATCGGCGTCCTCGGCTCCGGCTCCGGCACCAACATGCAGTCCATCCAGGACGCCATCGACCGCGGCGAGCTCGACGCGAAGATCGTCTGCGTGATCGCCGACGTGCCCGACGCGAAGATCCTCGACCGCGCCCGCCGCCACGGCATCCCCGCGGACTACCTCGACCCCGCCCCCTTCAAGACCAAGCTCGAGGGCCCCGCAGAGGACCGCTACATCGCACACCTCCGGGCCCACGGCGCGGAGGTCGTCGTCCTCGCGGGCTTCATGCGCATCGTGAAGCCGAAGCTCCTCGCCGCCTTCCCGAACCGCGTCCTCAACATCCACCCCGCCCTCCTCCCCGCCTTCCCCGGCGTCGCCGCCTGGAAGCAGGCGCTCGACTACGGCGCGAAGGTCGCGGGCGTCACGGTCCACTTCGTCGACGCCGGCACGGACACCGGCCCGATCATCGTCCAGCGCGCCGTCCCGGTGCTCGACGACGACACGCCCGAATCCCTCCACGCCCGCATCCAGGTCGAGGAGCACGTCGCCTACCCCGAGGCCCTCCGCCTCCTCGCCGCCGGCCGCCTCCGCATCGAAGGCCGCCGCGTCCTCGTCGCCCCCGAAACGACATGACCGCCATCGTCGACTACCGCGCCGGCAACCTCACCAGCGTCCGGCTCGCCTTCGAGACCATCGGCGCCGCGGCCGAGGTCACCTCCGACCCCGCCGCGATCCGCGCCGCCGACCGCATCCTCTTCCCCGGCGTCGGCGCGGCCGGCTCCGCGATGCGAAACCTCGACGAACTCGGCCTGGCGGACGTCCTCCGCGAGCGGATCGCCGCTGGCGTCCCCTTCCTCGGCATCTGCCTCGGCACGCAGATCCTCTTCGAGCGCTCGGAGGAGGACGGCGGCACGCCCTGCCTCGGCATCCTCCCCGGCGCCGCGCGGCGCTTCGTCCCGCGCTCCCGCGCCGACAAGATCCCCGAGATGGGCTGGAACCAGGCGCGCATCGTCCGCCCGCACCCGCTCCTCGCGGGCATCCCGGACGACTCGGACTTCTACTTCGTCCACAGCTACTACCCCGCCCCGGCGGAGCCTTCCGACGTCGTCTGCACGACGGAGTACTGCGGCGCCCCCTTCGCCTCGATGGTCGGCCGCGGCAGCCTCGCCGCCACCCAGTTCCACCCCGAGAAGTCCGGCCGCGTCGGCCTCCGCCTCCTCGCCAACTTCGCCGCCTGGGACGGCCGTCCCGGCGTCGCGCTGCCTTGAACGCCCCCTTCCGTTCTGCTAGAATGGCGCGCGTCTCCGCCCTCCGTCCCTCCGCACTCTTCCCTCTCCGCTCTTCACTCTTCATTCTTCACTCTTCACTGACATGAGCGATTCCTCCCTCGACGTCGCGCACGTCTGCGCGCTGGCGCACTTCGACCTCTCCCCCGAGGA
>Ga0310691_10008770_pt1 | contig 10342 bp, 5 predicted proteins | sample 176DNAGHGlowgp2_FD_203887 | JGI IMG/M metagenome (GOLD analysis project Ga0310691, IMG submission 203887) | Sheep rumen microbial communities from Palmerston North, Manawatu-Wanganui, New Zealand - 1766 DNA GHGlow gp2 (v2) (version 2) | ecosystem: Host-associated > Mammals > Digestive system >...
TAGCTGCAACTGTATGAGGGTCTTCAGGAATATATCTTAATACTGGAGTTCCGTTAGCAAGAGTTCCGTTAATCTTAAGTCCTTCAACTTTAAGAGTCTCAGGATTAACAATCTTGTATTTCTTTTGGTATACTGCTACTTTGTCTTTAGGCATAGTAAGCATTACAGGGATTCTGTAGTCGTCAAGAATTGGTAAGTATTTGAAGTCAATAACTTTACCAGCGTAGTTAATTCTTGGTTCTCTAACAAGAATATCCCATTGTTCTCCAGACATAAATCCAACATTTCCATAATCTTGGAAGTATCCTTGCATCTTGAATAGAGCTTTTCTAGCAAGTCCATTCATTGCAACAGTGATAACGTCATCAAACATTCCTGATTCTTCAGTCTTGTTAATAACGATGTCTAAGAAAGCAGCGATTTGTGCTCTAGCATTAACACAATCAGATGCTTCAGGGTCACAACATTTAGATAAGTCGAATGCTACTTTTAATCCGATTTCGTCTTGTGCTCTTTTAAGAGCTGGGAATAATCCGTAAGTTTCTGAAGCTTTAGCTTTTGTTCCTGTTACAGGGTTTCTTCCTTCTACATCGATGTTTCTATCGTAGAATACAGCGTGGATGAATTCTTTAATAGCTTCGTAATCTCCTTTCTTTAATCTAGCATCAAGGATAGCTTGAGCTCCACCTGCAACTAAGTAATCTTTGTTAAGGTCACAAGCTTCAATTTCGTGATGGATAGAAATAGTTCTGAATTTAGAACTGTAAACATCCATTCCGTCAAGTTCAACAGTGTTTCTAATCTCTAATCCACATCCTCTGTCTCTTAAGTAAGCTCCTCTTCTTACGATGTCTCCTGCTTTAAGGTCAACCTTCAAAGTATCTTGAAGAGTAATTGTGTTAGTAGCAGAATCAATTGATGAAATGTATAAACCATTAACTGGTAATCCATAATAATCAGATTCTGGGTCTACGATTGTAACTAGAATTGTAGAGTTTGCTCCAATTCCGTTAAGAGGTTTAAGAGATTTTACCTTAATTGTGTTTGTTCCAGCAGCAGCGTCTTCAGCTACAACTGTTTCGTTTCCACAGATTTTAGATTCCATCCATTCAACTTCACAATCGTCATTTGTAAGAACGTCGTAAGCTGATGCTAATCCGTCTTTAAATTTGTAAGAGATGAGAGTTTCTCCTGTTGTTTTGTCTGTTTCTGCAACAACGTCAAAGAAGATTGTTTCGTAGTTCTTGAATTCCTTGTATCTCCCCCAAGTTTCAAGTCTTCTTCCGTAAGCATACATTTCATTAAGAAGGTCTTGCATTCTTAACTCTCTGTTAGCCATACTTCCAGTTGTATCACAAGCAGAACATACTTTTGTTGCTTCTGGCATTTACCTTTGTAATTAATTAATTAAAAAGAAAAGGGTAGTGCTGCCACACCATCCCCCAAATGTTATAATAATAAATATGATTTCCTATAGAATTCCTCTTTGTGAAGCAGGAATTCATCTAGGTCTAGGCGCTTCAACTTTCACAGGTTCAGCTACAGGAGCTACTGTTCAGTTTCAAGCACCCATTGTATTTGAGCCCTTAGTTTGGTCATTCATAAAGGATATCAACTTGTTTACATTAATATCTGGGTGCATTACACCAATTTCAGTTAAGTAAAACTTAGTCAAATTCTCCTTATTTTCTTTAGTTTGGTTGTTCTTGTAATTACTTCTTATTCTGTATAAGGCATAATTTTCGTCATCCAATTTAACCACTCTAGGGTCAATTTCCATTGAATTAGTTTTTGCATTCAACTGTTTAATGAGTTCTTTCAAATCATTAATAGTTTGTGCATTTGTTTCGTTGTCTAACTGGTGCTGATGTCTTTCCTTCTCGTAAGCTAAGTATACTTTCTTTGCTACATTAGTAGCGTCCTTAGTGGATTTAATTTCATCAATTTGCCCTTTAAGAAGGTCAGATTCTTTATCAGATTGTTCATTGTTTGTGTCTACTGGTTGTTGAGATGGCTCAGGACTTACAACTCATTTATTTGCCTCATCAATGATAGCCTGTAATGCGTCCTTAGCTTCTTGCTCATTTTGTTTCATCTCATTCTCTCTAGCTACATCATTAAGTGTAGGCTGTTCTTGTTGTGGAGCAGGTTGCTCTTGTACAGGTTGTTGTTCCTGTTGTTGTGCTGGCTGCTCTTGTTGAACAGCTGTTTGTTCTGTAGTAGGTACTACTACTTGTTGAATTGGTTGTGCATTTTGACTTGCAGCAACATCTCATAAAGTTGGTTGGACTTGTTCGTTCATATTCATCCCCTAAAATATAAAATGTTTTTGATAGCTAGTTGTAATCATCAATCTACCCCCGATGGTTACAACCAGACTACCATAATACCGTCAACCATTACACACTTATTGTGTACAATAGAGAGTAGTTTACTAGACTATCTCAATGATATGTTTTCTATATCAATTATTATAGGGGGTAAAAACTGGGAAAATATATTTTTTAATTTTCTCTTGATTTTTGCCCTATAAAGTATAGAAAGAGAATGTAAATTAATAGAAAAAAATCTATTGATTTCGCTGCGGTAATCTATATACAATAAGTATTAATTTCGAAAATTAATATATCTGGAAGTAGGTAAACCGCAGTACCTGCTTCCTTTTTTTATCCCCGTTTTCTTTAATTAACATTATGGCAAGCTATAGTATTAATTAAAGGAGACGACAAGGAAGATAGTAAAATTCGAAAGAATCCACACGGACACCGATACCTCACTCATAACATATTTGTGATGTATAATGTCATATGGAATTGCGAATAGACTGGATTTCTATAACGGAGAACGTTATCCGTTAGGAGTTTCCTAGAGATATAACATTATGTTAAGCAGAGTATTGAAACATAGTGCATAGTTTTTTTAATAATTGTAAATATTATTAAAGCTAAAGAATATATCTCTAGGAGACTCTTAGAAAGAAAACCAGCCATTTCCGTTCCTACTATAACAGTTCTTTCTGTTATAGAGTGCAATTATTATATCATAAATATATTATGAGTTAAGGTAATTATAAAAAATTTCTTTATATATTAATATTTTGTAATGAAGGGTAACAAAGAGAATACAAAATATCTTATAGATAAATACTGAACATATGATTATAGAGCATATACTGCTGATTTACATAGAAGACTTACTAACTTAATCTATAAAAGATTTAATCTCTCTAAAAAGCAATGTGCTAATATTGTTACATTAATAATATGATTCTATAATTGATTATCTCTTAAATGAGATAATGAATACTTAATGTTTCCTAAGATAAGAGCTGAAAATTGAAATAATTGTATATACTTATATAGATATTATAAAAGTTGTTGAACTGAGTTTGAGCTTAAATATAAGATTAATGATAATTGAAGTGTCACACCATTATGAAAAGTTAATGAAAAAAAAGAAGAAAGGTGAGAAAATAATAATGTGTTTAAGGAATTATTAGAATCTTTTAAAGCTATAGATTAACTTGATTATTCTTCCATAATATATAAATTGTAGTTGCAAAATTTCATCATAGGTAGATAAAACAAAAAACCCTTAGTATTAATTTACTAGGGGTTTTTTCTTATTTTAAATCCTGAGAACTTATATTACATAATCTGGTGCTTCTTCTTGTTGCACTGGTTGTTGCATTGGTACTTGTTGTTCCATTGGCATTCATTGTTGTGCTTGCTGTGGTTGTTGTGGCTGTTGTTGTTGTACCATCTGTTGCACTTCCATTTCTTTCTCAGCCATATATTTCTTAATCTCATATGAGTCATCAATATATTTCTTATAGCTCTCTGTTGTGAATGCTTCAAATCAATCAAGTCAAACTGTTTGTATAATACTATTAAGCAATGCTCTCTTATCAATTTCTCCTGTACCTGTAATCTCATTTGTTACTAATGGTGCTGTCTGTTGCATTACCTTTACAAGACTATCAAGCTTCTGTGCTCTTTCTTCTTCGGCTGAGTTGCTAGATGTACATACAATCTTAAATCTCTTATTGATATCATCAATATTGATTGCTTCTGTTGTTCAATCTTCATTCTCAATAAATGCCATCTTCGCTCAACTCTTAACAGCTAGATTAATCCAATGATAGAATAGTTTTGTATAGAACCTACCAATAGATGCCATTATAGGTGCTAATCTTGCTTTAGCTGTTGCTATACGTTGGTCTACTCAAGCTCTTGTTCTTTCAACCTTTCACTCTCATCACATTGTATATGAGTTTACTCAACATACAGTATATGCATCCTCTTTTAAGTTATTTAATTGATTTACAGCAATCTGTAGAACATTGTAATCTATGAAGTCTAGCTTACCTAATGGATTACCTCACATTCAAGGATTGAGGGTAAGAGTTCATCATTCTATATATTTAATTGATGTAGGACTTTCTCCACTTACAGGGTCATATAAACTTCATTGAATTGTCCAATACATTGGATTCAATGACTTATACACTGCATCAGATATACTGTTAAACAATGCATTACATTGTTTCTGATGAGGCATAATCTTATGTCCAATACCTCTAGGTAATGAACCTATTCATTTTTCATAGGTAATTTCTATGAATGGTCATTCATTTGATAGGTCTACATCTTCTCAATAATAGAATGGTGATTGTCCACTGTACACAAAGTATCAGTTTACCATAACCATTAGCTGTGTTCAGATATAGAGTTCAACTACTTCTACGTAATCAGAAGTTTTAAGTACATTGAAAGTATTATCATAAACCATACCATCCACAGCGTAACCCCCATTAACAAAATTCTGAATATAGGTTTTTGCATATGCATCGATATCATATATTTTTGTAAAGTCAGCCTGTGATAATGGATTAGGATAATAGAGAATAGCATCTTGTTTTCTTATTACTTCTGCCTCCATATCATTCCATATTGGATAATATGTTTTCTCTAGGTCTTTGAATGACATAAATCTTCTTCTAAACTTCTCTGGTGCTTTATAGAAGTCTCTAGCTCCTATAGAATAGAAAAGTTCAAAAAAGCTGACAGGATATAGAGCAGGTATAAATACTCTAGTGTTTTCTCAATCTATTTTAACAGTTGATGTAGCGTATCCAGGGATTCAATATGATGCTCATATTAATGAAGCTTCACTTCTTATGATTTCTTGACATTGGTCAGCATCTGCTAACTCAACTCACCATAAGAAAAATCTTTCTGCTTTCTCTGCATCTGCTGGGTCTGCATCTTCAAGTGGGTATATTTTTGGTTTTAGGTCATTATCGAATAATGAGGCTAAGAAGGTATCGTGGATAGTCTGGATTAATGGGTAGATTTTTGCACTCTTATGTTCCAATCATAGCTTCTTTATTTGTGCTTCATATTCTTTAGAGAATAATTTCTTAGACTTAATTATCTCATACTGTTCAGGAAAGATATTATCCCTGAAATGTTCTAGAATCATCTTCATCTTAGCATAGATGTCTCTCTCTGCTTGTGTGGTGAATTGTTCTATAGCAGCTGCTCTTAAGTCCTGTTCTTTCTTCTCTTGTTCTGTTAGGCTTTTGTCAATAGTTGCTTCTGCCATTGTTAAATAAATGTTAATAAAATGTTTATATTAATCTCTTATTTTTCACATTATATCGCTCATACTTCCCATCTGGGTAACAATCTTAACATCTCTCTTATCCTTAGAAAATCACATAATGTTATCTATGGCTTGTAGATACTTAAGTAGTTTCTCACTATCACTAGGTGTTTTTTTATCTCACTTAGCATTGATAGCTTTTATTTCGTTAAGTATTCATCTAAGATAGATTTCTTGTGAGCTTTGTCAGAAGATTTCCTGCGACAATCTTTCTAACATTATTATCGCATCCTCATTTCAAGGTGCAATATATTCTTCCACAACATCATCTTCTATTTTATTTACGTCAATTTCCCCCATTGTTTCGTTGTAAAAATTAAAATAAGACACATAAATTTTCTGAGTGGGATAATCCTCCACTAAGCATATACCGTATCGCTTATTTTATTTTACGATACGGTACTACCTAGTGTTTGCTTTTACATAATAACCAAGTTCGGATATCTCTATTTATTATAGGAATATTAGATTAAATCTAATTCATTTTCTTCCTTTTGTGTCATTTTTCTAGTTGACTTACCTTTAACTGCCTTGTTCTTTTTAGGAGGTGTTATAGGTCAAAGTGTTTTAGTCTTAGGGTCATATCACTTAGATTTATAGACTACCTCAAAGTTGAAGTTGGCTGGTTTCTTAGCAGGCTTATAACCCATAGCACTTAATCATTTGATAGGTACAGCTAAGAACTTGTCATTACTTCAAGAAGTTGTATAAGACTTTCAACTCTTAGGTCTAGAAGATAATACTCATAATAATTTACTTAAGTCTGCTGATACTCTAGCTCAACTAGAACCTGTCTTAGTAGTTGCATCATCATCTCAATGTAATGCAATAGCTAAGTTGTTTAAGTTATCAATCACATCAGTACTTACATTATGTAATACATCTTCTTTATATTCTTCAGCTGCTTCATAAAAGTCTCAATACTTTTCAACTAATCAGAAGTCATATGTAAATGCATCTTCATTATTCTTAATCAACCAAGCAAATGCAGATTGTTTAACAGTTGCTGGCCAATCAGAATTGATAATTCTATCAGCATAGTAATCTACCATTGAAGCTCTAATAACTCAAGTCTCATCATCATATGCTAAGCTTTGGGTAATAAGAGCTGAATAAGTTAATGCATCTTCCCATCTTCAATCAGCCACAGCTTTTTCAAAGAATATTTCATCTCTAATTTGGTTCTTAATATTGTTCTTAAGTACCCATTCATCATCACCTGTTTCATTACCTTCTCGATTTTTCTCTGGCTGTTTTGAGAAATATCAATTAGCAACTTCAGGCTCAAGTTCATCAGCTATCCATTGGTAAAAATGGTTTTGCATTAATTCCATATCAGCAGCATACATTTCATCATAATGGTCTTCTAAGAATTTTCTATTAATAGCTTCTTTAACGTCTTTTAAGTTATTTATGTCTTTCCTAGAAACATTGTATTGGTCTTTAGAATATCACATAGATTTTCTAAATTCTGTACTTAACTCTGCCTGCTTATCTAATACTTCATAATATAAGTTATTTAGATTTCACTTATACATAGCTGAAGCATAAAGATTATAATCTGGGTCGTCTCTCATTTCTTCAAGATAATATCTAGCCCAGTTATAGAAGTTAACTCTACCTTCTTCACTATTAGGGTCTCATAAGAAGCGAGAAGCATATTGTTTCATATATCTCTCTAATTCTCAAGGATGTCTTTCTTCTATCTTAGCATAGAATTGTTCTAATCATTTATCATAATAGTTTCCTTTATCTTTACCTTTACCATTCACAGTTCAAGTTTCAATAAAGTTCTGTAATCCATTATATGCTTTATATCATCCTGGATAGTTAGGTTTCATATAAGCATCTAATAGTTTTTGTAATTGTTTTTGTGTTTTTGGTCTAGGTTTACCAGTTTCATACATCTCATTAAATGTAGCAGAGCCTCTCAAATCATCTTGTATTGTAAGGAGATTATATACTCACTTAGTACTCTTAGTCCATTTAGGTCTTTCACTTCATAATGCATCATACAATCATCAAACAGCCATAGAAGCGATATCTTTTCAGGCTTTGAAGAATTGTGATGTGTTTATAGCATTAGATAATAATTCAAATCAAGATGTATTCCAATTCTTAACGTCGTACATAAATGCTGTATCTGAGTTGGCATATTGTTCTCATACTAACAGTGCAGGTATTCATCATCTTTGTACAGTTAATGCTGTGTTAGCTCAATATGAATTATATCATTCTTCAATCATATATCTCATACTTGCTGCAGATAATGTATGCCAATTATCTTCTAGATATTGCCATCCAGCAGCAGCTCAATCTGTTTGTGCAATTAATAATGCATCAGTAATAAATGTTACAGGTTTCCAGTTTCTTCATACATTAGATGCTAATGTAGACCAGAACGCATTGTTTCAAGCTCATAATGCTCATAACACTCACTTATCTGCATTCTTATACATTCATCTAATAGCAGATGAGAATGGCCTCATTCCTCAGAATGATTGTAAACCTTGCCATTGCTGAGATACAAAATCTATATTATCTGATACCCATTCAGCAAAGTCCATCATTTCTACTTCTGACTCATCATCAGGCAACTTACCATTCTTAGAATATTTACCTAACCTCCAAGTCATCACTAAATCTCACCATAGGCAAGTAGAGAAGTTAGAGAATTCTGGAGTTCTAACTATATATGCCCACATTTCATCAGCTATAGCTTTATTACCTTTAGCATATTGTATAGCAACCTTTAACATAGAACCAAGTTTTTCAAATGTCTGTCTAAAGATATTTGTACCCCAAGCTCCCTTAAAGTTAATAAGTCACAATACTTGAGTTAAGAAATCACTAATAGCATTTCATCCATAAGCTTTATCTAGTCAAGAGAATCAAGTACCTAACATATCTTGGAAGATTCTGTTAGAGTAAATATTAACTCTATCTAGAAGCCTATCTTTAATAGCTTGTGATATCTCTGGATTGTCCATAAACTCTTTGAACGCATTGGCATTCATAAAGTTAATATAATTATTCTTTTGTAATGCTTTTAAGAATGCAAGTCATTTAAATGTTTGTGCTTGTGAAGCATCGATAATGTTGTTGGCATTATCCCTTACTGAATCTACAAGCTGTGATAGCTTAACTACATCATAGTTGTGGTTAATGTAGTTTGTAGTTTTTCAGTAGAGTCACATAATTCAATCATCAAACTCTAGTCAAACATTCTTAATTTCAGGAGAATCTCTTCATATAATTTCAAGCATTCAATTCTTAACACTATCAGGCACTAAGTTAAATCATCTCTTAAGTGTATCTGTAAGTCATCAGAAGTCTACATAAGTTCATTCAAGTACTCAATATAGCTTTCTTATATCATTAGTACCGCTAACATCTTCTACTCACAATGCCCTCTTAAATGCACTAGATTTAACATTATATGCAAATAATTGGTTGTAAATTGTGAATAACTGATATGGATAAGTCATAAGTACACGAACAGTCTTTCATCAGAATGATGATATAAAGTTACTTGTAGCTTTTACCCATCTAGCCCATTTACTATTGACTACTTGGTATCAACCCAATCACTGTAATATAATATTTACATCACTAGGACTAAAGCTAGACCCAAACATAGTATTAAACTGTCTAGCTATTTCTTTCATATTTCAGTTAACGAACTCTTTATAGTTGCTTCATAAGACAGCTGCAGGAGCTCATCATAATTTGTTTGTTGATAAGTTCTTTAAGAACTCATTGTAAGCTAAGTCACCTTTATTGGTAAACTTGAATAATCATAGCACTTGGTTATTACCAATCTTATTCATAAGACTATATACTCAATTATCACTATGGATATTTCTTACAATACTTCATAGATTTCAGAATGCTCTGTTAACTGCAGTATCCATACTTACTCACAAAGCTCAATTTCTAGAACCAAGTCTACTCTCAAGTTCTTTAAAGTATTTAGCAAGTTCTAGTGCGATTTGGTGTACTCAATCCTCTGGTAAAGCTAACTTCTTTAAATCAGCTAAGCTTCTAGAGTAATAAGTCTCATATAATCATTGTATTTCTGACCGTCTCTCAGGACTAAACCACAATCTAGCATTAACTCAAGTTGATATAACTTTAGATATTGTATTCACTTGTCTCTGAAGCCAAGTAGCATTCTTTCAATACTTCCATCATCAGAACAAATGCACTTCCATCAATTGCTTTAAGATGTCGTTTTGTCATCCAATAGCATTATCGAATTCTATAAACTTATTAGTGTTTGTATCTCTTTGAAGAATTTTTCTAGCGTTTCATAAGATGGCTGTGATAACACTTGCTTCATTATTTGTTACTAAATCAGCATCATTATACCAAGCATAAGCTCATTTAATTTCATCTTTAACTGTAGAAGCTCTCTCTTTAGATACAAAGTAACGTTCACCACTTCATTTATCTAATCATCAGAATAGTCTCTGTTGCCATCAATCTACATTTCAATTAACCATATCTCAAATCTTAACAACAGTACCATCATCTAATGTAACAGCAATATCAAGAACTCAATCTAAATCAGCACCAACCTCTTTTAATAAAGCTTGTATATCTTTAGCTTCTGTATTAAGTAGATTGTTTACATATGTCTTTACTTCATTAGAAAGTCATTTAAGACTTACAT
>Ga0310691_10008771_pt1 | contig 10341 bp, 7 predicted proteins | sample 176DNAGHGlowgp2_FD_203887 | JGI IMG/M metagenome (GOLD analysis project Ga0310691, IMG submission 203887) | Sheep rumen microbial communities from Palmerston North, Manawatu-Wanganui, New Zealand - 1766 DNA GHGlow gp2 (v2) (version 2) | ecosystem: Host-associated > Mammals > Digestive system >...
GGAAGCTTCCTCTACGACAACATGGATGAGTTCAATTTCCAGAAAGATGCCAAGTATGGTGGTGCCACCATCACTCCGTGCTTCGTGAACCTGGTGGAGGGCATCTATGTAGGATATCGATTCTATGAGACAGCGGCCGCCGAAGGCCTTATCGATTATGACAAGGTGGTGCAGTATCCCTTTGGCTATGGCTTAAGCTATACCGAGTTCACCCAGAAGATCGAGAACTTCGAAACCACCCCCGACGGTCTCTCCTTTGACGTAGTCGTCACCAACACCGGCTCTGTCGCCGGCATGGATGTCGTGGAAGTTTACTATAACCCGCCCTATACCAATGGTGGTGTTGAAAAGGCAGCCGCCAACCTGGTCGCCTTCGAGAAAACCGGTTCCATCGAGCCTGGAGCCAGTGAGACCTGTTCCTTTAGCATCAAGGCCGAGGACATGGCTTCCTTCGACACCTACGGAAACGGTTGCTATGTACTGGAAAAGGGTGATTATGTCCTCTCCATAAACGCCGACTCCCACACGGTCTTAGATTCTGTAACCTACACCGTGGACGCAGACATTGTCTATGATGAGACGAATCCCCGTTCCACCGACAAGAACGCAGCTACCGTCCAGTTTGCATATGTGGAAAGCGGTGTAGAGTACCTCTCCCGCAAGGATGGCTTTGCAAACTATGAAACGGCCACCGCGGCTCCCACCAGCTTTACGATGTCCGAGGAAGACAAGGCAAACTTCGTAAACAGCTCCAACTATGACCCGGCCGCCAGCAACGATCCCGAAGACGAGATGCCTGTCACCGGAGCCAAAGGGGACCTCAAGCTCGTCGAGCTTCGCGGGGCCTCCTACGATGATCCGCGCTGGGAAACCCTGCTTGATGAGCTTACGGTGGACGAGATGGCCAACTTGGTCGGAGTGGCCGGCTATCAAACCGGTACCATCGAGAGCATCGGCAAATTCTCGACCACAGATGTGGATGGTCCCCAGGCCGTCAACAACAGCTTCACGGGTGTGGGCTCCATCGCCTTCCCCTCTGGCGTCATGATCGCTTGCACCTGGGATACGGATATGGCCCAGCTCTACGGCGACGGCATGGGTAAGATGGCCGATGAGATGCAGATCACCGGATGGTATGCCCCGGGCATCAATATCCATCGTTCTGCCTTCGAAGGCCGCAGCACGGAGTACTTCTCCGAAGATGGATACCTGACCGGCATGCTGGCTGCCCAGGCCGTCAACGGCGCGGCAGAGCACGGGGTCTATGCCTACCTGAAGCATTTTGCATTAAACGAGCAGGAAACCAACCGCGACGGCATGCTCTGCACCTGGGGCAATGAGCAGTCCATCCGCGAAATCTATCTGCGCAGCTTTGAAACGGCTATCAAGAACAGTGCAGCCCATGCTCTCATGTGCTCCCACAACTACGTAGGACCCATGTGGTCAGCCGGCTCCCCGGCCCTTGTCACCAACGTCCTTCGAGGCGAATGGGGCTTCGAAGGCTTTGCGGTCACCGACTACTTCCTTGGCAATGGCTACATGAATGCCGATATGGCTGTCAGGGCAGGCACCGATGGCATGCTTCTTGCCTTTGACCGTGGCGTCAATATGGTCTCTGACAGAGAAAGCGCCACGTCCATCAAGGCCCTGCGCCGCGCCACCAAGAACATCCTCTTCACCACCGTCAACAGCCGCATTTATGAGGAGGAAAACCTTCATCCAGGCATGCAGCCCTGGATCAAAGCCCTGATCGCCATCGATGCCATCGTGGCCTTGGTGCTGATCCTGGCCGAGATTTTCCTCTTCAAGGCATACAAGAAGCGTAAGAATGGCTGATAGGATGCTTCATTCAAACGCTGGCAAAGCGATCATGCCATAAAGAAAACAAAAGAATGATCAGGTCAGTCCGTCCAGCCCCCAAAGGGCTGGACGGACTTTAGGTTTTTCCCCAAGGCAGGTGTTCTCTTACTGCCCCTTCCTTACCGGTCAGCCTCTCGCCCTGCTTTACGGACAGAGGCAAGATTTCCTTCCATTTGTAACTTTTAGGGAGATTGCGAATGAACGATGAAACCATGCGGGCTGCGATACTCGAGGACGAGCCCTCCTCCGCCCAGCGGCTGGGCGAGTTCTTTGACAGATACGCGCAGGAGAAAAACCGCATCATCCAGACGAGCCATTTTGAAAACCCCCTTTTCTTTTTCGATGGCTATAAAGCCCAGTATGACCTGATCCTCCTGGATATCCAGATGCCGGATATGAATGGGATGGCAGCGGCTCAGAGGATTCGCTCCTTCGATGAGAAGGTGATGCTTGTCTTTATCACCCAGCTCTCTCAGTATGCCCTCGAAGGCTATAAGGTGCGTGCCCTCGACTACATCCTGAAGCCCGTTTCTTATTATGACTTTTCCTATATGCTCGATAAGGCATTTAGTGAGCTACGGTCCAACGAGCGCCCCAGCATCGTCGTAACCCATAAGCGAGGCTCGCGGAGGGTCTTCGTCTCCGGCATCCTTTACATTGAGGTGCAAAACCATAAGCTTGCCATCCATACCACCCAGGAGACACTGGAGGCCTGGGGCTCTTTGGCTTCCCTGGAAGAGGAGCTGCCCCCCGGAATGTTTGTCCGTATCAACGCCGGTACCACGGTAAACCTTAATGCCGTCCTGGGAGTGGAAGACGAAGCAGTCCTGTTGCCGGGCACTTCGCTTCCACTTTCGAGGAGGAAGAAAAAAGACTTCTGCCAAAGTCTGGCCTGTTTCTTTGGAGGGAAAGGGAATGTTTAACTTTTTTTCTGGCTTTTCACACTATAAGCTGCTTTTCATGGTGGAGCTTCTTGCCGCCATGGCCATCTCCATGGGCAAGCTTCGAAGGAAGGAGTTCTTCTTCGGAAGGGTCGTCCTCTCGGCAGGCCTCCTGATGCTGGCGACATACCTTTTTCCGATTCCCTGGTACAACTCCCTCTATGCCTCCTTTCTTTTCCTGTCCCTCTTTGTGTTTGCCATCCTGGCCGCCTGCTTCTGCTTTGATGAGCCGATCTACCATATCCTGTTCTGCTCCATCACAGCTTATACCACGCAGCACATCGCCTACGAGACCTTCAACTTCCTCCTGACCATCGGGGGCCTTGCCAGCTATGGCGATATGTACAGTGAGACTGCCCCGCCAAATGCCTACGCATTGGCCTTGCTGATCTATGTCCTTTCGTATTGCATGGTGTACTGGATCATCTGGATCATCATGTCCTACTGCCTTCATGGGGACGACAACGAGCTGGATATCGGGGACAAATGGACCAAGCTCGCCCTGGCCTTCGTCATCGTCCTGGTCGATGTGGTTCTCAATGCTATCCTGGTCTATGGCACCAAAGAGAAGGGCTTGCCGTCAGCCGTCATCATCGTGGTCTATCTGCAAAGCGTCTTGAACTGCTCCCTGGCCCTTGCGGTGCATTTTGCACTGCTTTGGCATGAGAGGGAAAAAAGAGAAGTCGCGCGGGTAAAGGAGCTCTGGAATGCCGACCGGGCCATGTACGAGCACTTCCAGGAAAATGTGGATGCGATCAACATCAAGTGCCACGACCTGAAATTCCGGATCAGCGAGCTGCGGCACAGGGCAGGAAAGGAAGAGGATAACCGCCTGAAGGAAATCGAAGATGCCATCGGCATCTATGATAGCCAGGTCAAGACCGGAAACCCGGTGCTCGATACTATCCTGGCGGAATGGAGCCTGCAGTGCGAATGCGAACATATCCGTTTCATCTGCCTGGCCGACGGGCCCAGCCTTGGCTTCATGTCCCCCGACAATCTCTTTACCCTGTTGGGGAACGCCCTCTCCAATGCCATAGAGGCTGTAAAGAAGATCGATTCGGAAGAAATGAAGCTCATCCATCTGCACATCAGCCGGCGGAACCAAATGGCCTTTATCCATGTGGATAACTACTGTGAGGAAGAAGAGGAGTTGAAGCTGCGTGATGGCTATCCCGAAACCACAAAAACCGATAAGGAGAACCATGGATATGGCCTGCGTTCCATGAGAATGATGAGCGAAAGGCTTGGTGGGGGCTTGGAATATCATCGTAGCGATGGCCTTTTCCACCTGAACATCTTCTTACCGATCCCGAAGGAGGCCCGTTCACCAGAGGGTCTCCCGCCAGCCTCCATGGCATCCTCCGAGTTGTCTGCATAGAACAGAAAACAGAAAAACTTTGTTAGAACTTAGGTTAAATTCCACCACTTCCTTTGCAAAGGTAAATTCCAGTCAGGGGTATGGGGCAACTGGAATTTAGTTTTCCATTTGACCTGGGAAGAAAAAAACGAAAAAATATGGATAAGCAGAAATTTCTGTAGGCAGCATAAGAATGTGCTTTAAAGTGGCGTATATCCATGATATAATAAACATGGTCTGTGTATTATTATGGCTGAAAATGTAATTATTCAGTACAGAATATAAATGTCCGTTGCTATAAGACATTATCCGGTACGATGCGGAATTATACGGCAATCCTACATACCGGGAGAGGATCAACGCGGCTTTATTAGTTAGATTTGGGGGCAAGATCAGCCAACCATTCAAATATGTAATATGTAACTATAAATCGAAAGAGGGGTGTTACAGTGATTAAGAAAAAAATGATCGCGATGCTGCTTGCAGGCGGTCAGGGCAGCCGCCTCGGTGTCTTGACTGCTAAAGTGGCCAAACCTGCTGTTTCTTTTGGCGGAAAGTACAGCATCATTGACTTCCCGCTGAGTAACTGCGTCAACTCCGGCGTGGATACAGTGGGTGTCCTTACCCAGTACCGTCCGCTTCGTCTGAACAGCCATATCGGGATCGGTATCCCGTGGGATCTGGACCGCAACGTCGGCGGAGTCTCAGTGCTGCCGCCCTATGAGCGCAGCGATAAGGGCGATTGGTACTCAGGTACGGCGAACGCCATCTATCAGAACCTTGAGTACATGGAGTCCTTCAATCCGGACTATGTGTTGATTCTGTCGGGCGACCACATCTACAAGATGGATTACGAGGAGATGCTGGACAACCATAAGGCAAAAGGCGCGACTGTCAGCATCGCCACCATGGCGGTGCCGTGGGAAGAGGCGAGCCGCTTCGGCGTGGTCATCGCTGATGAGAACGGCCACATCACGGAGTTCGAAGAGAAGCCCAAGAAGCCCCGCAGCAACCTTGCTTCCATGGGTATCTACATTTTTACCTGGGAGGTCCTCAAGGAAGCCCTGATCGCGCTGGCGGATGTGCCTGGGTGCGATTTCGGTAAGCACGTCATTCCTTTCTGCCATGAGAAGTACGGAACCTGCTTCACATATGAGTTCAGCGGTTACTGGAAGGATGTTGGAACCCTCAGCTCTTACTGGGAAGCGAACATGGGCCTCGTGGATATCGTTCCCGAGTTCAACCTTTACGAGGAATTCTGGAAGATTTACACGAAGGAGAACGCCGTTCCGCCTCAGTACATGGCACCCGGATCGTCGGCGACGCAGGCTCTTATCGGAGATGGCTCCATTATCCACGGCAGCGTACACCACTCCATACTCAGTGAGAACGTCACGGTTGAAGAGGGAGCGGAGGTCGTTGATTCCATCCTTATGATGGGCGTGCATATCGGCAAGGGCGCGAAGATCCATAAGGCGATCATAGCTGAGAACACGGTGATCGGCGACGGCGCCATCCTTGGAGAGGGTGAATACGCGGAGAGCAAGCTCGATACAAGGGTTTACGCAAGCGATCTGGTGACGATCGCGGAGAACTCGGTCGTCCCTCCGAACGTATCTATCGGTAAGAATACGGCTATATCCGGCGTCACTTTGCCGGAGGATTATCCGAATGGCCGTCTTGAGGACGGCGGCTATATCATCAGAGGAGGTGAGGGCGCATGAAGGCATTAGGTATCATTCTCGCGGGCGGCAACGGCAGGAGGATGAAGGAGCTGGCTAACAAGCGCGCAGTGGCCGCCATGCCCATGGCCGGAAGTTACCGCGCTATCGACTTCGTTCTCAGCAACATGTCCAATTCCTCGATCAACCGCGTCGCGGTGATCACGCAGTACAGCGCCCGTTCGCTGAACCTGCATCTTAGCTCATCCAAGTGGTGGGACTTTGGCCGTAAACAGGGCGGATTGTTCGTATTCAACCCCACCGTCACACATGAGAACAATAACTGGTACCGCGGCACGGCGGACGCGTTGGTACAGAATCTTGATTTCATCCGCAACAGCCACGAGCCCTATGTGGTTATAGCGGGCGGCGACGGCATCTATAAGATAGATTTCAACAAGGTCCTTGATTATCATATTGACAAGGAAGCCGACATCACGGTCGTCTGCAAGCAGCTTTCGGTCGGGGCGGATGTCTCCCGCTTCGGCGTGGTTGACCTGAATGAGGACAAGCGCATCGTCGGTTTTGAAGAGAAGCCGGTCGACAGCAACAACAATTTTGTGAGCTGCGGCATCTACGTCATCCGCAGACGTCTCCTGATCAGCCTTCTTGAGCAGTGTGAGGAGATGGAGTGGTTTGACTTCGTGAGCGATGTCCTGATGCGCCAGCGCCGCGTGATGAAGCTTTACGCCTATGAGCATGAAGGCTTCTGGTCAAATATCGCCACGGTACAGTCCTACTTCGACACGAACATGGATTTCCTGAAGCCCGAGGTTCGCGAGGAGTTCTTCTACGCCTATCCGGAGATCCATTCCAAGGTGGACGACAATCCTCCCGCCAAGTACAACGACGGGGCCTGCGTGTCGAACAGCCTGATTGCCAGCGGCAGCATCGTCAACGGCAAGGTGGAGAATTCAGTAATCTTCCAGAAGGCTTTTATCGGGAAGAATTGCTCCATCCGTGACAGCATCGTCCTGAACGGTGCCCATATCGGCGACGGCGTGGTGCTTGACCACTGCATCGTGGAGTCACGTATGACGCTTGAGCCCGGCACCCAGTACAAGGGCGAAGCCGGCAAGATCAAGATAGTTACTGATTGACCATATAAGCGGGGCATGCCCGTGAAGGTTTAAGCTCATACACAGAGGCCGCAGGGGCGCAGAAGTTCTCCTGCGGCCTCTGTTGTTATCCGCCATTAATCGGGAAACCATATGCAGGCAGGCGGCAGGCGTGGAAGCGAGGACGTGAAGCCGGTCGGACGCGAATCATAGACGCGGAAGCGCAGACTAGAAGCTGGCGGGACCGCTAAGAACCGCAGTATTGTGCTTGGCGGCAGGGACATGTCGGAACGATATGGCGGAGGCGGGCGCTATCGGAGGAAGAGGATATGAATAAAACATATGCGGTTATTACGGGGGCAAGCTCCGGGATAGGAGCGGCGTTCGCTGAGCTTCTCGCGAAGGAGGGCTATAATCTGGTCCTGACTGCCCGGAGGGAAGAGAGGCTGGCTAAGTACGCCAAGGCGCTGAGAAGCAGATATGGCGTGGACGTCAAGTATATAGCCGCGGATTTGAGCAGAGCGGAAGAATGCTTCAAGGTGTTGGGGGCGATAGAAGCCCTGCCGGTCAGGATCTTCATCAACAACGCGGGTTTCGGGGAGTGCGGCTCATTTCTCAATACCCCTTTAGAGAAGGAGCTTGCCATGACCGACGTGAATATCAAGGCCGTACAGATATTCGCCAAGCAGATGGTAAAGAGGTTCGCGGAAGCGGGCGAGGGCTACCTCCTGAATGTGGGGTCCTTCGCTGGACTCCTGCCCGCGGGACCGCGGATGGCGGCGTATTACGCGTCGAAGGCATACGTGGTAAGCTTGACCCGTGCCATTGCGTACGACCTGAAGGAGGCTGAGTCAAAGGTTTATGTGGGGGCTTTATGCCCGGGACCGGTCAACACGGAATTCAATAAGGTGGCGCACTCCAAGTTCTCATTCTGGGGGATCAGCCCTAAAAAATGTGTGTCTTACGCATATAAGCAAATGCTGCGCGGAAAGACCATCATCGTTCCCGGCCTGCCCACGCGGCTGATAAGCAGGTGTATAAGGTTCATGCCCACCTCGCTCTGCCTGCGCATAACCGCGAACCAGCAGGTGAGAAGGGAAATATGACTAACTATTCAGCGCCTCTGACCGCCCCACAACGAGGGACGCAGGGCGTCCCGAGTCTGGGGCGCTGTATGGATACTATCTGGGGTGCTGTATGGATACCATCTGGAGTGCTGAATGCCTACCATCTGGGGTGCTGAATGTTACCATTTGGGGTGCCGAATGGTTACTATCTGGGGTGCTGTATAGCTACATAATAGAATAAGCATATAATAAGTCCCCCGTCATCAGGTCATGAAGACAGGGGACTTATTTTTAATATGGGAAAACCAGATGGAAAACTATTACAGAAGCTCCTTGATGTCGGAGTACTCATAGCCATGGGCGAGCGCGACGTTCTTGCAGGTCAGCTTGCCGTAATAGGTGTTGACGCCGCTGCAGATGACGTCGCTCTTCCGGCATGCGGCCTCGAGTCCGCCCTCCGCTATCTGAAGGCCATACCTTAAGGTGGCGTTCGTCAGCGCGATGGTGCTGGTGCGGGAGACAGCGCCCGGCATATTGCCGACACAGTAGTGGACAACGCCTTCTTCGATGAAGATGGGGTCGTCATGTGTGGTAACATGTGAGGATTCGCCGCAGCCTCCCTGGTCGATGGCGACATCGACGAAGACGGCGCCGTTCTTCATCTCCTTGAGATATTTGCGCTTGAAGAGCTTCGGGGTGGAGCCGCCGGGAATCAGGACCGAGCCGATGACAAGGTCGGCATCCTTCAGCACGCGCTCGACGTTGGAGTCGTTGGAGACAAGCGTCTGTATGTGTGCCCCGAACATGTTGTCAAGCTCTTCGAGGCGCTTGAGGTTAATGTCGAGGATGGTGACATTGGCACCCATGCCGACGGCAATCTTGCAGGCGTTCATGCCCACGGTGCCGCCGCCGAGGATGACCACGTTTGCCTTGGGGGTTCCGGGCACGCCGGCGAGCAGTATGCCTTCTCCGCCGTATTTGCGCTCAAGGTACTTGGCGCCTTCCTGGATGGAGAGCCGTCCGGCGATCTGGCTCATGGGTGAGAGCAGCGGTAAAGAGCCGTCGGTCTCCTGGAGGGTCTCATAGGCGACCGCGTTCACCTTCCCTGCAAGGAGCGCGTCCATCTGCTGCTTGTCGGCGGCAAGATGGAGGTATGTGTAGAGGATAAGTCCGTCATGGAAGAGGGGATACTCCTCCTCAAGAGGCTCTTTGACCTTGACCATCATATCCACAAGATGCCAGATGTCGGCGGCGTTGTCGATGAGAGACGCGCCCGCGTCCACATATTCCTGATCAGTGAAGCCTGAGCCGAGGCCGGCTTCCTTTTCCATATAAACATGGTGTCCTGCCGCAATGTAAGCCCTTACGTTGTCAGGGGTCAGTCCCACACGGAATTCGTTGTTCTTAAGTTCTTTGACACATCCAATTTTCATTGCTTTCATTCTCCTTCTTTTCTTAAGTTTTTTCCATAGCCAGTTTCATTTACGAGCTATAGTGTACCACTTACTTAAGAAAATGTTGATACTTTTTTTTGAATTAGAGAAAAAACTTGATGTGAGGTCAGTCGGAATCGTGTGTGGGCGGTCATTCGGTACTGGGCGGCGGGCGAAAAGGCTTACTTTGCTTTCCTGTCGAGAGCGGTCATGAAGCCTAATACCAGAAGCCGGGCGGCTTCATAATCACTGTCAGGGATCTTTTTCAGATTATCCAGGAAGGCTTCGGCGTCCCTTATCTGCTCCTCGGTATATTTGGCCTCCGACCTGCTGCCATCCTTCTTATTGACTGCGTTGCATATGCTCTTGTTGTCCATCTTTTCCTCTTTCCTTATGCCCCTCATTCGCAGATCCTGCCGGAAGCCGCAGTGGTCATGAATCGTCATATCCATGATGACATGGTGTGCCACTATGCCGAACAATGATACAATGACATAATGACACGTTAACGGAAAAAAGCAATTACGTGTACGTCTTGGCAGGTCATCCGTCATAACAGGTGGGTAAATGGCGGATCATGCGGGAATCAAGTGGGGAAGTTATAGCCTCAAGAGTCATTATATCAACATAAATGAATTTTTGGTATGATTAAGTGACATATTTCTATATTTTTCTTTGTCTGCATGCCGGTCTTAGTAAACATACGTAAACCTACATGCCAAGATTGGCACAACCATACTTTATAAGTCTCCGCGTGGCTTCGTGCTTCGCACTCCCGCCACGCTAACCGGTATTCGCACTTTCCGCCCGCTGCACGGGCCCGTGCTCATACCGGTTGTCCTTCGGCGTAGGTACGCATACGAGAACAAGCTCTCGTATGCGTACCATAAGCCTCAGGGAC
>Ga0310691_10008772_pt1 | contig 10340 bp, 8 predicted proteins | sample 176DNAGHGlowgp2_FD_203887 | JGI IMG/M metagenome (GOLD analysis project Ga0310691, IMG submission 203887) | Sheep rumen microbial communities from Palmerston North, Manawatu-Wanganui, New Zealand - 1766 DNA GHGlow gp2 (v2) (version 2) | ecosystem: Host-associated > Mammals > Digestive system >...
AGGCATCCGCCGTACATCTTCCTCAAGACAAGCCATTCGCAGGGCTTCCCACGCATCTTCATGTGATGCCCAGGGAGCCGTGATCGTGATATTCTGGAAAAGGTTGCCTGTAAAGAGGTTGCCACTTTGCAGACAGCATCCAATCTTACGGCGTAGGCTCGCCTTGTCAACTTTCGCTAGGTCATAGTTGTCGTAATAGATACCACCCGAAAGTGGTTGCTCAAAGCCCAACAACAGGCGCATGAATGTTGACTTGCCGCTTCCCGACCTTCCTACCAGTCCTACATATTCACCTGGTTCTATGCGTAAAGAGAGGTTGTCAAGTACCAATGGCCCTTCATCTTCGTACCGGAAACTTAGTCCGCTGACCTCTATACCACCAAATAAATCTTCCACTTGTGGGGCCTTGGCCTCTATTTCCGGTACCGCTTCAAGTATGGGCTTGACAGAGTTCAGAAGCGGCTTAATCCTGGCCAGCGAGGGTACGACATTTTTCATCTCTGCCATAGCTGCGGTCATCATGCCGAAAGCAGAACTGAAGGCAATATAGTCTGACGGGGCGACATCGTTTGATAATGTCGACCAGAATATGAGCATCGTGCCACCAATGGCAAGGAAAGCAGTTAAGGCTGTGTACAAGCGCGAGATAAAGGCAGGGTTATAAAGCAGACATGCCTGATCTGTGTAGTGGTCAAGCCATCGGGTGAATGCACGGTTTTCAGAGCCAGTCAGTTTAATCTTCTGAATGCCGGCAAACATATTATACTCCAGTCCGCTGAGTTGAGTGGCCTTCTCTGTATATATGCCTTGGATGCGGGCTGTTCGTCTGTACACCAGTACGAGGATAAGGGTTTGAATTGCCAGAATACCCATGGCAGGAAAGAGCAGTGCTTTTCCATATATCCACAACTGCATCAGATAAATCAGAGAGAGTACGGCAGACAGTCCAGCGCCGATAATGGTCTCGTTGATCATGCTCGAGAGGATGGATACATTATTGATTTTAGCACTCAGTTCACCGCTCGCATTCTTAGAAAAGAAGGTGGGCGAGAGTAGGAACGTGCGCGCCATGATGGAATTCTGGGTATGAAGGTCAACGATATGCTGCACACGGGTAATATACAGGTTGCGGGTGAGTGTCAGCAGCATTGTACCGATGGTGGCACCAATCAGCAGTCCTGTGATAGGCAGCAGGTCGGAGGCATCGCCTGTAGGGATGACGGTGTCAAAGATGAGCTTATTGGCCATAGGGGTAAACATGCCGAGCAACACGACGACAAAGGCCGCCAAACAAAGCATAAGGGTATTGGGGCCGGAAACCACACTCCAGGCAAAGCTGATAAGATCTTTAGGATCCAAGGCACGCAAGGGCAGAGGTTTGGTAAATGTCAGGGCTGTTGGCTTGAGTTCATGTTCCATCTCTTTCTTGCCGATAGTTTTGACAATACCATTGTGGTCACGATAGTAATAGCCCAGTCCACTACTGGTAGGTATCAGAGCTAGGCGCTGGTCGTCCTTAGCATAGCCCAGTAAGGGCCCGACACATTCGCGCCACCATTCGCCAGTTAGTTTGATACGGCGCATAAGAATACCACGTGGGCGCAGAATGCCGGTCAACTGCTCCTCTGGTGAGGTGATATCGTTCTCTTCCAAGTCATAATCTTTGATACCCAAGGCGTCGAGAAGTTGCCGGAGTGCCGACTGGCTTGTCTGTGGGATTGCGCTTCTCTTGCGCAGGAATCCCAGTCTCTGGGCACCTCGGTCCAAGGCTTCTGCCAGGAGTGACTTCTCCAGCAGCCTACGCTTGTTGATTTGTTTGATATAGATGGCCATCGCTATTCACTCTTCATTAAATCCCTATACAATCCTTCTTGTGACATTAGTTCTTCATGAGTGCCACGTTGCAGAATCTTCCCTTGGTCCATAACAAGGATTTCGTCACAGTCTCGGATAGTAGAGAGACGGTGGGCAATAATAATCTGCGTGGGTCCCATCATGCGGATTGAGGCCATTACCTCATCCTCAGTCTTCGGGTCGAGGGCTGAGGTGGCTTCGTCCATGATGAGCACTGCAGGCTCCTTTGCCAGGGCTGTGGCTATCTCCATCCTCTGACGCTGACCGCCAGAGAAGTTCTGTCCGCCTCTGACGAGCTTCGTCCCGAAACCATCGGGACGACTGATAATATCGTCACGTATCTGGGCATCGTTACAGGCCATCATCAGTGTGAAGTCCTCGATACTCTCGTCCCACATACGGATGTTTTGTGCAACGGTGTCATCAAAGAGCACGACATTCTGGTCAATGACGGCTACGGAGTTTGTCAACTCCTCGGAAGAAATGCTTTCTATGGGTCTTCCATCGAAGAGAATCTCTCCCGACCAAGGCTTATAGAGACCGGAGATGAGTTTGGCAAGTGTCGACTTTCCGCAACCGCTGCTACCCACGAAGGCCACACTGTGACCAGGTTCAATGCGCAAGTTAAAGTTCTTGATAAGCGGAGGTTGCAGGGTGGAATAGCCGAAGGTGACATTCTTCAGTTCCACCAGTCCGCCAAGTTTGCCCTCATACATGTCGCCGCCGTTGTCGCGATGGTCTTCAGGAAACTTCATGACATCTTCGATGCGCTCCATCTGACTGCGCATCACTACGATGGTCTTCGATGCGTTGACGATGTCATTCACAGGCGAAAGGAACGATGACATGAAACCTTGGAAGGCTAAGAGCATACCCACCGACAGCTCTCCTTTCAAAATCAGCAGAGCACCAAGAATGAGGATGGTAGTATTGACCAGACCATTCACGAGGATGGGCAGCAGTCCCATTTTCAATTGTTGGTCTGTGGCATTGCCTTCCATATTGAATTTCTTGGCCCACAAGCCGCTCCAGTATTCAAAGAATCCCATTTCAGCACCGGCAGCCTTGATACTCTCCATATTGTCGATACACGAGACGGTTGCCGAGAAATACTTGCCTGTGCTCTGTTCCATCGAGTGGATGAGATTGATGCGCCGATTGGAATAATACTGTACGATTGCAAGGTTAACAGCAGCGGCAATGATACCTACCAGAGTGAGGACCACTGAATAGCTGAGCATCAGGGCGAGATAGAGTCCGAGAAGGGCGATATTGATAATCTGTGGTGCCAGTACTTCTACGAGTGAATGGGTGATGGTCTCATTCAGGTGCTGGCGCTGTTGCAATTCTCCTACGCTCCGCATGGCGAAAAAAGAGATAGGCAGCCGCAGCACATGTTGAAGATACTTCACATTGCCTTTCAATGCCAGCGAACCAGCTACCCGCTTGGCATAGCGGGCTTGTAATAAGACTAATACAAATTGGAATAGTGCAACCGTTCCCATAATGAGGAAGAAGGCAGGAGTCCAGTCTCGGTTCTTGCCTGAGAGAATCTCATCAAGGAAGGTTCGGGTAAAGAGGGGGATGACGAGGGCGACGAATGCGGCCAAAAGGGCGAAGACAAAGGTGAGCCAGAAGGCCTCGCCGGCACCTTGCAGGTTTTTCCTGACGTATGACAGGATACGGGTACGGTGTCCGCCTTGCTCAAAGGCTTCCGTAGGAGCAAATGTCAGCGCAACACCCGTGAAGGATTTCCTGAAATCATCGATGGGTACTTCCACGGGTCCGGCATTGGGATCGTTCAGACAGGCATTGCCGTTTTTGAAGCCTCGGAACACGACAAAGTGATTGAAGTTCCAGTGGATGATGGCAGGTTGCATACCCTCAAGGTCTTCGGGGCTTACTTGATAGCCCTCAGCTTTCAACCCGTAGTTTCGAGCTGCTAATACAATGTCTTTTGCTGAACTGCCATCGCGCGAAACGCCACAGGCAGCACGCACCTCTTCCAAGGGCAGCCACTTGCCGTAATGCGCCAGAATCATCGTCAGTGAGGCGGCACCACACTCCACAGATTCCATCTGCATCACCATTGGCATTTTCACGACCTTGCCCATATCAGTTGCCCGTTGCTGATTCTACTGCGTTGTCGACGGCACCGAGGAGCACGCGCCAGACAGGGTGTTGCTGAGTGATAATCTGGATGTTGCAGAGCGAACCGGTATTTATTTTCAGGCCTTGGCTTTTCTCGCGGCTCCAGACGAGATGGCCGTTTTGCTCTTCGAGAATGACACGCACCTCATAGATAGCTTCACCGTCTTTGATAAACGCCGCCAGAGGGTCCAGTTTCAAACGGCGTATCACATCTTCCTTAGTGGTCGGATATTGTTCGATACCCTGTACTTTACCAAAGGCATATCCCCAGTTCTCGCGCTGAAGGTCAGCAGGTGTTGCCTGTACTTGCTGACCTGGCTTTAATTTTCTCAAATCATTGAAGGTTACGTAGCAGAGCATCTCCAAACCTTTTGACTCTGGAATTTTCCAAGCCTGTCCATGACTCATCAGCACATGGTCGTTGGGTCCGATGGCAGAGTCACTTACAGCTGTCATCTCACCAAAGGGAAACACGATACCCTGGGCCGTCACCTTGTCATTGATGGTGCCAAAGGCGCACCAGTAGATACCCACCGCCACCATTGCCAACATGGCTGCCAGCACCAGTTTCAAGTTGGGTGATGCCACACGGGCCATCTCCTCGGCCTCACTGTGGTCATCGAGAGATTCCAAGGCTTCCTTGTTGAATATGTCAGCCATAACTCTGTTTATTTTTCAATAGTGATGATACGGGTGAAGCCAGTCATGTGGAAGATTTTGAAGATGGCTGGACTCACGTGTGTCACCTTAATCTGACCGTCGAGATTCCTGGTGATGATGCGCATCATCTCTTGAATCACTCGCAGACCAGAACTTGAGATATATTGCAAGTCAGTACAGTCAATTTCCAAATCGATGCCCTTTTCCAATACGGCCTCCATCTCACGCTCAAACTGTGTGGCATTCAGGGTATCCACACGTTCTCCTGTCCTTACAATGGTCTTGCCTCCTTCTTTTTTTATTTGTGTCATATTTCTGTCATCTTAATTATAGTTCTTCGTCAAATGGCGTTGCACTCACGCAACGCAGGTTTTTCTCTAATTGAGCGGTGCTGCTGGCACCAACCAATACCGATGTCACACCCTTTTGGTGGAGAATCCAAGCCAGCGCCATTTCTGCCAGCGTCTCACCACGGTGCGCGGCCACCTTATTATAATATGTCAGCTTTTCTAAAAGTTCAGGGGTGAGCATCTCCTCTGTCAGGAACTTGCCCTTCGACATACGGCTGTCCTGAGGTATGCCGTTGAGGTAGCGGTCGGTGAGCAGGCCTTGTGCCAGTGGCGAGAAGGAGATAAAGCCGATGCCTTCCTGGGCACAGAAGTCGAGGATGCCTTCTTCCTGCGGCTCACGGTCGAGCATGTTCAGCCGCCCTTGGTAGATGAGCAGGGGCACGTCGCGCTCTTTCAGATATCTCGCTGCAAAGCGAGTGGCCTCCAAAGGCCAGCGGGAGATGCCTACATAGAGCGCCTTTCCGGCCCGTACGATATCTACCAGTGCCTGAAGGGTCTCCTCCAGAGGGGTTTCGGGATCGTAGCGATGGCTATAGAACAGGTCGACGTAGTCTAGCTTCATCCGCTTCAGGCTCTGGTCGAGCGAGGCGATGAGATATTTGCGCGAGCCCCAGTTGCCATAGGGGCCGGGCCACATGTCATAGCCAGCCTTGCTGGAGATGAAGAGCTCGTCACGATATGGCCGGAAGTCATCGTCCATCAACTTGCCCATCGTCTCTTCTGCTGAGCCGTACACAGGGCCGTAATTGTTGGCCAGATCAAAATGGGTGATACCGTGGTCGAACGCATAGTGGGTGATCTCCCTGCTGCGCTCATACGGGTCGACACTGCCAAAATTATGCCAGAAGCCCAGGCTCACCTTGGGCAGCAGCACTCCCGAGCGCCCGCAGCGTTCATAGTCCATCCCGTTGGTGTAACGGTCTTTGTTAGCGTAATACAGTTGCTTCATATTGGCTGATTTTCTGCAAAGGTAAGCATTTTCTTGGAAAAAACGATGCTCTTTTGAAAAAAGTTTGTATATTTGCATGCAAAACAGACAAAACATGATCAATGAGCATATAGAATCGCCCGTATCTGCTGTTCGTTCGCAGGAGATGGAGGCGAAAATGCAGCGGTTTACCGATGCGGGGAAATATGAGCAGGACCAGTTCATCGACTTTGAACCCGAACAGCATGTGTACACTGTCAGGAAAGAGGGGGCAGAGACAAGGCTCCTGCCAGTCAGTGGGCTGATTGCCTATTTCTTTGAGCACTTTGATGCCCAGGCAGCAGCCCGGCGGCAGTGGGAGCGATGGCATATCCCTATAGAGGAGTCGCTCAGGAAATGGGAACGGATTGGCAGGATGGCGCGCGAGGTGGGCACCTTCGTACACGAGCAGACGGAGAACTACTTCCAGAAGGGTTTCTTTGAGGCTGTCTGCCCCTTCACTTTCGAAGGCAAGACGGAAATGATCAGCGTGGAGAAGGAGCGCCAGCATTTTCTCCACTTCGTCAGCGACTATGATATCCAGCCCTACCGGCAGGAATGGCCGGTGTATGATATGGAACTGAACATCGCCGGTACCATCGATATGGTCTGTAAGGCCGATGATGAATATGTCATTTACGACTGGAAGCGTAGCAGCAAGGTGGTGGACGCTTCGGGACAGCCTGTCGTAGAGGCTTTCGGTGGCCGACGGAGCTTCAACGGCATCTCACTGCCCGACACACCCTTCTACCATTACTGCATCCAGCAGAATCTCTACCGATACATGCTCGAAGCCCACTATGGCATCAGGGTAAAGGCCATGAACCTCGTGGTGCTCAATGCCGACTATCCCACCTATTTCGTGGCGCCAGTACCCAAGATGGACGAACTCATCCAGCAGATCATCGCCGTCTGCCATGAGAAGGACCTGGGTCATCAGCTGCTCTAACCCTGTAAGCATCCCAGATATGAACAAAGAGACCATCATACTAAAAAACCTCAGCATCGGCTATCGGGGGAAGAATGATATGCGAGTGGTGGCTGAGGGCATCCATGCGGCCATCCGGCAAGGAGAGCTAACCTGCCTGTTGGGTGCCAACGGCGTGGGCAAGTCCACTCTGCTGCGCACACTCTCGGCCTTCCAACCCAAGCTTGCTGGTGACATCCTGCTGGACGGCAGGGAGATAGAGACCTTCAGCGACAAGGAACTGAGCCGGATGATTGGCGTGGTGCTCACAGAGAAGCCTGATATAAGGAATATGTCGGTGCGCGAACTGGTGGCCCTAGGTCGGTCGCCCTATACTGGCTTCTGGGGAACGCTGAACGACGAGGACTGGCAGGTGGTGGATGAGGCCGTCGAAGCCGTGCGGATCAGCAGTCTCAGCAGTAGGATGGTGCATACCCTCAGCGACGGTGAGCGCCAGAAGGTGATGATTGCCAAGGCACTGGCCCAGCAGACGCCCGTCATCTTCCTCGACGAGCCGACGGCCTTCCTCGATTTCCCCAGCAAGGTAGAGATGATGCAGCTCTTGCGCCGACTGGCCATAGAGCAACAGAAGACCATCTTCCTCTCGACCCACGACTTTGAACTGGCCCTTCAGGTGGCTGACAGGCTTTGGCTGATGGAGCATCAGAGCGAGGAGGATGGTGGGCGCCGCCAGCTGAATGTCGGCACACCGGAGGAACTGGCTGGGAGTGGGGTGCTTGCCAGATATGTGGAGCGACCAGGCATCAGCTTCGATGCAGAGACACTGACGGTGAAAGTCAATAAGTAAGGCATATTATGTTGTTCGGGCACGGTGACGATACATATCGCTATGGCGACAGGGTGAAGGCCAACTTCAGTTCCAACATCTACCAGAAGGCAGACCTGTCGGAGTTGAAAGCATACTTGTCGCAGCATCTTGATGCCATCATGCATTATCCGGCACCGGTGGCTCAGGAACTGGAGGAGATGATTGCCGACAAGCTTCAGATCCCTGCTAACAGGGTCATGGTGACCAGCGGTGCCAATGAGGCCATCTACCTGATAGCGCAACTCTACCATGGCTGGTCGTCGATCATCCCACAACCCACCTATCATGAATATGCCGATGCCTGCCGGATGTTCGGCCATCTGATAACCTATGAGTGGAATCAAGGGGACAGGTCGCTTGATTCTATGCAGAATCATGGACCTGTCCCCTTGATTCCATTGCCCGAAGACTGCATCTGCTGGCTATGCAACCCAGGCAATCCTACGGGTCATGTCGTGCTCAAACCCCTTCTGCAGCGCATCATAAGGCAGCATCCCCGATGCCTCTACGTCATCGATCAGTCGTATGCCGACTATACCCTTCAAGACTTGTTGCAGCCTAAGGAGGCGGTCCACTGCTCCAACACCATCATCATCCGCTCCTTCTCCAAGAAATACTGCATTCCCGGGCTGAGGCTGGGCTACCTCATGGCCCCGCCCGTCATCATCGAGCGACTCCGGCAGCTCCGGCAGCCTTGGACGGTTAATTCGCTGGCTATCGAGGCGGGGAAATATCTGGTGGCGCATGAGCCGAGGGTGCTGCCCGACATGCGGGTGTATCTGGCCGAGGCCCAACGACTGAAAAGCGAGTTGGAGTCAATCGGCGGACTGATGGTGCAGGATACGCATACCCACTATATGCTGGCAACCATCGAGCGGGCTACCTCTTTGGAGCTGAAAGACTGGCTGATGGAGCAGCATGGCATACTGATTCGCGATGCCTCCAACTTCCACGGCCTCGACGACCATTGTTTCCGTGTGGCAGCGCAGGCCCCCGAGGAGAACGATGCCCTTGTCAGTGCCATCAGGGAATTCAGCGTTTGTTTTTCATAATGACATAGATGATGACCGGCGCACCGATGATGGGTGTAACGGCATTCAGCGGTATAACCCCGTTTTCGCCCGGCAGGTAGCAGATGAGGTTGCAGACCAGAGCCACCATCGCACCACAGAGGATGGTGGCGGGCAGCAGCACCCGGTGGTTGTCGGTGCCGAGCAGCAGTCGGGCCATGTGGGGCACAGCCAGTCCGATAAAGGCCACCGGTCCGCAGAAGGCCGTGGTGATGGCAGTCAGGATGCCCGTCACGATGAGCAGCCAGTTGCGGGTGCGGAGGATATTGATGCCTAAGTTCTCGGCATACTGGTCGCCGAGCATGAGGGCATTCAGTGGTTTGATCAGCAGCAGTGCGCCGGCGAGTCCCAGCGTGGTGACAGTGGCGAAGACGGGCATCGTCTGCATCGACACCCCGCCGAAGGAGCCCATGCCCCATACCATATACGATTTCACCCCCTCGTCGGTAGCGAAGAAGTTGAGCAGCGCGATGGCCGAGTTGCTGATATAGCCGATCATGATGCCGATGATGAGCAGCATCACATGATTGCGCACGAGGGTGGAGAAGAAGAAGATGAGGGCCATCACCGTCATGGCACCCACGAAGGCTGCCGCAAGTATGGCCACGAAGCCCGTCAGACTGACGCTGCCCGCCGAGATGCTCCCCCCGAGGAGCAGCATCACCAGCGCCACGCCGAGGCCCGCCCCACTGTTGATGCCGAAGATGCTCGGCCCCGCCAGCGGGTTGCGGAAGGCTGTCTGCAGCATCAGTCCGCTCACGGCCAGTGCCCCTCCGCAGAGGGTGGCGGTGATGGCCTGCGGCAGTCGCGACTCCAGGATGATAAACCGCCAGGAGGGCTTGCCGCTCTCGCCGCCCATGAGGATATGGAGCACGTCGCCCACGGGAATCCTGACCGACCCCACCGCGAGGTTCAGTGCAAAGAGCAGCAGGATCAGGAGTCCTAACATGACGATGTACTTTCTCATAGATACCTCAGGATTTCGCTAAAACGGCTGATCTTGACCAGCCTCTCATGTTCAAACTCCTCCGTATGCTCCAGTTGCCAGGTCACGTGGAAGGGGATATAGATGGCGCGCGCCCCGATGGCCAGGGCGGGGGCGATATCGCTCTTCAGCGAGTTGCCTATCATCAGCAGCTGCGACGGGTGGATCTGCTGATGCTCGCAGAGGGCGAGAAACTCCGTCTGCGTCTTGTCCGACGTAATCTCCACGTCGTCGAAGTATTTGAGTAGTCCCGAGCGCTTCAACTTGTTTTCCTGATCCTGCAGTTCGCCCTTGGTGAACACCACCAGCCTCTGCCCCTCGGCCTTTCGCTCCACCAGTTTCCGCAGTGTCTCCTCCACCTCTGGCAGCGGTGTGGCAGGCAGGTGGAGCAGTCGTTTGCAGTCTTTCAGCAGGTCGGCGAGCGTCGCGACACTCAGGTCATTACCCGCTACGCGCATGGCCGTCTCAAGGATGCTGATGGTGAAGGCCTTGCAGCCATAGCCGAGG
>Ga0310691_10008776_pt1 | contig 10337 bp, 14 predicted proteins | sample 176DNAGHGlowgp2_FD_203887 | JGI IMG/M metagenome (GOLD analysis project Ga0310691, IMG submission 203887) | Sheep rumen microbial communities from Palmerston North, Manawatu-Wanganui, New Zealand - 1766 DNA GHGlow gp2 (v2) (version 2) | ecosystem: Host-associated > Mammals > Digestive system >...
ATCCAGGAGCCATCGGTCGTCGCGTTGGTCGTCTGGTTGGCGGAAATGCCCGCGTCGCCGGAGAGGATTGCAACGGGAACGATGACGTACAGCCATCCCTGAAGAGTGCCACCCGTGACCGCGTTGTTCTGCTTGGCGTAAACGCCGTACTTCGTGGAAACCGTCACGTTCGTGGGATTGAATACGTCCGGAATCGCGAGAGACTGCGCGGAGGCGTTCTCGGCGAAGTAGTACACCTCGTAGGTCGTACCGGCGGTAGCCGCGAAGTTTACAACCTGAGAAGTGGAGGGGTCAATCTGATAATTCGTGCCGGGATAGGAGGCCGCACCCTGGGGCTTCACAAAGCACCATGCGTTGGTGTCGGAAGCGGGCTGACCGTAGTGCTTCGCGGGAGTCCGGGAAACCGTAAGGGTCGTGCCGGTTGCCGTGATGGTCTCGCAGACGGGAGCCGTCGCGTTGTAGGCGAGAACGCCGCCCGTGATAAGCCGTCTCGTCTCGAGGGAGAACGCCTGAGAGGTGTACGTACCGGTCAGACGCACCGTATCCGGGAAGACGCCTACAAGAGCGTTGCCCATGCCGCCGACCACTTCCTGAAGGTTGACGGAGGTGGAAATAGCGGCTTCGGAAGCCACGTTGTCAAAGCCGACGATGTTGCCCGTGGAGGGATCGTAGAAAGTCTGCTCCGCAATACCCTTCAGAAAGAGATTGGGAGTGCCGAGAGTAATTGCATTCATAGTGAAAAATCCTTTCAGATTGAATCATTCGGATCGGGGAAAGATTGCCCTTCCCCTTAAATCCCAAGCCCGGAACCGGGAGCCGCCGCGCCCGAGAGCGTCTTTGCCAGCTCCGCGTATTCCATCGTGCCGAGCGTGTCATCGAGCGCGTCGAAGCACCACGACGGATAGGGATTGCCGTTCTTGAACGTAACCATCCCGCTCATCTCCGCCTGTGCGTAAAGCATATACCGCTTGTCCCGCTCAATCGCCCGGCGTCGGTTTTCAAAATCCCGTACATTCCAGTCCATAATCTCCGCGTCCGAAACGCCGGAGTGGTACGCAACGGAGGAAACCAGATCGTCAAGGTCCGTCTTCAGGGCGACGCCCCTGTCTTGAATCTGCTTTTTCTTCTCGTATGCGTCCACAAGCTCCGCGTTTTCGCTCTCGTCCGGCAGCTCGATTTGGTTCTGTGCCGCAATGAGAGGCCGGAGAATTGACGAAAACTGAAACGGCGTGATCCTGACCGTGTTCGGATTTCCGTCCGCGCCCGTCTGGATTAGCTCTATGTATTCGATAGAGATGTTCCCGTCCGCCGACCGGTAGAATATACATTCGTTGAGCTTCTCCGCCGTCATCTCAATCCGCAGAGATAAACCGAAGAGCCGCATCAAACGAAAGAATAATCCGCCGGATGCCGGTCCGGAAACGTTGCCCTGCCGGAGCGCGTCCAGTTCCAGCGCAAATATCGCCGAAAGGTAGTCAAGACTTACGTATCGCACAGGGAGCGATGAAAGCCTGAGACATAAGGCGTCCTTACACTGGATGAAATCCTCGTAGTGGTCCATTGTGATGGGATATAAGTCAACTCCGCATTCCCGGATGGGTTCTCCCCGCCGGATATGAAGCCGCCTCTCCCGCTGCATTGTCGCAAGTCCGTAGGCCATGTTTGTTTTCCCTTACCCCTTGCTTTTATCAAAAGGCATAAAGCCGATTGAACTTAGTTTTTCTTTTTCTTCTTTCCGGAAACTTTCGCGCTCGCTTCGGCGTTTTCCGGTTTGTCGATAGCAGTTTCGGGCTGAACGGCGGAATCATCTTCGATAACCGCCTTTTTCGCCTCCGCCATCGCTTTGATCCGCCATTCATAGCAGTCCCGCGCCGAGTCCGTGTTTTCCATCCGCCCCGTCCTCATGCACTGCTTTTGGAACGCGCAAATCACATTCATCGCGTTCGCCCGGACGTTGTAGTTCACGCCCTCTTCGTACATATCCCGACACAGCAGGAACCCTGCGCAGGGCTTCCGCTCCGCAAAGGGACAGTGATAACCGCACATCGCTTTCACTTCCTTTCCGAATAAAAGGGACCGGAGAGCATACCGCCCCGCCCGGTCCCGCTTGACCTTACCCCCGCCCTCTCGCGGAGGCATTTGTTTTATCAGTATCCCAATAGCTTGATCGAAACCGAAGCGGATTCCCCGCCGTAAGAAACCGTCACGATAAGCGGCTCCGAAGCGGGAGAATCGCAAGCCACCGTACAGGACCGCCCGTCCCCCGAAACAGCCGCCGTCCAGTTCTCGGGATCCGCGCCCATGAAGCTCCATTCAAGCGGATCCTCCGTCGCTTCCCCGTTCACCTCATGCACCGCGTTCAACACGATTTCCGAATACTGCGCAATGAACGGAGAAACCGTCCCGACGAACCGCACCGCCTCGCTCCCGGCGTTCACAGAAATCGTGAAGGTAGCGGCTAAATCGGGATTCTCCGCGAGATTAGCCGTGATAACCGCCGAACCCTCCGAAATACCGCGCACAATGCCGTCTGCGTTCACTGTAGCGACCGATTCGTCAGAAGAAGACCAACTCCATGTCATTGGCAATTCTCTGTCAGAATAGCCCTTGCCGTTCATCAGCATATCCGCTGTCAAAGTTGTCTCTCCATCAACTAAAACAGAACCGGAACCTGTAATTTCCGCACTCCAGGTATATAGCAATCCGTCCGCAATGTGGTTCACAAGGTCGTCGTGCTCTTCCGGTTCCTCTCTCCGTACCGTCAGATTGATAACGTGGGCGGATTCGTCGTCACCCGTGAACTCCTCGAAGAAGTCCGTGAACCCTGTGATGTGGTAGGCGTAGGACCCGAGAATCATCCGCTGATTGTCTCTAAGCTTCACCGTGTTCGTGTTCTTTTGGCACTTTACGTTGAAGTAGCCCTCCATCAGGACGAGGTTTTCGGGGCTTTCGTTCCGGTTGGAAAGCATCGTCCGCCGGTCGATTACAAGCGGTTCCCATTGGATGTTCCCGTAGTCGTCGTAGAACGTCCAGTGTGCCCGACACCGCGCAATAACCGCGTTCGTCGTGGGTGAGGACATGTTTCCGGGGTTGACTACCATCCAGTAGGATCCCATCGTCTCCACATACGCCCCGACCGGAATGTAATCGATGGCCCGCGACCGGAACAGGATTTCCTTGAAGTTGTCGTATTCCTTCGAGTCGAACGCCGTCACCGACTGCGTGGAAACATCCGACAGCCGGATCTCCGTCTCCGTCCATTCATAGAAGTTGTCCGGATTCAGCCCCTGTACCCGCGCCTTGACGTAATCCGTCGCCAGATAATCCCTCTGTTCGTCAAAGAGCGTCCGCCGGTCCGCAAGGTATTGATGCTTCCGGTCCTTGTACTGCGCTGGAATGTTGGACTTCACCGCCGTCACGCCCGGATGGGAGACCGATTTAATGAATTGCTGACTTTTGTTCATCTTCCGTCTCCCTCCGTTTCGTTCTCTTCGTCTTCGACGCTTTCCGGATCCTCCGCCACCGTGGACCGGAACAGTTTCGGTTGACCCGATAAGTCCCGCACCCGCATCCTCGTCCGGATCCGAATGGCGTTTTCGATGACCGCTTTGGTTTCCGCGTCCATTTTCGGTTCACTTCTGCGCTTCCTTTTCAATTTTTTCACAGCGTCAAAGTTCCTTATTATTTGTGAAGATGTTGAAATTTCTCGGCAGTTTGTGTTTCTTGCCATTCTCGTCTATTGCAGTTACATATTCCGCCGATTCACCCGGAACCACTTCAATCCCAACCTCCCGCAGAGATTCGATGACTTCTTCAATTCCGGGCGATGGTATAGTCAACGGAAATTCATCTCCGCCCACAGTACCATCACCCCCTTTACGTTGAGATTTAGCCTCATCTTACCCCCACCGAATTGTCCCGGACGGATTCCCGAGCGGCTTGTTTAGGATAGAACCAAAATCGTTCGGAACGGTAGTCGCCACCTGAAGGGCAATCGTCAGCTCTCGTCCCACGTTGGTTTCGCCGTCGTACATCACACCGGATCCGCAGTCCGGATGAATCGATTTCGAGAAGAAGAACGTCCCTATTCCGTCCATGTTTACCCCGTGAAGGGATTCGATGAGAGCCTGTTCAATGGCGAATGCCCGAGAATATTCGTCCGAGCGCGTGTTCAGCTCGTAGGTGTAGTGCGTCCAGATCCGGAACGTCACCGCCAAGGCAATCCGCATCTCCTCGTTCATGGGAACCGTCCGCCCCATGTAGACGTAAAGCCTCGTCTGCGCAGTCTCCTGAGACTGCCGCGTGAAGATCTGCGGAATCAGCCGGTATCCCTTCTCCGTCGGAGGATTTTGCGGCATATCCGGATTGAACACCACGCTCATCTTCTCCCGGATGGAAGGGAGCGGATTATCAAGCGGTCTCGCCCCGTCGTAGTAGAGGTATTTCCAAAGCCGACAGCGCGGATAGCTGTTATCGTCCATTGGCGTGTATTCCCCCTGCGGCGCGTCAATCAGATAGTCCGCAATCTTCCGGGGAAGCGAAACCGAATCGGATAGATCGTAGTAGCTTTCCTGCGCCTTGACGTATGGCCAGTACGGATTCCGAATGTCAACCGCCATGTCATGCCTCCGGAATAGGTTCCAGTACCTTCTCTGACTTCTTCCGCCCCTTCTTCGCGCTCTTCACCTTCTCCTCCACCTCATCCGCGCTCTTCTGAAGCTCGTTCACAAGAGCCTGAATGTTTTCGGGAGAGGAGAAGACCGTCAGCATTGCGTCAAACCGTTTGAGCGGGTCGTTGGCGTTCATCTTATAGTTGTAGATGATCGTGTCCACTATCTTCTTGAACTCGCGCCAGTCTTCCATCAGATCGAACGCCTTGTTCTTCACGTCCCGGTCTGCCTTGAACCGTTCGATCTGGTTCATCAGGTGTCCGCCCGCGTAAAGGTCATACTGCGCATACGGATCGGCTTCCTCGTCCATCTCAATGTCGAAGTAGTAGGAAAGCAGGACGTTTTGTAAGAGACACATCTTCAATGCCACATCCTCTTCCATCAGATCCGGCAGAGCGGTCGGTTCGTCTTTCACCGGATCCCCCGCTTCCCGTTCCGAAAGATGGATCCCGTCCCACTTCAGCCGCACCATCGGCTTCACGCACCGGAACGCCACCGTCCGCGCTAAAGTCTCCTTGTATTCAATCGGCATATAGGTCTTCGCCGCAGCCATCATGTCCTTTGTAAGCTCAAAGTATTCCATGTTTGTCGTCCTTTCAGATCCCATGAAATTTTGAATTTCAACCAACCAGAATATTATTCCGGTTCGCCGTCAGCGTTTTTAGTGTCCCTTCTACCGCCACAATCGTCCGGCTGTCAAGGGAAGAACCGTCCGATTTGGAGACAAACGCATGAACCACCGTCTGCCCTTCGGAAACCGCCGTCACAATGCCGCGATTGTCCACCGTCGCCACCGTTTCATCCTCGGAGTAGTACCCCATCCGCGTGAAGTCCGGCTGAATGAGACTATCGTCCGGCATGACCAGCTTGATCGGCAATTGCGCCGTCCGCCCCGCTTTCAGCGTCAACCCGCTTCCGACAGAAACAACCTCGGTCACCGCGTCGCTCTCACCGGAGCAGGGAACGTAAACATAGTAAGCCACCGGATGCGCACTCTCGTCGCAGTCGCAGAACGGCATGTTCTCCGGCTTTTCCGGAATCGCAATCCAACTCCCGTCTGTTGTGGCGTTCGCCGTTTCGGAGGCACTTTCGCCCGCGTCCGCGTTCAGAATAGCGCGGGGAACGATGAAGTAAAGCCATCCCTTCAAAACGCCCTTTTCAGCGGATCCGTTCTGCTTCGCGTAAACTCCGTACCGCTCCTGTACCGTCATCATGACGGGATTCCAGATGGACGGAATCGGAAGCATCTGCGCCGAGACGTTGTGAGCGAAGTAAGTGACCTCGTACCTCTCACCGGCTCTCGCCGTGAAGTTCACAATCTCCCGCGTAGAAGGATCAACCCCGACGTTCGTTCCTTTCTGCGTTCCGTCTCCCACGCGCTTTACATACGCCCAGAAGGTCCCGTCTCCCGGATCTTCCGCAAGGGACGGAGCAGGTTCCCGGCTGACAACGAGGGTTTTGGATTCCGCCGTCACCGTCTCGCAGACCTGGGATACCGCGTTGTACGCAATCTGTCCCCCCATGATCTTCTCACGAGTCTCGAGCGAGAACGCCGAAGACGTGTACCCGCCGGAAATCCGCGCCGTGTCAGGTAGCACCCCGATGAGCCGGTTTCCCATGCCTCCCGCAATCTCCGCAAGATTCACGGAAATCGTCACCGAACCGTCCGTTGCCGTGTTGTCGTAGCCCACAATGTTTCCCGTGGACGGGTCGAAGAAGATCTGCTCACAAACCCCCTTCACAAACAGCGCGGGATCCCCGAACGTAATGGAGCCGGGAGCAGAAGCATACGGATAGGTTGAGTTGTCCGCCGAGTTGTAGAGCACACCGGATGCGTTCACCGAACCGCCCGAAATGGCGAGAATCTGGAACCGGAACTCCCGGATGCCCTCGATGCGCCATTCATAGATCCCGACAGAGGAAACCGTCTCCGTTTTCGTGTCCGGTGTAGTGACAGACCATCCCGCGACGGTCTCCCACGGTCCCGTGTTAATATCCGTCCGCCCTTCCAGAATCAAGGAAAGTCCCGTGAAACTCCCATCAATCTGTACGACAGCCAGATTGTACCGGTCGTTCCGGAATACGGGGCCATATCCCGCTTCCGTCGCGTTTCGGAGAAAGTCGAGATTTAAACTTTCCACTATATTCACCCATTCAGTCCGGCCCACCGGTGATTGAACTGTACGCTTTCCTCAATCTTCACTTCCAGATACTTCCGCACATCGCCGAAGGTCTCGGAAATCCAGTTCATCGCATCGGAGGAAATCGTCTCAATCGCCGTCTCATACGCTGTCCGGAACGCCTCCTCCGCGTACTGGGGATCCTCCCCGAACGTCCCGGCTTTCTTCAGTTCATCCACGAAGGTCTGATTCACATAGTTCACCGCCGACTGTACCGCCGCATCAATCTCTCCCACCAGAACCTTGACCCGTTCGTCCTCCATTTTTTGCACCACTTCGTCCGCCAGCCGTTTCAACAGTCGGCACAGAAACCCGGAGAGAATCGGAATCACCGCCACAAGAACAGCCGGAAGAATCTGCCAGAAAAGTTCCATTTCATCACCCCACAACGATTTTCATATCTTTCGATTTTCCCGAAAGAAGGATCTTCTGCGCCACATGAGCCGTCGGCAGCATCATGTGCTTCATCGCGTATCCCGCAAAATCAAGCCACGAGGAGCAGTTCACCACATGGAATGGTTTTACCGAAACCCGGTTGTTGTTCGCGTCAATCTTGATCTTCCCGGGATATGTATTGAACGGTTTATGCGTATGCCCCACGATGAGCGCGTCCGCGCCGTCAATCGCGTAACCGAACCGCTCCGCCCGGTTGACCGCGCCTCCCGTCAAAATCCCGCCGCCCGCGCCGTGTGTAACGGCGAAGGTGTAAGTCGGATTCCGCGCCCCGTTCGCTTCGAGCTTACCAATCTGGATTTTCAGAAACGCCATGTTCTCCCGGTACAGGTCCTCTATGTCCAGTTTTGCGCAAATATCGTAAACCGGATCATCGTCCGCATCTCGTCCGGATCTCCCCTCATGATTTCCCGGAACCGCGCACAGGATCCTGTCCCGGAGCGGTATGAGCATTTCCGTCATAAGCCGTTTCTGCTCACGCGGGCGCATCACCTCGTCAAACACGTTCGATACGGAATTCCGCGTCGCGTTGTTGATAAGGTCCCCGCACAGTATAATGTAGGAATTTTCCTCATTCTGGATAGCTGTCCGAAACTCCCGCCAGGCGGATTCCATGTGCTCCGCCGCGCCGAGATGGACGTCAGATATTGGATAGATCGTTATGTCCCGGTTCTCTGGAAAGTGCCTCGTAATCAGCGTAAAGTCTGAAATCATTCGTTACCTCATTTTTGGTCGTTCCGATTCCTTCTTCTTCCCCATATTCCCCGTTCAATACGGTTTGGTCGTAATCGGGAATGTATTTCTGCTTGACTTTCTCTCTGTTCAAAAAGATGTTCGGGACTAAGTAACTGGGAATCCCGCACGTCAGCGGCACAGCCAGATAGATGTAAAACGCGTCCATCCCCGCCGTCTCGGGAGACGCAATCAGCCGGAGAAATTCGTAAACCGCCCCGACAACCGCCCCCAAAGCCCAGCCAACCAAAAGAGCCGTAATCAGCCGCTTGGAATACTGCCGCGCCCAGAGCACCGTGTCAGTCGTTTTCTTCGTAGATTTCCGCATACCGGTCCTCCACCGTTGTAATCACATATTCCGCAGAATAGGTCGGCTTGGAGAGTTTCCCGCCCGTAAGCTCACGTAGGACCCGTTCATATTCTGAGATGATGAAAGCATATCCGTCCGGATCATACCCATAGTCCAGGTCAAGCCTCCGGTATCCGGGAATCCTTCGGATGAACCGGAAGAAATCCCGAACCCACCACTTGAAATGTACAATTCTCCACATAAAACCCTCAGTACAGAATCAGGTTGTTCACGTTCCGGTCCGCCCACACAAGATCAGCCTTGCCGTTGTACTTGTGATACCATGACCCTCCGCCGTCCAGACAGATCAGCTCGTCAAACCCGAACTCCTTCAGCTTCTCGTAAACCTCGGAAGTCGCCACATAGTTGGAGGTTTTCGTCGTACCGGATACTACCCACAGGCTTGTCCCCTTGATCCCGATGAAGTTCCGGGAAGTCGCGTAAAAGCACGAATCATCCCACCCCTGCGGTTTCACGAAATTGTTGTAGGAGATATCCACCCGCGCCCGAATCACCGGAACCCCGGAAATCGCGTACCGGCACGACGCCGGAGGAGCCGCCAGCTCACGAACGTAGGGCGTTCCCGTCTGAGGAAGAACAAGCGTCGAAACCGTCTTCCCCTTGAACTGCGCGGAAGCGTTGTCGTTCGTTCCCCAACAGAGCTTCTTCCCATGGATGCACCCTGAGAGATATTTCAGTGCGACGGACGGGATGCTGCCCGTCTCAAGATCGCACATCAAGTTCCCCACAGGAAGTGTAAAGTTTACGCCGTTTTCTTTGTAGTACCCGAAGAACCCGCCGTTGATGTAAGAAGAAGCCGTCCCTTTCTTTTTGGACTTGTCCCAATAAAGAATGGAGAAATCGTGAATCCGTTCGATTTTGAAGCCGTTAAGGTTGACAACCTCGTCTTCGTCCTCAACCCCCAGCCCCGCCATTGCCTTGTACTTCTTCTCCACCATCTTCACGAACCGGTCCCATCCGAGATCGAGCGTCCGTCCGGGGCAATGCTTCCACGAACAATAGTCCTGATGCTTCGTGATCTTGTCGATTCCCCACCCGAAATCAATCAGCAGCTTTGCCGCAAGTTCCGCCGCGTTCTCTTCGGCTTTCATGAACCGCTCTCCGCCGGATTTGGAATAGCAGATTTCAATGGCGATTCCTTTGCGGTTTCCTGTCCCGCTTGCTCCGTCCGTGGCGTGCCATGCGTTCCGCCAAAGATCCACGCCCTGCACCGCTTCTTTATCGTCTACGGCGTAGTGAAACGACGTCTGCGCGGAGTTTTTCTGCATATACCGGATCTCATTCTCAGCCGAAGCGTCGTTCGCCGTGTTGTGAATCACAATCCGCGTCGGACTCATTCCGTAGGGGCATTTGATCGGATATTGCGAAACCGGCATCGGGATTTTCCGAATCGTAAGTGCCATGTCTTCATCCTTTCGGGAGATTAAATCGGATTCTCCGGAAGAGCCATCACGTCGTGATAGAGCTTCGTCGCTACATCATTCCCGCCAAGCGCGTGGTAAGCCTCATAGGAGCGTTTCAGAGCCTCTTTCGCGTAGACCGGGCAAAAACCCTGTGACGTATATTTGTCGTTCGCACGGATGATCTCGGACCGCAGAAGACTCTGTAAACCGTCCTCAATCGCACGTTCCCTATCCGTTGCCCGCTTGTGTATGCCGCGTCCGTATGCAATGACCGCCGACGCCGCCGTTGAAAGAATGAACGGAATCGCCCATTTCAAAATGATTTCGATGATTTCCTGCGCCGTCATATTGGACGCTCCTTTTCATGAAATTCAGAGGGGCGGAGCGTGTCCGCCCTCTGTTTTTTCCTGTCTGTTAGTGACTTAAAGATTTTCTTTAATTTAAGTTATCACACCAATGAACTTTTCAAGCGAATCGCTTTCCGTAATTCCAAGTTGATAAGTATAGCGATTATACCCGCTATAATAAA
>Ga0310691_10008779_pt1 | contig 10336 bp, 9 predicted proteins | sample 176DNAGHGlowgp2_FD_203887 | JGI IMG/M metagenome (GOLD analysis project Ga0310691, IMG submission 203887) | Sheep rumen microbial communities from Palmerston North, Manawatu-Wanganui, New Zealand - 1766 DNA GHGlow gp2 (v2) (version 2) | ecosystem: Host-associated > Mammals > Digestive system >...
CTGCGCTTTGTACGCAACAACCACGAGAACGACATCTTGAAGCGATTGATGAGCTATGTGGAGCGTTGCGAGAATATGGCGGCAGAGACGCTGTCGCCCGCATTCGCCATGAGTGAGGAACAACGTGGGGAGGACGGTAACGTAGACCAGGCCTTCGAGCAGGTGATGATGCAACTGATGCCGTATATCCGCCAGCAAGGCAACCGGCGGGTGTCGATGGGCGAGCTGTCGACCCATGTGGGCCTCAAGATGGGCGAATTGTACGAACTGCTGTCGCGCAACCTCTATAAAGGTCCGCGCCAGCTGGTGGTGCTCATGAAGGTGCAGGAGGGCGCCCGCCTGTTGCGCGAGACTGACCTGAGTGTAGAGGATATTGCTGAGCGTTGCCGGTTCTCATCGCCCAACTATTTCATAGCAGCATTCTATCACGAGCATCGGCAGACACCGAAGGACTATCGCAGCTCGATGGCCCGATAGCCTGTGAGCCGCCAGCTGCGGTCGCCTATACCTTTATAATATATAAGGGCCTGGTAGCGGTTCTCTGTCTGATAGAAGCTGCCTTCCGACGGTGGCGTGGAGCCGTCGGCCAAGAGATACTGATATGAGTAGTATCCCTGCTTCTGCATGAGTCGGGTGTAATAGATTCCCTTGGTGCCGTCGTAGCGCATGAGGTACTGGTCGCGGTCGCGGCCGGTGGTCCACTGTGCGCTGAGATAGAGCTCGCCGGCATAGGGAGCCTCCAGCACGTAGTTCACCCACACATAGTCGCATGTATAGTCTACCTCGCTGCGGTTGCTGTTGCGGATGACGAAAGCTCCGTCGGCATCGACATCGGTCAGGTAGTTGCGGCGCACCTGGGCAGCAAAGGGCCATGCCTGATAGTGGGTACCGTCCCAGACGATGCGCTCTATGCCCATTGTAGGATGGCTGACGTCGAGCACCTCGAACTTGTGGTATTCGTTACCGGCATCGAAGATGAGTTCGCGGCAGTGGTCCCAGCCCAACCCCTGTGGGTTGATGTACTTGGGCTGAACATCGCAGCGGGCGTTGTCGTCGCGCCAGTTCTGCATCACTACGGTATGCAGCTGCTCGTCGAGGCGCGTCACGCTGAGGTCGTTGTACTCAACGGTCATAGCCAGCTGCTGGTGGCTCACGTTGTGGTCGATGTCGGTATTGGTGGTGGCTTCGAGGCCGACGGTCATCAGCGGCTCGAGCACGTAGAACTCGACCTGGAGCACAGGATCGCCCACGTTGTCCTCGTCGTAGACGGTCAGTCGGTAGTTGCCACTCATCTTCAGGCGACACTGCTCGTTGGGGATTGAGAACCGGTAGTGGGTGTAGAGCACAGTGGTGTTAAGACTGTTCTGATAGTCGTCGATGGGGATGCCGTTGAAGCCCTGCAGCCAGTCGCTCTCAAACAGACTCTGGCTCGTGCTCCAGTCCCATTCGCAATGCTCCAGACGGTACGTAAAGCGGTGATACTGGTGTGACAGCTCGTCGAACCCTATCTCAAGCCGGTCGTTGCTGCCCAGCGTCATGACCGGACGGTTGAGCCAGTCGCCATTGACGATGCTGGTGAGCGACTGCACGTTGGGTACGAAGATTCGGTTGGCAGCGCGGGCCGTCAGGACAGCGAGCAGTAGGCAGAAGGTGAGTAGACGGTGCTTCATATCGTATAGAGTGGGGGTTAGTGTTGAGTGGAATGCTGATTGTTGCTAAATAGTAGACAAGCCCACTCTCCGTCGTGCTGTTCGCCCTGAAGGGTGAGTCCCAGGTGCTGGGCCTTGTCGGTGAGCTGCTGGCAGTCGGTGCGGTAGAATCCGCTCAGGATGAGCTTGGCATCGGGCGACATAATGTTGACGAAGCGCGGCAGGTCCTCAAGCAGGATGTTGCGGTTGATGTTGGCCATCACCAGCTGGAACCGGTCGGTGAGGCTGTCGAGCAAAGTAGCATCGCCGTGCAGGATGGTCATGAGGTGGTCGACGTGGTTGATGACACTGTTGTGGCGTGTGTTGTCTACGCTCCATTCGTCAATGTCGTAGGCCGTGCAGCGGGCAGCTCCCAGCTTGAGGGCGCAGATGCCCAGGATGCCTGTGCCGCATCCGCAGTCGAGCACATGCAGCGGACTGCCTGTCGCTGCATGCTGCCTGAAGGGCTGTTGGAGCAGGGTGCTGCAAATCATGCGGGTGGTCTCGTGAGTGCCTGTGCCAAAGGCCAGACGGGCATCAATCTCTACGGCACAGCTGAAGGTGCTGAGGTCGGTGTCGCCCAGGTGTCGACCGTCGTGGATGAACAGTTGGCGACCGATGACAATAGGCTCGAAGCCCTCCTGTTCCCACTGCTGGTTCCAGTCCTGATAGTCGGCCTCGCGTACATTATATATAATAGATATGCCGTCGATGGGAAAGGAACTGACTACGCTGTCGAGAGCGGAAGCGTCGAACAGAGGTTGCTGGATGTAGCCCGTAAGCCCCGTAGGACTGTCCTCGAAAGTCTCGAAACCGGCTTCGCCAGCCATTGCCGACAGAATGTCGCGGGCATCCTGACTTAAGGGAGAAATCGTGAATTCTACTTCGTAATACTTCATTGTGATGTTAAATTTGGATGCAAAATTACAAAAAATAGGGAAAAACCTATCTTATCTTAGGGTTTTTCCGTACTTTTGCACATTATTTAATATTAATTTTGCATCGTGAAACATTAAAAATATAGGAGAGATGAAAATGAACAAGCTGATGATGTCGCTGCTCCTGTTGGGAGCCTTGCCGCTGAATATGGCGGCTCAGGACGATGATATGTACTTCGTTCCGACGAAGGAGAACCAGGCGAAGGAGGCACGGAGCTACGGTATGCCTGCCGACACCTACTACTCGGGAAGCGGACGCTCTGTTGACGAATACAACCGCAGGCTGATGACGAGCGTGACACCCATCGACTCTGCCGGCAATGACATCATAGACTTCTCGGCCGTAAGGGGTGTATATCCCGACTCCACCTACAGGGAAACGGCACAGGAAGACTATCGCTACACGCGCAGGATGAGCCGTTTTGACGACTATACGCCGTCGGAGGCCTACTGGAGGGGCTATCGCGACGGAAGATGGGAGTCGCCTTGGTACTACTCAAGCTGGTATCCCTACGACCCTTGGTACTGGGATTCACCCTGGTATCGCGGCAGCTACTACTACACCTGGTATTCGCCTTGGCACTATGGATACTATCGCCCCTGGCACTTCGGATACTACAGACCTTACTGGTACGGTGGCCGGAGAGTGGTGTACTACAGCTCGCGACCTATCCGACAGACCACCTACAGGTCGGGCAGGACGTTTGGACAGCCAACCTACGGCGGGCGCTCGACAACCTATGGCGGCAGCCGTACCTTCGGATCGCCAACGCGCTCGTTTGGCGGCAGTACGTTCGGAGGTAGTCGCGGGTCGTTTGGCGGCAGTCGCGGGGGAGGCTCCTTCGGAGGAGGTGGCGGCCGTTCTATGTCTGGCGGACGTTCGTTTGGCGGCAGACGCTAATCGGAAATGATGCTCATTTTTTTACACACCAAATAAAGATTTATTAGGATTATGAAGAAGATATATTTATTTGCTGCTATGGCCCTGACGGCCGTACAGATGGAGGCTCAGGACGTTAGTGTAGACTCCTATGTGGGTGCACAGCTGGCTACTGAAGACCTGAACGGAACAGCCCGCTATGTGGGTATGGGTGGTGCGATGGATGCCCTCGGTGCAGACATCTCGACCATAGGGTCGAATCCTGCCGGAATGGGTCTGTTCCGCCGCAGTCAAGTATCGGGATCGTTTGGAATGGTGGTACAGCCTGAAGGCAAGTCGTTCCAGGACGGCTCCAAGACTTCGGCTTCGTTCGACCAGCTGGGAGTGGTGTTCTCCACGCGTACAGGAATGCATAGCTACTTTAACTTCGGATTCAACTTCCACAAGAGCCGCAACTTCAATCATGTGCTTTCGGCTGCTGCTCAGGCTATCGACGGATCGTCGCAGAACCGACAGACCACCATCAAGGGAATCCGCGGCGATTTGGATACCCGATATGGCGAGAGTCAGGTGGACAACCTCTACGATGCCATGCTGACACAAAAGGACGGTAGCATGGTGACCTATGATGCAGCTGACTATCTGTTCAACAGAGCCCAGACAGGGTATATCGGTGAGTACGACCTGAACCTCTCAGGCAATATCAACAACCGCGTCTACCTGGGTATCACCGTGGGACTGAAGGATGTGCACTACCACAGTTATACTGAGTATAGTGAGAACTTGAACAGCCTGTCGGACAACATCGTGTTTGTAGGCATGAAAGATAACCACCATATCACGGGTCATGGCTTCGACATCAAGGCGGGTGTCATCGTACGTCCCATAGAGGAGTCGCCCTTCCGCGTGGGCGTGACGGTTCACTCTCCGACGTTCTACAAGCTCACCACGAGGAACACAACGTCGATTCACGACCAGTATGACGTGGTGAAAGAGGTTCATTCGGATGCCGACTTCCGCATGAACACCCCCTGGAAGTTCGGACTCTCGCTGGGACATACGGTGGGCAACTATCTGGCCCTGGGTGCGGGCTACGAATATGCCGACTATGGTTCCATCGACATGCGCCGCATTACCGGAAAGGGTTACGACTATGACGGCTACTACTACGAGAACAGCGACAGGGACGTTGTGATGAAAGACCTGACGGAGCGTACGCTGCGCGGCGTGTCGACCCTGAAGCTGGGCGCAGAGTATAAGATAGATGATAACGTGTCGGTAAGACTGGGATATAACTATGTGTCGCCCATGTACAAAACCTCTGGTGTGCGTGACCAAACCCTCAACTCGCCGGCTACCTATATGGCATCGACTACCGACTATACCAACTGGGGCGATACCCATCGCATTACAGCCGGCGTGGGATTCACCATCGAGAAGTTCCGACTGGACCTGGCTTATCAGTTCTCGGCCCGCAGCGGTGACTTCTATCCCTACATGAACGGTGTGTCGGCAAGCTATCAGCCACAGGACGAACAAGGTCATGACGTGGGTGCGGTGCAAACCCTTACCAACTCGTGCCGCGCTGTCAATGTGAAGGATAACCGACACCAGTTGCTCTGCACATTGACGTATAACTTCTAAGAAAAAGAAACGAAACAGACAAAACCAAAAGAAAAATCAGATTTCTTTTGGTTTTGTTCTTGTTTATTCGTACCTTTGCCGAAATTTGAGAGAAGTGATTCGATGAACCGGTATTTGGTAGCCATTTCTTGCATGCTGCTGTTGGTCGCCTGTGGTGGCCAGAAGACCAGCTCGAACGAGGAAAATGTCCCCGCTGATACTACCGTTGTGGCCGACTCCACCCAGTCGGCATTGAGCGATGAAGTGCTTGACAATCTGCCCATGCCCAAGGCTGCCGACGAGTTGTTCGACGACTTTATCTACAACTTTGCAGCCAACCGCAAGCTCCAGATGGAGCGCATCCTGTTTCCCCTGAAAAAGGTAAATGGCGAGAAGCAGGAGACCATAGAAAAGAGCCAGTGGAAGTTAGAACGTTACTTCATGCGCCAACAGTATTATACCTTGCTCTTTGACAGCGAGAAGCAGATGGAGGTGGTCAAGGATACGAGCGTGAACCACGCCGTAGTGCAGATGATTTACTTCAATACGGGGGCTATCGTGCAGCACGTCTTCGACCGCATGAGAGGGGTGTGGATGCTTACGTCCATTGAGACGATACCTATCAGTAGCTCATCGAACGCTACGTTTCTGGAGTTCTTCCATCATTTTGTTACCGACTCAGCATTCCAGCAGCAGAGCCTGAGCGAGGAAATCTATTTCGAAGGCCCTGATCCTGACGACGACTTTGCCCGGATGGAAGGCATCATATCGCCCGACACGTGGGAGGCCTTTGCACCCGAACTGCCTAAGAAGATGATATACAACATCATCTATGGCCAGCCCGTGCGCGAGGGAAACCGCAAGATATTCGTACTGAGGGGGATAGCCAACGGAATGGAATTGGAGATGACGTTCCTCCGGAAAGGCGGCGAATGGAAGTTGACCAAGCTCACAACATAAAAAGGAAGAAAAAGGCAAACAGCGAGAATGAAAGATATACAGCATTACAGTCTTTTGGCTCATAACACTTTCGGCATCGATGCCCGATGCTCCCGTTTCGTGGAGTATTGTTCGATAGAAGAAGCCAAGCTGGTGGCACAGCTGTTGAACGAATCATCAATGCCTTATATCATCATCGGTGGGGGCAGCAACTTATTGCTGACCCGCGACTTCGAGGGCATCGTGGTACACAGTGCTCTTCGCGGAATAACCCGTGTGGAGCAGTCGGCAGACAGCTCGCTGCTGCAATGTGGTGCAGGAGAAGTGTGGGACGATGTAGTGGCCTATAGTTTGCAAGAACATTTATATGGTGCAGAGAACCTGTCGCTCATTCCCGGTGATGTAGGGGCTTCTGCGGTTCAGAACATTGGTGCCTACGGTGTTGAGGTAAAAGACTTGATTGCCGAGGTGGAGGCGGTGGAGATTGCCAGCGGCAAAGTGTGCCGCTTCAGCAATGCCGAATGCCGGTATGGCTATCGCGACAGCCGCTTCAAACATGACTGGAAGAATCGTTACCTGGTGACGCACGTCAGCTATAAGCTGTCGCACACGTTCCGTCCGCGACTGGACTACGGCAACATTCAGGCCGAGCTGGAGCACAGGGGCATCAGCCATCCGACAGCTCAGCAACTGCGGCAACTGATTATCGACATTCGAATGGCCAAGCTGCCCGACCCGAAGGTAATGGGTAATGCTGGCAGTTTCTTTATGAATCCGGTGGTAGACCGCAGCAAGTATGAAGCTTTGCTGGAGCAGTATCCCCAGATGCCACACTACACCATCGATGAAGAACATGAGAAGATTCCCGCCGGATGGCTGATAGACCAGTGTGGCTGGAAAGGTCGTTCGCTGGGGCCTGCTGGTGTGCATGACCGTCAGGCTCTCGTGCTCGTCAATCTTGGCGGGGCGCGAGGCGAAGACATCGTGAGGCTCTGCACCACTATCCAGCATGACGTGAACAGCAAGTTCGGCATCGACATCCATCCAGAAGTGAATATCATATGATGAAGCTCACATTCTTAGGAACAGGAACATCTTGTGGAGTACCGACTATCGGTTGTACTTGTCATACGTGTTCGAGTGACGACCCGCATGACAAGCGACTGCGCTGCTCGGCACTCATCGAGACACCGGAGACGCGGTTGCTCATCGACTGCGGTCCCGACTTCAGACAGCAGATTATGCCACACCCTTTCCGTAGAATTGACGGTATATTGATTACGCATGCCCATTACGACCATGTGGGAGGAATGGACGATATAAGACCCTATTGCCAGTTTGGCGAAATCAATGTTTATGCCGACCCGCTGGCCCGGCAGGGAATGCTCCAGATGTTGCCATACTGCTTCGCTGAACACCGCTATCCCGGGGTGCCGGCTATCCGGCTGCACGAGATACATCCTCATGAACCGATGGACATTGGCGACTGTCATATCACCCCCATTCAGGTGATGCATCACGCCCTGCCGATTCTGGGATATCGCATTCAGGCACAGTCGGCCGACTTGGTCTATATCACGGACATGAAGTCTATCGACATCGACAGCGAACTGCCTTATATTCAGGGTACGGATGTCTTGGTGGTCAATGCGCTGCGCCATACTCCTCACCATAGTCACCAGACGGTGGAGGAGGCCATAGGCTTTGCCCTACGTGTAGGAGCCCGGCAGACGTGGCTAATACACAGCAGTCACGACATCGGGCGACACGAAGAGGTGAATGCGACGTTGCCTGCAGACATCCAGCTGGCCTACGACGGTCAGGTGGTGGAGCTGTAATGCAGTCGGGCAAAATATCCTAACTTATACAAACTGAAAAGCAGCAGGCTGGGGTGCGAGCCTGTAAGGTTGCTGTGCTCTAAGCTGGAAAACAGTCGGTGCCAGACGGCCAGGAGCGGGACGAGAATCGGTGAAAAGGGAGCGTGGAAGAGCTCAAGCAGTCGGGAATAGCCCTTCAGCTCTTCGCGGAATAGATAAAGTGTACGCAGCCCTTCCTCAGTTTTCTTGAGGAACTGCTCGTTGGTCTCAAAGCGTTCAAAGCTAAGAGGGCTGTCGATATGGATGATGGAAATGTGCAACTGCTGCATCTGCTTGCCGAAGAAGACATCCTCGTAGCCATAGTGTCGGAAACGGATGTCGAAGGGATGCTGGAGCATCAGCTGACGGCTGGCCATGAAGTTGGCTGTATGGAAATCAAGATAGGGTTCTCGCTGGCGCTGGGTTACGGTGTGCTGGGGGGCAGCATGATGTTCGTACAGTGACCTCAGGTTGTCTGACTGCCACTGACTGACGGTTACTCCACCGTATATGATGCCGTCGGTAGGCGAGGAGATATACCGTTGCAGAAAATCATCGTGCCTCACCATCATGTCGCCGTCGATGAACAGTAGCCAGTCATATTGAGCCTCATGCACCAGGAAATTGCGAATGGCAGCGCGCCCGACGTTCTCCCGGCGTTCTATATATCGGCAGTGGGACAAACGGTTGATGGGGCGATTGGCCTGGATGACAGCAGTATCGGTGGAACCATCGTCGGCCACGATGATTTCAAAGTCACAGCCCGCCTGCTCGGCCTGGCGGTGGAGGTCGGTAACCAGTGTCAGACAGACATCATTATAGGTGGGTATCAGTATCGATAGTGCTCTCATGGGATGCAAAAGTAGTGAAAAAATATCATAAAGTTGCTATTTCTTTAGAAATAATTTGGTGGAACGGGGAAAAAGTAGTAATTTTGCAGCCGCTTTTACGAGATAAGAGCATGAAATTCAAATTATTAATTACATTTTAAACATTTTCAAACAATGGCAACAAAAATCAGACTGCAGCGCGGCGGACGCAAGAGCTATGCTTTCTATCGTATCGTCATCGCTGACGCAAGAGCACCACGTGATGGTAAATTTACTGAGAAGATTGGTACTTACAACCCTAACACCAATCCTGCCACAGTAGATTTGAATTTCGAGCGTGCACTTTATTGGGTAGAGACTGGTGCCCAGCCTACCGACACTGTACGTAACATTCTGAGCCGCGAGGGTGTATACCTGATGAAGCACCTGCGTGGTGGCGTAAAGAAGGGCGCTTTCGATGAGGCTACAGCCCAGAAGAAGTTTGATGCCTGGAAGGCTGACAAGCAGAAGGGTCTTGAAAAGGTAGCTGCCGAAGAGGCTAAGGCCAAGAAGGATGCTGCAGAAGCAGCCCTGAAGGCTGAGAAGGCTGTCAACGAGGAGATTGCCAAGAAGGTGGCTGAGAAGAAGGCTGCCGAGGCTGCTGCCAAGGCTGAGGAAGAGGCTGCAAAGGCTGCTGAGGCCGCTGCTGCCGAGGCTCCCGCTGAGGAAGCTCCTGCTGCTGAGTAATCAGATTAGTGGAATCTGCGATTCCAGAAACTTATGTATTGCATCGCGACTTTCAAATAGTCGTGATGCTTTTTTATGTATGCAATGCTTTGCTGTTTCATCGTGGGTATGCACTCAGGGTGCATAATGAGCTGCTCCAGTTCCTGGCATACACTCTCGTAGGTGGGCTCGACGTTGACAATAGGACGCAGTTCCGTCTCGTCCAGTATGGCGTAGTTCTCTGGCTCGCCACCGCCTACGACCACAATCCCCTTCGACATGGCCAGCAGCGAGTTCATGGAGGGCGTATAGCTGTATAGCTGGTCGAGCTGTACATCGCTGCCGTCCATCATCTTCTCATACTGTGCAAAGGGAATCCCTTCGGCAATCTGCAGCTTCATCTTCTCCGGATACTTTGCTGCCACATGCTGGGCGGCCTTGAGCATGATGTCGGTACCTTTATAGACTGAGCGCCCCTTGCTGATGCCGATAAAGACGCGCAACGGTCGGCTGCCGGGTGGCTCTTTACTGGCTTCGGGCTGCGGGGACTGCAATACCTTGATAGGATAAGGGATAAAGCAGGTCTTGTCAGGGAAGACTGGCTGGTAGCAGGCATAGTATTCATACAGTCCTGGCGTGATGCCGTCGGCGGTAGCTGCCATATATCTGTTCATCTTCTCGCGCAGCGAGTGTAGCCATAGCTTCTTCCATTGTCTGATGTCATCGCTGTCGCGCATCTGGTCGCCGATGTTGAAGTCGCTGTAGCGTAGCACTTTCTTGTTGCAGCAGGCATCGATGACAAAATGGTCGTTGCCGTGAACGCCTAAGAACACTTTCTTGTTGTGACGGCGCAGGTATTTGTAAAGCCGGAAGTTGT
>Ga0310691_10008780_pt1 | contig 10336 bp, 8 predicted proteins | sample 176DNAGHGlowgp2_FD_203887 | JGI IMG/M metagenome (GOLD analysis project Ga0310691, IMG submission 203887) | Sheep rumen microbial communities from Palmerston North, Manawatu-Wanganui, New Zealand - 1766 DNA GHGlow gp2 (v2) (version 2) | ecosystem: Host-associated > Mammals > Digestive system >...
ATAATAAGTCAGCATTATTCTTATCCTTTCAGTTAAGTGAGAATATTATAACACATCCTCACTATTTTGTCAAGTGATAATTTATCTTTTTTAATTCAGGAATAGATAATTTCTGTAATTTTTCTGCTCCTTCATTTTCCAAATAATGATTCATATATTCAATGATGATTTTATTTTTATCAGTAATTAAATCAGACACATCTTTACCAAAAGCAATTTTATCCCTAATGCTTCTAATATATTTCCAGAATTTATATTCATCTGTTTTATATTTAAACATAAATCCTTTGGAATCAACTGCTACATAACCTTCAATATCCCAAGAATTAACAGTTTCTGTTGCTGATTGTAGTTTATCAAAAGAATCAACAGTACAAATCCAATGTTTATATTCTAATCCGAATTTAATTGCAACATCACCTAATTCTTCAAATGTCAAGAAAGTATCATTAAAATCATTTTTAACAATATCTAATAATACAATATGACTATTCAAATAAGGAATAATATGTGGGTCATGTTCAATATCAATTACTTCAAATATTGCAGATACTTTATTATCAGCAAGATATTTGTTGAAAGCAACAATATCATTTACAGATTTGTATAATAAATCTTTGAACCAACCTGCATAATCTCCTTTATTAGTTGATTTAGAACAAATGTATAATTCACCATTTCTTGAAGAAACAATACCCAAGAATCCATTTTCTTTTCTGTAAAGTGTTACTGGATATGATAAGTTCTTTTCAAGATTTCTCCATTGTGTTTCTGGTCTTTCTTCAATAGCAAAGAATTTAGGATAACTTCTGGCAACAATTTCTTGTGTGTCATTATCAATGAATAATCCTCTTGCAGTTGTTGTAAGATTATCCCATTTAGAATCCCAAAATGCTTCCCTTGTGAAGTTGTATGAAGAAGTTCCATCACCTAAATCTTTTTTATGGATTAAAGATGAATTTTCTAATTCATTTACAACTGATTCATTTGTATCAAATTCTTTTCTTTTCAATGCGTTATCAAACACATCATTTTTAATTTCAATACATTTGAAAGATAATTTATCATTGTCTGGTGTTACTTCAACAATTCTTAAATGACCACCAAATTCAACTTGTCCTTCTAAATTGAATACTCTGTTATTTTGAATAGGAACTTCTTTAATGTTTCTATGACCATGAAATGAATAGTATTTTTCAAAAAATTCATTTTCATTGAATTCATTATCAACAAAATTTGAATCTTCATATTCGCCTACACCTTTGATGCATTGCATAGCAGGTGTTGCAAAAAATGGTAATTTAGGAACACCACCATGTGTCATACATAGTCCATAACCATTGAATAAAAGAAGTTTAGCATCAATTAGTTTGCTTCTAATCTTACCTAATTCAGATTTTAATTCTCCCATTTGAGATAATGATTTTCTGAAAGCATCTGTAATAGTTGCTTTTTCACCATCATTTACATAGTTGTCAATCCACAATTCATGGTTTCCTCTTAATAAGAAAACATTTGGTTTATTATAAATTGACAATAAGAATTGTAATGTTTCTTTTACTTCAATACCTCTGTCAAACCAGTCACCTAAAAATACATAAGCAACATCATCCTGCATAGGATTTTCATCAAAATATTGCTTTAATGGTGAATAGCAGGAATGAATATCACCGATAACAACAATCTTTTTATAAGAATCTGCTTCCATAACCAAATCATCATATGATTTCTTTGTGAAATATTCTTTATCAATTTCATTTGGTTTAATAATTTTTACAGATTTATCCAATGGTAATTGACAATCTTTATACATTCTGTCAATTACTTCTTCTGGAACTCTCTTAAATTGAGGTCTGTTAGCATTTCTTCTTTTAATTACTGGTAGTTCAATATCTGTAAAATCAATTACATTTAGTTGATACATATGTTTAGCACACAATTTCTTGTATGTTGATAAAGAAGATGGTCTTGAATGTGTAGCATCAACAAAAATAACTTCACCATTTCTCATTCTCTTATCTAAAACATCATAGATAAGATTCCAAATTTTCTTATTTTGTTTTTGTGAGATAACCCATTCACCTTTTGTATTCAATTCTGGTGAATTAAAAATTAATCTCAAAGCATCCGATGAAATGGTATATGGTTCTAATCCCATATTATGTAACCATGTAGATTTACCACATCCTGCAACACCTCTTAAAACATATAAATCTCTCATATTATCTCCTAAATTGTCTGAACTGTTTCATATAATGCTTGAATAAATGTTGGATAATGATTAACCAATTCATCTTCAAGTATCAATTCTTTTCTAGCATCGGAACATACTTCACCATTATCTACATAGATTAAATCATATCCAAATGGAGCATGTCTAGTAATTACATAAACTCTGCCTGAACTTTTTTCTTCAAAAACATCACCAACTTCAATCATTTTATAATTCCTTTTTTATGTTCTCTTACCCATTTCATGTGATCTTTAATCTTTTCTTGCTTTGCAGCATATTCTTTATTACTTTTTGTTGTTTCAATGTAATCTATAATATGATTTACAGCTAAATAACTTACAATTAATAATAAAAGTGGTGTATGTACCCACATAATTATATTCCATTTTAATACAAAAAATGATATCCCAATTGGTAAAATTGATAATATATAAATTAGTTCTACAAACGAACAAAATGCACTATCACTATCACCTGATTCACATTTTTTATCTATAAAATTTGTTTCAAAACAAAATAGTATAAATGTTATCATAAATCTAATGAAATACATGTTTATTCCTTTCATTATTTTATAAAATTATAATACAAAATAATTTAAATGTCAAGAATTTTTTACGCTATATTTCTATATGGTGGAGGTACAATTCCATATAATCTTTTACTATAAGCATATGTTAAATCGCTTTTTCTTTCTCTTCTAGGATTATATGAAACATGAATCCAACCATCATTAATATCATTTGGATTTTTACATTCTTCTAATATTAATTGATCATATTTTAAATTTTCTTTAATCCACATAGCAACTTTATAATTACTAATTCCAATAACTTCAATATCCGCTGCTTGACCAGTAGTATGTTGAGATGTACTACTACCACCAACAGCTCTATTAACTCTTGGTGATCTATATGCTGAATTAATTTGCACTTTACCAAATTTAGCATATACTTTTTCTAAAATATTTTCACACAATAATCTTAAATTTTCTATAACATATGCTGGTGGTGTATTATCGATACCAAGTTTTTTTGCTGTATCAGAGTAACATAATTGAGCTAATGTAAAATGTGGAGATAATTGTTCTGTCATTTTTACTTGTGGTACAGTAATAATTTTCTTTTCTGTATCTACAACAACTTTCTTTTCCTCAATTTTTGCATATTTTTTATTACCTGTAAGTTTATTAATTGCCTTATTTGCTTTTAATACTTGAGCTGAAGGATTTGGAAAATTTTTTTCAAATGCTGCCATTTGTTGTTCTGTTGGAGAATTTAGAGGTGAAAAATCAACACCCAATAATGATGCTGTTTGAATAACTTTATTTCCCATAGATTGCCATGAATAATTTTGTAATTGTGTTTCTTTAGCAATTTTAATAGCTCTAGCCCCAACATCAACAGCAACTACTGAATCATATATAGCATTTGATGCATCTTTAATATCTTGAACTTGTTTATTCACTTCATTCCCTGCAAAATCCAATACCTTTTTGCCAGCAGATACTGTTTTTCTTTTAACTCCATCCACCACTTGTGTTGTTTCTGATTTTCCAGATTCTTGAGCTAGTTTTTTCATTTCTGCACGTTTTTTCTTATATTTGTCCATTTCTTCTTTTAATGCTTCCCAATCCATATCATCAACAGCTTTACATATAGAATCTGTAAATAATTCTTGTCCTCTAGATGTCATCATAACCATCATTAATAACATTCCAATAACAGAAAACATAGCATTAACCAAATTAACTACTGGTGCTGCTAATTGTCCTATAATTGGAACTTTAGTTAAAGCAACAATTGGATCTAATAATTTAACCATCGTTTCAATTTTATCTAATAATGCATCTACTTGTTCTCCAGGTAACGGATTTGGAATCATAACAGCTTTAGATTGTATTGGTTCCATTTTTTCTAATAATTTTTGCGCATCTGCTATTGAATCTATAGAAGCAGCAAGTTCTTTATCGCTCGCTGTTGGAGTGATTAATACCCATTGTTTTTGTTCTTCTGGTGATAATGCTAAATATGCACTTCTATCAATAATTTCTTCCATATTATATCCTTGCTATATTAGAAATAACTTCTGGCTTAATTTCTTCTTTTTCTTCTTTTTTAATTGTTTGCTTAACAACTAATTCTGGTATTCTATCATTTCTATCATGTTCTGCCCATGGTTCTGCTGTTGGTAATCTTGATACCAATTTATCAACTTCTCCTTCTCCCACTTTAGTTTTAACACTTGCTAACCCAGTTACAATTGTTGAATCAACAACTGAATTTTCAATTTCTGGTAATGGTTGTTCAATTGGTTGAATTCCAGCACTTGTTGCAAAAAATGCAGTACCTTGTAATGTTCCAGAAAATGTGCCATTAATTTGAGCCAAAGGAGATTGAAAATTACCTATATATCCATTATTTGTTTGTATTGTATCAACAGATATATTATTTGAAACATTAACAGTTCCAGATTGTATATTAACATTAGCTTCAGTATCAATAGAGAAACCATCTCCAGCTCTCATATTAATCATTCCAGTTGCTTCAATATTAACATTTTTACCATGTAAATTTATATCTCCGTCAGATGCGCAAGCAATACCATTTTTAGAATAGCAATCTATATGTCCATCTTCTGACATTTCCATCCATGCTGTACCATCTTTATTAATAGCATAGATATTACCAGCATCTAAAATTAATAATTGTGTTCCATTTCTTGTTCTAAATCTAAATCCACCATGGAATCTATTTAATTTATTTTCTTTATCTTCTTCTTTTAATGATGCAATCCATTCTTGTTTTGAAAAATAATCTCCATAATCATCTTTATTATTATTATCCCTATCATTTACACGTGGATCATTTTTCCAAGACACATTTTGATCTCCTGCTGACCAACCGTCATCAATAACAAATTGATTTCCTAATGGTGACAAATAACCATAACAATGTGATGGTGAATCACGATAAGATGAGGCAGTTGAAATACCTCTCAATCTATCTTGATCCAAACCTTGTATTATTAAACCATTTTGTAATGGAATATATGGTTGAGGAGAAGTTTGCTGCGATTTATAATTTATTTCACATACTGCTGTATAATCTTTTTGATTACTTTTATTTAATAAATTGTATGATATTCCTGGCACCATCATATTATTCGGTTGCATTGGACAACCAAACCAATATGGAGAAGCATTACCACCTTGGATGTTTGGATAAAAAATAAAAACATAACTCCCAACATATGGTAATGGATTCCATTGTCCATAGCTTGTTGTCTGCGTTAAATAATTAGACGAATCTATTTCAGAATCATTAATTGATAATCCAAAATTAGATGTACACGATTTAGCAACAACCCAATCTGATGGATTATCTCTTGATGTATTTGTATTTAATACCCAAACAAGTATTTCTCCCATTCTAGAAGGAGATCTAGTATCCATTACTTCTGCCATATATATTCTTGTTTTATCAGAAATACTGTTTCTCGCTTCTTTTTCTTTATCAGATAAAAATGCAGATGCTCTTGACATATTTTCTCCATTACCATTTATTCTTAATAACACTCATCATTGGTTCATTACCATTTACTGGATTTCTAACAGCATAATCAGGGCTGAATTTAGTTGAATATGACATCATTGTTTCATCATCTTCAAGTACATCCAATGGACCATGAGCATATCTTCCAGCTTCTGCCAATTTCGTTGCCCATTTAATATTTTTTGCATTACCTATATATGTATTATTCATATAAACATCTATATTACGTTTTAATGCTACATCATCCCATGAAACACCAGCATTTAATATTTTCAATTCACCAGATGGTAATTGGACAATTGGGCAAGAAATATATCTATCATTATCTTCTATTCTTCCAACTATAGTTGTAACACCTATGTTTGTTCCATGAACAAATAATGTTACAACATATCCATGCAATTCTTGTAAAAATTTTCCTTCTTCAAAAGAACTTTTTATATCTGTAATTCTATACAATGTTATTAATCTCATATCGTATTCTTCTTGAGGAATATCATTTGAATCAAGTTTTGTAAATGTTTTCATATCCATTATTATATGAGGTAATGATTTTTCTAATGTTTGAACATTTTCTGGACTAAAAGATAACCAATATGGATCACCAATAATATTTAATTTTAATTCTACTTTTTGCCCATGCGATAAAAAATTCTCGGCAGCAATTTTTGATCTCATTATATTTCTATTAACATCTTTCATCTCTTTTGATTTTTCATTTTCTTTTGAATCATTATCAGATACAGAACTTTGCAATTTTACAAGCATATCATTAGCTTCAGCTCCTTGCATATATGTTTCTTTTAATAATTCAGCTGTTTGAGAATCAAGCATATTTGCCACATCATTAATGTTTATATCATCATGTGATTCAGAACCATTAGGACTCAACTTTCTATTAACAATATTAATCAAATTTTGTGCATTTTGCTTTTTTTGCTTAAAAAAAGCAATTGTAGAATCATCAACGATATCATTTTTATTAACTAATTTTGTATTTAATTGACTTTCATTATCTGCTGTAAATCCTGTATTCAAATACCAAAAGAAATCTTCATGAAAATCATAATTCAAAACACTATTTTCTACCCCATTTAATAACCATCTATATTTTTTCTGCAAAGCACCAGATATAATAATTTCTTTTAAATATCTTAATTGTGCTTCATCAATTGTTTTTGGTCCAAATAATGCTGCTTCTAAAATTTTACTTTCAGATACATTATTTTTAAATTCTGAGATTCCTGGCATATATACAAATGATATACAAAGTTTAACAGAATAATATGTCTTTCCTTTATATTCTCCAACTCTATAAGGAACAAAATTATATGTTGGCATATAATCTGCATCTGGGCAACATATAAAAAATATATTTGTTAATAATGAAGTAATATTATTATTTTGCGATTCTTCGTGATATCCTTCTATCGGCCAAGTTCCCAATTCTGCTTCATAATCTTTAATTATTTTACTTAAATTTTCACTTATTTTGTTATTATTACTATCAATTATACCATTGTGAATGACTTCAGCGCCAGATTCAAGAGTGCTCATAAATAAACCTTCAACAAAAAAGGCAGCCGATAAAAGTCCAGCTCCAAGATATAATACTCCTGCACCAATAGCTGTTTCTGTAGATTCAATAAACCCATCAGCTTTTTTCCAATCTTTTTTGGCTTGATTATGCGCCCATGACATTGTTCCAGCGGCTAAATCATATGGTTGATTGTCATCAAAATTATATGTAACATGATCTTTATATTTTGATTTCATTCTATCTTTTATACTATCTAATTCAGAAACTTCAGAAACAAGATTTTTATTAAACTCATCATAATTTGGTATTTTAGATATGAATTCAATTTTAAATGCTTTACCTGGAATCCAATTTATTGAAGGTGCTACTCCGTCTGATCCACCTCCATAATATAATCCAGAATATATAGATTTACCTAAATTTTTTTCTATTTCGGCATTCTTTTTTTCTTCAATGATATCACAAATATGCCTGAATGTCCACCCTTTTTGTATTTCTCCTAATTTAAAATCATTAACATATGAAAATTCTTTCATTAAACCGATATCTGTTATTGGACGTAAAGTCATATCATAAGTTGTAGATTCTTCCCCAACATTTGTTTTAACATCTTCTATTATAACTTGAAAATCAACATGATCACATCCGTTAAATATATTTGGTATACGTTTATTAATTTTTTCTTTATCTGTATTCTTATATCCAGTAAACCATATACTTAAAAAATATGGTGTATATATATAAGAAGAATAACCAACCATAGATGAAACCAGATGTATCTTATTAACTAATCCACATCCTGCTACTTCTTTAATTTTTAATTTAAATTCAGTTGATGCTGCATATGAAAAATTATCTGTCCCAAATCCAGGAACAGTATTTATATTTAAAGATTCTATTGATATATCATTTGTTTTACCAGATTCAGCAATAATAATTTTATGTCCATTTAATTTTGATGATGCTTCTCTAGCATTTTGAGAAGTAACATCTAAATCTTTACTAGTATTAAAGTTACTAAATCTAGCATCTGAATATTCTTTTTGTGCTTCTGCATCAACAATATAAAATTGAATATGATATGTATAATTATCATATTCAAATAAATTATTATGTGTCCCAACAAAAGAAGTTAATATTTTTTCGACTTCAGGAGCATAAACAGTCATTTTTTATCCTTTAAAAAAATGATAATAATCTATTTTTTTCTGGTATAACAATACTTATTCCTTCAACAAGATCAAAAATTGGATCTTGAATTTTTTCTTTATTAAAAATTCTAAAAATCCAATATAAATCTGGTTCACCATATAATTCTTTTGCTAATTTTCTTGGACGATGTTCAAATTCTTTTGAAACATTTATAATGATATCAGTATCAGAAAAAGGTATATCTATTGGTTTAAAATACCCAAGATAATTTCCTTCAATTTTTGTATTTTTATATAATCCATAATTATTTGCCATAAATCATCCTTTTTACCATGTCCATCCAGATGGTATAAAATTAACATATTTACCAGTATCATTTGAAGTTGGTTCTTTACAGGTACATGGACAATCATTTGGTTGACTATGTTGTTGTTGTTTTGATGATAATAATTGGTCACTTTGTATTGAACCTGGAAGCCAAACCTTTGGATTTTTACCATCATTTGTTAATAATACACCAGTTTTATATCCATCTAATGTCCATTGTTTTCTAGTTTTTAATAAATTTGGTTGTACTACCAATCCAATATCAATTTGCATATCTGTTGGCAACCAAAAACTATAATTAATTCCTTTGGTTCTTGAAGAAGTTGCATATAAATTTTTATTATTAAATGATAACATTCCATATGTGTTTTTAATATTACTAGTTGGTGTTGATATAGAGGTTTCAGCATTATTATAAATTTTACAGAAACCATGTTCATCAAATGTTTTATCACCACCTTCCCATTCTTTACCACGATGATTATATGCTTGTGAAAAATCTAATACAAGATTGACATAATGTTTTGTTTCTGGATATGAGTACGCAACACTTGTTATAACAACTGGTATATTATCCATTAAATGATCATATCCATTTAAATATAATACTGGAGGAGGTAATCCTGGACTATTTGATTTTTCTCCAAAATCGCATTTAGAACAAGCAACTAAAAACCAAATTGCGGATAACATATGTAATGCATTATCTCTATTATCAGCAGTAAATTTTGCACTTAATCTAATTGATGGGGGCGGTGTATTTTTATAATATTGATATGCAATATTTGAATGGATTATTTCTACAGGGCTATAATTTGTTTGATGAGAAAATGAAACTGTTGGAGTATAAGGAAATATTAAACCAGATGATGTACCTAAAGCATTTCTTAATAAACCATAAAATGCTGATCCTTCCAATAAATGTGGTATTGTTGTTATTTTACTCCCCAATGTATATAATACTTTATCAACATACAAACTTTCATCTCGTTGATATGTTTTTGGAGAAACTGTTAATGCAACTCTTTTATCTACATTTCCATAAGCGATAGAATCTTTATTCTGGATACCAGTTACATAAGTTTTTGGAATTTTTGGTTTAGATGGAGATCCATTGCCATCTATTGATGTAACAGTTGATTGGCATTTGCACATTTCAGCTTTGGTTTCATTAGACATACTAGAACCAACTGATACAACAACATCTCCACTTTTAAGAGGAGCACTAAAATCCACAAGAGGTAAAGTACTCATTTTTGATTCAGATGATGACTGTTTAAATACAACAGATTTTGCCATTATTATACCTTAAATAATCTTTATATAAAATTATTTATATGGCAAAACTATGTATTTTTTCTCGGACGACCTCTTGGAGCAGATAATTTTATGCTATTCCCAACACCACTTACTGTTAAAACTTTATTATTAAACTTTTCTGTTACATCTTTATGTAAAATGATTTTCATTCCATCTTTTAATTCATTACCATCTATGGAGCAATTCTTTTTACCTATGACATTTTTACAG
>Ga0310691_10008783_pt1 | contig 10333 bp, 4 predicted proteins | sample 176DNAGHGlowgp2_FD_203887 | JGI IMG/M metagenome (GOLD analysis project Ga0310691, IMG submission 203887) | Sheep rumen microbial communities from Palmerston North, Manawatu-Wanganui, New Zealand - 1766 DNA GHGlow gp2 (v2) (version 2) | ecosystem: Host-associated > Mammals > Digestive system >...
TTTCGCGTTTGCGGACATTTGATAGTGGGCAAATGTTCAGTTTGTGGCGTCGGCTAGTGAAAATAGGGCGGATCTAATACCGATTCTGACGGGCGCGGCTGCCGAGACTTTCGTAAAAAATGCGGAGATTGCCGAGCAGAACGGAGCCGTGGCTCCATTGACTTCTCCCGGCAATGCGCCGAATTATTGACCCGGACAACAAGACGGGGTGTCGCTATCTAGTTGTCGATGCGTAATGCGACGACAAAACTGCACGCCCGTATGATGTATTTCGACTTGATGTTGTTGACTGGTGTGGCGGGCTAAGTCGTTTTGGACCGTGCCGATTATATCCGCCCGCAATATCTACGATATCTAGGCACATCAAGGGGGTCTGGAAAGTGGCGAGTTGGATGCGGATTCAGTTGTTGCATTTTTTGCTACAGTTCGGGGTTTCAAAACTTCCTATTTTACGCATAATTTGCGTTAAATAGGCCCGCCAGACGGATTGCCCCCGCAAAAACCCTTTTTTTTAGTGAAAAATCCCACTTTTGGCCGTTTTGTAAAGATTTTTTGAGCCTTCTCTCCCGAAAAAAGTTATTTTAAGCAGGACGGGACCCGTGTGGGCCCCGCGTCGCGGCGTGTGCCGCGGGTTTTTGTGTACACTGAACGGACTGTGGACGGTATGGGAAAGATTACTACAGACAAGCGCGCAGGCTTTACCCTCATGGAACTGATGGTCTATATCGCCATCGTGGGTATCGTCGTTATCGTTGCGGGCCAGGCGTTCAGCAATTCGACCAAGATGCGCGTCCGCACGCAGAGCATGCTCAAGGCCTCCGAGGTGGCCGAGAACGTGGCTGCGGTGATGAAGGACGACATCGCGCAGATGGGAGCAAAGAGTGCGAAAGAGGCGGGAGAGGCTGCTGCTGGTGCAGATTTTGGAGACATGTTCAGTGACATTGATAACGCTATTTACATGGATCCGACCAACGCAACGGCATCTTTGAAAGATTCGTCGTCCTTTACTATTTCTAATACAGAAGGTAATAGCAACCTGACATTTCGCCGTGTCCGTTACGATGCGAACGGGCACTATGCGGGCATTGAAGAAGTCTCTTGGTTCGTGAGTGACGGATCCCTGTGGAGAAACTGCAAGGTTCTCAAGAAGGTGGGGACTCTCGCAGCGGATGACCCTTGTTCCGATGGGGCTGAATCAACGCCGACGGATATGGAAATGGCTACGGGAGTGACTGAGTTTAATGTGGTTCCATCAAGGCCTGGGGCAATGGGTGACGCAATACAGGTTTTCCCGGCTACGGGCGAAACGAATTTTAAGTTCATTCCTCGTACTGAAGATCCCTATATCTCCCTTTCTGTGGTGAATAGTGCTGGCGAAGTTGGTAAGGGCGGGACCTCTCAGATTTTGTCGGGATTCTTTTCTAACTATAATACTGCTGCCGAAGCGCTTGTTAATGAAGAAAACAGAAAACTTAATGAATTGATAGCGGTGAGGGATAATTCCACACTAGAGTCGCTCTGGAAGCCTTTGTGTGCACTAACGTTTGAACCTGGAGAGGAATATGAGATTTCTTTTGAAGTCCCATATCCTGGTTCAACAACAGATAATAGTTTGCTGTTTGTTCCTGGTGTAGACCATATGTCCGTTGGTTTGCGAGACCGTGAAACGGGCGAGGTTCCCAAAGTGAATGATGTCGCCCAGGTAGAGGATTTTATGTTCTTCCCGCCGTTAGATGTAAATGGTGGTGGTAAGCGCTCCATGCGATTCTCTGTTCCCAATCAGATTGAACATGTGTGCTTGGCTTTCTCGTTTGCGTGTTATTCTCCGCTTGTTTCCCAGGGCCATGTCACGATTTCTAACTTGAAGGTGACTAGGGTTCCCAGTGCGTCGTATGACTTTAGCGGCTTTGCAGCGGAAGACAATAAGAACGATAAACAAAACGTTAAGGCATTCCAGTTGAATCTTAAAATTGCTCGGAATGGGGAATCAGGTAACGTGACTCTTGTAATACCTACGCCGAGTAACGGCCCCACTGACTAGGAGGCGAAAATATGCAGTTTGGAATTAGCAATAAAAAAGCGGGTGTATCTCTTGTTACAGTCTTGCTCTTTATGCTCGTGGCTACAATTGCTGCGACGGCTACATACAAGTGGCTCACTAGTGAGGGACGCTCGAGTGCAAGCAGGATGCTTCAGCAGGAGGCTTACCAGAGCTCTGTAGCCGGTATCGAAAATGCCCGTACATGGATGACCTTCCATGCTAACGATGTGGGTGCGTTGGTCAAAGCTTATTTGGATGGTGGCAGAAAACCGATAAACCTGGATGCTCGGCTTCGTCCCCTGCAAAAGGCTGGACAAAACTACCATGTATGGCTGACAGGTGTAAATACAGAAAAGAGTACGTATAAACTGAAGGTGATGTCTTCGGGTGAATCTCGAAATAACACGAGGCATAGCGAAACTGCAATTTTCAATGTTGATGGCCTTTACCAGGTAAAGGTCCCTCGCCAAAAAGTAGTTGTGACCGTTCCTTTTGAACATAACTACTTTGGCGGTTCGACGCATTCTGCTGGACATGTGAAAGCTTATTCGTTGCTGATTAACGGAAATTTGGAAGGAACGAACCCTGTTTATACAGATAAAGATTTGATAGTGACGGGGAATGCTCATGTTTCAGGTTCTTCCATTGGTGCTGGAGGTACGGCTTGTATCGGTGGAAATCTTGATGCAAATAACGGTGTTTTGGGAAATGATTTCTATGTAGTGGGAAATGCTTCTCATTTCACTTTCCCGACAACGTCTGAAGCGGCGCATTTGACGAATGCGAATGTTACTGGAAATGTGTATATTGGCGGTGAATTAGGAATTGCTGATCCAAAAGATCAGAAATTCCAAAAGAATTTGACCATAATGGGCAAGTGGAAAACAAACCTTGTCGCACACGATGCCAGTGTTGCTGGGAATCTTTGTGTTGGTCCGAGTGGGCAGGTGGAGATAGATAATACCAATAGAGTGTTTCATGTTGATGGGAATGTGTGGTCTGAGGCTGATTATCCTATTTGGTGGAGCGGGCATGGTGAAATGGATCCGGCTAGGTATAACAGAATAATTCTCGGAAATAGTGAAGATTCTAAGCTCTATATAAGGACTGTCCATCAATCGTCGGATTATGTAACGTTAAGAAACAATCGTGCTTTTGTGGAAAGCCGTTGGTATTACAGGGGAACCGCTGGTGGAATGGGCGCTTTGACGTGGGATGATCGTACGCATCGCCCGTACCCAAACGTTCCTGCTGCAGATGACAAATATTATTTATACAAATATCCGGGAACTGGCCAATCTGGTCAAGATGTAGACTATGTAGTGTCTACCCAGTGGAGTATGTGGGGCTCTATAAGCTATGCGAACTACTATGTGGCGAATGAGGTGTTCTATACTCCTGCGGGGTTCGGCTTTATGCCGGGCCCATTTGGGCCTGGTCCTGGAGGAGTGAATCATACACTAAATATGGACGGAGCCAAGCCGATCGGCTCACCTTATTGCAAGCCGATGGCTGATAAGTGGCGCCCAGAATGCAAGGTGACGCCTTGGTTTAAATCTTTAGGAGATATAGACAACTCCTTTGCCGCTGTGACTCTTACCTCTGATGAAAATTTGTGGAAATCGACAGATAAGACTTTTGAGTGTGCTGAATCTGTTAAGACTCACTGTGATGCTATATGGCATGAGGCTGATGATGGTTGTGGTACTCCGAAGGCCAAGTACAAGGTTGATGATATTTTGGTGACTGCCTATGACAAGTTTGAGTCGTATGCTGAAAAGGGGTGCGCTAAAGACATTAAGAATTGGAATAACGACCTGAGTAAGAATCTCAATGCGTGCTACCAGACTACGATTAACGATGCGACAAAGAAGAACACCGACCTTTATAACGGATATCTGGTCGTAAAAGTCCGGGATGGTAGCAAGAGCGACCCGACAACACCATTGAAGGGAAAGTTCATTATCATTGTCGAGAATGCAATGGGGCAGCAGTCCTTGCCCCCTACCACGGCTGATTCGTATGCGTTTGTTTATCTAAAGGAAGGCCAAACTGGGGATGCTATCCAGCCTGCTACTAACACGGGCATTTATAACTACTTTATCTATACGACGAAAGATATTAGACAAATCATGTTTAATAACGCCGATTTTAGCGGTTCCATTTATGCAACTGCCGCGACCTGTGCGAAGGTGGATCAATTCCAGACCCGCAACATGATATACAACGATGCCTTGATGAAGGACCTTACGTCTAATGGTGTTATTTGTCCTGCATCTGAAACGGACTGTGGCGGTGCGGGGGGAACTTCGTCGACAACGGAAGAGACTGTGACACCGGGAGAGACGTCGAGCGGTATTGATGCCTACTATATTTCCATGGCGCCGCAACTTGGCGTGCGTTTGGAATCGCAATACAAGAGCGATGAGTCATTGCCTACGGCAAATGGGTCAACGGAACTTCCGCAATCGTTTATCGTTTTGCCGCGAATCATTTACCTGCCGAGTGACCCCTATGGAAAACTAGAAGATTACTACAATGTCCAGGGCCTTAATGGTTCGGCACTGACAAAGTCGGACGTGGGGGTTTCATGCACTGGGCCGGGTACCTTGAGTGCGACGGGTACCATGTATGATGGTACCGCAACGTTACATACGGGAATCTACACATGTACGGCAGCTCCTAAGGCGGCTGCAGCGAATCTCGCCTCTATTCCTTTCTGGGTTGTTGTTGGCGATGCTGTGAGAGGTATCCCGCCGGTATCGTTTACGGAACCCTCGCATAAGATGGGCGCTTCGGATGAATGGGATGTAAAGATTTCTGTTCCTGTCCGTGCTGCGGAACTAAATGTGGACATATACTGCCCGAATCCAGATGATGCAACATGGAAATACAAAACATTTGGGACGAACGTTACAAGGGATGGAACGACATGTAGGGTTAGTCTTGGGGCGGGCCCTGCAATAAACGACTTTACTGTGTTCACGATACAGACGGTAGAGGCCACTGCTGGAACAATGACTTTCCAGATAATGCCCGGTGAGGGATATATCCCCGGAATGTACGCTACTACACAGTTATTTATGGCATCGAGTGCGGTGCTTGACCGAGTGGATATAACGCTTGAACAGCAGAAGAAATATTGTGAAGAGCATTCGGACTGCCCTGCGGATACGACCGGCTGGCCGGACTGTTCAGCTGGAGGAATATGGGTTGAACCATCGGGTGTGTCTTATAGCACGATGTCAGCCAATAACAGTTGGTTAATTATGGTGGGCAATACACAAGAGGCTACCTTGGCGAAGCCAGAAGGGTTTGATGATTGTGTTGTTATTGTTCCAACGACGGACAATTCTATTCCTGCGAATGGTGTGGAGGCGAATAAATCGTATACATTGTATGCAACAGCAAAAGCAAAGGCGAATTCACTCAAGGTAGGCTTTGCGGGAGATGTAGGTTCTGGTAATAATCCGAAAATTAAACTTACAGCTGGTGTGAGGACGGTTTGGTGCAGTTACAATGAGAGCCCAAGTGCGATTACTGCGACTGCAGAAGAAGACGAATCCGTCAAAACCTGTACTATTTCCGTCTATGACGGCGAATCGGTTACCCTTGAATTGCAGGATGAAGGCGCAGAGGAGTTTAATTACTGGAATTGTTCTGGGGCAAGTTGCCCGACCACATCTTCGATTGTTTCAACCAAGAAATACGATGCGTTTACGGTGTCCGACAACGCAACTACAGTGCTCGCACACTTTGGTGAAAAGGATCAGCATTGCTTCTTTGACGAGTTCAAGAATTCAAGCGTGGAATGCGACAAGAGCGCTGGTGGAGAGACGGAATACTGTATAGACAAGTGTGGTAGTGATGACGTGTATTCTACATGTTCGGGAGTAAATGATGCGGAACATGCCGAATTCACGGGTGCAAAGTGGCATTTGATATCGGGCTATATTTCGCAGATAGTTGTTGGTCCTAGCCATGAAATCCATATTGACAAGTCCGTTAACAAGGGTAAAAAGGAAAGTGACCGGACGGCAGTCAAGGTGCTGAGTACAGTGAATGCGGGTACATTTGGAACCCTTAAGGCGCTTATTAATGTTCCGCGTGCAACTTCAAGTTATGATAAGTCTTCTGCGAATATCAAGAATTCCGGATTTATGCTCCGCGCGAACGAGTTTGGCACAGACTACTTTATGCTGAATCTCTATGAAAACCTTTCGGGAGAACTTGAAGCGCAACTTTGGAGGGGAAATACGAGTATTTCTTTGCAGCTGGTGAACGAGAATTCGAATGCTGTACGGACTAATTATTCTAGCATGGTTATGGCCACGATAGAGGTTACGAACGAAGAAACTGTTATTGTTAAGGCGACTATTGATGGGTACTATGGTCAAGCAAACCCGACAGTTTACAGTTGTACCTTCAATTTGACTGATTTCAACAATACCTTGGCAGATGTGGCACATGAATATGTGGGTTATAGCATGGCTGATCCGGGTTTCAAGATTTATGGCATTGGCTGGATTAGCGGCACCTACAATGCGGAATGCCATGATGTGCCCCCGACGGTAAAGTGCTCGTTTGCTGCTGTTGCCAATGATGGAGTGATAAAGTTGAATACCAATACGAAACCATGGATTGGCTATTCGGGGTGGTTTGATGCTAAAAATTGCACCCCCGCGTATTATTATATTGGGGGTTCCGATGCTTCCATTAGTACAACAGATGGCTACAGTTTTAGCGAAAAGGGCTTGCATGGCTATACAGAAACCGACGGTACGGAGAAAAAGACTGCAAAGGCTTGGCTCAATAATTGCATCGTTGATAATGCTGCTGCAAATTGGGTTGTTGCTTCTGATGACCAAAAGGCCCATTGTGGCGCCTTCTGGGTAGGTGATTTAAGTGAATGCGGTAATCACGAAAACTTGCTCAGTGAATCAAAGACGGTTGCTGGTGAGGGTACCGAAGGATCAATAGTGTTTGATGCAGAGAAGAATTTGCGTGCGGCTACATTGAACATTACCCTTGCCAATACGGACAAAAATGAAGTCGAAATTTGGCTAGAAAGTGAAACGGAGAATTGGGGCGCCGATGACCACAAGAGCCACTCGGTGAAAATGACGGGTAATAGTGCGTCGTTTGATGTGGTGAAGGAATTTTCTGCAGGCCTAAGCGGATTTGACCCGGAAAATGTCAAGCGTATAGTGTTTAAGAACCATGGTGCGACTAGTGTCGACGTGACTGACATTACTAGCACTTGCGCCAATGCGATTGGTATAAGCAGCTGTAGGGCAGAATACGATGGAACTTATTGGAATGTGACGTTGCAGGTAACGAATAAGAACTTGATTTCGTCTTATGAAATCACGGCAAAAGCGGGCGATACGTATGCTGGCGCATCTAGTGCGTTTGACCCGATTCGGGAAACGCAAATTGTCTGGAATGGTAATGCTACCTATGTGCAAAAAGCAGATGACCCTTATGCCCAAAATTCTGGCAAGCATTATTACTTTGATGCGACTATATCGGGAGCGTCTGGGCAGACTCCCGTAACGGAACATTGCACGGTTTCGCCGGAAGTGATTGGCCGAGTTGGCGTGAACTGCTCCGTAATCGGTACGGTTGCTAGCGGAGCAAGGTTCCCGACATTCAATGTTGACTTTAATGGTTGCCCGGGTGCTGGCTGTAATTATGCGATGTACTTGTGTGATGGGTCTAGTAATACTTGTGCTAGCACTTCGTTTGCAACGGGTAAAGAAAAGAATAGTGCACGCCATGCTGCAGACCAGAGCGAAGTCTGTACGGAAGCTGCTGGCTGTCCGCATTATTATGTGGTGCGTAGTACGGATGGCAAGTTTGATGATTGCCGTGCGGATTTCAAGGTCGTGCGTAATGCGGAAGATGCTCCGCCGTCTGTGACGTGTGGGATTTCTACAAGGCAGGACCAATTCACTAATGACCTGATTTTTGCGACAGATGACGCGTACTTCCTGGTAAGAAACAACGAGAGCGTTGATAAGACATTCCCGGTGACCTTGAAGAACGGAGACGAGTCGATTGGAACTGGAACGTTGAAGAATTGGTCTCAGATTACGAATATAAAGAAATTGGAAGGTTTAACCGCTGGAAATCATACCTATAGCCTTTACTACAACGGCGAAAAGATATGTGATGCTAGTGTTACGGTGAATACCTCCTCGGGTGCTTGCAGTATTACTCAAAATTCTGTTGAAGGCCAACCCCTTTCGATAAATGTTTCTGGTGTTAGGTCAAATACCCAGTTTAGTTGGACTTTGGGAAATAGCACCAAGACGATATATTGTGATGCGAATCATTGTTGGGAGAATTCCTTATTGCCTGCAGCAGGTACATATTCTTATTCTGTAAAGAGGGGGACAAACGAGATTTGTTCCGGACAAGTCACTGTTGGCCCTGCACTTACCTGCAGTGTTGATCCAACTACGTTAAATAAGAAAGCCTACTATGATTTTAGTGCGACAAAGAATATAAATTGCTGGGACTGCATATTTATTGATGATTCTGGAAATCGGAGTAGTGTGTCGTTCCCCGATGGTTTGAATACTGTCACAATATCCAAGAAGGCGATGACTGCTGGAGAACGAACATTGACTTATCGCTGCACTTGTGGTGAAGGTAATAAGTCTGTAAGTTGTTCTGAAGAAATTACGGTTAATAATATAGACGATCCATTTACATGCCCGACAGACAATAATCCGATTGAATGGCCGTGTGAAACGGCCAATGGTACCGGCAATTCAGGAGCAGTGGGCTTGGGCAAACGATGTGTGAAGTTGCATGCTTCTGCTGTTTATGTTCAGGCAAGCAATTATACGAATCGCGAATTCTGTGTCAATGGAGTAGAGGCGGAAATTACCTCGACTGCAGCGCGGTACTCGGCCGGTACAGACGGCTATGTAACGGTTTGTACATCTGGTGGAGATAATTCTTCTATGCAAATAGAATGGTATGGTTGTGTACCTCCGAATACTGGTGATGGACCTTGTATTGTATGGTCGGGTGGAACAGGAGAATATAATGAACATTGTTATAATTCTGGGCTAAACAATATGGAAGAAGGGAAATGTTATACAATGAATCCAGAAGCAGTACTAACATATGGTGTTCCGTTATGGATAAATAATGATGCTTCTAATAGAGATTGGTGGATTGAGGACCCTTGTGATGGCTCTTGTATTGGTGGTTGCCCCGGTGGTGGAAATAATGATCCAGGTGACGATCCAGGTGATAATCCGAGCAATAATAGCTGTATACCATTTGTCAATGGTGTTGGTGGCTATGGTGAACATTGTTATAATTCGGGCCTCGAAAATATGGGAGAAGGGAAATGCTACACAATGAATCCTGACCGTGCGTCTGAGAATCCCCAGTGGATAAATAATTCAGCGGCTCAAAAGCATTGGTGGGTTGAAACCCCCTGTATCGATTGATACGTGCTCATATTCGGCTCCCCGCTTCAAAAGGGGAGCCTTTCCTTTACTCCCCGTAACCGCAAAATCTCGCACCCCGCCCCAACGGGCGGACAGCACTTAGCAACTGGTTGCTTAGTGTGCACGGCCACCAAGGTGGGATTTTCTGTTTGTAGGGGTATGTATAAAAAGATCCCCGCCTTCGCGGGGATGACGATGGTAGTTACTTGTTCGCGAGCTCTGCCAGCATCGCCTTCGCCTCGGCAATCATTTCCGGGGAAGCGCCCAGTTTCTCGAAGACACTGATGGCGTTGGACTCGCCTTTCTTCATAAAGTGCTCACCGAAGGTTTCGTAACCCTTGTTTGCAATGGCTTCCGGACTATCCATCTTGATTACCTCGCTCTTGTAGGGCCACTTCCAGAAAAAGTACGAAAGCGACTGCTTGATGAAAATTTTCCATATCCCAAATATACAAAGCCGAGAGTCGCAGCGGCAAGTGTACTTGCCGATATGACCGAGGCGCGGTATATTGCGCTTTAGCGCAAATATACTTCATTGCCGTCAGGGCGACAAGGGGATGACGAATGAAAGGATCCTCGCCTTCGCGAGGATGACGAGGAAGGAGGATGGCGATGGCAAGGCGGGCAAGACGAATGCAAAGATGCCCGGTCAAGCCGGGCATGACAGCGGGAGGGGCTGGGATGACAATGCTGGGCGCGAGGGTTACAGCAGTCCGTGCTCCAAGAGGGGTCTTTCTTATCGCCACAAATCCTGTTTTTGCCAATCCTCTGGGAAACCCATCGCCTTCAGCCGCCCCCTCGGCAAAATAGCAAGCAATGC
>Ga0310691_10008784_pt1 | contig 10332 bp, 6 predicted proteins | sample 176DNAGHGlowgp2_FD_203887 | JGI IMG/M metagenome (GOLD analysis project Ga0310691, IMG submission 203887) | Sheep rumen microbial communities from Palmerston North, Manawatu-Wanganui, New Zealand - 1766 DNA GHGlow gp2 (v2) (version 2) | ecosystem: Host-associated > Mammals > Digestive system >...
GATGATTCCCTTTATTTAATCTGTGTTCAAAAAAGGCTATGGCTTTACCAAACCACACCACAGGGTGGGGCAGTCTGGCTGGGTCGCCAAAGAGTAGGTCGAGCAGCCAGCCTACAAGCAGGGACACTATAGCGATGATGCAGCTATCCATGTTTCATTCTGGTAAAAGTATAAATGGCCGCTACAAGCTCGTCGTTATAGTCAGGATGCTGTGTGGCTATTCGGAAATGACAATCCTTGAGACCTACGAAATTGGAAGCATCGCGAATCAGGAACTGATGGTTCTTCAGCAGATACGCCTTCAGTTCTGCCGCAGAGTTTTGTCTTATGGAGCAAAGCATAAAGTTGGTGTCTGTGTGATAGACATGAATGCCAAAAATGCTTCTTAGTCTATTGGCAAGAATACGTGTCTCATTCAGCAACTCCTCCTTCATATATTGTTCATAGGGATTCTGATGGTTAAGGAGCCATAATCCAGCTTTTATGGCAAGGGCGTTGACTGCCCAGGGACGATGATTCATTCGCAGACGCTCAATAACGGGGGCTGGTGCCGTGATGTAGCCTAACCGCAAGCCAGGAATACCGAAACGCTTAGTCATAGAGTGAATCTGTATAACATTCCCCATCTCAATAGCCTCGTCAGGCCTGAGCATCCTGCGTAATGTTGAGTCTTCGTACGACTGGTCTATGACAAGCCAATGATGGCGACGAGACAAGACCTTCAACGTGTCGTATGGACGAACCTCACCAGTAGGATTGTTCGGATTGCAAAGCCAGCGAACAGCCCCTCCTTTTGGGGCTTCTTCATAACCAAACATACGACAGGCATCGGCATACTCGCTGAAGGTAGGACGCTTCACGGCAAAGGTCTTTTCATCGCGTAATGTCTGAGCTATGAGATAGATGGCATCAGTAGCGCCACTGGTGACGAGCACTTCGTTAGGACTGATGTTATATTCTTTGGCTATCCGTTCTTCCAACGACTGGGCTGACGGCTCTGGGTAATGATTGATGACATCAAGATGCTGGGAGAGATAACTGCACAACTCGTCAGTATCAATCATCGGGGATATGTTGCTACTGTAATTACAGCGTAACGTTTCAAGCCCAAATATATCGTCGCCGTGTCCCTTAATCATTACTTGAGAGTATTTGGTAAATTCGTTCTATATCAACATATTGTCGTACATGGGCAGCCAGCTTATCGTATTGTGTTTCTTTGAAAACTTGGGGATCCTGAGCGGAAGCAAATTTTTCACTCTTCACTTTTCCTTTTTCCCTCAAAATGTGCTCAATGACGGGGGCATTATCCAGGAAACCGTGGATATAAGTACCAATGCAATGGTCAGTCTGTAGAATCATCTCATTGGTATCGCTCACGCCTTGGTGAATCTCGTAACCCTGACACTCCTGACCCTCAAACTGGAAGGTGACCTGACGAGTGGTTTTCTCCTGCGTCATCGTGGTGTGGATAGGCAGCAGGCCGAGGCCAGGCAGACGCTTGATGCTGCCCTCGATGCCCTCGGGGTCTTCTACGGTTTGTCCCAACATCTGATAGCCGCCACAGATGCCTATCACCATCTTCCCATCTCGATGTACCCTGAGAATGGCCTGTGCACAACCGTTACGTCGCAGTTCCAACAGGTCGTCGAGTGTTGACTTCGTGCCAGGCAGTATGATGATGTCGGCCTGTTCGATATCCTTGATGTTGTTGGTATAGAAGAGGTTGACGCGGGGGTCGCGCTCCAGCGTATCGAAATCGGTATAATTGCTGATATGGCGCAACAAGATGACAGCTACATTTAGTTGTGAGTTGAGAGTTGAAAGTTGAGAGTTCTTCTTAGTCAGACTGACGCTATCCTCCTCGTCGATATAGATGTCTTTATAATAAGGTATGACACCCAACACAGGCACACCGCAGAGATCCTCCAGCATCTTCCGACCCTCGTCGAAGAGCCGCATGTCGCCCCTGAACTTATTGATGATGATGCCTTTGATGAGCTTACGGTCCTCGGGCGACTGCAACATGATGCTGCCATAGACAGAGGCAAAGACGCCACCTCGATCTATATCGCCCACCAGGATGACGTCGGCCTTAGCATGTTGCGCCATCGACATGTTTACCAAGTCCCTGTCCTTCAGGTTGATTTCGGCAATGCTGCCTGCGCCCTCCATCACGATAGGGTTATAGCGCGAAGCCAGGCGATCGAAGGCGGCGTGGACCTCAGCGCGAAAATCTGGACCAGACAGCGAGGCTCCACCTCGCTGCACACAACCTTTGCGCCAATAATCATAGGCGTCTTTGTTGCCAAGGGGTTTGCCGTTGAGCACCACCTGACTGGTATGGTCTGAGTTGGGCTTGAGCAGCAGCGGGTTCATGTCAGTATGACAGGGAATGCCTGCCGCCTCGGCCTGTACGGCCTGAGCACGACCAATCTCCAGTCCCTCTGGCGTGGCGTAAGAGTTCAGCGCCATGTTCTGCGCCTTGAAAGGGGCAGGATGATAGCCGTCCTGACGGAAGATGCGACAGAAGGCGGCAGCCACGATGCTCTTGCCAACATCGCTGCCTGTGCCTGCGAACATGATGGGGTGGAGACTTAGTTCATAGTTCATAGTTATAGAGATGGGTATAACTGGCTAAAACGTTCTTATATCTGAAGACGGGCGTATCGACAGGTTCGCCCTTGGCATTATAGACCTGACAGGCAGAGGGCGGCGTCTGACCTAAGAACTGGGTGTAGTGGAACTCATGTCCTCGATACTCCCTGCCATCGAGTGTGAAGCGACGATAACCCAGAGACAGCTTGCGGTCGGCTTTGCGGGCCGTGATAGAGTAGGGCAGTACGCCGCACATAGGATACTCGCCATCGTCAGTCACGATGCTCTCGCAGAGATACATCATGCCGCCACATTCGGCCACGACATGTCCGCCCTGCTCAGCAAAATGGCGGATGGCCTGACGACAAGCTTCGTTTCTGACCAACTCTTCGAGATGCTTCTCTGGATAGCCGCCAGGCAGGTAGAGCAAGTCGATATCCTCCAATGCGGGCACATCCTTCTCGGGGTCGAAAAAGCGAGGCGAAGTAAAGCCTTCGACCACCTCGGCATAGAGGAACGAGAAGGCTTCCGAGTTGCGTGCAATTAAAACCTTGGTGTTTCTCATTTGTTTCCCCAGTGGAAACAGTTTGTTTCCCCTATCGAAACAACTTGTTTCCCCTATCGAAAAAACTTGTTTCTCCCAAGGAAACAAATTGGAAACAGTTTTCAATTGTTCTATGTCGATAAAACGCTCCAACATTTGGACCAACTCCTCACTCTCTGACTGCTGGGAGAAGTCGAGGCCTAAATAGCGCGAACCCGTCTCAAGACTACTGCTCTTTGGCAGATAGCCAAAGCAGGCGAGATGCAAATCGTCGCAAACCTGGCGCAGCATCTCGAAGTGCTTCTGTGATCCCACCTTATTAAAAATAACGCCCGCTACGCGTACCTCTTTATTAAAGTTCATAAAGCCCTGCAGCAGCGGCGCCATCGAATAGGCTGCACTCTTGGCGTCGACCACCAAGACGACAGGAAGTCCCAGCACACGGGCTATCTCAGCTGACGAGCCAAGGTCGCGATCATAGCCGTCGAAGAGGCCCATCATACCCTCCACAATACAGATATCGGCATCCTTGCCATAATGGGCAAAGAGGCAGCGCACATGCTCTGGCGAGGCCATAAACGTGTCGAGATTGATGCTGGGTCTGCCGCATACCGCCTCGTGAAACTTCGTGTCGATATAGTCGGGCCCGCACTTGAAGGGCTGCACCTTGTAGCCTTTCCGTGTGAAAAGCGCCATCAACCCCCTGGCAATCGTTGTTTTGCCAGAGCCGCTGGTAGGTGCTGCTATGAGAAAAGCCGGCTTCATGCTGCAAAATTACAAAATATTTTGGAAAATGATTGTTTATTTGTAAATTATTCGTATCTTTGCACCCGAATAAGGCAATCTGGTGGCTGATGCCGCCATGATGAAAGGGAATCCGGTGAGAGTCCGGAACTGTACCTGCAGCTGTAATCCCCTTTTAAGAGGCCTGCTTGTATAACGCCACTGAGAATACTCGGGAAGGTAAAGCAGACTGGGGAAAGTCAGAAGACCTGCCGTAGGCGAGAGCAGAGCTAAGCTTGCTTAAGCTATGCCGAGGCAAGGCAGGGCTCGACCGTTAGGTCAAGCCTGCCGTAGGCGAGAGCAGAGCAAAGCTCGACCGTTAGGTCAAGCCTGCCGAAAAAAAAGAAGCCTGTACAGGAATATACGGGACGGAAAAGCTTATGACGAAGAAAAGACTGACAGTAGGACTGCTGGCTCTATGCGCAGTGGTGGCTGTCGAGGCGCAGGATGATATCTGGCGTTCTGACAGTTTACAGGAGGTAGTCGTGACGGGTACTGGAACCCGCCACCTTCTGAAGAATGCGCCTGTGCAGACCGAGGTCATCACCAGCAAGATGCTGCGACAATATGGCGGCAACTCGTTGGCTGACATCTTGGGCGGGCTCTCATCCTCGTTCGCCTTCAGCGAGGGCGATATGGGCTCGCAGATACAGATGAACGGCCTGGGCAATTCCTATATATTAATATTGGTGGATGGCAAACGTCTGCATGGTGACAATGGCGGCGAGAACGACTTGGGACTCATCGACCCTCATAACATCGAGAAAATAGAGATTGTGAAGGGAGCCTCGAGTGCGCTCTATGGCAGCGATGCCATAGCGGGTGTCATCAACATCATCACTAAGAAACACGACGAGGGCCTGTCTCTGGAAAGCACCACCCGTTACGACATCTACAACGGCTTGCAACTGCACGACGGGATAGGCTTCTCGTGGGGCAAGTGGAAGAGCTATACCAACTTCCAGTCACAGCAGTCGGATGGCTGGCAGAACACATCGACGGAAGACCCTCACCAGACGGAGTATCTGATTACAGACTCCAAGAACAAGACCGTTAACAAGAATGCCAAGATGCAACTCTCAGAGCGACTGACATATCAGGCAAACAAGGATATGGAACTCTACGCTGACGGAAGCATCTACTGGAAACGTATCTACCGTCCTACCAACGGCATCCATCCTGGTGTGGACAAACGCACCTACGATATGCGCTACAACAATGCTTCGGCGTCTGTTGGAGGCAAGTGGCAACCCTCGAAAGGAAACACGGTGACGCTCGATGTGGACTGGAATCGCCATGCCTACTACTACGACTTCACAGCCCTGACACTGACTGATGGCTATGTCGATGGCTACTTCACCCACTATTTCCCATATTATCCTGGACAGGCGCAACTACAAAGCGACCAGCGCAGGATGATGGCTCACCTAAAAGGTGTGTTCACCCTGCCCAAGCAAAACAGGCTGAGCCTTGGTGCAGAATATCGCTACGACTGGCTGAAGGCCCCAAACCGCGTGGAAGGCGGAAAGGCGACAGACAATACGGAGGCCCTCTATGCACAAGATGAATGGAATGCGGCTTCATGGCTGAACATCACAGGAGGTCTGCGCCTGAACCGCAACGAACAGTTCGGCCTCTATCTGACGCCAAAGCTGTCGGCTATGGCCAGTATGGGCGACCTGATACTGCGCGCCACATGGAGTCAGGGATTCAAGAGTCCCACACCTAAGGAGCTGCATTACCGCTATGTGCGTGATATGAACGGCACCTATCTCTTCCTGGGCAACACCGACCTGAAGCCACAGACCAGTAACTACTTCTCGTTTGGTGCTGAATACACATGGGGAGGACTGACGGCATCGGCAACGGCCTATCATAACCAGGTGGACAAGATGATTGCTCTGGTAACCATCCCCAACGCCGATGCGCCTATAGACCTCTACACCCAGTATCAGCCTATCAAGACCAGGCAATACAAGAATCTAGAGTCGGCCAAGACCTGGGGCTGCGACGTTAACGTACGTTGTCGTATTGGCAAGGAATGGACGGCAGGAATGGCCTATAGTTATCTGGACACTGATGCACAAATCTACGACACGGAGAACGATGTACTGCAGAATGTCATCATCGACGGTATGGCCCACCACAAAGGCAGTTGCTTCGTCATGTGGAACCACAACATATCATCAGCCTATCGACTGGGCGTGGGACTCTATGGACGTATCTCCAGCAAACGCTACTATCAGCTGAACGGCGATGGCAAGGGCTATCAACTGTGGCGTCTGTCCACCACTCACGACATCTTACAAGACAAGGAGTCAAGTCTGAACATAGAAGTTGGCGTAGACAATATCTTCGATTATGTAGACCGCACCTATCACGGTCTGCACCTTGGAACCACCACGCCAGGCCGCACCTTCTATGCTTCGCTGATTCTGCGCTTCAACAGAGGAAAGAAATTATCTAATAATATTAAGTCTAACTTTAAACAACAAAGCAATGAAGAAGATTAAGTATCTGATGATGGCTTCTCTGGCCATCATGATGGGCATGAGCATGGCATCATGCAGCAGCGACGATGACAACAGCACATCGTACAACGACACTCGCTTCCAGCAGGAAGTAACCGACTATGTGAAGCAGAACAAGCAGAACGACAAGGTCATTCTGATTGTAGCCTTCGGTTCTACATGGGAGCAGGCTTTCGACACCTTCGAAAAGGTAGAGAATGACTTTAAGGCAGAGTTCGGTCCCAAGGGATGGGATGTCTATCTGGGCTTCTCGTCAGCCATCTGTATCAACAACGCCTATGGCGATGGTAAGGATGGTGAGCACGGCGCATCAAAGACTTACTATGACCCCGAGCATTGGCTCAACGCCATTGGTCTGGCTGGCTACAAGCAGATTGTAGTGCAGTCGCTGCAGGTCATCCCTGGCGAGGAGTATCGTAATGTGCGCGACCTCTTCGTGAAGAACTTCATGAACAACCGCGGACAGCGCTTCACCAAGGAATACATGAAGAGCCTCGATCGCAACGTGGTTATCGGTGTTCCCCTTATGGCAGAGGAAGAGGATGTGCAGTCTCTGGCTGATGTTCTCGACAAGGAAAGCGACGTGAAGGCAGCAGTTGCTAACGGCATCGTGGCTTTCATGGGTCACGGCAACCCCGAGAGCAAGGACTATTATGGTGGTAACATCCGTTATGTGCAGCTGGAACAGGCACTCCGCGAGAAGAGTGAGAACTATTACGTAGGTACTGTAGATATGGACCAGACCTATGTTGATGACGTGTTGAACAATATCCTTGAGGGCGGTCAGGTTACCTATGAGGTTGGCGACGTTAAGGTTACAACCTATTACGAGCCCAACACCAACAAGAAAGCTCAGCTCTTCCCCTTGATGTCTATCGCTGGTGACCACGCTCACAACGACATGGCTGATGCCGATGACGAAGAGAGCTGGTTCTCAATGTTCAACGAAGCAGGTATCGATGCAAAGGCCTACGAGACCAACTTCACTGAGCCTTGCTGGAAGAACACCGAGGAAATCAAGAAGAACGGTTATATCCCTGGCCTGGCCGAGCGTAAGGCTGTGCGCAAGCTGTGGATGAAGCACACCGAGGATGCCATCAAGAAGTTGGGCACCGAGGATGCGCTCTCTACTCCTACCACAGAGCCTGAAGAGTAATACTCGATGAATTTTCCAATGTATTATTATATAAGTTTTTGGAAATACTCGATGAATTTTTCAATGTATTATTATATAAGTTTTTGGAAGAAGGTGCTGCCGGGAGGCAGTATCTTCCTCCTTTTTTTGTGCTTGGGCAGCATCGGTGTCCAGGCACAGATTCATAAGATGGAACGCATCGACTCCTCATCGGTGAGTCGTAGTTATAACCTGAACCCTGTGGTAGTGACGGGCTCTGGCCATCACCAGCGTCTGAAAAGCACGGTGACGCCCGTTCGTGTGCTCTCGTCACAGGAAATCAGCGAACAAGGCATCACCACCTTCGATGGTGCCCTGACTCGCATGATGCCACAGGCCTCGATGTCGCCCAACTCCATGGGAACCTTCCTCCGTCTAAATGGCTTAGGCAATAAGTATATCCTTATTCTGATCAACGGACAGAAGCTCTCTGGCGACATCTCCAACAATGTTGACCTGAACCGCATCAACATGAGTCGCGTCAAGCGTATTGAGGTGCTCGACGGAGCCGCCTCCTCACTCTATGGCAGCGATGCTATTGCGGGTGTCATCAACATCATTACCGACCAGCCCACACAGGATATGGTCAGTATTACCAGCGACAGCAAAGTCAGCGGCCACGGCGTACTGACCGAGTCTGTCAGCCTTGATATCTACAAAGACGACTTTGGCTCGTATACCTCGTTCAGTCACGACCAAGCCGACAGCTATCAGAACAATGACCTGGAATACGTCAAGGGCTCTGATACAGAAACACAACGGACGATAGCCCCTTACTTTACGGGTTATCGCTCTAACATCTTTGGACAGAAATTCACCTATGCTCCCACTCAGCACTTGGCGCTGAATGCGGGCTTAGACTATACATATAAAATCACCGACCGCCCCGAAACAGCCACCGTGCCCGAAGGTGCTCCCTCGGGAACGAAGGCCCCCACTGGTGGCACCGACTACGAGATGCGCTACAAGGGTCTGCGCTGGAATGTGGGCGGCATTTATAAGTTCACAAGCCGCAACTCCTTGCAGGCCGACTTCACCGTAGACCGATTCCGTTATGGAAAGGAATACGACGTGGCAACGAAGGACTATGCCGTTGGCGACTACATTCAGTCGAAGAAGCAGCGCATGATGGAAGGCGGACTCAAGACCATCCTCGGACTGACACCCAACTCAACCACCATCGTTGGTGCCGACTGGCGAAAGGACTATCTCACAGCCACCTCGGGCAACATCGACCAGAACGTCTATACGTTGGCCGCCTATGCCCAGCACGAAGCGAAGGTGAGGGTAGGGCAAGGCTCTGTCTCGGCCACCGTAGGTCTGCGACTGACGCATCATGAGACCTTCAACAACCACCTTACTCCCAAGGTCACGCTGATGTACAGCCTCGGCCCTGTCAATATCCGAGCCACATATTCCGAAGGCTTCCGCGCCCCAGGTCTGGACGAGCTTTACTATCATTATTACTCCGTCAATCGCGGCAAGCCACAGATTAGTTTCGGCAATCATGACCTGAAACCCGAGAAGAGTCATTACTTCTCGCTGAATGCCGAATACCGCACGCAGCAGCTTGCCGTTAGTGTGACGGGCTATCTGAACCGTATCAACGATATGGTGGTCAAACAGAACATCGACGTCGATGCCATCTCTCTCGCCATGTTGCGGAGCGAGTTCCCAGAGATGACCGATGCCGAAGCCTCGAAGTTGGCCACCTATGCCCTCTATCAGAACAGCGACAAAGGTGATGTGAAGGGCGTCCAGCTCAATCTGTCGGCTAATGTCACTAAGGACCTGAACATCTCTGCCAACTATGTCTATACCTATGCCCGCACCATGAGCGACGACGAATGGACGGCACTGGAGCGCAGCATCCGCCATGCTGCCACCATAGCCGTAAATTACCACCACGCATGGAGGAACTACGGACTGAACGTCAATCTGAATGGACGCTTGCAGTCCAAGACCTACTATCCTGACTACGAGGACGCCCCGGGTTATGGCATCTGGAACCTGAACACCACCCATAGCTTCAACTGCCTGAAATGGGCATCGTTCAAGCCCAGCATCGGCATCGACAATATCTTTAATAAGGTTGATCGTCGCATCGACTCTACTAATCGCAGATATGCATTGTACTCTCCCGGCCGAATGCTGGTCGTAGGCGCTGTCTTCAAATTGTTTGTTAAATAAGGCTGCAAATTAATTGGAAAGTCGCTGTTACCTAATTGCCTAACTTCCACTTTATACCATAGCCGCTGTCTGTGGCAATAACCTGGAGTATCATCATCATGCCCTCGCCGATGCAGAAATTTGTACCTGGATAGCAAGAAAGGTATTATAGGTCTTTAAAAAGAGGGTGCGCCAAATGAATGACACACCCTCTCTTTGATTATTGCTTGTGATTACTCTTTGTCGAGCAGAATCTTCATCATCTCGATAGCAGAGTAGGGGATGCGGGTACCAGGACCGAAGATGCAAGCCACACCAGCCTTATAGAGGAAGTCGTAGTCCTGAGCAGGGATAACACCACCGGCTGTTACCATGATGTCGTCGCGACCCAGTTTATGAAGTTCCTCAATGAGCTGTGGGATAAGCGTCTTATGACCAGCTGCCAGCGACGATGCACCTACGATGTGGACATCGTTCTCAACAGCCTCACGAGCAGCCTCGGCTGGAGTCTGGAACAGCGGTCCCATATCTAC
>Ga0310691_10008785_pt1 | contig 10332 bp, 7 predicted proteins | sample 176DNAGHGlowgp2_FD_203887 | JGI IMG/M metagenome (GOLD analysis project Ga0310691, IMG submission 203887) | Sheep rumen microbial communities from Palmerston North, Manawatu-Wanganui, New Zealand - 1766 DNA GHGlow gp2 (v2) (version 2) | ecosystem: Host-associated > Mammals > Digestive system >...
ATCGGCAAAATTTAAAATTTAGCACATTTAGTTCATTTGGCTTCGCTGAGCTAAAGGTTCTTTAGGAGTCTCCTTTTCATTTTTCACTTTTTTGTGCCTTATTTGTGTTCATTTGTTGACAAAAAAAACAAATTTGTTGATTCACATTTCCTTCGAACCTTCGTTGCAATCCGTATGAACGTTCGTTCGAAATGCAACGAACGCTCAACAAAGTTCGTTTGAACGTTCAAAAAATCAGACGAAACACTTTCCGTCTATCCTTTTTTTCGTATCTTTGTCACGAACAAGGTCTAAGTACTGAAGTGAGTCTCCTAAAGAAATAGACTAAATGTACTAAATTTTAAATTTTGCCGATTTTGCCGATTTCTTTAGGAGATTTTTTCGCCTTCAACTTTTAACTATTAACTTTTAACTTACCATCCCTACATGAAAAAAATCCTTTTAACCATCGGATGCTGCTTAGTGGCGTTCGGATTGTCGGCACAGACCAAGTATGAGAAGTCGGCACGAGAAGAAATCGCTGAGAACCGTTTCCTTTCGGGAAGCAACTATCTCGACTACGACAACTACCCTGCTCCTGAAACTCTCACCAAGGCACCAAAGGGTTACGAGCCTTACTACCTGACTCACTACGGACGGCACGGCTCACGATGGCTCTTGGGCGATGGCGACTACACGGGATGTATCAACCCGCTGCTGAAAGCCAAGAAAGAAGGAAAAATCACTGCACTCGGTGAGGAAACGCTGGAGAAACTGCAAAAGGTGTTTGCTTCCGCCAAGGGACGCATGGGCGACCTCACCGTGGTGGGAGAACGTCAGCACCACGGCATCGGCAAGCGCATGGCACAGCACTTCCCAGAGATTTTCCTGAAGAAGAATGTGCCTATCGACGCACGCTCCACGGTGGTCATCCGCTGCATCCTGTCGATGACTGCTGAGTGCGAGGAACTGAATGCAGCCAACCCTACTGCCCGCATCCACAACGACGTGAGCGAATCGCTGCAATACTATCTGAACCAGCCTTGGCGTGGCGAAGTGCGCCGCAGCGGAAACGGACGATGGAAATATCTGGAGCCATACAGACGTGACTACACGCACCCTGAGCGCATCTGCTCGCTCATGTTCAACGACCCACAATGGGTGGCTGACTCGCTGAAGGGTGGAGGCTCGTTCATGCGCAACCTCTTCGATGTGGCTGCCAACATGCAGAGCCACGACTTCGAATGTGAGAAAGGTCGCATCCCTGGACTCGACGTGAAGAACTACGACTTGCTTTCTCTCTTCACCGCCGAGGAATGCTACGACCAATGGCGCATCCGCAACATCGACTGGTACTTGGGCTACGGTGCTGCTCCTCAAACCAACTCCATGATGCCTTTCAGCCAGAAGAACCTGCTGAAGAACATCATCGCCACTGCCGACACGGTGACGCAGACGCAAGCCACCCTGCGATTCGGACACGAGGTGTGCGTGATGCCACTTGCCTGCCTGCTCGAACTGGGCAACAGCGGTGCCGTGGTGGAGGACTTGGGCAAACTCGACGAGGTGTGGCGCAACTACAACATCTTCCCTATGGGTTGCAACATCCAGCTCATCTTCTATCGTCCGAAAAAGGGCAAGGCTGGCGACATCCTCGTGAAAGCTCTGCTCAACGAGCGCGAACAGACGCTGCCTGTGCCAACCGACTCCTATCCTTATTATAAGTGGAGCGACCTCCGCAAATACTACGTGGACAAGATTGAGCGTTTCGAAGCCATCGACAAGGAGAATTAACAGGAACGAAAATTCATGGAAATTCACGGATAATTCATGGAAATTCACGGATAATTCACGGAAATTCATGTTTCATATTTTAACGCGAATGGTCGTGAATTGACCGTGAATTTTTCGTAAATCACTTTATGAAAGAGAACATAAATTCATGGAAATTCACGGGTAATTCACGGAAATTCATGTTTTTTATTTTAACGCGAATGGTCGTGAATTAATCGCGAATTTTTCGTAAATTATTTTATGAAGAGAACATAATTTTATGGAAATTCACGGATAATTCACGGAAATTCATGTTTTTTATTTTAATGCAAATTGTCGTGAATTAGACGTAAATTTTTCGTAAATTATTTTATGAAGAGAACATAATTTTATGGAAATTCACGGGTAATTCACGGAAATTCATGTTTTTTATTTTAACGCGAATTATCGTGAATTAGACGTGAATTACCATAAAAACAAAATGGTGGTTATCGTTTGCGTAAAAAAGAAGAATGAAAAATGAAAAGGCTATTTGTGTTCATTGGTGTGTATTTGTTGACTTCGGTATTGCTTTTTGCTCAGAAATCCCTTTGGAGGATTGAAGCGGAAAGTCCACAGACTGTGGTCAGTTGGCGAGGGGACACGGCAGACATCATTTCTCCGCAAGGCACAACGCTGTGGTGGAGGGAAAAGATGAGGGGAAACGTGGTGATTGAATACGATGCAAGGGTTGTGGTGGAGAACGAAAGAACGGAGGAATGGAACCGCCTGAGCGACTTGAATTGTTTCTGGATGGCAAGCGACCCGAAGGCAAAGGACGTGTTTGCCCGCATGAAAGAACGAGGAGGTAAATTTGTCAACACCTACCAGCTGCAACTCTACTACTTGGGCTTCGGAGGCAACTACAACAAGACGACACGTTTCCGTCGGTACATGGGCGATGCACGGGGTGTGGAGGACGCAGCCTTTCGTCCTGCCATCCTGAAGGAATACACGGACAAGGCACATCTGCTCAAACCCAACCATTGGTATCACATCCGCATCGAATGCAAGGACGGTAGAGTGAAATACTGGATGGATGGCGAATGCCTCGTGAACTATTGCGACCCTCAGCCCCTCACGGAAGGATGGTTCGGTTTCCGCACCACGCTGTCGCACACGCAGTTGTGCCATTTCAAGTACGAAGCCGTGAATCCCGACGAACAGCCCATCGAACTGAACTGGATTCAGAATCTTAATGAAAACAACCATCCGGATGGCACTTTTCACTTTTCACCTTTCACTTTTCACTCTCCTCACTCCACGCTTCACGTTTCCCCTACCACCTTTGGCGTACCATTCTCGAAAGGAGAAGTGACGGAAAAGACATCGTTTTCGCTGAAAGACACGAAAGGGAACGAAATCAGTAAGGACACATGGACTCTTGCTTGGTGGCCCGATGGCTCTGTGAAGTGGCAAGCCTTTGCTGCTGTTGCTCCGCAAGGAAAGCTGTATTTAATGAAAACGAATCAACGAACTGCCACAAACAAGCACAAAGCCATCAAAGTTTCTGATGGAAACAAACAAATCAAGATTGACGCTGGAACGTATCAGATTTTCATTCCGAAGCAGGGAAAGGCACTGGTAGATAGCATCGTGATGAATGGAAAACGCATGGGAGGCGAAGCACGTTTGCGCTGTTCCTACGACAACATGGAGGGCGATGCCGACAGTTATCGCATGGAGCGCATCAGTGGTGTAAGCCGTGTGGATAGTGCCATCGTGGAACGACAAGGCGACGTGAGTTGTGTCGTGAAAATCTGTGGTTGGCACGTCGCATCCAACGAGCAAATGCTTCCGTTCGTCGTTCGACTCTACGTCTATGCTGGCAGCGACGAAATGAAGTGGGTACACACCTTCGTGGTGGATTCCCTCTCAGCCGAGCGACGCATCAGTTCGGTGGGTATCAGTTTCGATGTGCCTTTCCGCGAAAACAACTACAACCGCCACATCCGCCTCGGCAACTGGACGGAATCCGTGCAACCATTAGCAGCACGTCGGCTCATCCGTTGGAATGGAAGTGATGCCGAACGCCTGCAAGTGCAACAAACAAAACTGCCCGACATGGCGGAATTCGACCCAACGAGCAGAAACATGATTGAGAAGATTGCCTCGTGGGACAAGTACCGACTCTCGCAACTCTCGCCCAACGGTTTCTCCATCCGCAAGGCAGCCACGGAACTTTCTCCTTGGATTGGCACGAAAGAAGGACAGCGAGCCGATGGCACGATGTGGGTAGGCGACGTGAGCGGAGGCATGGCATTTGCACTGAAAGACTTCTGGCAGAGCTATCCTTCCACACTCGAAATCCGACATGCACGGAGCAACGCAGCCGAAGCCACAGCGTGGTTGTGGAGCCCCGAAGCAGAACCCATGAACCTTGCCCATTACGACAGCATCGCCCATACGCTCGATGCAGCCTACGAAGATGTGCAGGAAGGCATGAGCACTGCCTACGGAGTGGCTCGCACCAGCGTTCTCCGAGTGCGAGTGATGGACTCATGCCCCAACGATTCGGCTTTTGCCAACATCGCTCAACAGATGCAAAGTCCGCAGCAGTTGGTTTGCACACCTGAATATCTCCATCGCAAACGCGCCTTCGGCATCTGGAGTCTGCCCGACTACTCCACCCCGACAGCACAGAAGATTGAAGCACGACTCAAGCACATATCCGACTATTACCAAGATGCCGTGGAACGCTACGGATGGTATGGCTTCTGGAACTACGGCGACGTGATGCACCAATTCGATGCAGCACGAGGCGACTGGCGTTATGACGTGGGAGGCTATGCTTGGGACAATACCGAACTGGCAAGCAACATGCTCTTCTGGTACGATTTCCTCCGCACAGGCGATGCAGGAATCTGGCGCATGGCAGAGGCAATGACGCGACACACGGGCGAAGTGGATGTCTATCATGCTGGAGCCAACAACATGCTCGGTTCGCGCCACAATGTGTCGCATTGGGGTTGCGGAGCCAAGGAAGCCCGCATCAGTCAGGCTGCTTGGAACCGCTTCTACTACTACCTCACAGCCGACGAACGCTGCGGAGACCTCATGCGCGAAGTGAAAGATGCCGACCAGAAACTCTACACACTCGATCCCATGCGCCTGGCTCAGCCACGCGGACTCTTCCCTTGCACCGCCCCAGCCCGCCTACGCATCGGTCCCGACTGGTTGGCATACGCCGCAAACTGGATGACGGAATGGGAACGCACGAAGAACGTGAAGTATCGTGACAAAATCGTAGCTGGCATGAAGAGCATCGCTGCCTTGCGCCATGGCATCTTCAGCGGACCGAAAGCACTGGGCTACGATCCAGCCACAGGCATCATCACCAACGAATGCGACACCGCCATGCAAAACACCAACCACCTTCTCACCATCATGGGCGGATTCGAAGTGATGAACGAAATGATGGAAATGATTGACCTCCCCGAATGGAACCGCACTTGGCTCACCCACGCCCGCGACTACAAGCGCAAAGCCCTCGAAATCTCCAACAACCGTTTCCTCATCCCTCGCCTCTCTGCCTACGCAGGTTGGTTGCTACCTTCAGACGAACACATCAACACCGCTTGGTCCGACCTCCTCCGCTTCGAACGACAAGGTGGCACCACCGCTCCTGTGCAAAGCACTAACGATGCTGCCACCTGGACCCTCGACGCCATCTTCATGCAGGAAGTCTGCCCGAGGTGAAGGATGAATGAAGTATGAAGAATGTAGAATGAAGAATGAAGAATATATTTTACTCTGCACATTGGATGAGTAACTTTAATTTTTAATTCTTCATTTTTCATTCTTCATTTAATTAAAACAACTTACTTCAAATAATACACATCACCTGAAGTCTTATCAGTGATTGTACCATTATTTGCATCAACAGAAAAACGGAAACGTCCATTGGTTGGAGTATTAGCCATGATGTATGCTCTGCTTTGAGAAAAATCTTGAATAGTTGGTGCAAACGACATACACTGACCATTCATATAAATGCCATCCGTATTCACTTCGATGTAATAGTCCCCACTATAAAAGCGTTTACCAATCAAGTAAGCCATCACATCCTGCGCTGTATGAAATTCGTATGAGATTATATAAGTTTCATCATCATACGCCTCATCTTCATTCATTTCTGCATAAGTATCCTCTTCCGTTAATTCATTAGAAGAATTACTACCACAAGAAACGAACATCATTGCAATCATCAATGCTGCATATAAACTTGTTTTATTCATATTCATATTCTTTTATGATTAAAGAAATAATCAAATATTGTTCTATTATGAGTAAAATACCTCCTATGATTAACGTTCGCCATCAAAATAAATGCAATAGAAACCATCATCATCTTTATCAAAACTAACTGACAGATAATTATCCTCCCCTTTTTTATCTTTATATCTAAATAAGCCATCAGAGTATGATTCTTCAGAATTGCTTTCTAAGTCAGTATTGTGAAACTCTTTTTTCAATTTGTTCCAAATAGTAGGATTAGATAATCTAATAGTCATACTATTAAGCCAACAATCGGAATAACCTAATAAATCTATGACAAAAAAATCATCCCCATTTGAAGCAAGCTTCACTACAGGATAATATTTTCCATCACTCTCCAGTTTTTTACTAATAGATTTTATTTTAGCATCGTTACCAAAGACCATATCATACACATTACAATACTGTTCATCTGTTTCACCTGGATAAAAATCATTTTCTTCCTTTCTTTCATTGTAATATATTTGATTAAATCCCATTTTTAAGATATTGTTTTTTATTTTATTTGCTTTAACAAATTCTCCATATATTTCATTTGCATAAAGAAGAAACAACTTATTGAATGATGGGATTTTAAAACCAGGAGTTATTCCCATTATCTTCTTGCCATAATCTGTCAAATAATCATCTAAATCACTTCCCTTAAGATTCATTCTACCCGAACCCTTTAACGATTGACGATTTACAAACATTACTCGGTCAGGAAATAAGGCGAAAGATAAATCTTCAACATTAATCTTATCATCACCGTCAGGATATCCATAGCCTTCTTCCTTATTCAATAATAAAACGTCCTTTAAGTTCCATGAATAGGAAGCATTTGAATAGAATATTTCGTTGAAAGATAATTGATGACCATCTTTGATTCTAAATGTTGCTGCATCATTCTCATAACCACAACTTGCACCACATGTCTGAATCGAAGAAGAAAGCGAAATAAAGCCATCAGGAGCTTGTTCTTGAGATATTTCTATTGCTATATAGACACCATATTCATCAGATAAAATTTGTTTCAATTCCTTAGTATAAAACAATGTAAAGGCATCAATATCCGACAAATCTCCTGAATAGGTTATACCAAAACACATCTCAGAACACTTCAAATTAATCCAGTTTCTGATATTATTTAAGACAGATTCATTGCCTTCTAAAGGATAGTCAATAGTAATCTCAAAACTATGATTTTTAGTTTCGTGTTTTTGGTGGATTTTTTTTGTTGAGAATCGTAATTCATCAACTAGCTTAGTTTTCTCACTGGTTTTGTTGACATCCTTTAATTCATTCTTTTTATTTGATGTGGAAGAATTACCTCCACAGGAAATCAACAATGATGAAATCATCACTACTACATAAAAACAGATTTTATTCATACTCATGAAAACTATTAAAATTAAATTTCAAAGCACATAGTCACAATGGCTCCTTTTATGGTGCGACGGGGCGAACGGGCCGACCGTAATAGCGATCGCTGTAGCCCCAGCCTACACTGCCGTTTTTGAAATAAAGGTCACATGCAGTGTTCTTGTCACCTTCGTAGAGCGTGGACGACCAGTAGCGCCCATAGCTACCAGCGCTGAGATGCTCCCAGTAACAATAGTAGCCCGCAGCACGAAGAAATATTGTGCCGCCATTGCTCCCCATAATCATTATACCTCTCACCCCGTACTCGCTTGTCCATTTTGACGTTGTATTGTTAAGCAGTTCTAGTATCTGAGATTGGGTAGGCATGTGCCAACCTCCACCCCATTTCACGTGGGCCACGTCGTATTTCGTTCCAGCAATGTCTTTGCCAAGGTTATGAAAAGTTTCATTTGAACAATCAAAGTGGATATAAGTCTTCCAATTATACGTTCTCTTCTCTTTTATCTCGCCCCATGCATAATAGCCACCATTGTCCTTGGGAGAAGAAGCATCTACATTACAACAAGCCCATTTCGTACCTGATGGCAAACCGAGGTCAATCATATGGGGATGGTTATTGTCTGGGCATGACAAATATGCTTTACCCTTACTATCAGCATTATTACGAGCAATGTTTTTTTCTACGGCTGCTGTATTAGCATGGTTTCCCTCAACTTTTTTCGAAGTATCTTGTTGATTTGACATTAATTTCCCAATGAAACTTGACACTGCTGCAGAATTCGCTTTGTTAGCCTCATCTTTTTTCGAAGTATCTTGTTGATTTGAGAGAGTTTTATCTCCTCTTTTGTTATTTGATTGGGAATAGCAACTAAGCAGTGGTAGCATAAATGCCAATACAATTGCAATAAATTTGTTTTTTTCCATATCAATATCTTTTATTATGTGTTAAAATAAAATAGGGGATTTCTTTTTGATGATGGTTTTCAATTATTGTTTTTTGCCATTTCATCACATAATCTATTTACCATATTCTGCTAAGAGGTCATCAAAATATAGAGCCACAAGGGCTCTTTATGGTGCTACAGGTCGAACAGATAGACCGTAGTAGCGGTAGTCATCGTAGTTCCAGCGCGCACCATATAGGTGGAAGTAGAGGTCGTACGCGTAGCATTTTCCGTACTCACGAGGAGTGGACGACCAGTAGTAGCCGAGGCTGCCCGTGAGGTCGGGCTCCGAGCCCCGACGGCCCGCAGCAGGAAGAAATATCGTGCTACCATTGCTACCTGTGAACATACTGCCTACAATACCGTTCTTGCTTGTCCACTCTGATGTCGTATTGTCAATCAATTCTTGGATCTGTGTCAGGGTAGGCATGTGCCAACCTCCACCCCACTTCACGTGGGCTACGTCGTACTTCGTTCCTGCAATGTCACTACCAAGGTTATAACAAGTTTTCTTTGAACCTTCTGTGTGGATGTATGTGTTCCAATTATACTCTGTCTTCTCATTTATTTCGCCCCATGCATAATAGCCACCATAGTCCTTGGGAGAAGAAGCACCTACGTTGCAACATGCCCATTTCGTACCCGATGGAAGTCCAAGATCAATCATGTGTGGATGATTATCGTCAGGACATGATAGATAAGTATTATCGTCGTTCGATGAAGAATAAATTATATTCCCTAAACTTGAATCAAATGATTCATCTTCTAGATTTAATGGTCTCCACAGATACGTGATACAACCTATAACAAGAAAGCCAATAAGAATACATCCAATAATTCTAGTCTTCTTCGCAAAACTTAACGTTTTTTTCTTACTTTCTTCTGTTATCTCAATTGTATTTACCGCCTGTCCTTGTTCTTCAGGAACAATGTTGGTGTCTTTTTCCATATTTAAATTTTCCATAATTAAATAATGCCTACCTCCTTTTAAGCGAATCGACTTTTTCTATTATGCCAAACTATGTATTGATACTCGTCGAATGTTAGTAACTAGGGGGTTCTTTTTGATATAATCAAAAACGTGTAGTGTTCCAATTAGTGCGTCTGACGCTAATATTTGGATGTGTTTTACACCATACCTATCTGTCATTTAACATTATACCATATTGAAATAACAGAAATATGGGAACATCAAACTGAACACCCTAATTGTCTATTATTGAATCAAAATCCCGCACCACCAAAAGCTTTACTTGCTTGATTAATAACTTGTCTTCGATTACACTCAGGACATAATTTAAAACTACTATGTTTATCACCAACAAATTGGTCTCCACAATTAGAACATGTTACATATTCTGTTGGAGTAAAATTTTTGTTGTAATCATCATATGAATCGCTACTATATTCTGTGACAGCTTCATTCTCATCTTTTTCATTCCCATAGTCTGAATTTAATGGTCCCCATAGATACATGATACAACCTACTACAAGAAAGCCTATCAGAGTATTTTTCACTAAAGAGTAGTCTGCAATATCCTTTCCTTCTACGCCATACATCATTAATGTAAACAAAGCAACTATGATAATTACAAGATACCAAAACCAGTTGAATCCAAAACCAGACCAAATGAAAGGAGCAATAACAAGAAAACATCCAATCCATCGTGCTATCTTTGCTAATTCAATAGTTTTCTTTTTACTTTCTTCTGATACTTCTATTGTATTTACCGTCTGTTCTTGTTCTTCAGGAACAATGTTGGTGTCTTTTTCTAAATTTAAGTTTTCCATAATTAATTTATAATAAATATAATAATGCCTACCTCTTTTTAAGCGAATCGGCTTTTTCTATTACATCAAACTATGTATTGAAACTCGTCGAATATTAATAATTTGGGTGTTCAGTTTGATGTACTCAACAACGGGAAGTGTTCCAACATATGGATTACGTCTTCAT
>Ga0310691_10008790_pt1 | contig 10329 bp, 7 predicted proteins | sample 176DNAGHGlowgp2_FD_203887 | JGI IMG/M metagenome (GOLD analysis project Ga0310691, IMG submission 203887) | Sheep rumen microbial communities from Palmerston North, Manawatu-Wanganui, New Zealand - 1766 DNA GHGlow gp2 (v2) (version 2) | ecosystem: Host-associated > Mammals > Digestive system >...
TGAGGGCAGCGACATCAAGCACATCTACTTTGTAGCTGAAACGAAAGGCTACGACAAGGATAGTCTAAAAGACTACCGTCGAGCCGAAAGCGTGAAGATAGAATGTGCAAGTCGGCACTTCGCCACAATCTCAGATAGTCATGTCACATACAATGTGGTTAAGAACTACGATGAGCTTTGGGATATAATCACTAAGCCATAAGAATTTAACTCAGTTCTGTAATTTTATCTTGGGCGGAAACTGCGATATTTTGCAAGTTTCCGCCCAAATTATTATATATGGTTTTACCTGTTATAAAACTTCAATTATTATTCCATTGGTCTTGTGGAGTCGCAAATTTTATCGAATCCAACTTTCTTTTTCTCCAGTTATGCACATTTCGGTAAAATATAACATTTAACTGAACATAAAATCACATGCCAATATTGGATTTCGTTAATAAATCAGCGGAATCTTTGTTTTTTCTTATCTTTCCGCTTGTTTTCCAACGAAAAAGTATTATCTTTGTGACGTAATTCAAAATTAAAGAATGTCATGCTGATTGGTCGAGAAAAAGAAAAACAAGTATTACAGAATGCTCTCAACGAAGAGTACTCTCAGTTTGTTGCAGTGTATGGAAGACGTCGTGTTGGCAAGACTTTTCTAATCAGAGAAACCTTTGAAAACCGATTCGACTTCCAATTTACCGGAGCTGCAAATTTGACTGCAAGAAAGCAGTTGGTACGTTTCCGTCGTGCCCTCAAAGAACAAGGGCAGAAAGATACTCCAGAACTAACCAACTGGGGCGATGCTTTCAGTGAACTCAAACGATTCATCACGAATCTGCCTGAGGGCAAAAAAGTTGTTTTCCTTGACGAATTGCCGTGGATGGATGCTCCACGCTCCGGATTTCTCTCAGAACTGGAATCGTTTTGGAATGGATGGGCTTCAGCACGAAAAGATATTGTCTTTGTGGTATGCGGAAGCAGTACCTCGTGGATGGTCAAGAGAATCATCAAGAATAAGGGCGGTCTGCACAATCGATTGAACCATCGTATATCACTTAATCCTTTCCCTCTGGGGTTATGCGAGAAGTTAGCTCAGTCAAGAGGTCTTGTGTTGAACCGCAAACAGATGCTGGAGGCCTATATGATATTTGGCGGTGTCCCATATTATTGGAGCTTGTTGCAAAAAGGAATGAGCATTACATCCGAGATTGACAGACTGATTTTTTCGCCTGACGGAGAGCTGCATGACGAATTTGAGATGCTATATGCTTCTTTGTTCAAAAAGCCCGAGCCATACGTGCGTGTAATTGAGTTGTTGGCCAAGAAAAAGATGGGCATGACACGACAAGAGTTGTTGGCTGCAGGAAAATTTGAAGACAACGGAGCATTCTCTGACATTCTGAAAGATTTGGAGTGGTGTGGATTCATTAGAAGTTATACCATGATGGGGTATCGGACAAAATCGGACATCTTCCAGCTGATAGATCATTATACATTATTCTATTACGAATACATAGACGGAGTACGTCAAGGCTCAAACTATTGGAGATCCATGTTGGGAACACCAAAGTATAATACTTGGTGCGGCTTGGCATTTGAGCGTACTTGCCTATGGCACGTTGACCAGATTAAAAAGAAACTTGGCATTAGCGGAATACTGACAAACGAATATGCATGGCGTAGCTTGCCAGATGAGAGTATCGGAAGGCCTGGAGTTCAGATAGACCTGCTTATAGACCGCAGTGATGGGATAATTGATATATGCGAAATGAAATACTCGAAGGAATCATACACCATCACTTCCGATTATGCAGGTGAACTTGCCCGTAAACGAAATGTATTTCAGACTGTAACAGGCACCAAGAAAGCCATTCACTCCATCATGGTTACCACTGATGGACTGACCCGTAATGATTATTGGGGTGATATTCAGGCCGAAATACAATTGGACGATTTGTACGAACTGTAAAAATTGATTAATTTGCTATGTTCGAGGAATTTAAGAAGATAACAATAAAAGGAGGCTACTTTGAACAACCTACCGAGTTTAGTTTGTTCACCCCAAACCAAACTTTGAGCATCATATATGGACGAAATGGCAGTGGGAAAACATCTATTGCAAAAGCCATACGACAATTAGTAGGCAAGGATAGTAAGCAACCTGAGGAAGACGGAAACCTTCCATTTACCATTACTTCTGATGCTGTTATTCCAGAAGACAAAGAAACTTCTGTCTTTATCTTTGACGAGGAATTTGTCCAAGAGAATGTAAGGACAAAAGGCAAAGGGTTGGAAACCATTGTAATGATGGGTGAACAGGTGGATTTAGATACACAAATCACAACAAAAAAAGCAGAAGGGGCGGTCGTTGATAATAAGATTGTAGAACAAACAGCCTTGAAAGAAAAATACGAAAAAGCAAGTGATACTTCATCTCCACAGTATTTTTTTTACAAAATCAGAGATGAACTGCGGAAAGATGGAGGTTGGGCAGATACTGACAGAGATGTAAAGGGTAACACTGTGAAAAGCCGTGTTACGGAAGATTTTGTAAAGAATTTGGCAGATAAAGAAGAACCGATAGAAACAGAAGATGTATTGCGACAACGGCTTAATGATGATTTTAGCCTATATACTCAAACCAATGAAGCCCAAGAAATTGTATGGGAATCAACGCCTTTAGAAATGCCTGCGGATTTGAGTACTGTTAATGCACTGCTAGAGAAAAAAGTCGAGAAACCTGAATTGAGTGACCGAGAACGAAGACTTCTGACTTTTCTCCAGGAACATTCAGGTCACTATTCTATAGATGCTACAAGGCAATTGACAGAAGAAAAGTGGCCTTTCTGTCCTTTATGTCTTAGGGAGGCTGGAGAACAGGATTATGTGAACATTGGTGACACATTGAAGCAATTACTAAACAAAGAGTCTGAATTATATAATAAAGAGTTAGATGCAGCTATAGAGTTGTTCCCAAACATGGCAACAACTTTGCCTGCATTTCCTAATAATTTGAATTCAAAGGAAATTAAAGATGTTCAACTTGCAATCGAGCAGTTGAATAAAGACGTAACTACAATAAAGAATAGAATCAAAGTCAGGAAAAGGGACATTTATGGAACAATGGAGGCCCCCTTTAATGCAGAAGAGATGGATAGTTATGTTACACATGTAGCAAATTATAAGGACACAATAGAAACTCTTAAAATGTGTGTTGCAACTTTTAATCGTTCAGTCAATGAACGAAAGAAACTAAAGGAAAAAGTGTTGCAAGAGAATGAGTTACTTGCAAGGAAACGTCTAAATACGTTATTGAATGGGTACAATAGTGCAAGCAAAGCCTATGAAGATTGTACGAAGGTCCTATTGGAATTGAATGCAAAAAAGAAGAAAATAGAGAGTGATATAAAAGACTTAAAAGCGCAGATTGAGCGAACAGACATTGCATTGAACTACATCAATGAGCAATTACAATACGTATTCTATAGCGACAAGAAGGCGAAACTAGTTGCTGGAGATGGATGCTACAAATTGAAAATTCGAGGAAAGGATGTGCCTCCTAAGAAAATTAGCGTAGGCGAGAGAAATGTTCTTGGCCTGTGTTACTTCTTCGCAAAACTATTCATCAACAAGAAAAAAGAGGATAAATACAAAGACGAGATACTAATAGTAATAGATGATCCAATATCCAGTTTCGATGATGGTAATCGACTGGGGGTACTTTCTCTGTTGCGTTATCAATTTAGCAGCATAAAAAAGGGAAACTCAAATAGTCGAATTTTGGTCATGACCCATGACCTTCGTTCAGCGTTTGACTTGATAAAAGTACGTTCGGAACTAAATGGCGGCAACGGAAATGATAAAACATACTTGGAACTTGTCGATAAACAATTGACACAGCGCAAGATTTCCAATGAATATAAGAGACTATTGGAGGCTGTATATGAGTATGCAAAAAAAACAGATGATGTAGATGATCAAGAAGATAGTAGTATCGGAAACATCATGAGACGCGTTGTCGAAGCCTTTTCAAGTTTTTGCTATAATACAAGTTTTGAAACAATGATGTGTCGTGAAGGTGTACTAAATATCATACCTGAAGAAAAACGAGGATATTATGAAAACTTCATGTGCAGATTGGCCTTAAATGGGGATAGCCATATGATGGAAAATGTGTATGCATTAGATACTATTACTCCTTATTTCACCAAACAAGAAAAAATACAAACAGCGAAGAGCTTATTGCTGTTTCTAAGCTACATAAATAAAGAACATCTATCATGTTATTTGGGCAAAGCTAAAGATGGGGACGAGGACAAAATTGCTGTAATAGAAAGTTGGATGCATGAAGAAGCAAATTGGATAAACATGTAATATTTATAGCCGTATCTATACCCCTCATTGGTAAATATGCTAGTGTAGCAAATTTGTACCAAGTTGAAGTTGTTATCCAATGGTTCATTCTCTTGTATCATAGCAAAGGGATAGGCTAGTTGGACGTTACAATTCTTATGGTTGATGTAATTTCCTGTGCGTAATTAAAAGGCATTGTCATCGTCTTTTACCTCACAATATAGAACTGTTCATAGATATTAACAGATCAGAAACTGCACATTTTTATATTTTTTGTGGTTTCGTAAAGTTAAAAGTGTTAAATCTTCGACTTTTTTATCACTCATAGAATCTATGGTTTCACTTTTCTACCGTTTAAAAGCAAAAGCACTGATAAATAATTAGTTATAGATACTCTGGCTGCTACAATCTGTCTTCTGTGATAGTAGAATGGCAAATTCCATTATCAATAGACCCTAATGACTTCGTTGATACACAAAACGTCACGCTGTATGTCCCACTAGGCACAAAAGAAGCATACGAGGCAGCAGCTGGCTGGAATGAGTTTCTGGAAATCGTTGAATTATGGGAGGATGAGAAAATGCTTGTGGATGGTCAAGATTATGATAACAGCGTGGATGATGACATAAGGAAACTTCAGTATTCCCGCACCTTCAAAAACACTAACTGGCAGGCATGGTATGTGCCATTTGAACTGGAACTGACAAACGATGTGCAGGAGCACTTCTCATTCGCCAAGTTCGCCGGAACCTATACGGAGGAGGACGGCAGTTTCTACATCACGGTAGTGAGGATGAAGGAGGGAGACGTGGTGAAGGCAAATACGCCATACGTGGTGCAGGCGAAGGTGGCAGACAAGACGAATCCACAGGTGATAACACAGACTGATGCGATACTGAAGGCTGCGGAGGAAACTTCCTTCTATGTACTCTCGGCAGAGAAGAAGATAACGTTCCGAGGAAACTACACTCACAAGACTGTGACCGAAACGGACGAGAATTGGTACGCTCTAAGCGGCGGACAGTATTCCAGACAGTTGCCGGGCAACACAATTGCACCCTTGCGCTGTTTCTTTACGATTGAAGACCGAGAGGATAATCCGTACCCGTCAAGTCCGAATCCTGCAACGGTAAGACTGATGGTGTTGGGCGAAGAGACAGGTATAGAAGACATCAAGAATCAGGAATTAAGAAAGTCCGATGCGCTCGGTAAAGTGTATGACTTGGGCGGGCGTAAGATGACGAGTGATAAACTATCAAAAGGAATCTATATTATTAATGGTAAAAAAGTTTTAGTAAAATGAAAAAGATGTATGTAAGTCCTGCCACGGAAGAACTGGCAGAAGAAATGGAATGTGAAATCCTCATCGGTTCAAACATCGGTGAGGGGGGTGAAGGCCAACAGGGCGATGTAAGGGACGCTGAAGTCTGGGACGAAATTGAAAGTGAAAGTAGTATCTTGGACAATATCAATTTGGGGGATTGACGCCATCTTTATACCTCAAAACTACAACTGCCACAGGGTGTACACCTGTAAGCATCCGATAACCTACAGGTAGTAATACCTATATACAACAGCAACAGCAGCTATAGCCTCAAGCGAGGTACTATAGCTGCTGTTGCTATATTATTGGTAGCTGTGCAGGATGCTACACCGGGCGGCTCAATCGTCCTGCTCCCGACTCTCCTCTTTGGCTTCAATCTCGGAGGCCGGCATAGAAGACATTGCCTTGGAAATCTTGTCGGCAATCTCGTCGCACAGTTCAGGATTGTCGCGCAGGAGAGCCTTCACGGCTTCTCGTCCCTGGCCGATGCGGCTGTCCATGTAGCTGAACCACGAACCGGCCTTCTTCAGAATGCCATATTCGACACCCAAGTCGACGATTTCGCCCACCCGACTGATGCCTTCGCCGAACATGATTTCGAACTCAGCCTTGCGGAATGGAGGCGCCACCTTGTTCTTTACGACCTTCACACGGGTCTGGTTGCCAATCACATTGTCACCATCCTTGATGGCCGCACCCTTACGAATATCGAGACGCACCGAAGCATAGAACTTCAGGGCATTGCCACCGGTAGTGGTCTCGGGGTTGCCAAACATGACGCCAATCTTCTCGCGCAGCTGGTTGATAAAGATGCAGGTGGTCTTGGTCTTGTTAATCGTAGCCGTCAGCTTGCGCAGAGCCTGGCTCATCAGACGTGCCTGCAGTCCGACCTTGTTGTCGCCCATATCGCCTTCAATCTCAGCCTTCGGCGTCAGGGCCGCAACCGAGTCGACCACAATGATGTCTATGGCACTGGAACGAATGAGCTGGTCGGCAATCTCCAATGCCTGCTCGCCGTTATCGGGCTGCGAGATAATCAAGTTGTCGATATCCACGCCAAGCTTCTTCGCATAGAAGCGGTCGAAAGCATGCTCAGCATCAATGAATGCTGCTATGCCGCCCTGCTTCTGTGCCTCGGCTATTGCATGGATGGCCAACGTTGTCTTACCCGACGACTCCGGACCGTAAATCTCAATGATGCGTCCCTTGGGATAGCCGCCGACGCCCAGGGCTGCATCCAAGCCGATGCTGCCGGTGGGGATGACCTCGACATCCTCAATGCGTTCGTCACCGAGTTTCATGATGCTGCCCTTGCCGAAATCCCGCTCTATCTTTGCCATAGCGGCCTGTAGGGCTTTCAGTTTCTCGTTGCCAGCACTTGCTGCTGCCATTTCTTCAATTTTCTTAGCCATATAACTTTCTTATTTATTTACTTCATAGTTTCAATCAAACTCCAGGTCCACGTTGAACAATTCATGCCAAGGCAGACCGTCCTGGTTCAGACGCTCCATGAAGGGGTCGGGATCGAACTCCTCAACGTTGTGCACGCCGGGCTTCTTCCACTTACCTTCCAGGAAGAGCATGGCACCTATCATTGCCGGAACACCCGTCGTGTAAGAAACGCCCTGCATGCCCGTCTCCTCATAGGCTGCCTGGTGCGAACAATTGTTATAGACGTAGTAGGTACGTTCTTCGCCACCCTTCATACCGCGGATGCGGCAGCCAATGGAGGTCTCGCCATCGTAGTTCTCGCCCAAATCCTGCGGATTGGGCAGTACGGCCTTCAGGAACTGCAGGGGAACAATCTTCACTACTGCATCGCCCGAGCCGTCAGCCTTCGGTGCCTTGTACTCGATCTCGTCGATGCGGGACATGCCGATGTTCTGGATAACGTCAAGGTAATTCAGATATTGCTGCCCGAAGGTCATCCAGAATCGTGCACGGCGGATGGTGGGATAGTTGATGACCAACGACTCCAGTTCCTCGTGATGCAACAGGTAGCTCTCCTTGGGCCCGATGTTGGGATAATACAGCGTCTGGTGTATGGCCATCGGTTCCGTCTCTATCCACTTTCCATCCTCCCAATACAGTCCCTTCTGGGTAATCTCGCGAATGTTAATCTCGGGATTGAAATTCGTGGCAAAGGCCTTGTGGTGATTTCCGGCATTGCAGTCGACGATATCCAGGTAGTGAATCTCGTCGAAATGATGCTTGGCAGCGTAGGCCGTATATATGCTGGTGACACCCGGGTCGAAGCCGCAGCCGAGGATGGCGGTCAGGCCAGCCTTCTCGAAGCGTTCGCGATATGCCCACTGCCACGAGTACTCGAAGTGTGCCTCGTCCTTGGGCTCGTAGTTGGCCGTATCCAGGTAGTTGCAACCGGTCTGCAGACAAGCCTCCATGATGGTCAGGTCCTGATATGGCAGGGCCAGATTCATGACGATGTCTGGCTTGTAAGCCGACAGCAGCTTCACCAGTTCTTCCACGCTATCGGCATCCACCTGTGCCGTCTGTATCTTGGCACCATACTTCTCGTTAAGCACTTTAGCCAACGCGTCGCATTTCGACTTGGTGCGACTGGCAATCATCACCTCACTGAACACTTCAGGCTTCTGAGCCACCTTGTGCGCTGCCACCGTTGCCACGCCGCCAGCGCCAATAATCAAAACTTTTCCCATGTTTATGTTAGTCAGTTGTTAAATATTCTGTTATCAATATGCATTTTCGTCGTGTATGAACATGCTCTTCACGGTGAGCCAAATGATACGTATATCGAGCCAGATGCTCCAATGCTCCATGTACCAGATGTCGCGCTTCACACGCCCCTCCATCTGCCACAGTTCCTTCGTCTCACCGCGGAAGCCCGTCACCTGTGCCCAACCTGTCACGCCAGGTTTCACGAAATGGCGCACCATATATTTGTCTATCAGCTGCGAATACTGTTCGGTGTGGGCCAGCATGTGCGGACGCGGACCGACGATGGACATATCGCCCTTCAAGACATTCAGGAACTGGGGCAGTTCGTCAATATTCGCCTTACGCATGAAGTTGCCGAACGGATACTTCCGGGGATCATCCTTCGTGGCCTGCACCTTGTCGGCATCGGCATTCACGTGCATCGAACGGAACTTCAGCATCTCAAAGTCTTTGCCGTCAAGTCCCGTGCGCAGTTGTTTGAAGAACATCGGGCCCGGGCTCTGTATCTTCATGATGAGCCAAATGAAAGGCATAATCAGGAAGGTGGGAATGAGGAAGATAAGCGACAGCACGACATCAAACGTACGCTTGACAAACTTGTTGAGCGGATTGGCCAGCGGGTTCTCATACGTAGCAAATATCTCCATATCGTCCAGCAGTTCTCGCTTCAGGTCTATACCCAAAGTCTCCACCGAGACGGGCACGAAATAGAACCTCACCACATGCTGATCGCACAGCAGCGAAATCCGCTTTATGATGTCCTTGTCACGACGCGACAGACAGACATACAGTTCATCGCCGAGTATAAGATTCTCCGGATGATTGATGTTCTCCAAGAAATACTGCAGCGTGCCCAACTTTTCCAGCCTGGCGGCAGGATGCAAGGCATTGGCCAAACTGTCCTCCGGCATATCCGCATCGGCATAATAGCCGTCGATGCGATATCCCATCGCCAGGTCGTCGTTCAACTTATGGTACAGATTCAGCAACTCCGTGTCAGCACCAATGAACGTGACATGCCGGAGATTGCCGCCCACCCTACGGTATTTTTTAATGATAAGCCGCTCGAAATACCTTGAACACAGGATGCACGGAAAAAGCAACAGGAAAAAGGCAAGTTGGAATCTGCCCCCGACAAACCATACGCTGAGCGACTTCATAAAGGCTATCGCTATCACCGACTGCACCAACGTAAGCTGCAGCACGCGCTTCAGCACGTCGCCCGCAGAAATGATGCGCATCTGGATGATTGGCGAATTGAAATACTCGCTGATGAGCAAGGCTATGTTGCTGAGCAGGACAAGGGTGCGTACCCTGACCGGAGTCCATCGTGCGAACCACGGATGATACTCAACCAAAACGAATAGCAGCGCATTGAGGACAATGAAGTCGGCGACCACTATCAACAGCATTATCAGCCGGTTTGTCTGCGTATTGTTTCTCATAGTGCAATCTATTATATATGTGTTACTTCTTGTTCTTCAACCGCCAGAAGAAGTGCCATGTGCGGAATATCGGTTCGCTGAGCGCCTCAGCCGGGTACTCCAGAGCCAGGTGCATGTTTCGCCAATGCTTCAGGAAATACTTCATAGCCGTACCATGCTTGGTCAACCCCGAGTAGTGGCCGAAGTTTCCCCCTCGCAGTATCTCTGCCATCAGCGTTTCGCCCCGCCGCTCATCAGCCGGCACTATCATCCACTCCTCCTTCATCCCAAAGGCCTCACGCATCACATACATAACCGCTCCGGAAAAGTTATAGAGATTCAGATATTGCAGCGCATTTCTTATTTCTTCATTCTTCATTCTTAATTTATCATTTGCAGCCTGTCGCAAAAGATAATAGTAGTCCATCATCTGCCGGAGGCCAATCCCCTCGTCGAAATAATGATGCATCAGATGAGCCATCTGGAACACAAGATTATATTCCAGCGTAGGCACTGGCACACTGCCCTCAGTCTCCGGCAATT
>Ga0310691_10008793_pt1 | contig 10328 bp, 9 predicted proteins | sample 176DNAGHGlowgp2_FD_203887 | JGI IMG/M metagenome (GOLD analysis project Ga0310691, IMG submission 203887) | Sheep rumen microbial communities from Palmerston North, Manawatu-Wanganui, New Zealand - 1766 DNA GHGlow gp2 (v2) (version 2) | ecosystem: Host-associated > Mammals > Digestive system >...
CCGCCGAATGTCACATCCACATACACGCCGCCCGGCTTAATGTCTAAGCCGTCAACGCTCTCTGCAAGCAATACTGGTATGTGATAGTGTGATTCCAAGTTGTGAGTGACAAGTTATGAGTTATGAATTATGAGTTATGAATTATGAGTTATGAATTATGAGTTATGAATTATGAGTTATGAGTTACGAATTATGAGTTGTGAATTATGAGTTATGAGTTATGAGTTGTTGGTCATGAGAGAACTACAAACTGCTTGTTCCTCCACCCATCAGGCTTTCAAGCTTCGCAGAGAAGTCAGAACGGGCATTATCCAGTTCGCGTGCCTTTTCTTCCGACCATATCTCTATCGTATTGTCTATTCCGATAAAGCGCACCGACTGCTCTATGCCAAGCATGTCCTGATAGCGGCGCGACAACAAGAACCTGCCGTTGGCATCGAGGGTCACCTCTTCTGCGTCAATAACGAACTGACGGAATAGCTGCTGCTGCTCCCTGTCCCATCGGTTAAGGCGCTGACGCATGGCATCCATCTGCTCGTTCCATACGCTTTCGGGATAGAGCACCAGACAGTCTTCGTGTATATCCTTACGCAACACAAGGGTCTGCACATTCTCTGCCTGCAGCACCTTACGGAACACTGCCGGCAGGAACACACGTCCCTTAGCATCTGCCTTCGCTTCTATGTTACCTAAGAATCTCACTGATTATCAATAGTTTCGTATCTTTTTTACAGCACTCGCACCTTAGTGTTTATGCGTGCATATTCTTATTTATAAATATATTCGGCTACAAAGTTACAAAAAAATCCCCACATTTCCCCACTTTGCCACTTTTTTTTCACAAAATCATTAAATTTACCATTATTTAACATCCCCAAGGGGTTCATTTCAGCATATTGTAGTAACTTTGCATCCGAAAACGCAATTATAATAACAGAAACACTATATAGCAACAGTAAAATGGCAAAGAAAGCTCTTTTGATGATTCTCGATGGATGGGGAATCGGAAAACATGGCAAGGGTGACGTAATCTTCAATACGCCAACACCTTACCTCGACTACCTTCAGGCTGTTAGCAGCCATTCACAACTCAATGCTTCAGGCGAGGACGTAGGTCTGCCTGACGGTCAGATGGGTAACTCTGAGGTTGGTCACCTCAACATCGGTGCGGGACGCATCGTTTACCAGGATCTCGTAAAGATTAACCGCGCATGTGCCGACGGCTCCATCTCTCAGAACCCTCAGGTAAAAGAGGCTTACGAATATGCTAAGCAGACCGGAAAGAAGCTGCACCTCATGGGTCTGACGTCTAACGGTGGCGTACACTCTTCTCTCGACCATCTCTTCAAACTCATTGAGGTGGGTAAGGAGTACGGACTCAGCCAGCAGCTCTTCGTACACTGTTTCATGGATGGTCGTGACACCGACCCTAAGTCTGGTAAGGGCTTTATCGCTTCCCTGCAGGACAAGTGTAAGGAGAATGATGCCAACATCGCTTCTATCATAGGTCGTTTCTACGCAATGGACCGCGACAAGCGCTGGAACCGCGTAAAAGAGGCTTACGACCTTATCACCGCCGGCACCGGCAAGCAGGCTACCGACATGGTACAGGCTATGCAGGAGTCTTATGACGAGGGCGTGACCGACGAGTTCGTAAAGGCTATCAGCAATTCTTCCGTTAACGGCAAGATTGAGGAGGGCGACGTGGTTATCTTCATCAACTTCCGTAACGACCGTGCAAAGGAGCTTACTCAGGTGCTGACTCAGCAGGATATGCCTGAGGAGGGTATGAAGACCATACCTAACCTGAAGTACTACTGCATGACTCCATACGATGCTTCGTTCAAGGGTGTAGGCATCCTCTTCCCTAAGGAGAACGTGGGTAACACTCTGGGCGAGTATCTCTCACAGCAGGGCAAGAAGCAGTTGCACACCGCTGAAACCGAGAAATATGCTCACGTTACATTCTTCTTCAATGGCGGTCGCGAGGCTCCATTCGATGGTGAGGATCGCGTGCTCGTAGCTTCACCAAAGGTTGCTACATACGACCTGAAGCCTGAGATGTCTGCATACGAGGTAAAGGACAAGCTGGTGGAGAACATCAAGAAGGATATCTACGATTTCATCGTGGTAAACTTCGCTAACGGCGACATGGTGGGCCACACTGGCGTATATAACGCAATAGCAAAGGCTGTAGTGGCTGTTGACAACTGCGTGAAGGACGTTATCGAGGCTGCTAAGGCTACAGGATACGAGGCTATCATCATTGCTGACCACGGCAACGCTGACAACGCTATCAACCCTGACGGCACTCCTAACACTGCTCACTCACTGAACCCAGTACCTTGCATATACGTTACAGACAACAACTCTGCTACAATCAAGGACGGCCGCCTGGCTGACGTGGCTCCTACAATCCTGCATATCATGGGACTGGAGCAGCCTGCCGACATGACCGGCGAGAATCTTATCGTGGATTAATTTCCATAATCAAATACAAGGATGGGCTATTGCAAGCAATCACGATTGCTTTGCAATAGCCCCTTTTTTTGCTTTTCAAAATCCTGCAGGCAACATTTCCATACACCTGAAAAAGCTATCTGATTACACCTCGACTGTAAAAGCTATCATATTACACGGTAAAAGCTATCAGATTACAATGTAATTTGATAGCTTTTACAACGCCCTTTTTAACGCATTGGAAATCAAGCTCTTCCGGATAGCAAAAAAGTGAGCTTGTTTATCAGAAAAAAATTACATTCAGAACATCTCAGGATATCTATTTTACGCTTCTGTCCATACTTCGGTCTTGGCAGCGAATAATCATAATATTTTTGATTACATTCGTCAAACATCTTCGCAATGTAGTGTAATCTGCCTTTATCAGATTATTTTCCATATCTATTTATAAAATTTTAATTTCGTTTAATGATACAAAATCACCACTTTATTTTGATTTAACCAATTTATCGGCAATTATACCTATATAAAAAAACAAGACTGGTTGTCACAGGAAGACAAAAAGGTCTTCCGTCTGACACCAGTCTTATTAACTAACTAACTATTATTCTACTGCGATCTGACGTTGCAACTTCACAGCCTTGTCCGCAGACCTAATTCAGACAAATATTATTCTAATAAATTCTATAACTGCTTGCAAAATTACTCGTTTTCCGCAACTATACGGGGGAAAAATATTTCATTTAGGTGGAAAAAGCCGATTTCACACACTGAAAGAGCATTATTTCTTTAACCATTTTACACCGATTGCCATTTACGACATGTAACACGTGCAATATTGGAGTATATCCGTGCGCTACCCTGCAGCATACCAGCAGCACACCTACAACAGCAAAAATACGTGTTTAGCCGCCTCGGCATTCTTACCTTCCTTGGCATCTTCTTGTATGCAAAAGTAATTGCTTTATGGCGATTTGAAGATTATTTTTTCACCAAAATAGTGGAAAGTAATGATTTTTCAGCTGATATTCATAAAAAAACACTACCTTTGCAGAATAAATGCCTAACAGATAATAACCACAAGAAACTATATGGTAAAGATAGAAGAAAGCTGGGAGAAGGCTCTTGCAGAAGAGTTTGAAAAGGACTATTTCAAGCAGCTCGTTGCATTCGTACACAGCGAGTACGACAAGCACGTATGCTACCCTCCCGGCAAGGAGATATTCAATGCCTTTAACCTTTGTCCGCTCGACAATGTGAAGGTCGTTATAATAGGTCAGGACCCATACCACGGCCCTGGTCAGGCAGAAGGACTGTGTTTCTCTGTAAAGACCGGTATACCGCTCCCCCCTTCGCTTATAAACATATTCAAGGAGATAAAGGACGATACGGGGAACGTACCTGAGATAATAACCGACAGCACCGGCAAGAAGTGTTACGACGGTTCTCTGCGCCGATGGGCTGAACAGGGAGTCTTCCTGCTCAACGCAACGCTTACCGTGCGCGAGCACATGGCAGGTTCACACCAGCGACAGGGTTGGGAGACGTTTACCGATGCCGTAATACGCAAGATTTCCGAGCAGCGCGACCACTGCGTCTTTATCCTTTGGGGCGGCTATGCGCGCAGCAAGGCGAAGCTGATAGACACCAGCAAGCATCTTATATTGGAGAGCGTTCACCCCTCGCCGTTGTCGGCAAACCGCGGCGGATGGTTTGGCAACCACCACTTCTCGCGTTGCAACGAATGGCTTACATCGCAAGGCATGACAGCCATAGAATGGTAATAAAAAACAATTTGGGTAGCATGAATGATATCACGCTACCCAAATTATTTTAGGTGGGTTCTAATAATTCCCACTGTCAGATTTTTGAATTTATTTCGAGGGCAAAATGTTAGCTGATAAGGGAGCATAGCGGGCTATGTGACCGCAGAAGCTAACAGTTTGCACCGAAAGAAAACAAAAATATGACATAATGATATTCATATAATCGAATAATTTAACTCGTGGGAATTTTTAGAACCCACCTTTTATAGGTGGACTCTATTTTACGGAACCCGCATATAAGTGTTATTTTATCTGCGCTCCTATTGCATTATACGTACCTTGTGGTGTCTGTATGTATATCTGTCCATTAAGGAGTATCTTCTTCACCTTACTGCTTTTTTCCGCGATTTCATCGGCTGTCACGCCGTCTATGGCTGTCACGATGTCGCCTGCCTCAAGCTTCAGGCAGTCGTACATAAAGCCACCGTTAGAACCGTTGCCGGTCATCTTCAGAGTAATGGTGTTAGAGCCTTTCTTCAATGCCGTAGCAGGGAAGGTGCATGTAAGCAGGTGGTGCAAGCCGCTGTTCACTGCACTGCGGTATATTCCTGCATCGTTGATGCCTGGCTTCCATGTAGCCCTGGTAGTACCGTTTACGCCGACAGTGACTGTAGAACCCGTACCGGTGCAGCCTGCCAGTGATGCTGTAAACGCCGCTGTGCCACTGTACGTCTCGTCAAGGTTAAACTTAATGGTCCACGTACCATCTTTCTTACACTGTGCATAATACCAGTCTTTCTTCGGGTCACTCTCTCCGATGGTATAGGTGAGGTTCTGTGGCACGCGGTTCCACAAGCCGTACTGGCGCACGGTATCTGACATACAGTACTCATCTGAACGGCGATTATTCTCACCTATCATCCACAACAGGTTGGTGTACTTGGTTGGCGTCCAGTCAATGGTGCCAAGATTATTCGTACCTTCTGTCACAGTGATGTTCTTAACCTGCAACATATCTGTAACATCACCTGCCTGTGCATAGGCATAAAGCGTATATTTGCCCGGACGTACCTTTGATATGGTGAAGTCACCATTTGAGTTTGTGGTTGCCCAGAACTGGTAACCGTGTACCTGACGCATTGGCTCTACGTCTTCTTCCTGAGCCAGTATCACGCGAACCATGTCGTTACGCTGTCCTGTGGTTACGTTAAGGTGGCCTGTAACCGTTCCGCGGGTCTTTGGATATAATTCATTATTAAACCATTGGTATGGCCACGCATTGCGCTCTGTGTTTGCCCTGCTTCTTGCATTGTTGACAGGATTGGTGGCATAGTTGGCATAGATAAGGAACGGACCGTAGAATTTCTTCTCGCCCTCGTTCAGCACCATTGCCGAACCGCCAAAGTGTTCTCCCTGCAGCATCTGAATGGTAATAGGCGACTTGCTGGTAGCATGCACCATAAGTTCCTGACGGTCGCAACCGCCATTAAGCCATTCGTACGACACTGGTATATTCCATAAGCCGTACAAACCACTGCTGTATAGTCCGTGAAGAGTATCACGCTCTACGTAGTTTGCCCAGTTATACTTGGTATAGACAGAACCGTCTTCAAGGTAGTATGTGGCATCCTGCACTGTATTTTCCTCCTTCTCTGCCTCTGCCATCTCCGAATTGTTTGGTATCTTGCCGTTCATGCGGTAATCTACATAGCCGTTCAGCATGTCGGAAGCAAGGCGTGTGCACACTCGTGCCTCCTTGATAGGCTCGCTGGCAGACGTGGCGGTACCAGTAGCAATGACGTAGGTATATACACCTGCCACATTCTTTTTCATGATGAAGCCCTGCTGGAATATCGTATTACCCGATGTTGCACTATACAACACCTCACAGAGTCCTACGGAGTCTTTTATTATCTCCACCTTAGAGGGTGATAATCCCTGGTTGCCATTGGCGGTGGTGTAGTCAAAGTAAACGCCATTTGACGCAAGCATCTCATGCGTGTTATACTTTAAACTGGCAATCCTGCCGCTACTGTCGATTTTGATTGTCACGCGTCCGTTGGTCATCGTTGTGGTCATTCCACTGACACTTACGCTGACATCGGTGAAATCGGCTGCCATGACACTAAACGCAGCCAGTAACATAACTGCGCAAAAAATCAGAATTCTCTTCATAATGTATGATTTTGTATTTATGGAATTATGCCCCGCAAACATTAAAGCCTGCGGGGCATACATATTATATTATTAGCTCAATTCAAGGTTTACTCAACCACAGAATCAGTACCAAGGAAGATATTCACAATCTTGTTTGCATCAGCCATTGTGATATCACCATCTTCATTTGCATCAGCAGCCTCGAAGTGGAAATTATCTATTGAATCCTTATCTTCAGCAAGGAAGTAGTTTACTACCATGTTTGCATCGGCCATTGTAATCTCTCCGTCACCATTTGCATCACCAAGTTGGAAGTCTGGCTCCGGCAATTCATCGGTAGCATAAATGGCTATGATGTCAATACCCTGCTTATCATTACCACTCTGCTTCAATATAACTGGACTTTCTTCAGTAATCTCTATTACGCCAGACTCAACTTCTGCGAAGTTTGTAGATGTTGCAGAAAGTGTAACTTCTTCTGAACCAACCATGAAAGTAGGCATGTAAGATGCAGTTTTATTAGCATCAAACAATACTGTTCTAATCTTATATTTACCAGCAGGGAGAGTCGTCAACTGATAGCCTTCTTCTGCTGCGCAATATGCAGCCTTGCCATTAGAAGAACGGATAGCAGAATTTTCATTGGTACATAATTGGATAGGGCTTTCAAGATTCTCTTCATCAAACCAATCCTCTGCTTCTGAAAGATATACAGCAACATCATCTGATTCTATCTTTTTGTACTTCAGGGCAAAAACGGTATCATTGCTACCCAAATAATATGTTGCAGTAAAAGGTTCTCCCTTTGTTCCATAAGTATAAATGTTACCAGATTCATCTCTCAACCAGTAAGAATAGCTAACTTTCGCTACGTCATTTGTCTTACCCAATGTTGGCTCAACATAAGTCTTAAGAATCTTAGTCTCATCATCCGCAGCAACAGCTACCACACTGTAGTTCACATCTACAATAGGCTTAGCTTCATCAATGACAAGGCTTGTCACACGGTTGTTATCAAAGATGAACTCTACATCGCCATCAATCTTAACCTCAAACTTATATGGAGCATCTTTTGAGCCTGTGCGTATGCTGTCAGCATCGCCATCGCCACCCTGTGAATTAGAAACTAATGCGCCATCGTTGAGACACTTAGCCATCGCATTTGGTACATATATAGCACCTTTATTCTTAGAAGAATAGAAACAATTAATGGTTATGATGTCACCTATCTTACAATCAGGAACAATCATTTTCTGCTTAGTGCCATTGAACACAAGATTTTTTTGGTAATCTGTCTTTGCGGTATCACCCACATATACCTTATCTGCACCGATTGAGAATAGCAATCCTTCCGTCATTGGAAGTACGGTATTTGCGTCAAGCATAATTTCCTCATAGTTCAGTTTTTTGTGAACATAGTGACGAGTATCTTTCGCTATCAAGCACCAATAATCACCTGGGTTATTTTGTGTTTTACCATTACCATCTACATAAGTACCCAGATTACCATTTCCATCATCTTTATGGATTTTCTTTACACTTTCACCATCTATAGTGAACGTCCATGAAAGCTGACGCTCCGCTCCACGGGTAGCAAAGTTCAGAGTATAAACGGTATCACCGATTACTTCTACATCGTTAACAAGAATAGAAGTGACCTTCAATATGTATTTCGTACTCTCCACTACTTCAAAATCAGGGAGGATAAATGCCACACCATCGGTTATTGTACCTTCAATACCATCAAAGGCATTGTCTTCTGAAGGTGCTTCATCTGCTGCATACAAATTACATGCGATTTCGACTGTAGAGCCGAACTCGAAACCTGTAGCATTAGGGAACGTTAATGTAATTGTCTTTGCAGGATTGATCTTTGCGCCATCCTTGATGCTCCACTTAACATCACCAAGACTGGAATCATCTGCAAAAGCACTGACGGCAACGAATGCCGACAGAATCATGAGAGTAAAGAATTTCTTCATAATCTTCACAGTTTAAGTTGTTATTTTTATTTGTTTATTGTTTTATTTGGATAACCAACGTACTTTGGACGGATCACATTAAATCCGAACCGAATTATGTGCAAAGTTATACAAAAACCATTAAATACACAAATCAATATGTTTCCTTGTTGGTTCTTTTTCGTGTTTTGTCTTTATTTTGAACATATTTGCACTTTTTTTTTACATCAAAGAGCATTTTACACCTTTTCGGGAAGAGTGAATCTCATGTTTTTCATAGTATTTGGAAAACATTGTAAGCAGACAATATACCTAATACCTACAGACAATACGCCTACAGATAATATGCCTACAGATAATACGTCCACAGACACACACAGAACTTATCAGCGTATTCCTTGTTTGGCCATTTCCTCGGCTGCTACCTCTAACTGCGCATACCAGTCCTCCCCAAATCGGGATATCAATGGTGCTTTCAGGAATTTATATACGGGAAGATGCAGTTCATTGCCTTTTGCTACCGCATCCTTGCACACATCCCAACGATGATACGACAGCGCCGTTATGCCATTGCTGAGTGTTTTCACCCTTATCGGATAGAGCGCACACGACATAGGTTTACACCACTTTATCTTACCTTGACGATACAGGCGCTCGTATGCACACAGACAACAATTTTCTACGATTTCATCGTCTATTTTGAGATTATCGTAGCAAGTAAAGACGCAATCCTTGCCACCGACGATAGACGTTACCAAATCACCATCCTTGTCTGTGTATGCCACTCCCTGGGCATCTATTACAGATTGGGCTGAAGCTGACAAATCTTGCCACACTTCATCTAAATTATCTTCAATTTCGCCGATTTCATCGAGTGTAACCGGTGCTCCGGCATCTCCTTCAATGCAACATTTACCCTTACACTTTGTAAGATCGCAACAAAAACATTCTGTCAGAATGTCCGATGAAATCAGTATATTTTCAATGTCGAGTATCAAATTTCCCTGCTTTTATCGCTAATGTTTTCTCACTTCTCTTAACTACTACCACATATTCAGCAGTCCTTACTTCTTCGGCTCTACGCCATTTCGGTATTCCGTCGGACTAATTCCTACGTTTTCCTTAAAATACTTTCCGAAGAACGATTGAGTATGGAAGTTCATTGCCGCAGCAATCTCGCTCATCTTCATATCCGTATGACGCAGCAGATTACGCATCTCCGCGGTAACAAACTTGTCTATCCAATCGTTAGGAGAACGACGACTTGTGTTAGAGATCACCTCGCACAGATATTTAGGGGTGATGCCCATCTGGCTTGCATACCACTGCACCTGACGCTGCTCGCGGAAGTTATTCTTCACCATAGTGACGAACTGCACGAACAGTTGCTCTGCCCTCGTCTGCTTAGCATCCTTGCCCGGTACGAATATCTGACGGTCGAACGCCTCTACGAAATCGTATATCATAGTGAGGATAAGCAATCGTACCACCTCAAGACGATAGCGGTGTTTCTCCATACCTACACGCTCCTTTATCGACTTGAAATACTCAAGAGCACGTTGGGTCTCCTGCGTTTCAAGTTCAAACACCGGATAATTATGCGTAAGCAAAAAGAGATCGCTGGCATTACGCACGTCGCGGAGTATGTCCTGCAGCAGCTTGTATGACACAAAAATGCCGATTCCATCGAAGTCATCGCTGTATTGCAGGTCCGTAACGACCGACTCTTCCGTGATGATCATCACATTATTGCTGCTTGCTGCACGCTTCTTGTCATTGACCGCCAGGGTCACTATACCATTCGTGCACACTCCTATGAAAAGACAGAGGGACATTCTCCGCGCCTCCATGACATTAGGGAGCGAGCGGAGAGTGTCCATCAGCACGAGATCGTTGCCAATATGCGGCAGTCCATATTTCTTGGCAACGCTTTCTATTGTTACTGCCTCTATATTCTTCTTACGCATCTATGTTGGCGTATGTA
>Ga0310691_10008794_pt1 | contig 10328 bp, 4 predicted proteins | sample 176DNAGHGlowgp2_FD_203887 | JGI IMG/M metagenome (GOLD analysis project Ga0310691, IMG submission 203887) | Sheep rumen microbial communities from Palmerston North, Manawatu-Wanganui, New Zealand - 1766 DNA GHGlow gp2 (v2) (version 2) | ecosystem: Host-associated > Mammals > Digestive system >...
CCACCTGGTCTTTTAAGAGTTTTCCGTTTTTACGGTAATAATTTTCCCCGCCGACAGAAATCCATCCCGTTGAATCCGTAGCTGTCGCTACGCCATCGGCATCAGAAACATAGCATGTATCTCCGTCATCATAAATACCATTCTGCCAAATCGCCGAGTCTTTAAACAGGTATAATTTATTGTCAATAGAGCAGACTCCGTCTTCCATTCTGGAACCGTCATCTTTGTAGTAGAATTTCGGGCACCATTCTGGCTGAAACCATTCGTTACGGTAAAGAGAGCCATCCGCTTTCGCATAATAATATTTCCAGCCTATCCAATTGTAATCGTCATCGTATTCTGGGAATGAGAAATCCGTATCTCTGTATAAAAGACCGGAATAGTCAAAACCATATAATTTCCCGTCTATTTCCTCTACGCGACTCGTAACTTTTATTCTGTTTTTATAATAATAAGTTTCCCCGTCGATAACATTCCAATCGTTATCCTTAATTAAATAAACTATACCTTCCGAATCAGAAACATAATACTCCCCGTTGATTTCTTGGGAGAAATTGGTTCTTAACCACCCGTTACTAAAATAATAGGTTTTCCCGTCAATCTCGTATAATCCGTCAACAGCGATGCCGTCTGATCCATAATAATAACGCTCATCCCATTCGTCTTCATACCACTCATTGACAAACAACGTTCCGTCTTCATGCGCTCTGACCATGTCTTCTTTAATCACATAACCATATGTATCATAGGTATAAATATAACCCTGTCTGTCCTTAATCATTTTTCCTTCGGAATCAAATGCATAGAGTTTTTTATTAATCTTTTTTATCTGATCGGTTATCTTCTCCCAGTTCTTAACATAATAAGTGTCATTACCTATGGTATTCAGTGCATTGTTTTCAGCTTTATATGCAATACCTTCATAATCAGAAAAATAATAAGTCTCTCCTATTTGACCAAAGAAATTTCTTTCAAGAAAACCATCCCGGAATAAGTACGTATCTCCGTCAAGTGTTACTGCTCCGTTGACTCCGACTCCTTTGTCTCCATAGTAGTAACTGTCGTTAAACCATTCATTTACATATAAAGAACCGTCAACCTTGGCACGATAATACAGCGTAACCCAATCATAATTAGTTTCATCAAAATAAGGAATACCGAAGGATTCATTTTTATATACTCTTCCCGAATCATCAAATCCATACCATTCTCCGTCGATTTCTATTACCTGATCGGTAACCTTTTCACCGTTAATATAATAATATGTTTCCGTATCATCCCAGCCTGTATCAATTTTTTCAAGAACCGGCGGATTCGTCAGTTCGTTTTTTCCATCTTCTTTGGAATCCTCATTTTGAACAATGTCGGTTTCCGGTTCTTTTTCCGAATCACTCTCTTCAGGTTGAATCGAGTCCTCTTCCGAATCAATTACAGTACTTTCAGGCTCGGAAATATTTTCCTCCGAACCGTATTGTAAATCTTCCGTTTCCAAACCTTCTTCATCGCTTAGATTCTCTTCAATACCATCAATTTCACTTGCATAAGCAACAGAGACAAAGCAATTGGATACTACCGACGAAATCATGACCATTATCATGAATCCGGCAATCTTTTTCCTGATATTTTTCTTCATTTCGGCTCCCCCTCCTGCGATAAAATAATATGATAAATATCGGGTAAACAAAGAATAAGGGAAGGTAAAAACCTTCCCTTATAAGTTAACACAATTTCATGGTATAAACAATATTATTGCAATGTGGATTTCAAAGCCGGAATCTCATCCTTATACGCATTCATAAAGTTTCTCAGCATCGTGGCACATTCTGCTCTGGTTGCACTCCCTTTCGGATCCAGTTTCCCCGACCCCTTTCCTGACATAATGTCACGTGATAATGCCCAATTAAGCGGATTCTCAGCCCAATTGCTGACCTTATCCGCATCAGGAAAATCGCTGACACGTTTTCCCGAACCACTCACTACGTCGACATTATATCCTTTATATTTTGCATATTTATAAAACATTTGTGCAAGCTGCTCTCTTGTTGCTGTTCCGTTTACACCGAACGTTCCGTTAGCATTTCCTGCAACAATTCCGTTTTGTTCTGCCCAGGTTACAGGTTTTGCGTACCAGTCACCTTCCTTTACATCACTAAACTTTTGAATGTATGCAACTGATGGTTTTCCCTCCACGTTATAAAGGGTTTGCACAAACTGAGAACGGTTAATTGCTGTATCCGGCGAAAATAAAATTTTCCCTTCTAAAGTTCCTTTACCGTTCATATATCCGTTTTCATAAGCATATAATGCCGCATTATATTTCCAGTTACCGGATTTAACATCCGCAAATGGGTTTAAAGGGTTATTTTCACAAAGAATCGTGATTGTACAACTTGCCGTAAGACCATTGGATGTCTTTGCAGTTACTGTAACGATACCCGCTCCCCATACTTTTACTATACCACTGTTAACGCTTGCAATATCTTTATTGCTGATACTCCAGGTAATATTACGTTCTGTTGCATCTTCCGGATAAATATACGGTTCAAGCGTCAATTTTTGACCAAAATACATGGTTTCTGAAGTGCTGTTTAATACAAGCAACTTTGGATACACTACAACTTTAACCGATATTGTTTTACTAATTCCGTTTACTGTCGTTGCCGTAATATTTGCTTTTCCTGTCGCAACAGCCTTTAATAAACCATTTTGGTCGATTGTTGCCACAGATGTATTATCACTACTCCATGAAACGGTTTTATCATCTGCATCTTCCGGCACAACAGTGGCAATAATATTTTTGCTTTCACCTCTTTGTAAAGTTATTGAATCATAGTTCAGCCCGATTCCCTGCGGATCAATTTTAGTATATGTAACTTGAACTTTCTCATTACAATACAATTCAGCCTCATAACCAATGTAATAATAATATGTATCCCATCCGCTTCCCGTTCGTTCTGTCTTCTCAACCAATTTAATTAATTTTTTACAACCCGTAATATCCAAGCTGGTAAGTTTACTTATTTGGGATTCATATTCATCTTCATATTCCTCACAATCGCACCGCAAATAAGCCAATGAATAACACCCTGTGATATTTAAATGAGAAAGATTAATACAATCCTGACAGTATAAAAACTCTAAGTTCATTAATCCTGATGCATCCAACTCTTTTATATTATTGCCGCTAAACTGCGCCTGATTTAAAGATGTACAACCCTTTATCGAAACCGACTCTAATGCAGCATTTTCATTACAACACACATCGAAAAGATTAATACAATTAGAAAAATTAATTGATTTGAGTTGTTTATTACTTGAACAATCTATATATTCCAATGAATTCATTCCGCTGACATCAAGACTGCTAATACCACTACTACTACATTGTATTTTTTTCAGAGATTGAAAATATTTAATTCCCGTTAAGTCTTTTATAGCTTTGTTTCCGGAAAAATATAAAGTTACAAGATTTTTTCTTTCGGAACTGCTTAAATAACCATTGTGGTCTTGATCCACATTCCCACTAACCCATTTCCTGAAATAATAATCCGGGAATGTTTTTTCATTAATCTCAACATCCCCATATGCTCCAAGAACAGTTTCGTCGGCAATATGGTTTTCATCTCTCCCGATGTTGTCCTCTACCGGAAGTTCTTCTGTGATAATATCATCTATATCGTTCTCTTTTAATTCTTCCGTATCTTCTTCATTTGTATCTTCTTCAACATCTGACTCAATGTTATCAGTTATCTCAATGCTTTCATTTTCGCTGTCGATCTCATCTTCAATCAAATCTTCGGTTTCAGATGTATCAGTTTCTTCCTGTTCCCCGCTTATTAAGTCCGAAGAATCATCCAAAGCCAAATCGTTATCAACATCTTCAGAAACATCTTCAATACCATCAATTTCACTTGCATAAGCAACAGAGACAAAGCAATTGGATACTACCGACGAAATCATAACCATAATCATAAATCCGGCAATTTTTTTCCTGATATTTTTCTTCATTTCGGCTCCCCCTCCTGTGACAAAATAATATGATAAATATCGGGTAAACAAAGAAAAAGAATAAGGGAAGGTAAAAACCTTCCCTTATAAGTTAACACAATTACATGGTATAAACAATAATATTGTTCCGCCAAGAACGGTTTTTGATTCAGTCGCCGTATTCAATTTCAGTTGAAGCTTTTTCATTATTATTCTGCAAATCTTTTTCATCAATTATATCGGGTTCTGCTGAATTTATGTCCGATTCCTCTTCCCGTATTTCTTCACTTGACAGAATCAATTCAGCGTTTTTATACGCATTCATAAAGTTTCTCAGCATTGTGGCACATTCTGCTCTGGTTGCACTTCCTTTCGGATCCAGTTTCCCCGACCCCTTTCCTGACATAATGCCACGTGATAATGCCCAATTAAGCGGATTCTCAGCCCAATTGCTGACCTTATCCGAATCGGGAAAATCGCTGACACGTTTTCCCGATTCGCTCACTACGTCAACATTATATCCTTTATATTTTGCATATTTATAAAACATTTGTGCAAGCTGTTCTCTTGTTGCTGTTCCGTTTACGCCGAATGTTCCGTTAGCATTTCCTGCAACAATTCCGTTTTGTTCTGCCCAGGTTACAGGTTTTGCGTACCAGGCGTCTTCATCTACATCCGTAAACTTTGGTTCATATGTAACAGGTGGCTTTCCTTCTACGTTATAAAGGGTTTGCACAAACTGAGAACGGTTAATTGCAGTATCCGGCGAAAATAATATTTTCCCTGCCAAAGTTCCTTTACCATTCATATATCCGTTTTCATAAGCATATAATGCCGCATTATATTTCCAGTTACCGGATTTAACATCCGCAAATGGGTTGGAAGGGTTATTCTCTGCTAAAACAAGAATATCACAGGTCGCAGAATAACCATTTACGGTTTCTGCAGTAACCTTAACATTTCCGGCACCCCAAACCTTAACCAAACCATTGTTAACACTTGCGATTTGCGGATTGCTTACGGACCAATTTATTTTCTTCTCTGTAACATTTTCCGGAAGAAGTGTGGCTAAAAGTAATAATTCTTCCCCAAAATACATATTAACATTGTTTTTGTTCAGGCTAATCCGGGTAGGAAAAACAGCCGTTTGAATATACATGGCAGGCCGTACAGCTATTTCATCGTTATCAGCCACTTTCCCATATCTTCCGCAAGCACTCCCGGAAGAAGAAACATAACAAATCTCTCTGCGCGAATTATTAAGGGCGCCTCTGTTACGTAGCCACCACACGGTACCCGTTTGCCCTATAACATCTTCCGTATAGCCTTTACTTTTATAAATAAAAAAATACTTCTCTGATATTGAAGAAGTAACGGCACCATTTTCAATGGCATACGGAGTTGGGGTACATATCATTTTTTGATTATATCCATCCTTCTGAGCACTTTCATAATAACTGTATTTTCCAAAACAGTCTTCCAAATCCTCTATATCCAAACAAAATAACTGATCTTTCGTATTATTTCCACCCGTAACTCCCCAAAATGGATTTCTTTGAGTTTCAATATTCACTATAGGAATTTTCTCTTTTTCCGATAATGAAAATGCCTCATCCATAAAATCTCCATTTAACCACTTCCTCAATGAACAAGTTTCCCACGTCAGATTTATATCTTTCGCATCTTCATGAAACGGCAAGCAATCCAATGCATACTTGCTAATAACCAGAACTCGATCCGGCTCAACTTTCAATACTTGCCACTCGATTTCCTCTTTCCCATTCGTTTTGTCTCCGTCCTGTTCATAGTGCCCAAATTTGATTATATCCCCTACTTTATATGCGGATGAACATAAAGTATCCTCTTCTTCCGTTTCTCCTGTAGCAGAAACCGGAAGAATCATAAGACTAATTACAACACAAAGTATTAAGAAAAAAAGTCCTATTTTCTTCATTTGTTTTTCCTCTTACAAAACACTTCTCTTTTCACCATCATCATACAAATCAGTTTTGTCAATACCATCAATTTCGTTTGCATAAACAACAGAGACAACGCAATTGGATATTACCGACGAAATCATAACAATTATCCTGAATCCGGCAATCTTTTTCCTGATATTTTTCTTCATTTCGGCTCCCCCTCCTGCGATAAAATAATATGATAAATATCGGGTAAACAAAGAATAAGGGAAGGTAAAAACCTTCCCTTATAAGTTAACACAATTTCATGGTTTAAACAATTATTTCGTTTAGCCAAGAACGGCTTTTGATTCAGTCGCCGTATTCAAATTTCATTTGTATAATCTCTATCCTTCCCATCATGTGTTAATTGATCAGATTAATACAAAATCTTGCTGAATATACTTGCGCACTCCGATCTTTTCGCATTTCCCTTCGGATCCAGCCTCAATTGAGATTTATCATCTCCGCTGCCTTTTCCAGAAATAATACCGCGATGAACTGCCCAATCCATGGCTTTCTTCGCATAGGGCGCTATCTGATCACTGTCTGCAAAACCGTCTGATGCTCCTTCAAACGAATACATATCATAATTCTTGTATTTCGTATACTTGTAAAGCATTACAATTAAATCCTGTCTTGTAATCTCCTTGCCGACACCGAATTTATCAGTTCCGACTCCGTTTGCTATACCATTGGCTTTGGCCCATAAAATGGCATCTCTCGGATAACCTGCTTTATTCGGAACATCGGTATACGGGTTATCAATTGATACAGCTTTCTTACCATCGTGATTAAATAATGCCTGTACAAATTCTTCTCTCTTAATGGTACTGTTCGGAGCAAATGTCTTATTGCCTTTTCCGCTCATAATATTCTTCTGATATACATACATTACCGCCTTCGCACACCAGTCGCTTTCTTTCACATCACTGAAAATATCGGAAATAAGCGGATCGGATGATACTACCGGATAACAATCCGTATACCACTTGTCTCCTATAACAGGATCACTGATGGAAGATATTTCCAGAGTCATATCGGAACAGATATTCTTCTCCTTATCAGTCGCACTGTCTCTTCTCCATGCAACCAAATGATATCCGTCCGAAGGCGTAACCGTAATGGAAACAGGGTAATTCATTTTGTCAGAATAAAGATTAAAGCTGGTACCTGTTGTGAATTCACCGGATTTTACCGTGCATGTATACTTTGCTCCGCGATCCATACTTGTATTACCGGTAGTTGCATCGAATACCCGCACATTGACAGTCCTGAAATATACTGCGTAAAGAGTAATGTTCTGCGTAATCGGAGTATTGGTAAAATCAAATTTCTTCGTGTTAAAATCATTTAAGTCAGTAAAATTTTCTAAATCCGTATACCAGCCTGCAAAAATCATATTGTCTTTTACCGGTGAGCTCGGAACTGTTGCAGTCTTTCCACTGGGTACCAGCTGACTTTCCACTTCTGTTCCGCCACGCGAATCAAAAGTTACCGTATTTCCCCAAATTGCGTAAAGCGTTGTAGAGTAAGGGGGCATCTGATAAAATTCACCCGCTTTGTAGATTTTATTAGTGCCGGCCGGGTCTATACACCATCCGACAAATTCTTTGCCTTCCGGTGCAGTAAAAGAACCTCTGGTAAGCGGATACTTTTTTCCAAAATCAACATTCTGAGCAGCCATTTCCCCGGTACCACCGTTAGGATTAAAGTAAAGCTTGAATGTGTCTGCCTTGGAACGCGATTTCCAGAAAAAAGCAATCGCAATTCCGAATAATAAAAACATTACAATTGAAAGACCATAAAAGATTTTTTTTGTTTTTCCGTTCATTTTTTTCCTCCCCTCCTGTTTTTTGGTCGTTTCGCAAACCATTCTTATTATAGTTACTTTATCAGGTTAAAGCAATATCGGAACGGATTTTAATCTTTTTATGTTCTTCTTTTTAATTGTACCGAATAAATATATGTGTTACTTTATTAGGAAAGGAGGAATTTAACATGTATTTACGATTGAGAAACACTATGAAGAAAAAATCCGGAAAAATAATAATATGGAGTCTGCTTACATGTCTGTTCGTCTTTTTGCCGGTATTTTTTTGTTCTGACAGAGTCTGTGCGGAAGGAAATGCAAAACTAGCCGCAACAACTCATCGTCTGGCAATGATACAAAACGCAGGAATAGAATTACCGGGTGCAGACAAAACATTCAGAGAACCCGCAAATTCCTATAACAGCCGGACACCCAATGTTATTACATTGCCTGACCATAAGAATCAGATTAATGTGGCTTACATGGGAAATGGTAAACTGTCGATTCAAAAATACAATCCCGACACACTTTCCCGCACGGAAAAGCTGGATATTCCGGCAAGATACCCGCTGCTCGGAGATGTCGTTTGCGATTCCGCCGGAAATTACTATGTCGTATGGGGGCAAAACGATTCATCGGAAACCAACTGTGTGACCATGTGTGTGACAAAATATAACAGCAATGGGGTTTTCCAGAAAGAAATACTGTTTAACGGTTATGACACTAAACCCTATAGTGCTGATGACTGGGGTACCCAGTATCCTTTTCATGCGGGCAACTGCGATGCAGTGATTCAAAACGGCATACTGGCTGTCAATTACGGCCGGAAAATGTATAACGGACACCAGTCAAACATGATGTTCTATGTGAATTGTTCTTCCATGACACGTGTTTCCGGTAACACGGCTTATACCAGCCATTCCTTTGATGAAAGAGTTTATGTTCTTTCTGACGGAGGAATAATTGCACTGAATCATGGAGATGCGTACACCAGAGGTTTTCATATTACAAAAATAAAATACTCTGATTCCGGCAGTGGCTGGTACGGTTCGGACGGAGACCTGGTCAGCTTCCATTTCCGTGAGGGGCCCAACCGTGCTTACGGATACAATGAAACGTTTGCTCAGCTGGGTGGTTTGGCGGAAGTGAACAGTGGATATGTATTTGCCGGATCCTCCGATAGGGTTTTGTCGGTCGAACCGGCACCGGGTACAGGTTATATGGGACATTACGGCGCCCGGGACTTATTTATTCAGATTCTGAAAAAAGACTTTAAGAACTATACCGGAGCAAATCAGTATGCGGTCGCAGGACAGACCCGCAGCTGTACCGGAACAAAACCCGGCTCCGCTGCAACTGAACTGTGGCTGGATGGAAATGAAAAGGATTACGGAATCCTGTGGCTGACGGCATACGATAATAATCATTATGCCGGCAATCCACATATTCTGTCAGTGGATTCCGATAAGATCGGCATCCTTTGGGAAAAGCTGCCTTATCCATCATCCTGGTATGTTAATGAGTCGGCTGTTGAAACCTATTATGCGGAAATTGACGGAAACGGAAATGTCTGTCTGGATACTGTCAGAGTTCCGAATGTTTTGCTTGCGTCAGATACGGATCCCGTATTCTTAAACGGAAAAATATACTGGGCCACGAATGATGACAGCGGTGCTTACCTTCACGCCCTTACAACCAACAGCTGTAATTTTGACAATCAGGTTGCAGCCCCTAAGGGAATCGGCCTCTACAATGATGCGCCCGTTCTTGAACTGGGACAAAAATATAAAGTGGAAACGGTTGTAGCTCCGGACAATGCTTATGACAAGACCCTGATCTGGTCCAGTTCCGACCCTTCCGTCGTCAGTGTGGATAATGCGGGAAATCTTACCGCACTCAAAACAGGAACTGTTGAGATTACCGTAAGGACGTTGAATCATGTAACCAAAAAAATACCCGTAAAGGTAGTCGTGTACCCCAAAAAGATTACGCTGAATTCCACTTCCCTGAATATGGTGAAAGGAAATTCAATCGTTCTTACCGCCAAATTAAGTCCTTCAAATACCACCGAAACAAAAGTTACTTTCACAAGTGCTGAACCTAAAGTTGCCGCAGTATCTTCAGACGGAACGGTAAAAGCAACCGGAATCGGAAAAACCACCGTAACAGCGACCACCGTTAACGGCCTTACGGCAACATGCACGGTCGTATCCCTGATAGACAATAACCCTGAGAATCCTTTTGCCGATGTGAATTCCACAGGCGGATGGCAATATAAACCGGCAAAATACGTTTATGACAAGGGAATTATGAACGGAAAGGGAGAAGTTACTCCCGGAAAAGTAATTTTTGATCCAAACGGAAAACTGTCCAGAGCCGAATTTGTCAGAATTCTGTACAATCTTGAGAATACACCTGCAGTTGAGTATTCTCCGAAGTTTAAGGATGTTCCCAAAGGAAAGTGGTATTCCGATGCCGTTATCTGGGCATCCGATAACAGCATCGTGGCAGGAAAAGGCGATTATTTTGATCCTAACGGCCAGGCAAACCGAGAACAGTTGGCCGTCATG
>Ga0310691_10008795_pt1 | contig 10328 bp, 7 predicted proteins | sample 176DNAGHGlowgp2_FD_203887 | JGI IMG/M metagenome (GOLD analysis project Ga0310691, IMG submission 203887) | Sheep rumen microbial communities from Palmerston North, Manawatu-Wanganui, New Zealand - 1766 DNA GHGlow gp2 (v2) (version 2) | ecosystem: Host-associated > Mammals > Digestive system >...
GGGTGATGTCGTAGGGATGTCCCTGCCAATAGGCCATCACCTTATTCAGTTTGCAGTAAGGCTCGTCTTTGGCTGTCGGCCTTAGTGGTAGATCGGTCACGCTCTTGCCTTCGAAGCTGGTGTTTACAAAGATGGCCTTGCTGGCACTCTCCTCTAAGGGTACCCAGGGACCTCCGAATGGCCAGCCAGTTCCTGTGGCCATATCCACCTCAATCCCCATCTCCTTGCCATTCTTTTGTACCTCGCGCAGCATCTCCATCCATTTGTCGCTCAGGTAGGGGATGTTGTTCGCCTGATTGCCTTGTACACCATAAATAGGTGTAATTTCCAAGGCACCGATACCGTGATTGGCGTATTCCTCCATGGTCCAGCGCAGGTTTTCTTTGTCAACGGCTGATCCCAGCCACCACCAACGGGCGCCAGCTTTGGCTTCCTGACGCAGTTCTGGCCACTGCTGGGCTGTAGCGCCTACAGTCAGAGTGGCCAGAACGGTTATTGATAAGATTCTCTTTTTCATCGGATTTAGAAGAAGATAGATGATAGGACATATGCCACAATGGTCGATGTGAATACACTAATGAGACCAGGCATCATGAACGAGTGGTTCAACAGATATTTACCTATTACGGTGGTTCCTGAACGGTCGAAGTTCACGGTGGCGATATCAGAAGGGTAGTTAGGGATGAAGAAATAGCCGTAGACCGAAGGCAATACGCCCAGCAGCACGGGTCCTGCAATGCCCAGTGAGTAGGCTAATGGCAGCATCGATACAACAACGGCTCCCTGTGAGTTGATAAGCACGGAAACCATGAAGAATACCAAGGCGATGCTCCAAGGATAATCCTTCACAATGCCCTCCAGCATGGCCTGAATCTCAGGCATGTAATTAGAAAAATAGGTGTCGGCCATCCATGCGATACCATAGATAGCGACGACTGCCACCATACCCGATTGCCATACAGGGCCTGAAACAGCCTTCTTCGGCTGTGCCTTGCAGAAGAGAATCATCAAGGCTGCAGCGGCGATCATTACAATCTGGATGACGAGGTTCATCTTCAGCGGTTTACCGTCCCATGCGGGCAGGGCATTCTGGAAGATAGCAAAGAACACGATGACGGCGAGGGCACCGAGGAATACGAAGACTGCATTCTTGGCCGACTGAGGAATCTCCTTGTCGAGAGTCGTAGCCCCAGAGCCGTAGATATATTCACGTTGCACGGGGTCGGCAATTTTCTTCTGGAATTCCGGATCTTTGTCAAGGTCGAGTCCACGATGATAGGAAGCAGCAGCGGCTGCCATCAGTCCGCACAGACAGGCGGGGATGGAGACCATCAAAACACCAGGGATGGAAATGTTGAAACCATTCTCATTCGAGATGGTGACGAAGGCCACAACAGCAGCGGCGATAGGCGAACAGGTGATACCTACCTGAGAGGCTATTGAAGCCACACCACAAGGGCGCTCAGGTCGAATGCCTTTCTTTAATGCAATGTCGCAAATAATTGGCATTAAGGTATATACGACATGTCCAGTGCCTACCAATACGGTCAGGAAGAAGGTGGTCAGAGGTGCCAGGAAAGTAATGCGATCCGGATGCTTACGCAACATCTTTTCTGCAATCTGGATGAGCCAGTCCATACCCCCTGAGGCCTGCATGATACCCGCGCAGGTAACGGCTGCGATGATGATGTAAATGACATCCGTGGGAGGTGTACCAGGTTTGAGGCTGAAGCAGAATACAAGAATAGCCAGACCGATACCAGAGATGGCACCAAGGGCAAGTGAACCATAGCGTGAACCTACCCACAACGCTCCTAATACAATGAGGAGCTGAAGAATCATTAATACCATAGAAAACTGTTTTTAATTATTGTTTTTTGATTTATTTGTCTGCAAAGTTAAGAATTATTTCTGAAATAAAGCACATTTTGGGGAAGAAATCTTAAAATTATTTATTTCCTTTGCTGAGTCGATTATTTTTAGTACCTTTGCGCCCTAAATAATGAGATTATAGTTTAGAGTTTATAGTTTATTGAAAAATATGAGCAAGAGATTTGCCGAACATAACGGCTTGAACCTGACTCAGGTGAACGATGACATCCTCGAGATGTGGCGTGAGAAGAATGTGTTCTGGCGCTCGGTAGATGAGCGCGAAGGATGCCCCCAGTTTGTATTCTTCGAGGGACCTCCCTCAGCCAATGGTCATCCAGGTATTCACCATGTGCTGGCACGTACCATCAAGGATACCTTCAACCGCTACAAGACCATGAAGGGCTATCAGGTGAAGCGTAAGGCTGGATGGGACACCCACGGACTGCCAGTGGAACTTGGTGTGGAGAAGGAATTGGGTATTACCAAGGCCGATATTGACAATAAGGATTCTGAGAAATACATCTCGACAGAGGATTATAATAAGAAATGTCGCGAGAACGTGATGATGTTCACCCAGGAATGGCGTGACCTGACGGAGAAGATGGGCTATTTCGTTGACCTCGATAATCCGTATATCACATACGACAACAAGTACATAGAGACCCTGTGGTGGTTGCTGCAGCAGTTCTATAAGAAGGGGCTGCTCTATAAAGGCTATACCATCCAGCCATACTCTCCAGCAGCGGGAACGGGCCTGAGTTCTCACGAACTGAACCAGCCCGGCTGTTATCGTGATGTGAAGGATACGACGGTGACAGCCTTGTTCAAGGCCGTGAACCCGAGGGAAGAGTGGACCAAATGGGGAACACCTTATTTCGTTGCCTGGACCACTACTCCCTGGACCTTGCCTTCCAATACGGCACTCTGCGTAGGTCCGAAGATAGACTATGTGGCCGTCGAGACCTATAATGCCTATAACGGTGAGAAAATCACCATCATTCTCGCAGAGAGCCGTCTGAACGCCTATCTCGCTCCAGAGGGTAACATCACCGATGGTGAAGAGATGCCTGAATATAACAAGGGCGAGAAGTTTGTGCCTTATCGCATTGTAGGCCGATATACGGGTGAACAGCTGGTGGGACTGAAGTATCAACAGCTGATGCCTTGGGTGAAGCCTTCCGCCAAGCTCGACCCCAATGCAGCCGACTATGTGAAAGAATATGCGGCTGCCCATCCTGAAAATGTCTTTACCGGAGAGAACGGCAAGGATCAGTTTGTGGAGATGGAGAGCGAGGCCTTCCGTGTGATTCCTGGTGACTATGTAACGACTGAGGACGGTGCCGGTATTGTGCATATCGCTCCGACATTCGGTGCCGACGATGCCAAGGTGGCCAAGGATGCTCATATCCCAAGCCTCTTCCTAATTAATAAGAAAGGTGAAACCCGTCCGATGGTTGATCTGCAGGGTAAGTACTATCTGATGGAAGAACTCGATGACAACTTTGTCCATAAGTGTGTTAACGTCGAGGGATACAGTCATCATGCCGGTGACTACGTGAAGAATGCCTACGCACCAGAGTTCAATAAGGATGGCAAATACGACGAGCAAGCAGCCGCCAAGGCTGAAGACCTGAATATCGTGATCTGTATGGAGATGAAGCAGGAGGGTACGGCACTGAAGATTGAGAAGCACGTACACAACTATCCTCACTGCTGGCGTACCGACAAACCTGTGCTTTACTATCCCCTTGACTCGTGGTTTATTCGCTCAACGGCCAAGAAAGACCGTATGTTCGAACTCAACAAGACCATCAACTGGCAGCCCGAATCTACGGGCACAGGCCGTTTTGGCAACTGGCTCGAGAATCTGAACGACTGGAACCTCTCCCGTAGCCGCTTCTGGGGAACTCCGCTTCCCATTTGGCGTGACGAGGATGGCAAGGAAATCTGTATTGGCAGTGTTGAGGAACTGTACAATGAAATTGACAAGTCTGTCAAGGCTGGGTTCATGACTTCAAATCCGTTGAAAGAGAATGGTTTCGTGCCTGGTGATATGTCGAAAGAGAACTACGATAAGATCGACCTCCATCGTCCGTATGTCGACCAGATTGTATTGGTGAGCGAGAGCGGCAAGCCCATGAAGCGTGAGACCGACCTGATTGACGTCTGGTTTGACTCTGGTTCTATGCCTTATGCGCAGGTTCACTATCCCTTTGAGAATAAGGATTTGATAGACAAGGGCATTGCCTTCCCATGTGACTTTATCAACGAGGGTGTCGACCAGACACGTGGGTGGTTCTTTACCCTGCACGCTATCGCCACGATGATCTTCGACTCAGTGGCCTTCAAGAATGTGATCTCTTCTGGTCTGGTGCTTGATGCCAAGGGCAACAAGATGTCGAAGCACGTGGGCAACGTGGTGAATCCGTTTGATATGATTGGCAAATATGGTTCAGATGCCGTCCGTCTGTATATGATGACGAATTCTGAGCCTTGGGATAATCTGAAGTTTGATCCCGAGGGCGTCGACGAGGTGCGCCGTAAGTTCTTCGGTACCTTATATAATACGTATAGCTTCTTCGCCCTCTATGCCAATGTTGATGGCTGGGAGCCGGCTTTGTCTGCTGCTGTGGCTCAGCAACAAACGAAACGGCCGGAGATTGACCGCTGGATTCTCTCTTGCCTGAATACACTCATCAAGGGTGTGGAGGCAGAACTGGATAACTATGATCCCACTCGTGCAGGACGACTGATTGACGCCTTCGTGAATGATGACCTCTCCAACTGGTACGTCCGTCTGAACCGCAAGCGTTTCTGGGGTAAGGAGATGAGCGAGGATAAACTTTCGGCTTATCAGACGCTTTATACTTGTCTTATGACCGTTGCCAAGCTGCTGGCCCCGTTTGCACCGTTCTATGCCGATCAGTTGTATAAGGACCTCGGCGGAGAACTCGATTCCGTACATCTCGACAAGTTCCCTATAGCTGACGACACCCAGATAGACAAGGATCTGGAGGCTCGTATGCAGATGGCCCAGAAAATCACCTCAATGGTACTCGCCCTGCGCCGCAAGGTGAACATCAAGGTGCGTCAGCCGCTGCAGGCCATCATGATTCCAGCAGTCGATGCTGAGCAGAAGAAACATATTGAGGCCGTTAAGGACCTGATAATGAACGAGGTGAACGTCAAGGAACTGCGTTTTGTTGAAGGTGCCGGCATACTCGTCAAGAAGGTGAAGTGCAACTTCCGTACGATGGGTAAGAAGTTTGGAAAGCTGATGAAGAGTGTAGCAGCCGCTATGGATGCCTTGACTCAGGAGCAGATCGCTGAACTCGAAAAGCAGGGTACCATCGGTATCAATGTTGAGGGACAGGATTTGACTGTCGAGGCTGTTGACGTAGACATCATCAGTGAGGATATCCCTGGCTGGCTGGTTGCCAATGAGGGTAATCTCACTGTCGCCTTGGAGGTGGAACTGACTGAGGATCTGAAGAATGAGGGCATGGCTCGCGAGCTGATCAACCGTATTCAGAACATCCGCAAGGAGAGTGGCTTCGAGATTACCGATCGTATTGTGGTGATTTTGGCCCCGAATGTTGAGGTGGAGAAGAGCTTGGAGAATTTCGCAGACTATGTCAAGACTCAGGTGCTGGCAGACGATATCAAGGTAGCCGCCAACGATGGTCAGGAAGTGGACTTCGATGAATTCAAACTAAATATCAAAGTGGAAAAAAGATAGTATTTATCATTCAAAAATCTGAATTAATATGGCAGAAAAAACACGTTACAGTGACGAAGAACTTGAGGAGTTCCGTCAGATTATCAATGAGAAAATGGCATTGGCTAAGCGCGACTATGACCAGATGATGAAAGTGCTCATGAATGAGGACTCCAACGATGTCGACGATACATCACCTACCTACAAGGCTTTGGAGGAGGGTAGTGCCACGCAGTCGAAGGAAGAACTCATCTCGATGGCCGCTCGTCAGCAGAAGTTCATTCAGGGACTGAAGGCCGCCTTGGTACGTATCGAGAATAAGACTTATGGCATCGACCGTATTACGGGTGAGCTGATTCCCAAGGAGCGTCTTCGTGCCGTACCCCACGCCACGTTGAGTGTTCAGTCGAAGATGAACCAAAAGAAAGGTTAAGTGAACGCTTCCAGGAAGATATTTACTAAAGGGAGACTGGCGATGCTGATAGTCGTCGCCATTCTCTTGATAGACCAAGCCATCAAGATTTGGGTGAAGACATCGATGACTCTCCATGAGAGCATCCATATCACTGACTGGTTCTATATCTCGTTTATTGAGAACAACGGTATGGCCTTTGGCATGCAACTTGGCAGCAAGATTGTATTGTCGCTCTTCCGAGTCTCAGCCATTGCCCTGCTGGGCTATTATATTTGGCTGGAGGTAGGGCGTAAGGCAAAGGTAGGCTATCTGGTTTGTTTGTCGATGATTCTTGCTGGGGCAGCGGGCAATCTGATTGATTGTATGTTCTACGGACTCATCTTCAATAATTCGTCGGAGTTCTACCAGTCTTACTTTGTACCCTTCGGTACGGGCTATGCACCCTTCCTAATGGGAAAGGTGGTCGATATGTTCTATTTCCCGTTGATAGAGACGGAGTGGCCTCTTTGGATGCCTTTCGTGGGCGGTGAGCACTTCGTATTCTTCAGTCCCGTATTCAACTTTGCCGATGCCTCCATCAGTGTGGGGGTCGTGTTGCTTCTGTTGTTTTATCGTGTAGAAGTTAGTCAGATATCCTTAAAAAAGAATGTCCCTGTAGAGACTGTTCCTGAAGAATGAACCTGCGTCGTCGTCATATTGTGTCTTTGTTCCTTCTGGCACTTTTGGTTGCCTGTACGCCAAAAGTTCCCAAGGGAATTATCCAGCCCGACGACATGGAAGATATCCTCTACGACTATTTTGTGTCGCAAGGCATTGCCAAACAGGAAGTCATGGAGCAGAATCAGGAGGGAAGACTGATGGACTATCGTCGTGAACTCTATTTTGATGCCGTCTTGCAGAAGTATGATCTGACGCGTGCAGATTTTGATTCTTCACTCGTCTATTATTACACACGTTCCGACCGTTTTGTCAAGATCTGGAAAAATGTTCAGGAGCGCTTGGGTGAGAATGCCATCCAGTATGGTGCTTCAGCCGGTGAGGTGGAGACCTTCTCGGCCAGCACCCTGACGGGCGATACTGCCGATATCTGGAATGGAGCAATCTCTCAGATTCTCATTCCGTACGCCCCTCAGAACCGTATGCAGTATTATTTGAAAGCAGATTCCTCCTATCACAAGGGCGATAGCTTCATGCTTGCCTGGAACAGTGATTTCCTCTATCAGAGCGGCTCAAAGGACGCCGTTGCCTACATCGCTGTGAGATACAGGAATGACAGTATCGTCTCTGCGGTGACTCATTTCTCTGTCAATGGCCGTTCCCAATTGCGTTTAGAGGGCTGCGATCTTCCCATCAGGGATGTTAGCGGCTTCATATATCTGGGTCAGGGATATGAGAGCACGTCAGCTATGAGGATGCTGATTGTCAGTAATATCCAGTTGATCCGATTCCATAAGAAGGGTAATGTGGCGAAAGAACCAGAGCCTCAGCAGTCTGTGACAGATTCTCTCTCTCAGGTGCCAGACTCCTTGCGTCCCCGCCATCATCGCCTTGGTGAACGTCCGGTGCCTCTTCCCAAGGACGAGACACCTGTCAAGCTGAATCATAATGAACCAATAACTCGATAGCACTATGAATTTGAAATTCCGTTTATCACTCATGAACTTCTTGGAGTTCGCCGTATGGGGTGCCTACCTGACCTGTATGGGTAATTATCTGGGCATCGCCGGCCTGGGCGACAAGATTTCATGGTTCTATGCCATTCAGGGTATAGTCAGTATCTTCATGCCCACGCTGATGGGTATTGTGGCCGACAAATATATGCAGCCGCAGCGTGTGCTTGGCCTCTGCCACCTATTAGCGGGTGCCTTCATGTTTGGCTGCTGGTGGATGGGCAGTCAGGCCGGTTTCGGACAAGAACTGACCGACAAGTCGCTGTTTATAGCACTTTATACGTTAAGTGTGGCGTTCTTCATGCCAACGATAGCCCTTGCCAACACAACGGCCTTCAGCATCCTGAAGAAAAATGGTATGGATACGGTGAAGGACTTCCCGCCCATCCGGGTACTGGGAACGGTTGGTTTTATTGCCACGATGTGGTTTGTCAACTGCGCCTTCATTGATGATAGCGGTTTCGGATTCACATTGGCAGAGAACTCCCATAAGTTCCAGTACACTTATATGCAGTTCTTTGTGTCGGGCTTGTTGAGCTTTGTGCTCTTTGCCTATTGCTTCACCTTGCCAGAGTGCAAGCTGGAGAAGAAGGAAGGCAAGGTGTCGCTTGTCGAGAGCCTTGGCCTCAATGCCTTCAAACTGTTCAAGCGTGGGCAGATGGCATTGTTTTTCATCTTCTCTGCCTTGCTGGGTATGTGTCTGCAGGTGACCAATGGCTTTGCAGGTCCCTTCCTGACAAGTTTCAAGGGTGTTCCCGAATATGCAGATACGTTTGCTGCTAATAATGCCACGCTGCTGACGAGTATCTCCCAGATTAGTGAGGCTTTCTGTATCCTCCTGATTCCTTTCTTCCTGAAGCGTTTCGGCATCAAGATCGTGATGCTGATGTCGCTCTTTGCCTGGGTGTTCCGTTTCGGCTTCTTCGGGGTTGGTAATCCTGCGATGCCAGGCGTGCTGTTCTTCATCCTTTCCTGCATTGTCTATGGTGTGGCCTTCGATTTCTTCAATGTGTCTGGTGGTATTTATGTCGATCAGGAGTGCGAGCCCAGCATCAAGGCCTCGGCTCAGGGCTTGTTCATGATGATGACCAATGGCCTCGGTGCCACTATCGGAACACTGGCTGCCGGTGAAGTTGTCAACAGCTTCTGTTCATGGCAGGACTTCATGGTGAATGGTGAGAAGCAGAGCTTCCTCGTTGGCGACTGGACCTCTTGCTGGTTTGTCTTTGCTGCCTTCGCATTGGTCGTTGGCATTGCCTTTGCCATTGTCTTCAACCCTGAAAAGGCTTCTGGAAGGAAATCACAGTAACGATGAAGGAGACACGATTCTTTTATGTACCCGATGCTGAACACCAGCAGGAGCTGCCTCCTACGGAGGCGATGCATGCCATGCGTGTGCTGAGGCTGAAGGGTGGTGATGAAATGTTTCTGATGGACGGCGATGGCAACTATTATCGGGCTGTCGTCACGATTGCTGCCACGCATAATTGTTATTACGACATTGTGGAGCGCCTGCCTCAGGAGCCACAGTGGCAGGGGCATGTCCATCTGGCCATTGCTCCTACGAAGATGCTCGACCGTATCGAGTGGATGATGGAAAAGGCTACGGAGGTAGGGGTCGATGAAATATCCTTCATCTATGGCAAGTTCTCTGAGCGGAAATTGATAAAGGTGCCCCGTCTGGAAAAGATAGTCATCGCAGCCATGAAGCAGAGCCGCAAGGCGTGGAAACCCGTTATACACGATATCGTGTCGCTGAAGGATTTCCTGAAATCACCTGGCGAGGGGCGTAAGTATATTGCGCACTGTTATGAGGAGATTCCTCGTACCAGTCTCTTCGAGGAACTCATGTCGTCTGATTTGTCAGCTGCAGAGCCAGTCACCGTATTAATCGGCCCTGAAGGCGATTTCTCCATCGATGAGGTGAAGATGGCGATGGAGGCCGGCTATCAGTCGGTTCATCTGGGCAGTAGCCGTCTTCGCACGGAGACCGCAGGTCTGATGGCTGTCACGATGATGCATCTGTCGAAAGAAATTAAGAAATGAATAGTGAATAATACCAAAAATTAAATCATAATGACTGACGAGAAAATTATGTCGACCATCAAACCCGATGGTGAGTATTGGCAACCGGAATTAGAGACCATGCCAAGAGAGCAGCTCCAGCAGTTGCAAGTTAAGAAACTCAAGGATACGATCAATATCGCCCTGAAGTCGCCATTCTACAAGAAACGTTTCGGAGAACTGGGTATCACGGCTGATTCTATCAACAGCCTTGACGACCTCCGCAAGATTCCCTTCACCACGAAGCAGGACTTGCGCGACAACTATCCCTTCGGGCTTGTTGGCGCGAATATGGACGATGCAGTCCGTATCCACTCTACCAGTGGCACTACGGGAAATCCCTGCGTCGTGGTTTATTCTGAACACGACATCTGTTCCTGGGCCAATATGATTGCCCGTAACCTATATATGGTGGGCTGCCGCAAGAGTGATGTGTTCCAGAACTCCAGTGGCTATGGTATGTTCACCGGTGGTCTGGGCTTCCAGTATGGTGCTGAATGGCTGGGTGCCATGACGGTGCCTGCTGCAGCTGGTAATTCCAAGCGTCAGATCAAGTTCATCAAAGACTTTGGTACCACCTGTCTCCATG
>Ga0310691_10008796_pt1 | contig 10328 bp, 11 predicted proteins | sample 176DNAGHGlowgp2_FD_203887 | JGI IMG/M metagenome (GOLD analysis project Ga0310691, IMG submission 203887) | Sheep rumen microbial communities from Palmerston North, Manawatu-Wanganui, New Zealand - 1766 DNA GHGlow gp2 (v2) (version 2) | ecosystem: Host-associated > Mammals > Digestive system >...
ATCAGACACCCCCTATCTCGTCGAGTGTCACTTGCAAGCCGCCTTGTGCTTGCTCTGCTTTCAGCTCCGCCTTGTACTTGTAGTAAGTTTTGCGGCTCACGCCCGCAGCCTTCGCACACTGCTCATCGGTCAGAGTTCCGCCGAAGCTCTTACAGCTCGTGCGGATAATTTTCTTCGCAGCGGTAGCCTTCTTCACGTTGAGTTTTGCGCCCTTTACCTGTCCTATCTGCTTGCCGTTCCGTCGGGCGGTCTCAATGCCCTCTGCCGTCCTCTGATGAAGGTCGTCCACTTCCTTCTGAGCCTGACCGAAGGCAAGCTCTATCTGACGGACAGCGAGCCGTTTGAGATAGGCATTCACGCCCTGCAAGATAAGGTCAACGTCCTCGCCCGTGAGCGGAACGTCACGGCTCAGAGCCTGCTTGTAGGTCTCCGTGTTGATGTGCGGCTCCTTCAGGAACACAAGTTCAATCCCCTTGTCGTAAAGCTGCATATACAGCTCAACGCCCTCGGCAGCGTTACGGCTCATACGGCTAACGCTGTCAAACACGATGATGTCACCGCTCTGGACTTGTCTCAGGAGCTTGTCAAGCTCCTTGCGCCCCTGTACCTTTGTACCCGTGTACGCCTCTTTGTATATCCGAGCCGTCGGGTACGCTTTGACGATGTTGCGCTCCTGCCTCTCGATGTTCTGGGTCGGTCGGGAGATACGGCAGTAACCAAATATCCGTTGCATTATATCACTCTCCTTTCGTGGTAAATTTAACGACCGTCAAAATTACCACTTTAATTATACCACATAATGCGCCGCCTGTCAATAGATTTACTACTATTTTTACAGACCTTAAATTTACTACTGTTTGAGAACAAAAAAGAGCGTGACCGCAGCCACGCTCTGATACTCATTTCCAGATACAGTTGATAGTGATGATATTGCTCGGAACGCCGAGGAACTGAATGTCGAACTTCAAGGAAGGTTCGACAATGGTACTTGCATTATGGATTCGGAAGGATAGCGACCACCCGTTATTGAGATACAGCTCGACCGTGTTTGTAGAGTTGGTCTTAAACTTCAAGGCTACAATCTCGTCGGGCAGCTCTGCGACAGGAATAAATATAGTCGCCTTTGTGTGCTTGCCGTCCTTGTTCAGCTCGCCTCTCAGGTTAAAGCTCTGGAACTCAGTCACACGCTTCTTGTCGATAGCGACTACCTTATAGAAATCTCTGATACCGAGCAGATATGATATAAGTCTTTTCGGGAGTGTAGGGTCTTGCTTGTATGCTCGTTCCAATTCTCCCTTAAAGGCATTGAGCAGCGGAACATATACCGTATTATCCTTGTCGGTCATTGTGTTCCACGCAATCCCCTGCTTTTTCAGACCACGCAGACGGTCAAATATAGGATTGATAGCGTCCCAATACGCAGGAGCGCACGGCAGACCGTACCACTTTTCGCCAAAGTCGATTGAGGCGGACAGTCGAGAGTGCTTAGCTGCGAAGTGATTGTGCTTCATAGAAAGCCCGATGTCCCACCGAATCTGTCCTCTGCGGATAACGATGTCACGCACATCTCCGCCCTCTGCGTCGCTGTCCTTATTGATAGACAGCTCGACAATATCGGCAGCACCGTCACATTCAAGGATAAGCGGCTCTGCCTCAAATAACGTGTCCACGAAAGCGGCCGCTGCTGTCAGGAACTCGCCCTGCTGTCCTTCGCTCACAGTCTCCCACGCTCTGTGCGCTGCCTCTGCCGACCTCTCGTCGATTTTAACAGGTCTATGCTCTGATATGCGGCGTTTCAGCTCGGTCAGGCAAGCGTATTCAAACGCTCTGCCGAGGTCATTTGACTTGTTGCTCATTAAGACACACCACCTAACTGCTGTCTAATCGCCGTAGCAACCTCAAAGGCAAGGTTTACGGGAACGGCATTACCAATCATCTTGTAGCCGTCGTTCACACCGTCATAGAAGAACTTGAAATCGTCAGGGAATCCCTGCACTCTTGCCACTTCACGGACGGTCATACGGCGATACAGCCCCTCTTTGCCCTCGACGAAACGACAGTCGTTCTTGCCGACCTTCACCATTTTGGGAGCTTGTGGGTGTAGTTGGCACTGTCTGCCCGAAGCCTGTACCGTGAAAGCCTGTTCGTTCCACGCCTTTACCCTGTTTCTGCTCATAAATATAGGGCTGTACGCCCCCGTGAAATATTCATTGTTATTGATAGCGGCCGTGTTGTGGTGATTCTTGTCGGCAGCAGGGACAGCCGTTTCCTGCAAGTCCCATATAATGTCTTTCAGAGTGAGCTTCTTGCTGTCGTCCTCGGTTGACCCCTTCGGGAACTGGAACGAAATGCCCAAATCCTTGCGGAATCCGATGTAAAATACCCTTTTGCGCTCCTGTGCAACGCCGTAGTCTTTGGCATTTACCATTGTGAGAGTCACATCATAGCCCGCTTCATCGAAAAGACTTAGAATGTTCTGCACCGCTTCATTGTGCCTGTTTGCAAGCATTCCCGACACGTTCTCGGCAAGGAAGAACTTAGGCTTGACTGCCTTCAATATGCGGATATACTCAAAAAACAGCTTTCCTCGGTCGTCCTCTATACCTCGCAGCGCTCCTGCCTCGCTCCACGATTGGCAAGGCGGCCCGCCTATAATGCCGTCAACCTCGCCGAGCTGAGAGAACACAGTATCATCAACCTTGCGAATGTCGCCCTCGATAAGCTGCGTCTTTGGGTGATTTGCCTTGAATGTCTCGAATATCGAGCTATCGTATTCATTAGCAATCGGAATGTCAAATCCTGCCCGCTCGAATCCGAGGTCAAGTCCCCCGCACCCGCTAAAAAGACTGATTACCTTCATTTTCCTCTATCCTTCCTTCCGAATATTCTTGCGAAAAAGCCCTTGCGCTCCTGCTGCGGCTCCCGTGCCGGTTCTCCTTCGTCGAGATCGGACACGGTTTCCGCTTTTATAGTGCCTTCATCACCTTGCCCCTCAGAGCCACCAGAACGCTCCGTGAGACGTTCTTGGATAGTGCCTGCGTGTAATGCCTGTGCAGCCGACAGGGCTGTTACAAGCGTAGCCTGTTGCTCCTGTGAGGCTTTTAGCATTACCGTCAACTCGTCAATCTGTTTATCCTTGACCGTCAACTGCTGTTGCAACGTATCTACGGTCTTTTGCAGGGTCTCTATCAATGTGTTGACATCAACAGAAGGGGTTGTTTCGTCAACTGTGTTGCCCTTGTTGTTGCCTGTTTCATCAACAGGACGATGTGTTTCATCAACCGTTTCGGTCTTGTTGTCGGCTGTTTCATCAACAGAAGGGCGGTCAGGGTATAGCTCCTTGATACGCTGTTCGAGGTCAGCGTCAACGTAGATTGTGCCGTTCACGGTCTGAGCGTGGTCGTCGAGCATAGCCGACAGCTCCTCGCTGCGCTTGACCCGCTGCCACACAGCCTGCTTGCTGACCCGCAGCTCGTCCGCTATTTGCTTGATTGTCACACCGTTCACAGCGATACCCCCCTACACACAATAATATAGCACCTTACATTATAGCACAGATAACGACACAGGTCAAGGTTGCGCCACAGGTTACATCTGGTTTCATCAACCGTTGTAACCTCGATTTTTCCCGTAATAGCGTCGTTTGCGGGGTATTGGTTACAACGTTACATTGAAAATGCCTTATGTTATCCCAAAAGGTCTATATATGCCTCTGCTTACTTACTTCTTACTTTTTATCTTTTTTATAAGAAAATCGTTGTAACGTTGTAACCTACCTATGAAAAGCAACGTAAAATAGGGCATTTCAGCGGTTACATCACTTTGAAAAAATCGTTGTAACCCGATGTAACCGTTGTAACCGCACAGGGCATAGAAAAGCGGTCACGACCGTAGCCGTAACCGCCTGTGTGTATGTGATTAGTTGTGTCCCCAAGTGCTACCGTTGCCGCTGCTGTTGTTCTTGTAGATATGATAGGGGAGCATATAGCCTCTGATAGTCTTGCCGTTCTGCTTGACGACCTGCTGTTCGTAGCCGAGCTTTTTGAGTACCTGTCCCACCTGATTGGCGTTAATGTTACGCAGTACCTCGATGTGCTGACGCAGGAACTCCGTAGCCGTAATGAGGCTGTGTGTCAGCTCGTAGCCGCTCGGAACGTTGTTTTCGAGGTCGTCGATGATGTCCTCAATCTCGACCAGACCCTTCATCGGCTTAGTGTAGCTGCCGTTCCGTTCCGTGAGCTGTTCCTGCTCGTCCTGCGTGAGGCGGAAACATTTATCGTATGTATAGCCGTTCTGCAAGTCCTCGTCCACGATGTGCTTTACTTGCGCCCAGAGCTGTTCGGCATTGAAAGGTTTAATCTGCTCGTCATAGCTGACTTTCAGCTTCGGGGGGAGCTTGATAGTACCCCAACGGCGGTTGCCTGTCTGGTCGAGCAGGAACTGTTCATCGTTTACAGTACCGCAGAACGAGGTCAGGCGGGGGTGTCTCTCGGTAGCTCTGCCGTATGGGACACGGTATTCGTCGGTAGCAAGGGTCATAAATGCCTTTACTTTGTCGAGGTCTTTCTTCATCGTAGAGCCAATCTCGCCCAATTCGCAAATCCAGACCGAAGTAGCCTGAATGATACTGTCCTTGTTATCGGGATTGATACTCTTGCCCTCGCCGTAATACTTGTTAATCATAGCGAGTTTTTCAAAGAAACGGGTCTTTGCGGCTCCCTGACCGCCTATAAACACGAGAGCAAACTCATTGGAGAATGGGTTATCTCTTGTATTATGCAGCATACAATAGCACTGTTTGAGCCATTTTACGATAAGTGTACGGCTCAGAGTATCGTCTTCGGAGATGTGCCACATATCGAAAATCTGCTTGATACGGTCAACTCCGTCCCATTCAAAGCTGTCAATCCTTTCAAGGATTGCATTGAAAGTGTTACGACCACCGACAACCTCAATGCAGTTGCAGATATTTTCGATACTTGTGCCCTTGTAGCCCAAAGGCTTCAAATATTTCTGCAAGATAGTGGGAGCGGTATTAGGCAGTTTAATGGGATTGTCCACTGTGTCAAATCCGCAGTAAATCATTTCGTTCTTGATAGTGTCCCACCGAAAGTTAAAACCGTACTCTTTGCAGAACTCAATGAATACGTCAAACGTCAGGTAAGGTTTCTCGTCGCTGTCACTGTTGCTCTGTCCCTCGCCCTTCTTAGGCTTGTCATAGGCATTCGGCTCGTAAAGCAGGCGGAAGTCTTTCCAACCTTTGTCATTGCAGGAGTTATGGAAACAGTGATAGCACAGAGTACCGTCGGCACGTTGTATCACGGCTGCGTCCTTGCCAGTATGCGAGGGGTCGAAAGCGCAGCCACCCTGCAAGTAGTAATAAATGTCGCTCCCTCTGACTTTGGTTGCCGAAATACCGATACCGTGCTTTGCGAAGAAATCCTCGATGTTAAAGGATTTTTGTCCGTCCTTTGCGCTGTGAGCGTGAGTTGTGACAAACGATTTGTCAGCAGGAGAAAGAGCTGCAAAGGCACTGTTTGTTGTGACGGACGGCTGTTCCTTGGTGTCGGAGCTTTCGGGACGTGCCGAGCAGTCCTCAATAACCTTAAACAGCAGCTCAACTGGAACAGCCTCTACTTCGTCGGGAGTGTACTCGATATACGACATTCTGTGCGGACGTTCCTGCGTGTTTGCGCCCTTCTGAGCCAGACTGCCCCAGAGCTTGCAGATACGGGACGGGTTAAAGTTGACAACATCAATCTTAACGTCCTTGTCGCTAAAACGCTCACTAATGGCTTTTAGCGTATTTTCGAGCATTTTGACGTTTTCCTCGATATTGGCAAGGCTGTCAAGGCGGTACATCAGGTGATACCCGTTACCGCTCATAGCGATTACAGGCTCAGGAAAGTCCATAGAGCTGAGATATTCATAAACTATGTGAGCCGAATTTTCGGCAAGTTTAAGCTCGTCCACGTTTGCGCTAATGCCTGTCCTACGTTCTGGGTCAAAGTCGATGAAGAGCCAGTTGAGGCAGTCAATGTCAGCGTCGTTGACGGTCAGAGCGCCCTCGACAAACTTGTCGTGCTGTGCGAGGCTGTAACAGTCCTGTACGGGCGGATTGATTGAGATGTAGATACTTGCCGCCTCTGCCGCTGCGTCCTTCTTGTAGCCTGCCTGATAATTGCAGAGAGCCTTGACAGCGGTCGCCGCCGAGCTGAATATACCGCTCGCTGCATAGTGCGGATTTTTCCCTATGAGCCGTATCTCAAACAGCTCACCGTCGGTGGAGTGCAGGAGCTTGATAGCTCTCTCGCACTCTTCGGGATTGATTTTGAGTTGCATAAAAAAACTCCTCTCGTTGTGATTTTACACGAGAGAGAGTACCATACAGTCACATTTAAGCATATATAACACCAAATAGATACAGCTATCCCGAAAAAACTGAAAAAACAGTTGACAACGGACACTATGGTGTGATATAATACTATGTAGAACTTAATTAGTGTACGAGCTTTCTCTCGTGCCGAATAGGAGCGTAGTTGCGGGAACAACTATGCTCTTATTTTTTTGTTTCTTTGGCTTTTTCAGCCGCAATGTACTGCTCTAATGCGAGCTGAATGATGACCGACTTTGTGAGCTGACGCTCCTCGGCGAACTTTTCCAGTTCCTCGACGGTCTTCTCAGGAATGGTGATTTGCAGTTTCTTTGTCTTTGGATTTGCCATACAATCGCTCCCTTCTTGTGGGTGTAGTCTTATTATACACCAATTAGATTCTCTTGTCAATCCCCTGATAGTAATTTTGTCAATATATAGGGGTCACACGGCGTTAGGTATATCAAGATATACTCAACGACTTTTAAGGAAAAATCCGTAAAGTCCCGAATTTGTGCGCCTTGCACAATCATCTGAGGTCGTCAAAGACGCAGCGGAGCGACCGCTCAGAGAACAGCTCTCCGAGCATAACGTCTATGTCGCCCGTGTCGTTCCCGACGATTTCCCAGAGGTCAATGAGGCGCAGGGGGATATTGCCGTGAAGGTCGAAGCGGTCTCCCGACGGCAGCTCCTGAGAGAGCCTGACAAACGCTCTACGCCCGTTTGTGTCGTCAGAGGATAGAATCACCCATAGACCCGTTACCGAGCCTCTGTGACGCTCTCTAAGCCATTCTGAGGCATTCTGTAAGTCCCCCCAGAGCTGAGGGCTGACTTCGTACTCAGTCAAGTAGGGTATGTCCTGCATTTGCATAGAATCGCACTCCTTCCAAAAGAAAAGCCCCGCCGTCGCCCGTCACGGGGTCGCTGCCGCTCAGATCGTGACGAGCTGCGGAGCTGTTGTTGTCTTATCTGCCCTTAAAGTGGTGTGGCTTCTGCTGTTCCTGCGGTGGCTCTGTCAGAGCGTCCAATATCTCACGACACTCGATTGCATATCCCTGCAACTGAGGCGGTACGCCTATCTCGTCCACGAGCAAATCAAAACGCTTTGCGACATCTTCCAAACCGTTTGAACGTTCACGTTCTTCGTCGAGCTGACGCTGTAAGTTTGCCTGTGCGGTCACTGCTCTGTCCCGTTCTGCTTGCAGTTGTTGCCTCTCCTGTTCTGCTTTGCGTTGCTCCTCTTTTACTGCTCTTGCAACCATTATCCGCTGCCGTTCTAACGCTTTCTGTTTTTCGTCGGCACGAGCTGCCGTGATTTGTCTTGTCAAGTCTTTCTCTCGGACATCACAAGCAGCCTCACGCTTGGCGACTTCTTCCTCACGTTGCAGAACGAGCTTTGCTCCTGCAATAGCTTTGTCGTGTTTCAGTTCTTCGTCGGTTTTGGGGACTTCCTTTGTTCCGAACATACCCTTGACCGTCTTCGTCTCTTTGGTATCGACAGTAGCTTCTGTCAGAGCTTCTTCAAGCTCTGAAATCTTAGCCTGCGCCTTGTTCAGCTCCGCCTGCAACTGGTGCAACTTTTCTTCCGCTTTCAACTGCTCAACTCTCTTACCGTGACCCGCTTCTTTACCCTTGCCTTTGGTGTAGGTAATGCCGTAATGCTCTAAGCAGTATTCGTCTATTTTCTGGTTGAGCTGATTGTATCGGGGCTTCTTCTCAAAGTTCTTGCCGTTTATGCCTTGCCTCTGCCGAACCTCATCTGTTTTCTTACCCTTGACCTTGACAGGCTCTTCCCACTCGCAGTAGCAAGATACCAGTGTGTGTATGTGGGGGAGACTGATTTTTTTAGTGCCGTCCTTGTCCGTGTACTCGTGTATCTCGTCAAGATGTCCGAACCCACCGTGGACGTTCTCAGCTCCGAAAAATTCCTGCTCAATCTCGTAGATACCCTTGAAGAAATCATAGACGGCTTCTACGCCTTTTTCGGCAATCTCGGCGGGGCATTTTATCTCTATCATTTCAGCGATTACACGCTCGTCTGCCTTTTTCTTTTTGAGAGGCGGATAGAGCTTGTCCACTTCCTTTACCCGCTTTCTCATAGCAGTCAGAGCCTCGCTGTATGTCTCACAGCCGATAGTGATATTGAGGTGCGACTTGCTCTTGTCAATGTCCCTGTTGCTGTGCTCGCTCGCCAGACGCTTTTCAGGGTCAAGGTGCTTACCCATTCCCGCTGCGTGTGGAGAGGTCAGCTTTAACCAGTCTGCGCTCGCCATAAAAATGCCACCTTTCTTGTTCGGGGCGAAGCCCCCACGACTTACCCCTATTATAACAAAAAGTGTGGGATTTGTCAAGGGGTAAGTCTTGCACCCAAGACCTAAACCGCTTACGCTCGCCTGACGGCGTTAGGTCTGGGGTGCTCTCCGAGGGGCAAGGCTGCCGCCCTGCACCTGCTCTAAGAGCCGTTCCCGCTCTCAGAACTCTTCCCCGCAGCCGTTCCCTCTGCACTCCCTAAAATGGCACATCACACTCGATTGTACCCTGTGGCGGCACATAGTCGGGGCGGAACTCGTAGCGAAAAAATCCGCCGAAGTAGTCCCTGCACCAGAGCGCCATATGCTCTGCGTACCGCTCACTGATTACCCGCTCAAAGTCTCCGTAGTATCTGCGGACAATCTCGCTCACAGCGTCGCCGAGCTTTAGGGTCTCAGTGATGTGGTCGAAGATGTTACAGTAGTCGTTATCTTCCATTGCGAGGAACGTATCTTTGATACTCTTGTGACCGTCGAAGAAGGCGAAAAGTTCCCGTCCGCACTCGTCAAAGACACGCCTGTTGGCGTGGTCTATCTGACCGAGCGGAAGCACCGAGGCGAAGTCTCCGACGTGACGGCTGCAAGCAATCCCAGACCGCTTGTCGCCTATCTCCAGACGACCGCTCACGTCCTCGAAATTGTCGAGCCGATACCTGATTGTTTGGATATGGTCTGCAAAGAAAATTTCCTCGCAGAGCGGCTTGTTTTTGATGTCGTCCTTTGCCTTTTCGTAGGCTGCCTCGATGTCGAAACAGTAGCAGCAGTCCTCTGTTGTCTCACCACTCCACAGGCGGTAAGAACAGCAATACTCGATTGGGAAATCTCTCATACAACACACTCACTTTCTGAACGACGGCGACCGTCAGTCCTCGTCAAAAAATATCGGAAATCTGATACGCACTGCCTCAAAATAATACGGAGCATACGAACAGTTAAAAATGTTATCGACGGCGTAATTTTCAGAGGGCAGCTCGACCTCGTAACCGTCCTCGTCCCTGCCCTTTTTGCCGTCGGAACAGTACCCGTTCCAGAGGTTCAGGAGCAGTCTCGTGGTCTTGCGGCTCGTGCTTGTCTGCCAGTCCTTGTCCAGTCCGTCAGGCTTGATAACGTCCTCGGCAAAGTCGAACAGGTCAGCGATATGCTCACGGCAAACAACGTCCAGTGCGAGCAGATATGCAGCCGCCTTGTGGTACTCGTCGAGGTACTTCATTTTTTGACAAAACTCGACGAACTTTTCTTCGTGTTCCTCGTCATAAAATCTCATTTTTTATTCTCCCTTTCCTTGATTTTGCGGCACCCGTTCCGACACTTCCAGCCGTTCTCTTTTGGCTCTCGGCAGTCGGTCAGATACTCGCAGTTCCAACAGCCTTTCGGCAGTCCTTCGTACTTCTCATTAAGGAGCATACAGCCGTTATAACACTTCCACCCTTCGTCCTTTTTTCGTCGGCAGATTCCGAGCAGTTCGCAATGCCGACAGCCATACGGCAGACCCTTGTACTTCCAGTAGTCAGGGTCGGTGATGTCTCGCAGGAAAGCTAAAAAGCCGTAGAGCATATCAGACACCCCCTATCTCGTCGAGTGTCACTTGCAAGCCGCCTTGTGCTTGCTCTGCTTTCAGCTCCGCCTTGTACTTGTAGTAAGTTTTG
>Ga0310691_10008799_pt1 | contig 10327 bp, 17 predicted proteins | sample 176DNAGHGlowgp2_FD_203887 | JGI IMG/M metagenome (GOLD analysis project Ga0310691, IMG submission 203887) | Sheep rumen microbial communities from Palmerston North, Manawatu-Wanganui, New Zealand - 1766 DNA GHGlow gp2 (v2) (version 2) | ecosystem: Host-associated > Mammals > Digestive system >...
TAATGATAATGACTTTGATAATAAATTCTACTTCATGAGAAAACTGGTTATCAATTATCTGCTATTCAAGAAGTATTACAAGGTTCTATCGACTTATATTGATGGAATGTTGGCCGAGGGAAAGTGGGTAATTGAAGATGAGAAGCATATACCAATTAGAGAGGCTGATCCAAATGAGCCCGGAGCTGTTCATAAGTGTTTCTGTCATTATGAAGTCAATACGAAGAGTTCAAAGAGGTGAAATGATTGCCGTCTATAGTAGTGATATTATAGATGATAAGCGAGCGAAATCGGTGAATGGTGAGAATCCAAATACCGAGATAACTATAAGAATTGCGAAAGGTCTTATAGTATTGTAGAGCATAGAGGTTGAATAAATATAATACCTCCACGAGCGCTCGCCAATTTGAAATATAGTTGAAAATATATGCCGAACTATTAGAAAATGAACTAATAGAACTAGAGGATAAAAAGCCTCTAGGATAACATATTTGGGTCATCTGCATTTCATACTATTGTTAGTCATGCAGATTTTAAAGACATTTTAAGAACTCCATATCACATTGACGGAAATGGAAATATAGTAAACGAGGACTTTATTGAGACTTACTTTGACATAAGTTCAGCGGAGGTAAAAAGTATTGCCGTCTATAGTAGTGATATTATAGATGATAATTGGGCAAATTCGATAGAGGGTGTGAATCCTAATATCGAGCTAACTATAGGAATTGCGAAAGGTCTTGTAGTAGTGTAGAGCGTAGAAGGTGAATAAATATAATCCTTTCAAGAGTGTCCGATAACTAGAAATAGTTAAAAATGTACGCCGAGCTATAGAGAATAAGAATCTATAGAATCTAAAGATAAAAAGCTTTAGAGATAACAAAACTGAAAAGCTGCTGGATTTGCTAGTGGAGACCCCGACTTGATTGATAAGTTTAATAAAGGTGAGGATATCTATATTTACTCAGCGAAGTTGTATTTGGGAGATAAATTTGATAAACTAGATAAGAATGGAAAGAAGATGTGGAGAAAAAGGTTCAAAACTATCTTCTTAGGTAGAAATGCCGTCTATAGTAGTGATATTATAGAGGATAAGTGGACTAAAACGGTGAATGGTGAGAATCCAAACCCCGTGCTAAGATTAAAGATTGCGAGAGGCTTTAATCTAGTGTAACGCATAGGAAGTGAATAAATATAATCTTCCCACGAGAGCCCACCAACTCGAGAATGTGAGTTGAAAATATATGCTGGACTAATACGAAATGAAGTATTAGAGTCATAGGATAAAAAGCCTATGAGATAACAATCGGTTCTTTATGGTCTAGGAAAGAAATCATTAGCTGAGAGACTGTTCTGTTCGGAAGAAGAGGCTGATGATATTATACAGGGACTTTATACAAGTTTTCCTAAGTTGAGAGAATATGTGGCCTCTCAACAACAGTATCCATTTAACCACGAGGGATACATTAAAACAATGTTAAATGATAAATTGAAGATTAAAGAATATGATCTGTGGCTAAAAGCAACGCCAAGAGAGAAGAATAATCTAAAGGCAAGATGCGAAAGGTTGGGCGTAAATCTGCCTATTCAAGGTGGTACAGCGTCGATAATGGCCTCAGGATTCTTTAATAACATACGTGAATCAATACGAGAGGGTTGGAAACAGCCACTCCAACCAATTATTGTAGTTCATGATTCAAATACTAACTACGTACCAACTTCTAAGATATTTGAGATTAGAAAGTTCTACGATACTTATTATACTGGCTATTGTGCAGGTTATGGACCGAAGATTAAGCTACTGTTCGATCTATTAGCTGGTGATGCTTATGAATGTGCTATGCCGATGAAAATGATTGATGAAAATACAATCGAGTTCGAAGGCAGCGCATATGCAATGACAAGAATGTATGATAAGATCATGAACTGTAAGGACCTTAAGGTGGAGTGTGATACTAAACGAGAAGATCTTGTACCTAACTGGATTACTCATCCAATTCTTAGATTCATTCGAGAGAAAGGAACTCAAGTTAGGAGAGACGAAAGCAAGTACGTAGTTAGATTTAAAAAGATTGGATAAAAAGAAATAGAGAAGATCTAAAAGTGGGTCTTCTCTATTTATTCCGCTTCATACCTTTTTACTGCCTTATCTATAGAAACAATTAAAAACAAAATGATATGAGAATAAAAAAATTATCCCTAGAAGACTTCTATCAGCATATGACAAGCTGTTTGAAGGATAATCAGATTTCACTTTATGGATTCAGAGTCAATCTGATAAATAAGATGACGAATCAGTGGGGAATAAAATCTTATGAAGATCTAGCAAAATTTCCATTCTCCAAGCTCTTAATGAGTCGTATAGATGTTGGTTTTTTGGGGAACCTAGAATTACAGATGAATCTCCATGGATTAACACTTAATATAGACGCCGAAAATATTCCTACCAGCGGTAAAGAATGGGTAATGAGCAAAAAACTGTATAGTTTTTACGACTGGATGGAAGAACATGAAGATTTAATTCATTGGTTTGATCTTCCGGAACCCACAAAGAGACGTAAACCAAAAAATGTCAAATATTATGAATCTGAAGATGACTATATTCGTGATGTCTTCAAGGGATTGGTAAAAGAGAAAGTAGATTAATTTCTACTTTTCTTTTTTTCACCGTCCTTTAGCTTTTTACTGCCTTATTTATAGAAACAACTAAAACTAAACTAATATGTTATATATTTATGAAGACAATTCACCCCAGTATATAAAAATTACTGGAAATGTAAAACCAAAAGTATTTCAATCTAATGATAGAATACATATACGAGTATCTAGTAGAGTATACCCAGAGCTTATATCAATCCTATATAAAGATTCAATAGTTGGGTTTGATAGTTTTGAAGATGAAACGAGAGGATATGAAACAATTCGTATTGAGTCTAAGGAGAAAATACAAGAGTTAGAAAATTCAGCGATTGATTCACGTACCATACGATTAGAGGAGATCTATACTGGTGATATACTAAAGAACGAGTGGTTTAGGGAGCGACTATCTAACAAGGACTATCCCTATGCTTATTGGACGTATTCAGAGAGATTGAAGTTTAAGTTTAGTAAAAGAGGGAGTCATGTACAGTGATTCCTTTTTTTTTATTTATGGAAGAAAAAAAAAACTACAGGTTAAAAAGATTCGCCTGTAGTAATGAAGAAACAAAGAATCGATGCCCAAAAGGATTGATTAAAGGGCAGTATTGATTATGTACAAGTCTCAGAAAAGCATAATCAAAAATCCAAAACAGCGTCCCTTAAGATTAAATTTAGAAAGAAATCTTAATCGACCATGCCAGAGTTTGAAATATAGCTCTGGTCTTTGTTTCTTCATATATTAGGCCTTGATGTCGTGGGAAGAGCAGATCGGCCTATTTCAACTGCCTAGGGAACACACAAGATCCAGCTCCTATGTGTAAATCTTAGGCAGTAATTTTAGGCCGGACTGGGTGTCTTTAGTGCCTTATTTATGTAGAGAATACCTAGAGAAGAATTTGGTTAAGACTCTACATTTTTGTTTAATTAAAATTTAGAAAATATGAAAATTTATAAAGAAGCCAGATTGGTGGTTGAAGAAGAAATGTATGGAGAGGTTAATTACCTCATAATAACCCCTTTAACCAGAAACGGCAAGAAATCAAAGAGACATAGTCAATATTTCACTAATGGAAGATATGTGACTAGTTCATCAACTTTTGCAAAATATGAAAGACAGATAGGGACAGAGTTTTTCCTTAACCATAATATAAAGCGATTAATTGGTTTATTTCCAAAAGCACTGTTTGTCTTTATAAAAGGTAAAAATCAATCAGACGGAGAAATAGTTATACTTGAGAATGACTGTGGATATGCCACAATCAGGTGCAGTATTTCAGAAAGTTTTGAGATCACTGATAATATTATAATATCATACACCAAAAATGGAGTTGATATACTATCTCTTATTGACCTAAACCATATTATGTTTGGAAACAAGCTTCATGTTGGAGACTATGAAGCTATTTTGAGTACTAATTGGAAAGGGCGGAGAGATGATTATAAGAAAATATATTATATTGATACCAAAACCGCTATGATTAAGAAAACCAGAAGGTTTTTCGATGGGGTGGAACTTTAAAATCCACCTCTTTTTCTCCGTCCACAATCTACCTATTGCCTTATATATAGAAAACAATTAAAACAAAATGATATGAACGAAAAAGAGATTTTAGAAGACTATTTAAAAAAGAGACAGGATCTAGAAGATAGGTTCTTGGATAAGAGAAAAAAGCTGGACGAAGAGTTCTTAAGAAGACTACAAACCAAACTTGTAATGATATCTGAGATAGAGGAGAGAGTGAAACAAAGTGATAAGTTTAATGATATCTTGAATCCAGAAAGTACATCTGAAGCAGAACAAGAGTATTGGAAGACTAGGGGAGTTGATGTTTTTCTCCTCAACTTGCCTCTAGTAACTAGAGGAGATAAGAATACCAGAGCGAGATTATTAAACTTTCTTAGAGGAGGGGATACTGGGATTCGTACTGTATCTGACCTATTAAGCTTAACAGAGGAACAGTACAGGGAGTTTGTTGAAAGCTGGTCTAAATACGGTGGCTATAATGTATTTGGAAAGAAAACATTCGAGTTCCTTAAGAATCAGCTTGCAAGTAAGGGGCTTAAATTTTCTGAAAAGAAGACATCCTTGCTAGTTCCAAGTCCAGAGTCTTTTAGATGTCTTAAGATTGAAAGGAAAGAGGATTAATGTCCTCTTTTTTTTGTTTAAAACCTTATATAAAGTATGAATGAGATAGTAAGAAAAGCTAGGATATTGTGGAATCCTAGAGCAGTAGAAAAAGTGAATGGACGAGATAAGGAGAGAGATGTGTTTCCTCCAAATATTATCGGGAAATTATCAGATCTTCAACAACTAAATCATATAACATCATTAAAAGATATATTACCAATTATAAGTATTGAAGGTCGAACTCCGCAAGTAGTTGAATTGGCTAAGCTTATTACTGTAAGTGATGAGAGAATCTATAAAGGGGTTGTGGCTCATCTCCCTAAGAAAGATGTTCATCCAGTAGTAATTTTTGAAGAGGACGATCATTTATCCTGGGATACAGCTAGTCAATTCTGCTTGGTGGATCTTTCTGTTATTGAAAGTTTGAATAAGAGGATATAGTTCCTCTTTTTTTCACCGTCCACCAGCTTTTTACTGCCTTATATATAGAAAATAACTAAAAACAAAATAATATGGAAGAAACAAAAGAACAGGGCTTAGATATGGAGGTGGCAACTAAAATTTTGCTAACTTCTGGCCCGATTTCAGTTATTGAGTATATGATTAGCACTATATTCTCTATCTGGGGAATTACTCTGAAGAATAATGGAGCCAAGACTTTCACTGACTTCTTTCTTGATTATATGACAAGAAAAACCGGCGAAACTAATAAAGAAAGTTTAGCGGCCTCATTGATAATGCTTAGTTTAGGTAATTTAGACCTATTTATTGATTACATGAGGATGGGAATTATCGATGGAGGAATGAAGCTTCTTGGGGACTCTGTAGAAGATAGAGATACTTTTATTTCTAAGCTACCATATGCTATAAAAGGAGGGGATTAGTTCCTCTTCTTTTTCTCCGCCCTAAATCTTCTAATAGCCTTATGTATGAAATAAAATACCTAAAACATGATATGATAGTAGAAGTAAAAAGAAAAGACACTCAAGAAAAAATCCACATTGTAGTGGAAAACGTAATGTACCAAGAGAGAAACATGATCTTTGTGGGGATCAAGAAAGAGAAAACAAACGCTAAAGTACTAGAGCTATTGGAAAAACTTCAGGAACTTGGTTTAGTCGACAATGATACTGAGGAGGACGCACCTTGGGAACTTGTAATATCTCCAGGTACAGCAGACCCTAAGACGTCTATTATCGAGATAAAGTTCAATCAGGAATGTTTTGAGCTCTTTAGCGTTCATGCAAGTGAAGAGGAGGCCAAGTAGTGCCTTCTTTTTTTATCCCCTTAAATCCTTACTAATGAATACAGGCTTAGTTGTTAAGTTACTTCTAAAGTTCGAATCTTTAACTCCCCTTCCAGGGAGTGTCCGGTTACTGACAATATCTCCTGTATTTATTTGAATATAACATAGGCTAAATCACAAAGTTACTTCTAGAAATGTGCTGATAACATACAATAATTACTGGTGATATCTCCTATGTTTTTTTTTTCAAGCCATTAAATCCTTATATATGGTAGTTCAAAGCCCGGCCCCCGGAGAGCAACCTGATCTTGACCTCTAGGCGAGGAGTCTATTGGTGCAGAAGTCCACTGCTTAATCAAATCGGAGAATAGGTCTAACGTAAGACTCTCTAGTAAAAACTACTTGAGGACTCCCGGGCTTTGTTTTTTTTTCTTGCCCTTGAAATTCTTATAGATAGAAACTAAATTTAAAACAACAATGATGACACAGAAAGAAGCTATCGATGAATTGATGATTGAGATTGGTTTTATCTTAGACGAAGTAGAGGAGCATGAGGAGTACGAAGATCAGGAGCAGGGAGAGTATCAGATTCAGACGTATGAAGACAACAAGAGGAAACTCGAAGCATACACAGTTATCCTCGGCGCTATTGATCCATCCCTAGGAACCATTGAAGGACTGCGGACTAGATGTGATCAGGTTAGGGAGGAAGCATATGGTTCTTCCGATGCCTTTGAACAACCGGAACCCAATGAGATAGAGAAGGAGCTGGCTGAAATCTTAACTCCCTGGTATAAAGAAGCACAGAAATCTAGTGGTGGATATGAGACAGAATTTGAATTATCAGATGAAGATAATAAGATTCTGGCAAAGATCAACATGGAGAAAGGAGAGAAGCGGGCTATGTTTGATGAGGACTTCGAGGATGCTCCAGAACTAGCAGAGGACGATACTTTCACCTTTACTCCATATAGAGGGAGAATAATCGTTGGCTATAATGGTTACGCTGACGGAGACTTTTACAGCTATCCGATAGAATTCCAGGAAAAGGCGCTCGAAATCATTAAGAAAAAATTAGAAGAGGGGAAATAATCCTCTCTTTCTTTTGTCCTCTGGAAAAAAAAGAAACGCCGGGGATACTACCAGTAAATGAATTAAAAGTTCATGCTTAGAAGTAACTCAGCAATTAAGCCAGCGTTTCATATATAAGGATTTAATGTCTTGAGAAAAAAAAAGGATACGGGAGATGTTATTAGTATGTAGTGCAGATTTGGACGATCTAATAGAAGTAACTATATAACTTAGCCCGTATCATATATAAGGAATTAAACCCTTATCAATGTATTACAGCAAAATCAGGAAAGTAGGAGCGGTGTAATTCCAGATTCCGCACCAAGGCTAGGATGTCCGATTTCCCAGTACTACCCAAGGTGGAGAACGAAATCCAAAAGGGAATAGCTGTAATACCTTTTTCTTCCTAAACTCTTAATAATAGAATGATAGTTTATATAATAGAATTAAGAGGATATAAGAAAGAATCTGGGTCTCTGTGGATTTCGAAATTTGGAACCTTTATAGAAACAACCACCAATCCAGTCTTTGCTAAGGTCTGGGCAAGGGAGACTACAGCTCAATCTAATGCAGATAAAGCTCTTCACAAACTTCAGCATGAGGGTTGGACTGAGATAAAGGTAGTAGTTAGGAAAGCTGAATTCAATCTCCTCCCTGAATGAACGACGAGTATTATGTAATTAGGTTGGAGTTTCCTAAGAGAATACCTAAGTTTGAATATCTTAAAACAATATATCCTTCTTCTCACAACGACTGGCTATACATAACTTCCTATCCAGATATTCTAAAGGCGAAGAAATATAAGAACTTTGAGAATGCTAGGAAGACCTTTAATAGATTGGTTGAGTATTATCAGAGGAAGGGTTATGATACTATTCCTAAACTCTTAAAAGTAGAATTAGAAATAAAAATAACTGAAGCATGATAAAAGATTGTAAATTTGAGGTGTGGAACTATAAGTACAATCAATTCACACCATGCCAAGTAATCGAAAAGGTTGATTCAAAATTCGTTCGCCTTCATTCCTATGCTTGGAAAGAGAATAGAGAGACAGGCGAGAAAGAGGTAGTATCTGAGTTTGATCAATTTACTTATCTCCAGGGCATTAAGAATATAGGCGAGTGGAGATTTGATATTCTTAAACTCTTCTCCCCCGGCACTATGATTCAGACTAAGGGATATAGACTAATTATCGACCGGGCTAAATTTGATAAAGAAGAGAATATAAGAGTCTACTATAGATATCTTGAGTGCGACGAGAACCTAGAGCGGGAAATAAAGTCAAAATCATCGGCCTGGTCTTGGATTAATTCATACGGGGCTCAGTGGAAAAAGATAAACCCCGGCTATAACTTCATAACTCTCAGGCCGGAAGATAAGATAGAATTCCGCTCATTCTTCCCGTCGCGTTTAATGGATGATAGTATTAGAAAGGATTGGTATTTCTCTGACCCAATCGATAAAGAAGTTGTGATTGGTATGGAGGGACGACTTGGTTATATTAGGCCTGACGGAAAGACTTGGATGGAGTATTTCTGGGGAGCGACCAAAGGAAAACAGTATGGAGTTAAGGTGAAAGATGATGGTAGTCTGATCCTAATTGACTCTACTGATCCTAAAAATCCAATTCAGGCTGTTAAAGAAAGTGAAATAGAGAAGTTTATAGAGGGAGTAAAAGAGTATGCCGAAAGATAGAATTAGGTGGAGAAACTTTAAGATATGGTTTAAAGATCAGTGGGAAAGAAAAACTTGGTTCAGAAACTTCTTTATAACTGGAAATGCGTGGGGAGCTTTTAGTATCAACTCGCATATTAATCAAAGAACAAAGGAACCAAAAATAACCTATAATCATAAAGAGTCCGCCAAGAAAGCAGCCGAGAAGATGAGTGAAAAACATGGGGTTCACTTTAGCTATTACAAGTGCCTATTTTGTGACGGATACCATATAGGAAAGAACAGAGACAATAAGTATGAAACACATAAAGATTAGTTTCAAGCTTAACACTCTGTGGGTTGAAGTAGAGGACCAATATACTGACCCAATAGGAACCAGCGTGATTAACTTTGAAGATATAGCTGCTGTCTATGATCGAGATACTGGCTATTTTAAACGTGGAATCAGACTTAAAGATGGCAGCTGGTGGGAGAACGTATCGACAGAGTCCCTGAAAGAACTGAAAGAGTATCTGATGGGAAGAATAAAAGAAAAAGAAGAGGATAACTAAATTCCTCTTTTTATTTTCAACGTATTATAGAAATTCTTAAGATCAGAGAGACCATTAATATGAAAATCTATCTTCCTAAAGAACTCTCTATCATACCCAACTATAGTGACGTGTATATCATTTACGTACTCATGTCCATCATCCCTAATTATGAATATATCGTCAGGATTTATTAATATTTCTGGATTCGTATCAACAATATACTTAGCAATCCTTGTATAGTTATAGTTAGAATCTACAAAACCAGATGTTGCCTTTTTCTTTGCCCAGGTATGAATCACTTCGATGACTACATCACTAAAGTCAGTCCACTTTTTCCCTATGAATATCGTTAGCGGCTTCTTTATCAACATAACGTCCGTACATTTCTCTTATCTCAGCTCTACTAAAACTAATACCCATATACCAATCAGCATCTTTAAGTGAAATAACAATAACTCCTGGTATCCTCTTGACTAAATCATACATAGTGCCGGAGGGTGTTATATTTAATTCCGCACCAGCTATAACCCTCTTCATATAATCTAGTTCATCATTAGTGTACAGTTCACCACTCTCTATCTTGTCTTTTATAAATAACCTAAAGCTCTCTATAATCTCATCCCTTAGGTCGAGCGTAGTTAGACACAGGAGCTTGGGATTAACCCTCTTTTTTAAATACCTATCATTTCCCATATTTCCTGGCAACTTTTTTCCAAAACCAAGCATTCAAGACCAAAATAGAATCGACATGAACGCTACCAAGATATCTTACTTTTATAGCTTCTAGGGTATATCCAGAAGTACTTATTATTGGAGTGGTGGAAAAAGTAACAATATAGAGTGGTTTATTATTATCTGGGCGTGTCTCCCTAATACACTCTTTTATCTCTTCCCCCAATTCTCCAACAGTCTTTCCGATCAAAATAGACAGCGGCTTCTTTATAATTTTCACGTAACCAAGAATAAGTAATCCCACTAACCATTATGTCAATTATAGTTTTTCCTGGACTGGTAGGAATAACCTGTATTACTGGA
>Ga0310691_10008801_pt1 | contig 10324 bp, 10 predicted proteins | sample 176DNAGHGlowgp2_FD_203887 | JGI IMG/M metagenome (GOLD analysis project Ga0310691, IMG submission 203887) | Sheep rumen microbial communities from Palmerston North, Manawatu-Wanganui, New Zealand - 1766 DNA GHGlow gp2 (v2) (version 2) | ecosystem: Host-associated > Mammals > Digestive system >...
TTTGGAATACGAATTCGAAAACGCCTGCAGCAACACCGGTTTAAAATAACGGAAGAAATGACCGGGACAGTCCTTGCCGCAACGGTACAGAAAATATCCGCAGACAAGGAATGCATAAAACAGCCCGAAGAAGATAGTGAACAGGATCAGTTTCAGCGGCAGCAGCATAACCGAAACGCCATGCCGCGCCACAACAGGACATACCAGAAAGAACACACCGACGGGCAGAAATTTCATCAGCACTTCCCCCGCACAGCAAAGCACCCCGGACATGGACTGAAAAAACCGACGGGCCGTTTCGCCTTCTTCCCCCGCCTTATCCGCGCCGAAACCGACGACAACCGAAAGCAGGAGTAATGCAGGAAAAAACGTCCGCAACGTCATGGATGCAAAATCTACCGTGGCCGCGCGGAACACCGGGACACCGGAGAACCCGATCAGCAGGCCTCCCACGATTCCCAGCACCGCAGCCCCCAGATCGTTGAACGTATTGAAAGACCACAGTCGCCCCCGCAGCGCAGCGTGCCTTCGCATCTGCAGATGGCGTACCGTACCGCACACGACCTCCATGCAAATCAGGGGAACCGTCAGCAGGAAGAAAAGCTTCACGTAGATCAGCCCCGTGGGGAAGAGCAGCGTCCAAGCCAAAAGCGTCCCCGTCTTCCAATATCCAAGGAACACGCCCAGCAAAATACTGATTAAAAACGACAGTCCCGTCGTCACGACATAATTTAATTTAAATTTTACAGGAATTCCGTGAATGAGCATAATCTCCCCCATATCCTGATAAAAAAGCCGGTTCCTTTCGGTTCCGGCTGTTCTTTTTCTGGTGCGGGCGACAGGACTTGAACCTGCATGGTAAAACCGCCAGATCCTAAGTCTGGTGCGTCTGCCAATTCCGCCACGCCCGCGTATAAGGAACTGTAAAACAATAAACCGAACAGCTCCTAAGAAAAGCGCCGGACAAAATTCATCACCGAAGCGAAAAAAAATGAAACTGCGCTTATGTATTTTATTTTAAAATACACGGGTCCGTCTGTCAATGAATTTGTCAGTTTCACACGCGGGGAAAACGAAAAGAAATTTTTTCAGAATCAGTTTACGCTTTTACTCCAAAAGATTGTCAAGGAATTTCTCCCTCACATAAATTGAATACAGAAAATACGCAACACTCAAAAACAGTTGCATATAATTTTTATCGCATTTATAATAATTATCAGAGCATTTCTTTATCCGCAACGCGCATATGATGCGCGCCTTTTTTTACAGACCCGTTCCATTTTAATATTAGCACAGGAAATAAAGCATGAAAAACGCAATATTACAGAAAAGTGTCGGAGGCATCACGGCCAATGCGTTCGTACGCCCGATCATTATTATCCTTGCCATCTTGCATATCGCTATCATCGGGATGATCCTACAGATCAATGCGACGACCGGTTTTTTGGCAAGCACCATGAATAAAGCCGGAATATACACTGCGGAAGCCAATTCCCTGCTGGCGGGAACCAGTCTGTTGTCCCAGACGGCGAACAACTTTGTCCTTGAACCGGTAACAGCGACAGGAGAACTGAACGTCTATCCGCTGGCCGTGTATGCGGAAGAAATGAAACGGCCCCGCCGCGGCAGCCAGGTGCTTACGCGGTTTCATGAATACGACGCGAACGGAGCAGCAATGACATATCTCTCCACCGCAGCGGAAAACGCCGACCGGATGACTGCTTTACAGCTGCAGGCCCTGGCCCTTATTAACGGCGCACACCCCTTTCCGGATTCGGATCCTGTGAACAAGCTGCCGTTGCCTGCCCTGTCAGCCGCAGACCAGGCAATGCCTGCCGCCCAAAAAATGGAAAAGGCCCGAAATCTTCTCATGGATCCCGATACCTTGAAAGACATGTATTCGGTATCGCAGCATGTCAACGCCTGCGTGCGGATCATCCGCGCTGATGCTGACGGAAAAAGGGCGGATGCAGGCAGACGCATCGACCGGCTGCGCACCGGTTTGTGGGGTGCCACATTCCTGATTCTCCTGATACTGATCGGCATGTTTATCGCATTATATAAACAGATTTTCAATCCGTTAAAGAGGTTCGTTCGTCTGATTTCTTCCAACCAGTTTCTGAATACGGGGGACGGCTTGCATGAAGTCCGTCTGGTAGCTTCGGCCTACAACAACCTGCAGGAACGCCGGGATGCGTTGCGTTCTCTGGCAGAAACAGATACCCTGACCAGCCTTCCCAACCGTTACCGGTTTGAAAAGTTTATACTGGATGCGGGCGAAAGCGGCTATTCTCTTGCCATTCTGATATTCGACCTGAATTACCTGAAAGAGACCAACGATACGCTGGGGCATTCCGCCGGAGACAAGCTGATCCAAACAGCAGCCAGCTGCATTTCTTCCTGCTTTGGGGAAAATTCGTTCCGCATCGGCGGCGACGAGTTTGCCGCAGTGGTAAAGGACTGCAAACCGGAAAAGATACAACAGATGATCCATCAGTTTGAAGAAGCGCAGCAGCGGGAAAACGTCAGCATTTCCCTTGGATATGCCTATGCAGAGGAAATTGGCGATACCAGCCTGAAACAGCTCATTGATGAAGCGGATAAGAAGATGTACGCACAGAAACAGGAGGCGCATCGTCGGATGGCGGCATTTACCTGATGCGCAGAAAAGATTTCGTCTGTACACTCCCCCCCACGCCGTTTAATTTCAAACTAATCAAAAGCAAAATAATAATCCCCTGTCCTCGCAGCCATTCCGGTTACGCTTCAGACAGGGGATTCGTGTTTATAAAATAATGCTTCTTATGTTTTTAGCTGCAAAACAAAAAAACTCCCGCTCTTAGGAACAGGAGTCAAAATCTGGTGATCCATCCGCGACTCGAACGCGGGACACCCTGATTAAAAGTCAGGTGCTCTGCCAACTGAGCTAATGGACCGTTAAAATCTGGCTGGGGTGGCAGGGCTCGAACCTACGCATACAGGAGTCAAAGTCCTGTGCCTTACCGACTTGGCTACACCCCAACGTTTAAATAAAAATTGGGGTGGGTAACAGGATTTGAACCTGCGCGTAACGGAGCCACAATCCGCCGTGTTAACCGCTTCACCATACCCACCATGTCACACAAGTATTGCTTAGTGACGGAAGTTATTATACCACAGGCTTTTGCACCTGTCAACCACGAATCCCTTTGAAATAATTCTCGGTCCACGCTTTGGCAGTCGGCGTCACAGCAAGTCCCCCTTCTGCCGTTTCCCGAAGACCCTGCGGTAATGCCCGCCCCACCTTATCCATAGCGTCAATGGCTTCATCTGCCGGAATAAAACTGCCAATACCGGCCAACGCCATCTCTGCAGCCAGAATACTTTGTACCACGCTGCCCGCGTTACGTTTGATACAGGGCACTTCCACCAGCCCGGCCACCGGGTCGCACACCAGGCCCAGCATATTTTTAAACACGATGGAAATCGCATCGTCGATCTGTCGCCCGTTGCCGCCCAGCACATAAACCGCCGCACCGGCCGCCATCGCCGCGCCGCTTCCGCATTCTGCCTGACATCCACCGGTAGCCCCGGCAATGGAAGCACGATCTGCGATCACTTCCCCGATGACCCCGGCAATTACAAGCCCTTCCACCAGTTTCTTACGAGGAACATTGCAATGTTCCTGCAGGGACATCAAAACACCAGGCAAAATTCCGCTAGCCCCTGCGGTAGGCGCCGCTACGATGCGACCCATGGCCGCATTAGCCTCAGCGGCCGCCAGCGCGTAGATAACTGCCGACCCCACCACGGGACCTAACAGTCCCTGCTTTTTATGTTCTGCCGAAGCAGTATAGTCTTTCAGCTTTTTTGCCGAACCTCCGGTGAGTCCGCTGTTGGATCTCACTCCCGTCAGTCCGAACGCTACAGCATCTTCCATGACCTGCAGCATGTCTTCCATTTTCCGAAAAACGGAATCTTTATCCATTTCCATCTGCACTGCATTCCGCTCCAACAGATAATCGAACAGTGCCATGCCTTTTGCCTCCGCTTCGCTGACAAGCTGCGCCCAGGCTAATTTATCCCGTCTCATTTTTCTTTCCTTCTTTTACAATTTTACAAACTGTATTTTTCTCACAGCACCTTATCAACAAACCGGACCTGATGCACCACGCCGAACTCTTCCATATGTTTCACCAGCTCAGGCGGAACAGCCTGATCGCACTCGATGACCATCGTAGCGATACCGCCTTTCCCTTCCCTGAACACCCTCATTGATGCAATATTAATCTGCTTGTGCGCAAGATACGTACTGACCACGGCAATCGCGCCGGGCTGATCGCGATGGGTCACGCAAAGCGCAGGCAGTACGCCGGTCAGCTCTACGGGAAATCCGTCAATATTGGTCACTTTAATCTGACCGCCGCCGATAGACGCGCCGATGACGCGGCAAGTCCCGCCGTCTTCCCCAATCAGATTGAACAGTACGGAATTAGGGTGCGCCATCGTTCCCAGATCCCCTGGCTTAAAAGAATATTCTATTCCGGCTTCCCGCGCCAGTTCCAATGCCTGGGGGATACGCGCGTCATCCGGCTTCCATCCCATAAGTCCTGCCAGCAACGCCCTGTCGGTTCCGTGCCCTTTATACGTATGGGCAAAGGATCCGTGTAGTAAAATTTCCGCTTTCCTGGGGCATCCTCCCAAAATCCCGGCCGACAGTAATCCAAGCCGGCAGGCTCCCGCTGTATGAGAACTGCTGGGCCCGATCATAACAGGCCCCACAATATCAAAAAGGTTCATCGAATCTGTCTCCTGTTTCGCAAAACGTAAAAATCCCGCTTCCTGTCTCTGCATGTCCGGCAGTTTTTCACAGGCTGTTTGAAATAATTATAGCACAACCAACGCAGGGGGTGGTTTTTTTTTACATTATCGTATATAATTAGATAGTTATAAGGGAAAGTGTTTCTATTTAAAAAGCAGGAAAGGAGGAACGGCCATGTACAAAATTCTGAAAAGCAATTATACGGGCGTAGACGAATTTGACATCGAAGATGTGGAAAAAGGCTGCTGGATTGACGTGGTCGCCCCTTCTGAAGAAGAACTGCAGGAAATAGAGAAAGCGACGCACATTTCCAAAGATTTTCTTACGGCGGCCCTGGACCGGGAAGAAAAGGCCCGTACCGAAATCGACGAGGACCAGCTGCTCGTGGTCATCGACATCCCTTTTTTCCGCAGCAACAAAGATTACGACACCATGCCCCTGGGCATCATCGTCACCCAGGAAGTGATCGTCACGGTCTGTCTGGAAAGCAATGCCGTCACTTCGTCGTTCAACGCCCGGACCTACAAAACCTTCAGCACCTATAAGAAGACCCGGTTCCTGTTCCAGATCCTGTACACATCGGCAACGCTGTACCTGAAATACATCAGGAACATTATCCGGCGCACGGATGATTTGGAACAACATCTGCGTCAGGCCATGGAAAATTCCAAACTGTTCAGCATGCTGGACCTGCAGAAGTCCCTGACTTATTTCACCACGTCCCTGCGAAGCAACTCCATGGTAACGGAGCGCCTGCTGCGTCTGCGCAATACCGCCCAGACGCAAAAGCTGATCAAACTGTATGAAGAAGACGAAGACCTGTTGGAAGACGTTATCATCGAATACAAGCAGGCAATCGAAATGGTTGAGATGTACAGCCACATTCTGAACAGCATGATGGAAGTGTTCGCATCCATCATCAGCAACAATCTGAACCTTGTTATGCGGTTCCTGGCTTCCGTAACCATCATCCTTGCCATCCCTACTTTCATCTCCGGCTTATGGGGGATGAACGTCCCGGTTCCCTTTGCGGAGTGGTACAACGGATTCTACATTGTGTTGGGCCTGGCCTTTATCGTCAGCCTGCTGGCCGGCTTCTGGCTCTGGAGAAAGCATATGTTCTGAAACAAAAACAAAGAAAACTATCATAAAAAATCAGTCGGGATACAAACCGACTGATTTTTATTTTACCTCATTTAATTTTAATTTGATTTTTAAAACGTACGCACCCGAATAGCAACAACGCTTCCTTCGACTGCCCAAAAGGCGACGCCGGTTCAGGAATCGCTGATTCATCCGGCTGCACGATTTTGGCGATTCCTTTATTTTACGATCAGCACCGGTACATTTGCATACTGGGAAATCTTGGAGCTTACGCTGCCCAGGAAAAATTCCGCAATACCTGACAGTCCGCGGCTGCCCAGTACAATAGCGTCAGCTTTTTCTTTTTTTGCTACCGCCAAAATTCTTTCAGACGGATGGCCCAGTTCAATTGCATAAACAGCCTTGCCAGCAAAGCCGCTCGTTTTTACTTTTTCTTCGGCCATGGACAGCACGCCCTTGCCAATCTCTTCCAGATCCGCGTTGCTCTTGCTGATGATATTATGATCCAGCGGAACCGCTAACAACGCCGCATTGTTATAAGGCTGGATAACCGTAAGGACGATCAATTCACCTTCAAATTTGCCAGCCAGCGCCACCGCCTGATCCAGTGCGCGCCATGCGCTTTCGGAGCCGTCAACCGGAACAATGATTTTCTTAAACATACAAATTCCTCCCAATTCAAATCATATTAACAAAACCTATACACATAAAAAACTGTCGATTCATCCGCAAGAAGTTCATGAAACCTTATTTACCCGGCGCTTTCCGCTGCTGCATCTGCTCGCGTTTTGCCGCCTTCCGTTCCCGCGCTTCCCGGATGCGCCGGGACTTGGAACTTTCCCTGCGCTGGAAATCCGATTCCGGTTTAGCCTGCGGCTCGATATAAGTCCCATGGTTTCCGAAACGGTAATACAGACAATAGCCGATGAGCAGTGCCAGCGGGATACACCCTACCAAATAACGCCATTTCCCGGAGATAATGATCAGAAAGTTATACGCAAAAGCAATCACCGGAATCAGCACATAATTCAAAATCTTCGCAGTCTGCGTCCCTCTGCCGAAAAAGCGGGCAATGGCAACCCATACAATGACGCCCACCGCAAAGGTAACCATCGACATAAACAGTAAAAACAGGAATATTTCAAAATTCAACCCGACAACCCCCGAACTTATACATCAAATTTTTTTGATTCATCGCCCAGCGGTTTATCCTTATCCGGATCTTTCTTGAACAGGTCGATGTTTTCCTTAGCGTATTTAACGCCGTCTTCATACACTTTCTTGAACGCGCTCATGTCTTTCGGCTTGCCCGCCTTGATCCATTCCATGACCACGCGGCCCAAACCGTAGGTCATGCCAATAGCAAGCGGAATCTGCAGCGGGGCAAAGGGAATCAGCGTGGCCAATTTCCCGCCGGCAAAAACAGTCCCCATAGAACCCAGCAGGCTGACCGCCGCTTTTTCTGTGATCTTTTCTTCATACACGGAACCGATCTTCATAATCATATAGATATCATTGGCCACAGTGGAAAGCGTGCCCAGACCCGGAACCACGACAATCACGCCGGCCCGGGCAGCCGCCCATTTGCACAGGGAAAGCGCTTCTTCTTCCCTGGCCCTGTCGTCAATTACAGTCACTTTTTCGTCTTCCATTTTGCTCTTCCTCCATTTCTGCAATCTTGTGCCGGTCCTGGAACCGTATGACGCGACGCAACAACCATCCTTTCCGGGAGCGGTTCTTGCAAAACCAGACTGCATATTACTGTTCAATTATAAACCATGCCAACAGGCATTGCAACAAATCGCAGAAAACGATACAATTTTTTCACAAAAAAAACTTGCGGATCAGAATTCCGGATCGTCAAACTGAGGCATAGGAGGCCGTCCCAGGATTTTTCCGTTTTCCTCCAAAAACTGCGTATACATGGCCATCATCGGCGCTATGACGGCCAGGAAATGCTTATCCCCGTACCGCTCCAGAAAGGGATACAGCTTGGACAGGTTTTCCTTGGAGTCGATCAGTTCAATAATGAGAGGCAGGTTATAGTTTCCACTGAAAAAAATCGGCATGGCACGGCCGTCGTTGCCACGTACCTCGCGTCCGAACCCGGCGTCAGCCCGGATCATTGTGCCTCCGCCCAGACCGAGACGGCGAGCTTCTTTAAACAACGCTTTAAAAAACGGTTCATCGCCGCACGTTACATCTTCCGCAGTAAAAATCTTCAACTCATAGAGTTTGACAAACTTCATAACAGCCACCCTTTCATAAATATAATTTTGTTTCAGGAAGATATTTCACGATAATTATAACATCTCAACGCAAGAGATGTAAGTATTTATTTGCTAATACATGCCAAATAGAGTAAAATGAAATATCAAACTGAAAATTTTCACAGGGTTACGGAACCGCAACCGGGAATCCGCAGATACAGAATTTTAATACCTGCCAACGTTCCTCTCCCGTGTCTGCGCAATTCCATACAAATTGGAGGGACCTTTTATGCTATATATTGCCTGGGACATTGACGGCACCCTGCTGCTTACCAACCGCGCCGGTTACGATGCGCTGCAGGAAGCGATCCAGGATTATTTCTTCCGGACGGAGCCTTACGTGTTTAAACACACGCTGGCCGGCTGTACCGACTCATCCATTATAAAAGAGATCGTAACCGATATTAAAGGGCATTGTACCAGCGGCTGGGCTGCGTCGCTGATGCTGAAATACGAAATGTACATGAAGCGGAACCTGAAGGCTCACAAAGGCTGGCTCATGCCTAATGTAGAAAAAACACTGCAGTACCTCCGGGAAAAAGCACCGGATATCGGGAACCTGCTGCTGACAGGCAACACCCTCAACGGCGCCCGGGACAAGCTGGAAGAATACGGCCTTGCCGCCTATTTCGATTTTCATCACAGCGCCTTTGGCGACCTGGCTGAAGAAAGAAGCGAGCTGGCAAAAATTTTGTACACCCGGCTGTTGAACGACGGCCTGATTAAAAGCGGAGAGACTGACAGCATCGTCGTAATCGGCGACACGCCCAGCGACGCAAAATGCGCTGCCGCCATCGGGGCCCGGTGTATCATCGTGCTGGCCGGCAGCGAATTTAAGAAGGAAGATTTTGCCGACTGCCCGCCCTGGAAGATGTGGGAACAGCTTCCGGATGACCCGGCGGAATTTATAAAAGAACTTTCGGTGTAAATGCGCTTTCGCAAAAAACACGGCGTCCTTCCCGTGATAAAACGCCGCTGAAACAGTAATGAGTTTAACTTTTCGATGAGGTTAATTTATAATGAAAGTTTTTTCTTTGTTCGCAACACTTTCCATCGCGGCAGCCGCAAGCATGGCAGCCGCTTCGGTCGCATGCGCCTATAATGCCGACGATGTGTCCGCTGTTACTAATGGGCAGGACCGCCCCGGCGCCGATCTGTCAAATGCCGATTTAAGCGGCGCCGACCTGACCGGGCTTAACCTGACCGGCGCAAACCTGTCAAATGCCGATTTAAGCGGCGCCAGACTGGAACGCGCTGTTCTCACCAAAGCCAACTTTGCAAACAGCAACCTGAAACGCGCTGTGTTTTCGGAAGCGCAAATGACGGAAGCAAATTTGCGGAATGTGGAAGCGCCTTTTTCCTATTTCGGTCATGCCATACTGGCCCATTCCGACCTAAGCGATGGAAACTTTTTCCGCGCTGATTTTCGTGGGGCAACACTGACCGAAAGCACAGGAGCTTCTGCTGTGTTTCAGGAAGCCACCTTTGACAAGGCCAATCTCAGCAAATCCGATTTTACTTTCGCCAACTTTTCCTACAGCTGGCTTTTCCAGTCAAACCTGTCCGAAAGCTGCTTTACAGGCGCCAACCTGTATGAGGTCAACGGCGCTGAAATAAAGGCGCAAAAGACAGATTTTTCCAGTGCCAAGCTCGGCAGCGCCCGCCTTACCGGAGGCGACTTTACCGAAGCCGTCTTTGAAAAAGCCGTACTGGATAAAGCAACCCTGAAAGGCGCGGTACTGAAAGACGTCGTCTGGGGCACAGCATTTAAAGAGAAAGCAGTATTTTAAAAAATTGTATCACGGATCATTTTCCGGAACGGAGCCTGAATTATGCACCAATATTTATTTTTCATAGGCGATTTTCCTATCCGTATGTACGGGCTGATGCTTACGTTAGCCATCTTTCTGGCAACAGGCACAGCGTATTTTCTTGCCCGGCAGGACGGACGCTGGCATGAGCATGTCCTTGACATCGGTATTTACGGTGGATTTGCCGGATTGATCGGCGCCCGTCTGTGGGATGTGTTGTTTTTTGACTGGAGCTATTATCAGGATCATCTGCTGGAAATACCGTTTGTGTGGCAGGGAGGTATGGCGGTACAGGGCGGCATGCTGGCCGGACTCGTCACCGGGATTGTGTACTGTAA
>Ga0310691_10008808_pt1 | contig 10319 bp, 7 predicted proteins | sample 176DNAGHGlowgp2_FD_203887 | JGI IMG/M metagenome (GOLD analysis project Ga0310691, IMG submission 203887) | Sheep rumen microbial communities from Palmerston North, Manawatu-Wanganui, New Zealand - 1766 DNA GHGlow gp2 (v2) (version 2) | ecosystem: Host-associated > Mammals > Digestive system >...
TTTATATATTCACTAACTCCTATATAACGGACATATCCAGGTGCGATTATTATTGATTATCACTAAAAAACTTAAGGATTAATTTGATTGAAATATAAAAATTTACGATGAAAAAATCATCGATGTTTTTTGTATTATAAAATTGTGAAAAGTTGCTCCGTGATGAATTATATGTAATGTTAATGCTTATGAGAAGCGAGAACGAAACACCTTCAATCTGTGAAGAGACAGACGTTAAAGTAATCTGTGCAGTAGAAGAAGCTGCAGAAGAATACAAAGACTGTCCAGCTGCATGTAGAAAAGACAACACTAAGGAAGAAGACAACGGAGAAGATGAAGTTGTTAAATCTGGAAGCTTAGCTGTATCTTCAAGTGCTGCTGATGATAGAAGTGTTGTTGTAGCTGCTGAATGAAAAGAAAATGCAGTATCTGACTTGGATACTCTTACTTTCAAGACATCAGAAGAAGTAACTATCTCTAAAGTTGTTCTTGAAAAATACGGATTCTCTAACGCTGATGCTCTTATCGCTAACGTATGGTTAGAAGATGAAGATGGTAATGAGATTACAACTAAAGGTAAACCAAATACAAAAGGATTGGTTAACTTAACAGTTAAAAAAGACTACAAAGTTGTAGATGGAAAATTAAATGCTACTATAGTTGTTGAAACTAAATCTCAAGACAACGTATCAAGCGGAAGTTTATGATTCAAAGTAAGTGATGTTGTATCAACTGCTGAAGATGTAGACTTGGGAAGCTATAAAGCTTACAAATACGATGTAGTTGCTTATAATGGATCTACTGCTAAAGTTACAGCTAGAGGAGGATCTAAGGATTACAACTGGGAAGCTGGAAAAACTTATGAAGTATCTAAGTTTAAGTTAAAAGCTCCTGATGCTTCAGCTATTACACTTAAGGGATTCACATTAACAAACAAGAATAATGGAACTCTTGATACTCATGATTTCTTGGATATTGATAGCGTTAAAGTTAGCGTTGCAGGTGAAACTGTAAAGGCTACTGCTAGCATCAATAAAGATCAAGAATTAACTCTTTCTCTAAAGAATGACGTAGAAATCTTAGCTAAGCAAAATGTTGAAATTATCGTATCTGCAGGATTAAATAGTGACTTTGATGAATATGGAAAAACTATCCAATTCAAAGTTAAGAGTATAACTGCAACAGATAAGAACAATGCTAGAATAACTCCAGAAGGAGCTGATACTGCTGATTACTTAGTATATACTTTCAATGGAGGTAAATTAAAATTCACTAACAATAAGTTAGGAAAAGTTGAAGCTTCAATTAATTCAACTGATATTCTTATTGCTGATGGTACAGTTACTGTGGGAGAAGCTGTTGAAGGATCTGCAACTCTTGAAATTAATGGTGATGGATTCTGTACAGATTCTACTAAAAATAATGAAGCTGCATGTAAAGCAGTAGATGGTGCAAAATGGTTGTTCCCAGCAGAAGCTATCGAAGAAATTAGACTTGTAGTTTCTGGTGATGAAATAAATGGAACATTCTATACAGCAGATACTTATAAGAAAGCAGATGAATGAAAGAATGCAGCTAAAGTTTATGTAAAATTTGATAATATAGACATTTCTGAATCAGGAAAAGTTAAATTATACGTAGATATCGATGATAATGCAGATTATCAGAAAAAGACTATGACATTCTCTTCAATTGTATGGGATTTGAAATATTCTGACTCTGCTAACGATTCAACTACTATAAATGATAAATCTGGAACAATTTCTGTATCTAATCTTACACTTACAGAAGCTCAAGGATCTTTGACTAATTCTGTTTCAGATGATGTTGAATACAACAACAAAGAAGTAAATACTTGGACAATCTTTGATTGAGTATATACTGCTAAGAAGAGTGACGTATACTTAAATGCTTTCACTGTTACACCTGTTTATAATGGAGCTGATACTATTAAGACAGCCGCAAATTGGAAAGCTAATGTAGAATCAAAAATCACTTTCTATCTATCAATAGATGGAGATGAAGTAGCTGATAAGGTGCTTTCTTGTACAACTAAAGATGCAACTACAACATGTCAGGCTTCTGAAACATTCAACGATACTCTTGTTAAAGCTGGAGAATCTGTTAAAATTAAATTAGAAGCTGAAATTGATGCAAAAGAATCAGTTATTAAAGATGCTGTTAAGAGTCTTGAATTAGGAAAATTCAACTTAAATCTTGCATGAGTTGATGAGAACGATAATGATGCATGATCTGCTGATAAAAAATCAGCTACAGTTAGAATAGTTAGCAAAGGATCTACTAAAGTTTCTACTTCTAACGTTAAGAATACTGTTCTTAAAAAAGCTGCAGATGCTAAAATTGCTGAATTCACAGTTAAACCTGATGGAGCTAATAATGTAACTCTTGAAGATGTTAGTTTCACATTAACATTTACTCCAACTGATGGAGATTATGATGGTGATATTAACTTATATGTTGATGGTAAAAATGAAGAAACTTGGAATTATTCTTCAACACCTGCTACTTATTCTGCAGAATTAAATAACGATGTTGATTCAGAGGGAATAGTTGTAAGAGTTGAATTAGATTCTGAATTTGCTGGTAAAGTTGACTTAACTGAATTAAAAGTTAATTGAACTGAAGCTAAAAAAGATTTCAGTAAGAGATTTGAAACTGCTGTTGTAAACATTAAATCTCAAAAAGATAATGATGTAACTACAACATTCTACTTTGGTGTAGATAAAAAATCATCAGACTCTGTTCAAAATGTATCTGTTAAATTAGATAAGAGAGGATGGACATTAGTAAAGAATGGAGAAGATATTTCTGATGGAGATTCTTTCTGAATTAAGTGAGATACTGCTACTGCAGAATATGTAACTGCAATCAGATATACTATAAATGGTACAGTTGCTAAAGCTGCATATTGCTCTGATTCACAATATAACGATAAAACAGCATGTGAAAGTGCTAGTGCAACATGGACTGATGCAGTTGACTCTGATAAACCTTTTGTTACAATTGAAAAGTCTGAATTTGATGACTTCTTCAAACTTGGTGATACTGATGATTACGCTATTGTTAAGAAACAAAAGAACTAGTATCATCTTAGAAAGGATTCCTCTTCGGAGGAGTCCTTTTTTTAATTAAAAATTTTTTAGACCCCGGGGTCTATTTTAGGGACATGATTTTTTCCAAAAAACAAAAAATCACTCTTTGAAGAGTGCTTTTTGCTAATTACCGGGAACAGGACTCGAACCTGCACACCGTAAGGCACTTGGTTCTAAGCCAAGCGTGTCTACCAATTCCACCATCCCGGCATACACTATATGCTTACGTTTTCTAACTTATTTTTCAACCATTTCCTTCAATTTCATCATTTCAAATATTTTTCTCTCTTTCTTGCCTCTAAACTATTTTCAACCTCTTCTAAATATATTAACTCAAATGGTTTATACTTTTTATTAGATTTTGTTTTTCAAAGATTATGTTCCTCTAATCTTCTTTCTATATTGTTAGTCATTCATGTATAAGTATAATCATAATTAATACTTCTTATTACATATACATAGTAAGACATACTATAGTTTCACTATAAAATGGTTCTAAGCTTTACCGCGCAATGCGTGGTTTACCACGCTACGCGTGGCAAGCGTGTCCAGCGTAGCTGGATAAATCTACCAATTCCACCATCCCGGCACCTTACTAATAATTTCTTTAATTTTCGGGACCTAGGATTCGAACCTAGAACCCCCAGATTCAGAGTCTGATGCTCTACCAATTAAGCTAGTCCCGACTGTCAAATCTTTTTTTGGTTGCGGAGGATGGAATTGAACCACCTACCTTCGGGTTATGAGCCCGACGAGATACCGTTTCTCCACTCCGCATTATCAGTTCTGGGGAACCAGGATTCGAACCTGGACAAACGGAGTCAAAGTCCGGTGTCCTACCTTTAGACGATTCCCCAATGTATTGGTAATTTGTAACTGCTGAGGAAGGGACTCGAACCCTCAAGCCATAAGGCATACGCACCTCAAGCGTACATGTATACCAGTTCCATCACCTCAGCATCCAATATGCTGTATGCAGTAATATAATAATCTTCTCTCAAAAATCAAACTAAATTGACAACAAAAATCTGATTTTTTTATTTTAGATAATCTGTTGAAGTTATTTGATACTCTATAAGCTCCCAAAACTTATTTATATTTCTAAGTGTATCCATATAATCTCATCACATTGGCAAAACATATCACCTCAATCCTATATAATCATTATTTAGTAGTCATGCTCACGAGAATACTGATAATGTAGAATTCTGCAAATTATATTGATCGTGTTTATTCATATATTGTATCAAAAATGCATAAACGGCATTTACTTTTTTAGGATTGTCCAAAGAACCAGGCATACTCCATCACCAAACTCTAACGGGCGATTCTAATTGATAAAAAGGAACGCTGATTCTGGATAGCTTATCAAAATTTGATTTTTTTCATGTAAAGTATGTGTTTATTACGTCTGAATCAGACAAAAATCCAAATCTTAATCAAACAAAATTATAAGCCTGAAAGCAAATGGCAGGGAAATATTTGCAACCAGGTGCGGTAATTGCATTTGAGATTGTATTTAGAGTTTGTATGTTATAATTCTGTAGTACATTGCTGTCAATCCATGTTCCTAAAGCATTACTATCACGATTTGTAGTAAAATAATGCATTAGTGCATACCGCATTATATCTTGGTACTCCCATTTAAATCATCTATCATCATAATCTTCGCTATTTACACCAAAGAATAAAGGGAAAGACAGTGGCATATAACTGATATTTTCTCGATTTAGTACGAACTCAGAAATTGAAAAAAATGAATTAGCTGTAGAATATCAAGAAATTGCATACATTACCATCGGATCAGCTGCAAATGGCAGAAATGCGATTTGGTCGCTACTTACTATAGGGGAAATGAGCTGATCAAAAGAAGATCCAATATTCTGCTGAAATGAAAATGATCTAGTCGGAGTTTTATTGAGCCAGTCATAAGGAAACAAAAATAAATCAGCCACAGAAAAACTTGGTTCAGATAATTGATCTCTATAAGAATTTAAATCATCAATAAACACAAATTCAATATCTACATTTTTTTCTTTTTGTAAATCATCAGCAAATCTTTCCCATTCAGAATTATAAAAATATTTTGGCATCATTACGTTGATTATTGAAGAATCTTTATCTTGAGAGCTTCAGGTTTCTATATTTCATGTAGATGTATCATTTAAACCTACAGAGTTTCAAGTGCTGGTCAATTCTTCTACAAATCAAGATTCTCTACTTTGTAGAGGTGTGTTTTCTGGGTCATCTTTTTGACTTCATCAAAAAAACGTCCATACGACCATTCCAATTCATGCTACCATCATAGCTAAGATAAAAAAATTTTTCTTTCACATAGCCACTAAAAAATCGAAGTAAAGCTTCACAAAATAGTCTCCTTTGTAGTTGGTTTCCTAACTATAGTATTTACTTGAAAGTCTGCATAATTTCACTCAGCCGTAATAGTATAATACCTATCCGGTACTTCTACACCACCAAAGTCTACGTAATATTCCAAGAATGGATATACATTAGGGTTATTATTGCCACTAAATCCTTTTAATATATTTAAAAGGCTGAATCTAAGTTGAACGTTAGAGAAACTGCTATTATCTGTAAAAATATCTTTAAATTTTTTACCACTTATATTATTAGCTTTTTGACTAACTACGGTAAGTTGATTAAGATGTGTTCATCTATCAACAAATGGAGTTCGCTTCTCTCAAAAACTAAAAGATAGTTGTTTATTAATATCACTTTCCCTAAAAACAGAATCACGATTAGTGTCCACAGTATTTTTACCTTCGCTATTTATATTAGAAGTAGAAAAGACAGTAAAAGGTACAGGATCCATACTCTCAGAATAGTTTCATCTGATCTGCCAGTCCACTATAGGGTCGTCTTTAGGTACATTACTTTCATTTGGTCAGACAAGCGGTTTATTCGTATCCAAATCTCCGAATCATTTTTCTACGAGGAGTTGTGGTAATCTAATCTTTCATCTAATATTCCCTGGATTTGAAGCCATACAATCTTCTTTATAAGAATCACCACTGTTACAGTCAACTTTTTTATATGGACTATCTTTAGATTCGTCGATATATAGCAAAAAGTTCTCAGCATTTTCATAATCCATCATATTATAATTATCGGAGTCTCATGTGGATAGCATTCATTCAATATTTCACTCTCATGTAGCAGGAATTCTAGTGGTTTTGGATTCTACGGTCCAAAAAACAGTAGATATTTCTGGATTGTCTCATAAATACGAAAATCACGTTAAACTCGAATCAGATCATCAATCTTGATTGTTATTACTTCCCATTCATGTTCACATTCTAAATCCTCCGCTTCATACATATCACGGAGAACGCTGTTTTACTACTAATTCTCATCTTTCAAGTGCAGATATTGATGTATAGTAAGCTCTATGATAGTTCTCACTCTCCGAAAAATTAGAATAAAATACCAAAAAATTAGAATATATTGATCATACAACAGCCGCTCATATTAATAAGAGAATAATGACTAATGTTACTAGCATACTTTAAAACTGTATCAATAAAATTTTTGTTTTTTTATTCTTCCAAACGTGGAGCTCCACAGTTTGGACAATAGGAGTATGACTTTGAATATTTACACTGGCATTCACGGCATGTGGTGTGCAAACTTTCTCCACATGATGTACAATACATATGATCTATTTGATTAAATTCTCAGCAGTTTTCACATTCTTGAATCTTTTGAAATAATGTGTCTCTTCGCATAGTTTTATCTCGCTTCCATCACTGTGGACGGATTGCAATATACAAAATAAGTCAAAAGATAGGTGTAAATGCGACAACTATAAATACAGCTAAAAGCTGAAACCAAAACGAAGAGCTACGAGCACTAGCATCTTTGACGACTCGAATAAGTATAGAAATCCATAGCAAAAATATAATTATAGCAGTCCAAAACCGGAAAGAGCTTTGTAAAATTGAATTCAAAACTCACTCAGAAGATGTGAGAGGATTTCAAATCATATCCGTTATATTTCAGCTTCATTCCAATATATCTATAGCTGCTTGAGCAAGTTGTCCCGTTTCCATGGATTCACAAAAAATATAAAATGTTTTTCAAACACTTAAAATCAGAATACGATTTTTACTTATAAATGCAAGCGACAACATTATTTTTCAGATATATATTTTTGACAAAGTATAGTTAATTTTTGACAAATAAATAATATCAAATTTTGACTTGATTTTTGAATAATTCTGATTATAATTAAATGTGTGTCTGTAAATGATTTGGGTGAAGGCTGTCATTAAGAGGCTCATTTATGAGCCGAAGAATCCAGAGAAGCTAAATTGTTTGTCCTGGATCCTTCGTTTCACTCAGGATGACAAAGAGACACATAGGATCCTTCTGTAAAACCTCAGAATTACAATTTGGATTTATTTTATTATGAAATATGCTAATGGTAGAAATCGTAAAAACATTCGCGAATATTGGATTGGTAGGACATGAAATTTATATTGAAGCTGATAGTGTGAGAGCATTGCCAACTATTGAGATAATATGACTACCAGACACTACGGTCAAGGAGTCCAAGGAACGTATTAGAGGGACTTTTCGTAATAGTTGAATCGATTTACCCAAGAGAAAATTTGTGCTAAATTTAGCACCATCAGATACCAAGAAAATCTGAACATGATTTGATGTACCGATGGCATTTGCATTACTTTTGCATGTGTGGTCGGAGAAGCTTTATCATGAGGAAAAAGTTCAGAGTTCACTCTTTTTCTGAGAGCTTTGACTAGATGGTAGTATCAAGAGAATAAATGGTTTACTCCCCTCGGTTCTTTCTGCTAAAAAGAAAGGACGAAAGGAGTTTTTTATTCCTGCGGAAAATTTGTATGAATTGGAATACGTACCGTGAATTACGATTTATCCGTTGCAGCATTTTGGTCAATTAATCAATTATTTTTGTGAATGAAAGGAACTAGAATGTATCGAGTGATGAAAAGATATATCAGCATTGAATGAAAATCAGACTTTTGAAGTAGATTTTGAGCATATCAAATGACAACTTGTAGCTAAAAGAGCATTATCAATTGCTATGGCAGGATTTCACAATGTTTTGATGGTTTGAGCTCCATGAAGCTGAAAAACTATGATGTCCAAGGCGATGAAAAGTATATTTCCACCACTTACTTTTGATGAAATATTGGAAGTAAGCCAGATTTATTCAGTTGTGTGAAAACTAAATAAAGAATTACCACTAATCACGCAGAGACCTTTTCGTCAGGTACATCATACTGCTTCTAGATTTAGCATAGTCTGATGATGAACTCATCTCACTCCGTGAGAAGTTTCACTTGCACACAAATGAATTCTTTTCTTTGATGAATTGACTGAGTTTCCTCGTGAAACTTTGGAAGTTTTGCGTCAGCCACTCGAAGACCGCTCAGTAAATATTTCGAGAGTAGCGTGAAGTGTGGAATATCCTGCCAATTTTATGTTTATCGCTTCAATGAATCCATGTAAATGTGGATATTACAAGGATAAACACAAGGCATGTACATGCTCTCCTATGGACATCAAGCGTTATCAGTCAAAAATTTCATGACCACTACTTGACCGTATCGATGTGATTTTGGAAGTACCGAGAGAAAATATTGATACAATATTGGATAATAATCTTTCAGAGAATTCTGCTACAATTCGTCAGAAAGTAATCCATGCATGGGAAATTCAGCAGGAGCGTTTCAAGTGAACTTCCTTGTCTGCAAATGCACACATGTGAGCTAAAGATATTCAAAATCTGATTTCACTCAGTAGTGAATGTAAAGATTTCCTTTCAAATGCTGCTGATAAACTCAGTCTCTCCTGAAGAGTAGTTCATAGAACTATCAAATTAGCTAGAACTATCGCAGATATGCAAGATAAATCAGAAATTTCTGTGCAAAATTTAGCAGAAGCTATTCAATATCGTAGTAGAACTATGTTTGTAGATAGTGAATAAAATCGAATATCTCCACTTTTTATCTGAGGTTAAATCTTTTTGTAAAAAAGTACCCATTTTTTTGACAGATAAAAAAAAATGATTATAATCAGTGTAGGAAATTCTTTTTATTTTTTAGGTCCTATGTTATGAAAAATACACTAAAAAAAGCAGGAATATTATGATTATTACTAATGTGTGGTGCATGATTGGTTTTTACAAATTGAGCAACTATAATAAATCCAACCCCAAAATCAGAACAACACACTTTGCAATTACATTCATTATTTTTATGATCCACACAAGATACTGGAGCATCTTGGATAAAATCAAACTCTGATAATCTGGATATATTAAATGGATTGATTGTATGAACAAAAGATAGCATAGAAAAATCTATAGGTAAATTAATCGCAGTATGATGATGAGAAGATAATGAGGTAAAAGGTAATAATTCTTGAATCTGAGGATGAAAAGGTAATAAATTTTTTGGAGAATACAATAATTCGGCTATTGGATGATGAGAATGAAATAAAATACAATGAGATTCATCAACAATCGCATGATGATGACAAAATACTACAAATGAAAATTGAGTAGTAGTCTGATGACAAAATAATACAGCATCAAACTGAGTAGCATTGTGATGATCCGGAAATAAAGCAAATGGAAAAAATAGTTTAGTAATGTGAGAAAAAATATCCGATTGAGCAGAATGATCATTTGCCTGGAATGATGGATCATCTTCAAACTTCATAGCTCCAGATAATTCAGCACGTATCGATACAAATAGTTGAGTCTTAATCTGAACTTTTAATCCAATAAAATGAGTAGCGTTAGTTGTTAGCTGAGCTATAAAGCTATGAAAGGGCGACAATGATGAAAAATTATCATGAGAGATGAAGGTTGACAATTGATGTATCAGAGTATATGATGGTAATAATTGGCATTATCTTGGTGGAAGTTGTAATAAAGATGTTGATGGAAGTTGATGTCAATTTGGTAAGACATATTTACTAAACGGAGATCAGGCAATAGGATATAAAAATTTTTATGCTAAAAAATGTACATGAGAGAAGGTTACATGTAATGGTTGAGTCCTAGATAAAAACCTATTTCCATATTGTTATGAGGTTGATACAGACCCAGAGTATAAAAAAACTAATTAATTCATTAGAAAACAACATAAAGCAGCCACAAGTATGTGGTTGTTTTTTTAAGAATCTAAAATCGTTTCT
>Ga0310691_10008809_pt1 | contig 10317 bp, 12 predicted proteins | sample 176DNAGHGlowgp2_FD_203887 | JGI IMG/M metagenome (GOLD analysis project Ga0310691, IMG submission 203887) | Sheep rumen microbial communities from Palmerston North, Manawatu-Wanganui, New Zealand - 1766 DNA GHGlow gp2 (v2) (version 2) | ecosystem: Host-associated > Mammals > Digestive system >...
GATAGTCTTGTGACTGTCCTGATTCCACGTGATCAGGTGCAGATGTTCGAAAGCAGACGAGTCGTGAAGAGAACTTTTGGAGGTTCACTCCCCTCCTTCGTTCTCTCTTTCCTGGAGGATCGTTCTCTATCTGACAGTGAAGCAGACGAACTTATCAGGATTATCGAAGAGTACAAGAAAGGAAAATGAGGGAAATATGCTTGGTCTGTTTGAGACAGTTCTGAATCTCAGCATGATGGGTTCGATCATGATTCTTTTGATCATGCTGGTCCGCCGGTTATTGCGCCGGATACCTACGAAGTACATCTATGGTCTTTGGGCTTTAGCGGTTTATAGACTTCTATGCCCGAAGTCTCCTGCATCGATCCTGTCTCTTTTTAATTTTCTTCCGAAAAAGAAGATCTCGTTCGTCTCCTCATCCGGAGCGATCGGGCAGACTACTGCCGCCACCTCTTCTAATGTAGAAGCACTTGAGCGCAGCATACGGCAAGTCACCCCACAGGCATCTTCCGCGGTTTCTTCCACTGCGAAGGCCTCGGGAGGCTCTGCTCTCGATATCTGGCAGGTCCTGATGGTCCTCTGGATTCTGGGCATGGCCGTACTTGCTATCGTGATCTTAATTAAGTCCATTACCATGTACCGTTCACTTCGGGATACCCGGAAGATCGAAGGTAATGTTTATTCCGGACCTTCCATCTCGTCACCGTTCGTTATCGGGATCTTGAAGCCACGGATCTTTATGCCACAGGGGCTTTCAAAGAAAGAATACAGCTATCTGCTGCATCACGAACAGACACATCTTCGAAGGCACGATATGGTATTTAAGACTATCTGGATCGCCGCGCTCCTCGTACACTGGTTCAATCCGCTTGTCTGGATTGCATTCCGGCTGTTCGAGTCCGATATGGAGATGAGCTGCGATGAAGAAGTGATCAAAAACATCAGTAGCGATCTTCGCGCTGATTACTGCATGTCCCTCGTATCCTACGCCAGAAAGAGCAACTCCCCGAAATATCTGGTTTCGCCGCTCGGTTTTGGCAAGAAAAACGTGAAAGCGAGGATTAAAAACGTTATGAATTATAAGAAACTCTCCCTATGGGTCTCTATCGTCTGTGCGGTAGCTGTAGGCGCTATTTTCACCTGTGGCTTCCTGAATCCTGTCGACAAAAAAATTATCGCCCAGGAAGAATCTTCAGTAACTGAAGCATCTGCCCAGGTTGCCGCCAAGCAGTCTCCTGTCAAAGAGACTTCCGAATCAACCGAAGCAACAGAAACTGTAGAAACAGAGTCTGAAACAAACGAAACGCTTCTGGCAGATCCCACATCGGCCATACCCTCTTCTGAAGCCTTTTCGAAAGACGAGGAAGATTACGAATCCTTTTCCAAAAGAATGGAAGATGAACCCTTATGGGGCACTCCGGAATGGATCGAACAGCACCAATATAATACTATTCCGGAAACCCCTGATGTGTCTATGCCTGACGGAGAGCTCTTCGAGCTGGCTCTTCCCCAACCCGACAAAGAGATCCTGTTCCGCTGCAACCTTGAAAAAGGTGCTACTTTCGCTCCCGATTCGCTTGGTGACTTCACCCGTTCTTATGCGGTAGTTGGAGAAACAAATCCTTCTGACCTCATCTTCATGGCAACAAAGGAGTTCTCTGAATCTGAAATGGCATCCTATTCCCAGACCCTCCGCGAAATCGGCTTCATCGATGCGGTAAGCGGAGAGCACACATACATCGGATACACCGAAGACGGATGCTATGTAATCATCGAATCCTGTGGCGATATCGAGAAATACACCACGATCCGATTCAGTTCGTCTACTTCAACAGATAACGACTCAATGGGCGTCGGCTAAGAACTAAAATCAAGTATTACATCCTAGCAGATGCAAAAAGAGACTGGAGATACGATATCTTCAGTCTCTACTTCTGTACATCTCAACAATCCTAGTCTTTTCATCCGTCCGTTTTTTCTTCAGTATTTCATCCCAACCCTATCAGAGTTTCCTGCATTTAAAGCACATGGACAGCGGGAGCATTTTCGCTTTTATCGCCTTGGGACTACTATCTTCTGTATCTGACATAGACTGTTCGTCCGTTTGCTCGACCATCCTCTCTATGATGAATCCGGCATCATACAGTGCATTTACATAAGTAGAAATTTTCCTATTCGCAAAAGTCACCGTAGTATTGTGGACAGGCATTTTGAAATAGGATTCATCGAAATAACTACGTGAAAAGACTACTTTCCCATTCTCTACCTCATCTTCTCCGGTCTCATAAGATTTCGCCGCACAGTAATGAAGAGGATGCCCCCAGCTGAATATGAATATCCCATCTTTCTTCAGATAGGATGCAATACGTTTAAATGTACCGGCAAGATCAGTGGTCCAGCCGATTCCGTAGATAGAATATACATAGTCGAAATAACCTTGGGGAATGCCGCTTTCTGCTTCCATCGGTGCGCAGATAAGCTTGGGATAGCAGCCGCACTCGTTAAGAAGTTTCTTCGCATTATCCAGCTGTTTCTGAGACAGATCTAATCCCCAGAGTTCTCCGGCGCCTTTTTCCGCAAGGTACTTCAGCGAATGCCCGCTGCCGCAGCAGATCTCCAGCACCTTCTTCCCCTTCACCTCCGAAAAGAAATGCAGGTCGTCCTCGGTTACGAATTTCACTCCGTACTTCGGCAAGGCGGTTGCCCCAAACCAGAGATCCGCGTGATCGTCCCAGTACTCTTTGTTTGTTTCAATAATTCTCTCGTCCATATTTATCTCATTCACACACTATCAGCTATAAACCACTGGTCCATGGCAGGTCCGGCATCTTCATTCGGGCGGACCTTAAAGCTGCAATGTGATCCACGTATCTTATCATATGCCTTTCCTGCTTAGTTTAAATAATTGAACAGTCACCGTTCCATCCACTTCTTCTCCCACGATATCGAAACCGAACCGCTTGGTGTAAAAGCGGATATTCCGCTCATTATCTTTGGGAGTGACCAATGTGAGTTCCTGCCAATCCGGATGCTCACTCATAAAATGCTTCATCAGCAGCGTCCCGATTCCGCGGCCCTGTTCTTCTTTTACGACTGCTAAGCAGCCGATATAATACTTGCCGGGCGCTTCCTCTTTATAACTGATCACTCCTACCGCCTTTCCCTGATCATAGGCGAGGATCTTCGGAAACTCCAGAACAGACTTCTTCATATTCTCCTCGGATCGGCCATATGCCTGGCACTGTCCATAGCGGATGAAATCATCATAAAATGCAGAATTGTAGATTTCCACCAGCAGTTTCGCATCACTTGTATCTGCACATCTGTACTCCAAATCGTTTACAAACATATCATCTTTTCCTTCTATCTATCGCTTACGCACGATCCAGTTCCCGTCCTCGACGGTGTACTGGAACTCACTGTAGTTCTCATTCATCATAACATCGATGAGATCGCGAAAATCTTCAACCAGGTTGACGTTATTGATTTCCTTTTTCTCGACCCAGTGCATGGCACCTTCATCAGAAGAAACTAATTCTCCTTCAAAAGCACTTGTCTCATACAGGAATACGAGATACCGGCCTTTCGTATAGTCACCGTCTTTCAACGGGAACTGTTTGATTCCGCAGAGTCTTGGAGAACGTATCGTAAGTCCCGTCTCTTCTTTCATCTCCCGGATAACCGCATCGACGATCGATTCACCCGGTTCCACATGACCTCCCGGAAGCGTATATCCTTTCCAGTCCTCGCTCACGCGATCCTGAAGTAAATACCGCTCCTCGTCGTGAATCAGGCACAATACAGTCAATTCAGTTATTTCTGTTCTACTCATCTTTTCTCCCTTTTTCTAGTGACACCATTTAGGTTGCATCAGGATAGTCATAGAATCCGCCTTTGTGGAAATTCTCATTTCCAAGGGGTTTGGCTGTGAGCTTGAAGATGACGCATCCATCAGGGCATACCACAGTTTTGGAATACTTTCCATCACCGCCGAGATTCTCAAGATCACCGCCGCTTCGGACGGCTTCCATCAAGGGATACAGCATCATCATAGTCTTCGAGCAGATGCCATATCCATCCTGGTTTACCGGACATCCGTAGGTGCAGGTATATTTGTCGCCGATTTCTTCCCCGTTACGGCAGTATCTTTCCGTATGGTCTCCATGAAGGAACCCGGTCACTTCCACAGTAAATTCATATTCTTCGTCATACCACTTTTTCATTTTAATTCTCCTTCTTGGCAATCAAACCCAGCCACGCAGGAAGTGCCGCCATCACATTACTCTTCCAATCTTCCATTTTCCGTTGTTCGTCCGCATACTTGATTTTCGGAATATGGATAAACAATGCTCTTCCGGAGAACCTGCGCCAAACATACCAACAGGTACATATTCAGAGCACTTTATAGTATGGGCAGATATTCTCATAATGCCCGTCCTTCATACGGAAACCTCCGGGGATCGTTCCCAGCTGCGAGAAGCCAAGCCGCTCATACAGGTGCCGCGCATGGGTATTACTCTCAACGACCGCATTGAACTGAAGGACCATAAATCCAAGTTCCTTCCCTTTCTTCAGGCAATCGAGAACAAGTTTCTCACCGATATGCCTGCCTCGCACGTCCGATGACACCGCGTAGCTGGCATTGCAGATATGGCCACAACGCCCGACATTATTCGGATGCAGAATATAAAGCCCTACAACCCGGCCCGCTTCTTCCGCCACGCCGGTAAAACTCTGCGAAGCAAAGAATTCCGCGCCGCTTACCGCATCCAGCACTTCTTCCTGCGGAAAAGCAATGCCCTCTTCCACAACTTCATTCCATATTCTTACGATCTCCGGAAGATCTTTCTCAGTATATTCTCTTACTTCCACTTGGCTTTCCTCCTTTATTCGCTTGATCTCATCCTCAACAGAACAGAATTGTATCCTAAAAAATTACTCAAATGATTATATCAGAATACGGCAGAGAAGATTCATTCATATTCTTCTTTCTTATGGAAGCGCTTGCATATAAGCGCCGCCTGCGCCCCAAGGAAAGCCCAGAACGACAGGATCAGGATATTTTCCAGAAACACCAGTGCCGCTGCTTTTTCATAATCCAAAAATGCGAACGGGGTCTTAAAGAACAGGTAATCCGGAATGTTGTTTTTCAAGAAGAAATAGAGACCTGTGCCGGCAACGATACACATCACCACGGAAATGATGATCTTCCATTTGTCCGATAGTTTCAGCTTGGCTGTCATGACCGGGATATGAAGTCCGAGGTGAAGCCCCATCAGAAGAAATGCCCAGAATGACATGGACAGATGCATCCGTCTCGCGAAGGAAATCTTCGTCATTCCATAAAGGAACGGCACGGCGTGGCTGCTCATGGACATACCACAGAAGGCAGTCAACGCAAACACTACGATCAGAGACACATCGATTAGCAAGGTAAGTATACGGTATGCGTTATATTTCCCCTTGAAAGAGGCTTTATACCATTTCCGGTTGAGGATCTGATGGACGATGACAAGAATCGTCATCCCGATGCCGATCCACTCGTGGTATTTCTCTCCCGTCACCTGATAGGCCATCAGGCAAAGCATGAGGACGGTCATACATACATCCACCGTTCGTTTCACTATGGTGCTACTTTTTCCCTGCATGATTCCGCCCTCCGATTTCTGATCAAACCTTTTTCTGTATCATACGGTTATCTAAAAGTTCTTTTCCAGCGTCTGTATTTCACTTCAGATCTTCGATCCAGGATCGGATGGTATCTTCCGACGGACCTGCGCCGAAGCGCTTGCCGTCGTGCCAGTTTCCGCTTCCCGCACGTTCTTCCAGATTCTTTCCGCTTCTTCCGAGGCCGCTGCTTGCAGATGTGCAGAACGGGATCATGGTGAGGCCGTCGAAGTTATAGCTCTCTACGAAAGTATCCAGGATACGGGGTTCCTCTCCCCACCAGATCGGATAGCCGATATATACCTTTTTATATCCATCCAGAGATACTGCCGCACTTCCGATGGCAGGTCTACTGGAGGAATCATTCTGCTCCTTGGTGCTGCGGCTGCCGGAATCGTTCCAGTTCAGATCCGCTTCCGAATACGGCTCTGCCGGAACGATCTCATACAGATCCGCATCCTCGATCTTCGCGATCTTTTCTGCCACATCCTTCGTGGTTCCCGTTGCGGAGAAATACACGACGAGCACTTCTTTATGTGCCTGCGTACTCTCGGTGGTTTCAGATGTCGCAGCTTCCGTTGTTTCATCAGAGGAAACATTCTCCGAGCCGGCGGCCTCCGTTTCCTGTTTCTCATCCGAAGCTGACGTCTCAGCTACTGTAGTGGTTTCTGCAGCTGTATTCTGGGATGTCTCTTTTCCCGCGTCATCTTTCTTCGCGCATGCCGTGAGGCCAAAAGCCAGAACTCCCGCAACCAGAATAGTCATTAGTTTTTTCATATCATTTCTCTCCTTCCATGATATTCTGTGTACCTGTGGTCCACACATGTTTCTTTTCTGCATCCGTTCTCTTATTCTGTGCCATCACGCCGGCCAAAGGATGCGGCACATACAGTTCTTCGAGATACGTTATCTCCTCATCTGAAAGCACCAGATCCACAGCTTTGGCTGCGCCTTCGATATGGTGAAGCTTGGTCGCTCCGACGACCGGCGCCGTAACTTTGGTCAGAAGCCATGCCAGAGATACTTCCGTCATGGTCACACCGTGCTTTTCGGCAAGCTCTGCCACACGTTCGATGATCACCGCATCCTGCTTTTCGGAAGCCGCATATTTAAACTTCGCGTAAGTATCCTCCGTGGCACGTTTGGTATCTCCCTCACCGGGTTTTCTCGAGAGTCTTCCGCTAGCCAGAGCACTATAGGGTGTCAGGGCGATATTCTCTTCTTCACAGTACGGCACCATCTCACGCTCTTCCTCGCGGAAGATCAGGTTGTAATGACCCTGAATGGAAACGAACTTAGAAAAGCCCTCTTTCTCCGCGATCGCATTGGCTTTTGCGATCTGCCAGGCAAAGCAGTTGGAGATGCCGATATATCTGGCCTTACCGGCTTTCACGACGCGGTTTAGTCCGTCCATGATGTCGTAAAGATCCGTTTTCCAGTCCCACATGTGATAGATATAAAGATCCACATAATCCATCCCGAGATTACTGAGGCTGGTGTTGATCATGTTCTCGATATGCTGCTGGCCGGAGATCCCCATTTCGATCTCTTCTGGAGTTCTCGGCAGGAATTTCGTGGCCACCACCACATCTTCCCTTCTTGCGAAGTCACGGAGCGCACGTCCCACAAACTGTTCACTGGTTCCGCTCTGATAGGCGATCGCCGTATCGTAGAAATTCACGCCGAGGTCGAGTCCTCTTTTAATGATCTCTCTGGAATGCTCTTCATCGAGCGTCCAGCTGTGCTGGCCTTTCGTGGCATCTCCAAATCCCATGCAACCCATGCAGATCCGGGATACGTTTAAGTCCGAATTACCTAGAAGTGTATATTTCATCGTTAAGTCCTCCTTACAGTGCTTTTCGATATGAAGATTTACAGCAGTTTCAAAAGGCAGTTATTCGTAAGTTCAAAAACCGTCTGATACGTAAAGCCCACACCTGCCTGTTCCATGGCGTCTTTCTGCTTATCGGTCACAGACGTATAGGGATAGATCCCGAACATGAACGGGAAGAATACATACAGGATCGTCTGCACTTCCTGCTCCGGCTTTTCCGGGCAGAACTTCGAAATGATGCTGCCTACGATCCGCAGGGACTCGCCATACGCCACCTTGAAGGACGTCAGAAGTTCCGGGCGGCTGTTGGCTTCCATATCGTAATTATTCATCGCCAGAAGCTTCAGGAGCTGCTCTCTATTGGCGATCGAGGTCGCAAGTTTCTTCGCGAGCTGCTTTTTCGAAAGCGTCTTATTCTTCTCCAGGATCGAAGTCAATTCCTCATTCCATCGGACATATTCCCGCTCGTATAGCGCCAGGAAGATCTCTTCTTTCGTCTGAAAGTAGTTATAGATCGTCGGTCTGGAAAAGGATGTCTCGTTCCCGATCTCTTTCAGCGTGATGTCCTTAAAACTCATGGTCTGATAGAGTTTCTCACACGCGTTGATGATCTCTTCTTTTCTTGCAGCTGTTCTCTCCGGTGATCCCTTTGGCATGGTACGCCTCCATAACTATCTATGCATACAATCTATTCTGACTCCGTGTCAGTTTTAATTATATGCACGTTCTGACACGATGTCAAGATAAAACAATACAATTGAAAAACCACCTGAAGAATGATACTCAGATGGTCTCATAATTTGGATAGGAAGCCGTTAATATTCCTTACACACCAAAGCCCAACCACTTCAGGACATGCTGAATGTATTCATCCCAGAAGTCCCAGTCGTGGCGGCCTTCACCTTCTTCATAGGTGACATCCGCACCTGCCTCTTTCAGTGCTCGGGCAATGGAACGGTTTGCTTCCAGAAGCTCATCCTGAAGTCCGCATGCCACATAAAACGATGGGAAACTCTTAGTCGGATCGTTCTTGATTCTCTCCATCAGGAAGCGTGGATTTCTGTCTGAATTTCTGGTCTTTTCCAGGTCACCGAAATTCTTCACCTCGCCAATCGTGTTTCCTTGCGTATTCACCCATTCTTCAGGGTATTCATAGAAATGCAGCGCACCCGACAAAATGGCAGCTTTCCCGAAAGTCTCACTATACTTCAGTGCATTTCGGCACGTACCGAAGCCACCCATCGAGAGTCCCGCAAGGAACGTATCTTCTCTCTTGGTGGAAAGAGGGAACATCTTCCGCGTCACTTCGACCAGTTCCCGTCCTATGTATTCGCCAAAATCACCCAGGCAACCGTCTTTCACGAGGATATCCATGTAAAACGAGTTCTCACCGGAAGGCATGACCACCGCAAGGCCGCTTTCTTCCGCCCATTTACGGATCCGCGTGTAGCTGAGCCAGCCGTTACAGTTATCCGTCAGGCCGTGTAGAAGGTACAACGTCGGATATGGACCATCACAGGTCTCTATCGGTAGAATGACATTTGCCTGCACGCTTCTCTTTAGAGTTTCCGATCTGAAATCAATACTAATCAGTGCCATATATAACCTCCTTGCTCCGTTGAGCTATCGCATTTTTTCGATGCACTGGCATCTTTCTCGTGAGATATTCCTGACTGAAGATCCCGGTCAGATCAGCTGCTGCTCGTTGATGATCAGCTTAAACTGCATGCCCAGGGTCTCTGCGGCCTTACGGCACAGGACCATGCGCTGCAGGAAGATCTCGAAATAGTCCATCACCGAACTATAGTGCGTATCGACCGAGAGCTTGAGCTTGATGATCGTGTGCGCCTCGTTGATCTTCAGTTCGGACTTCGTGACCGAATAGTTGACTCGGTCATGGATATCGAAGGACGACTTATCGTCATGACGGACACGGTTACGGCGCACATCGCTCTTATCCGCCAGGATCAGCGCCGCCGCAAGAGAGTTTACCGGGACACCGGTTCCTTCATCGTGGTTTCCGATCGCCGTGACGATCATGCCGATCTCCTCCGGTGGGAATCCCAACTCATTTAAGATACGGAAAGCGATCAGCGCGCCTGACTGGCTGTGATCCGTTCGGTTCACCAGATTGCCGATGTCATGGAGATATCCGGCGATTTTCACCAGTTCCACGGTCCTCTCGGGATATCCCAGCGTCTTAAGGATATAGCCTGCCGTCTCCGCCACAAGCGTCACATGCGCGAACCCGTGCTCCGTATATCCAAGCGCATCCAGCGACTCATTCGCCTGCTTGATATATGTTCTGATCACTTCATTATTCTTAATCTCTTCGTAAGTCATCTTACTTCTCCAATTAGTTTCTATTCGTCGTACATATAAAGCAAAAATCTTTCAAAATCATTATACATCATGGAAGCTTTAGTACGGCGCTTATACGAGCAGTGAAAACTGGCGTCCATCTTAGTCATGACATATTCCAAGTATTAGTCAATATTGAAACGTTTTACATTGACCACTACATGGAAAAATGGCAAAAATCATTGTAATGGTCTATGTTGAAACGTTTTACATTGACCATTACATTGACCAGCATATGAAACATATTAAAGTGACGTATGATCACTTCATTTTGAAACACCACTATCTTTCATAGGAAAAACCAAAATGAATATCGTGAATGTACGGGCTATTTCCCCTCATAACACTGCCGTTTGAACTCTTCACTGATCTCGCTGTGCAGCATGGTAAAAAAATCGGAATACCGCAGAGCAGATCCGCCTTCATAGCGGACAGCCTTAACGTATAGCGTCAGC
>Ga0310691_10008810_pt1 | contig 10317 bp, 10 predicted proteins | sample 176DNAGHGlowgp2_FD_203887 | JGI IMG/M metagenome (GOLD analysis project Ga0310691, IMG submission 203887) | Sheep rumen microbial communities from Palmerston North, Manawatu-Wanganui, New Zealand - 1766 DNA GHGlow gp2 (v2) (version 2) | ecosystem: Host-associated > Mammals > Digestive system >...
TATTGGAAATCAAACATGATAATTATTATACAGAACAGCGCAATATAACTATTGGTAGCGGTCAAAGTATTATTGTAAAGGGCCAATTGCATCTTAATAATGAAATGCTTGATAATGCAAAAAGGTTTACAGCTAATGGTGTTGATTTCTACATGGTTGAAATTCCAGAAGGCTCTTTTAAGCCTGGTTATCCTGATTGGAGAAAATTAGAGCAGCCTCTTAATATGTCTTCATTTATGATTGGCATGACAGAAGTAACCCAAGAGCTTTGGGAAGCAGTAATGGGGAATAATCCTTCAGAATGGAAAGGCAAGGACTATCCTGTAGAGAATGTGAATTGGTATGACTGTCAGGAATTTATCCGCAAATTAAATCAAATAACAGGCAAAAGTTTCAGTTTGCCAACTACGTGTCAGTGGCTATATGCCCAATATTGTGGTTGGGAATATGACTTTTGGGGAGATGGACTTTGGGTGCATTGCAATGATTATGGATGGACGGAACGAAATTCCGGAGGAAGGACTCATCCTGTTGCAACAAAGAAAGCTGATAAGATGGGGCTATTTGATATGTGGGGCAATGTGGGAGAATGGTGTTCAGACGAGATTTGTCCACCATGGTTATGGAAAGAGCACTCATTAGGTTATAGTAATCCATCCTTGCCAAATGAAAATTACAAAGCAATTGGCGGTTCTCATGCCCTAGAAAGAGATAATCAAATGGTAATAAAAGGATTTACCTATGTAAGTCCAGATGGTAAATATTACGCACCAGGAATGAGAGGTCTCCGTCTTTGCTTGAATCATTCGCACGAATAAATAAACATCATCGTCATCTAACACAGCGCAAGGGGCAGAAGACCTATACGCTAATGACAGCAAAGTTCAAGAAAAATCGGTCTCCAGCAATAAGGTTAGCTGGAGACCGATAAATTAGATGGGGGCTGGTGTTACGCGATGCTTTCCTCTATGTCAGGAAGATCGTCATCGATGTCGTCTTCTATCTCGCCGTCATCTTCATCATCGCATTCGCCATCATCTTCTTCCTCATCATCACCTTCCACATCATCCTTATCATCATTCATTGCTAACAGAACCTCTTCGGGGTCTTCAGCCTCTTCAATGATGGCTTCGGCGATTTCATTAGGATCCACATCCATCAATTCCTGAATTTCTTCCGACGCATCAATCTCTATCGTTTCAGTAACTGATGCTACGGGCTGAATTTCATCAAAGTCCTGATGGCCTACAGGGGTTTGCTGTTGTTGAGCATGCGATTCCTGCTGATTTTCAGCCACCTGATGGTGTGTTACTTGGACAGTATCGTCAATCTCCTCAATAGGAGTCTCTTCCTGCTCATTCAGATAATCTCTCAATTCCTGAGCACCTATCGTACCTGCCGCACCAGCTGCCATACCTGCTGCACCTGACAGTATATCTTTTTTCTTTGAGTCTTTCATAATGTTGCTCTGCGTTATAGTAATTAAAGTTTCTTCAGCATTTCTACCAGATTATTCGTACTGACTACTTTTTGTAGTTGTTCGATGCGTTCCTTAGTTTTGTTTTTATCAGGCAGATTGCTGATACCCATGTTATAGCACTTAATGAGGTTGCCCGCAGAAGCCGGGGTCAGTTTGGACTGGGCCTCAGCCAAGAGATAATATTCGACAGCCTTTACATAATCCTGGGTAACGCCCTGTCCACTGAAATACATGTTGCCAGCCTTCTCCTGTGCATATCCATTGCCAGCCTCAGCAGCAGCCAAAATCAATTCCGTGGCTTTCTTGGCATCCCTCTCTACGCCATTACCATCCTGATACATCTGGGCGAGATAGAGTTTTGCAGCAGTATTGCTCTCTGCTTCTTTAATCAGTATTTTGAATGCTTTCTTTGCATTGCCCTTGGAATTGTTTGCATCGGCCAGGCAGACTGCCTGCATGGTAATACCATCGGCCACGCCAGCTTTTTCCACCTTCTTAAACAACTCTGTAGCACCATTGTAGTCCTTGTCAACATACAGTTTTTTCAGACCCTCGATATAGTTACGGTATGTATCATCCTTTTCGTCATTGATCACCTGGCGCACTTCCTTCTCCTGACCGTACTTAAAAGCCTCAGCCATCCATTGGGCAGTCTGGTCAAAGTCCTTGTTTACACCCTCACCCTTCTGATAGCATTGTGCCAATAACAACTGAGAGTCACCACGCTTAGCTGCAGCAGCTTTTTTCAAATAGTCTACAGCCTTTTGAACATTCTTTTCGGTACCATCGCCTTCATAATAGATACGACCCAGCATACGGTAAGCATCAATAGTACCCTTGTTGGCAGCCTGAGTCAGATACTGTATGCCCTGAGCCTTGTTCTGAGTGGTACCCATTCCTTTGAAAGTCATATAGCCATAATAGTAGATACCAGTCAGATTACCCTTGTCGGCCAACTTTTTATACAGCTTGACAGCTGCGGCAGTATTCTTGTCGTTAAGATAGACCATGGCTTGGCGTACCTGACTTTCAGTATCACCCAGATCAGAAGCCTTCTTCAAATATTTCTGGATGTTTGCCTGGTCGTGATTCTCCGTATAATAATCCAGCAACAGCATGATGCTGAATGGTTTGTTTTTCTTATCGGCCAAATCAATATGCTGGTTCAGCACATTGGTGTTACCTTTCTTAAATGCTGTCTTATACAGTTTGGCTGCCATCACTGAGTCGGGTTTATTATCTTTTGTTCCTCGTCCAAGCTGATAACACATAGCCATATTCCCGATCGCTTCCACGTTATTCTGTTTGGCAGATAATGCCCAATACTTAAGAGCCTTGGTGTAGTCCTTTTCCACATTGGTTCCCGTGTAATACCAAAGTCCCAGATTGTTCTGCGCGTTAGCATCACCTGCATTGGCCTTCTCAGTGAGGATCGTCAGCGAGTCCTTTTTCTCAACCTTTGCCTTAGCTGGTTTCTTGCCTTTCTGCTGTGCCATGAGCGATGCCGGACCAGCCAGCATAGCTGCTGTAAGCATGATAATTAAATACTTCTGTTTCATAGTTGAATGTTTATTAAATTAATGAAATATCTTCTTGATAAAATTCAGTATTCCACCCAACATGGGGGTATCAGGTTCGTCGGGTTCCACGTCGACAGTGTGAGAGAGACGTCTGTGTCCAACTACTGTCTGGTGTTCCGTATAGGGAGTATCATCATGAATCTCTACATCTTCCTGTTCCATGTCATCGTTTGTGGTATCAACAGCAGCCACATGCAACAGGTATGCCGTGTTGTTATCATAACTCCGCTGGCATAGCGCGGCTATCTGACTGCATTTTTCCTCATCGCTGGCCTGAAGACAGATGATGCGACATAATGTCTCGTCATCGACACATTCCAAAACACCGTCGGTACAGAGAAAGAAATAGTCGTCTGGCCGAATATCTCTCGTCTGAAGCACAGTTGCCATACAGCGTGGTGCCTCGTTGGTAGACGGTTCCATGTAGCGACTGATGACAGAACGGTCGGGAGATGACTCCAACTGGTCGGGTGAGATGACACCGGCATGTATCAGGTTATTGACTTGCGAATGATCGCTACTACGATATACGATACCCGTTTCTGGCCTTATCTGATAGATTCGACTGTCACCAATATGCGCTACCAAACAGCCATCTCCATGGAAACAAATGAACGCTAACGTTGTAGCCATATCCTTGTTGCCAGCACCTTTTGCCACATCATCCAATCGTTCGTAGGCTTCGGTTAATGCCTGCTGGAAATCATCGATAGTGAAAGGTTCACTCCAGTCGGTACCTTCCAACGCATCTTTAAATCCTTCGCACACACTACGACTGGCTACCTCACCATCGTCGCAACCTCCAACGCCGTCACAGACTGCAAAGAAGAATGGCACCTCAGAAGGGCTGTCTGCATCAGGCAGTCGGCAGTCTTCCTGATTGGTGCGTTGTCCAATCTGACAGAAAGATAATGGCTGATAGAGTGAGATGACCATGATGATGTTCCCTTTTTGATTACTTGTCTGCCTTTTTGAAATGAATAACGGTACGTCCAATCTGGAAGGCGTCGCCGAAGTTCAGGTAAACACTCTCCTGCTCTTCCAGCTCCTTGTTGTTATGCAACACAGGATTCGTAGCCTTCTTCACCGTTAACTTGTAATAGAAACCATCGTTCTTCTTGATGACTTCCAAAAGTACAGAGCGACGGCTCATCTCGTCATCATCAAACTCGATGTCTGAAGGATAAGTACTATCCTTACGGCCAATGATATATGAGCCTTCATGAAGCACTTGCTTTTTGCGACGGAAGATATTGCCCCACGTCAGCATGCCTGTACTACGCTGGTTCTTGGAACGAACCTTCATCGTCTTTACCGGCTGTTCTTCCTGTTCCTCCTGCTTCTTGGCCTTGGCTGGTTTAGCAGATTTCTTGGCAGCAGCTTTAGCCTTTTCTGCCTCCTGGGCAGGGTCAACAACCTTGATATATGTCTTTGTTCCGCACAACTTACAAGCAACGGACTTCACACCTGTTTTAGTTGCTTGCAACAATACGGGCTTACCACATTGCGGACAGAGGAATGCATAAGGCTGATTGATATTAGCTGGGGGCTTGATACAATAGACGCCCTTTCCTTCCACCAGCTCGGCTTTTCCCAAAACAGGTACCTGCTGCTTTTTCTTGGCAGGAGCCGGAGATGCCTGCTCATCCTTTTTTTCTTCTAACTTAATAGGCTGTGCACGCAATTGTAACTTGATGTTGTTACCACAGTCCTTACACGTCAACTGGTAGATACCTGGCTTTTCGGGTTTCCTAATTTTCAGAATTTTGCCACATTGCGGACATTTCACCCCTATAATCTCGTTTTCCATATTTCTGTCAATTATAGTAATAATACTGATCTTGTTTAGGCGATATCATCTATGGCGTCGTCCTGTTCGTCATTCAGGGCTATGTCACTATCGTCTTCTTCAGAGTCATCGTCGAAACCTTCCTCATCTTCATCTTCCGACACTTCGTTCTCAGCTAAAAGATTTTCCGGATCTTCGTATTCATCCTCAAAGACGCCTGTAAGCGTGTCGAGAATTCCATCTTCCGGATCACCACCGTAAGCGAGTTCCTGTGCATCTTGTTCGGCATTATAGGCCAACTCTCCTCCGGTCTCGTCCATCATATCCTCAACGTCACTGAAGGTAAGATTGCTATCCACTTGGACAATAGGATTACCTTCCAGGTCAGTGATGACGTCAAAAGTCATGTCATTGTCCACATCAACCATCAGGAACTGTCCTCCGTCCTGTGTGTGTATAGATGCTACTTGCATTTCGCTGCCATCGGGGGTGTAGAGCGTGTCAATATCGTCTATCTGGATGATATCTGCCATATCGACATCGTTGGGGTCTATTTCAACGGCCGTAATCTCCTGGGCAATCAAGTCGGGATCAACATCGTCGATAATCCCTGTTTCATTTTGAGACCCCTGTTGGGTGTTTTGCTGTACTTCGCCAGATGGCTCGTCTGTCTGCGAACCAATAGGCTGGATCTCATCATTTGTCTGAGGTTGCGTCTGCTGATTGGACTGTTGTTGATTGGTTGGCTGCTCCTGCTGTTCGGTATTCTCTGCGATGACTTCAGTTTCTTCCCCCTCGGTAGGCAGTTGCTCTTCCGATTGGGTTTCGTCCATCTGAGATGCAGCATATCCTGCAGCAGCACCTACCGTCGTAGCACCAGCGGCTGTCAAAATCACTCTTGTACTGTCTTTACCACCCTTCTTCTGTGGCTCGTTTGAAAAAATCTTTTTAGTATCCATAATTGTTCATTTTTAAAATTGTTACTTTTTCTGCTGCAAAGGTAGGTACTTTTTGCTTTACTTCCAAACATTTCGACACATCTTGGACGAGAGTATGCGCTTGGCTGACGAGCATGGGTACTTTCGCTGACAGAACGATTTTTTAACGGACAAAGAGCACATTTTGATGCATTGTGCTGGGACCAATAAGCATCGGATGCTGCACCTGATCATACTGTCGGGTATGGGCTGTAACATCCTTATAAATATAGTCGAAGAGGCTTCTCAGCGTGATTTTACCATTACGCGCTGCCTTGCCACGGATTCCCTTCAGCAGTGACTTGGTGAAGAAGCCATTTCCGACCCATCCGCTTTCATATGAGAACTCTTCCGGCTTACATCCCATACAGAAGATAATGTTACGATTCTTGGCCCAGTCATAGTTACCCGTCGTCGTTTCATGGACACTGCCTGAGTGGCATGCGTCAACGAAACAATAGATTTCCTTGGCTTTGGCTTTGGACAAGATACTTACAAGGTTGCTGTATGGAAACAGGCGATCATAAGTACAGAAATTCCCTGGAGCGCCATGACCGGAGAAAAAGAACATGATTTTGTCGTTCTCTTTAGCAGTAGCAACAATCTTTTCCAACTTCGATGCGATGTTGTCGTAATTGGCATACTTGCTGGTCAAGAGTGCCGACTGTACATGAAGGACGTCAAGGGCACGTTTTAAGTCCTTGGCATCTTTTGTCGTATTGTTCAAATTCATTTGAGAATCCTGATAGGCGGAAACACCTGCTATCAGAGCATAGGTGGTCTGAGCCACCATCACGCTGCCTAGACAAATGAGGAGCGTCAACGAGAATAATAGTCTTTTCATTATTGATTAGTTTTAATTATTGTTTTTATCCTTGAGCCTTACACTTAGAGCAACGCCGATTGTCAACCTCTTTTTTGGATAGGCTATGCGAACAGGCGGGGTTCGGACAGTCGAACAGCTTGTCACGGAGTGACTTGATACGCTTCTTGTCCTTGGCAGGGTCGAAGAACAAGGTGCTGACCATTGACACCAATGATCCTACCCGCAACAGTAACATACGGATGTCGTCGCCTGGTACTACGAACGAGCCTATCAGTGCAATACCAGAAACTAACGCGATGACCTTACGTATGACTTTAGCCTTCTGCTCCGCTTTTTCCAGTTGATCGCCAATGTCTTGCGCCAAATCTTCCAAATAGTTAAAGTCGGAACTATAGTCATTGGGATATTCTACATGATGGGCAAAGAACTTACATCCATTAGCATTATCCGGTCCTAAACAGATAAAGGTATCGGGAGTAATCTTTTTCTTGGCAACTCTTTCCCAATCGCCATGTTCATTTCGAATAAAAGTACCATTGCTTGAATCCAGATCACTGATAGTCCACTGTCCATCGTCATCAATGGTAATACTGGCATGCTCGCGACTAACGCCTTGTTGCTCAATATCAAACGGCTGATTGCCTGCTTTTCCTAATAAGATTGTTTTCATCTTTCTGATGTTGTTGGATTATTTGTATTGTTTTTGACATTTGTCACACTTGCCTTGTAAGACTTCAGTACCTGCTTCGAGCTATTCAGACGAATTTCATGACCATTGCCATCAGTCAAGACTATCAGCAGACGAGGAATGTCTATGCGCTCTAAAAAAGCATGGTTAATGATACACGAACGGCCGATACGGATAAAACGAGCTGTCTCGAATTTGTGTTTCAGCAGAGTCTCGCTAACCTTGGTAATCCCCATACTCAACATCACTTCGTGCTTGTTGATGTAGATGATACGAGTATAATTGCCATTCGCTTGAATAACAGCAACCTGGTCGAAATCTACTGCTATCAGTTCGTCTCTGGAATTGAAATATATCTTATTCATATTTCCATAAAAATATAATATATGTAGTAATATTGTTGCAAAGATACAAAAAAAATGGAGAAACAAGAAAAAAAATCGAAAAAAAATTGTATATTAAAATAAAATTTGTAAATTTGCAACAAAAATCTAAAACAACTATTTGGAGTATGAAAAAGATAATAACCATGCTGATGTTGGTCATGTTCAGCATCTCAGCCTACACCCAAGAATGGAGTGTCAAGAACTTTAGTGTGGCAGCAAATGATATTTCTGCCAGCCAGTATGAACGACTATACAAGAAGAAGGCCTGTGCTTTGGTAAAGGTGCTGTCTGTTGATGGCATTCAGAAAGCCGAAGGCAAGGTGGTCGGGGACTATGAGAAAAAAGGTAATGAGACATGGGTCTATATGCAGCCAGGATCCAAAGATTTGGCCATTACCGTAAACGATGAAGCAATATTCCATATTAAATTCGCCGAGTACGGCATAGCACGCCTAGAAAGCAAGGTCGTTTATGTTTTGACCATAGAAAAAGAGGGCGTATTAGAATTTACGAATCCCGTGGAAACGTTTAAAGTGGGAAAGGTATCATTTAAAATGATCCGTGTCAATGGCGGAACATATACGATGGGAGCCACACCAGAGATGAAAAGCACCTTTGATGACGAATACCCTCCACATAAAGTCACGGTCCGCGACTTCTATATTGGCGAAACTGAGGTCACTCAGGAACTATATCAGGCAGTGATGGAAGAGAACCCTTCTAAGTTTAAAGGTGCAAAGAATCCTGTCGAACAAGTCAGTTGGGATGAAGCCTGTGTATTTATCGAGATGCTTAGTTCGATAACAGGTGCCAAATTCCGCATTCCTACTGAGGCGGAATGGGAATACGCTGCACGCGGAGGTCAGAAGTCAAAAGGCTACAGATGTTCTGGCTCCAACAATGCTAATGATGTCGCATGGTATGAAAAGAATAGTGGCGACAAGCACCATCCAGTAAAGACGAAGAAACCCAATGAATTGGGAATCTATGATATGAGTGGAAATGTCGGCGAATGGGTATATGACTGGTATATCGAATTTTATCCAGAAATGACACGAGAAGTTGCAAAAAATCCAAAAGGTCCCAAAATGGGAACTCGCCGTACCATCAAGGGAAGTAACTACTCACATCCAGATGCCAAAAACCGCTCCTGTGCAAGAATGTTGGCTCAGCCAAATGTACACAATCTTATGATAGGATTCCGTTTGGCTTTGTAGAACGATAAACAAGAAGGATATGAAAAAGGTTTTGGTAACGCTAATTGGGCTGTTGGCAACTATGTCCACAAGTGCCCAGGAACTAAAAGCTGTGAGAATTGTTTCTATCGTCGGTGAGAAGATGGAAGGCAGCAGTCTCCGTAAAGACTTAAATGGGGATCCTTGCGCCTTGATAAAAGTGGAAATGCCCGATGAGATAGAGAAAGTTGAAGGAAACTTTATAGGAGATGTGATTAATAAGGGATCCGAAAAGTGGGTGTACCTGACTGGCAGGACAAAAGAATTTCGCATCTTTTCAAAGAAGCATGTCCCTCTCATGGTGACTTTCAAGGATATAGGTATTCCACAAGTTCATGGTGGAGTTGTCTATAAACTGCAAATAGCCGATGCCGCCACATATACGCCAGTACAGCTGGATAAACCTATCAAACCTGTGGAATCGATAAATATCAAGGGTGTCGATTTTAAGATGATTCGTGTAGATGGCGGAATTTATCACGTGAAGGACATGGGCAGAAGGAAATCTGATGGAAGCATTGAGACCGTCAAAGCTCATGATATAGAAATCAAGCCATTCTATATTTGCGAAACAGAGACTACCCAAAAGATGTGGAATGCTGTATGGAATACGAACCCGTCCAAAGTCGTTGGCGATGACTATCCTGTAGAATACGTGGCATTAGTACAATGTAAGAGATTTATTAAATTATTAAATTTCAGAACAGGTCTTAAGTTTCGTCTGCCGAGTCTGAATGAGTGGCGATTCGCGGCAAGTGGTGGCAATCTCACAGAAGGCCATCTTTTTGCAGGATCTGATGATTTTGATTCCGTGGCGTGGTTCAATGGAAATTCTAAAGGTACAACCCACCCCGTGAAGCAAAAGAAGCCTAATGAATTAGGATTGTATGATATGAATGGGAATGTGGCAGAATGGACCCAGGAAGTTGTGACTGACGCTGATGTTTATAAGCTTTATAGCTTTGATCCCAACACTCCAATCTACTGCATATGCGGAGGTTCCATGAATTGTTCTGAAGCTGACAATTCCATTCTTGCCACAAAGGCTGCTGATGACCAAGCAAGATCTGATGAACTCGGTTTCCGATTAGTACTTGATATAGACGACTGAAACAATACGTTATGCAAAAGAAAATCTTTAAACTGATTCTATTGTTCCTGGTGATGGTGTCATCTGCCCACGCCCAGGAATGGAGTGTCAAGAACTTTAGTGTGGCAGCAAATGATATCTCTGCCAGCCAGTACGAGCGCAAGGACAATAAAGGTGTGGCATGTGCCCTGGTAAAAATCCTGATGGTAGGCAGTATTAAAGATGTCAAAGGAAATGTCGTGGGTGAGATTGCTGACAAAGGAAGT
>Ga0310691_10008811_pt1 | contig 10317 bp, 9 predicted proteins | sample 176DNAGHGlowgp2_FD_203887 | JGI IMG/M metagenome (GOLD analysis project Ga0310691, IMG submission 203887) | Sheep rumen microbial communities from Palmerston North, Manawatu-Wanganui, New Zealand - 1766 DNA GHGlow gp2 (v2) (version 2) | ecosystem: Host-associated > Mammals > Digestive system >...
TCCGGTTCTTCTTGCGGATGTCGTTGCTCATTCTGCCGCTGGACGCCGTGCTCGCGCTCCCGAAGCCTCCCTCGTTCGTCCCGCCCACGAAGTCGGTGAGCCCGACGGGCGCGGAAACGGTGACGGCTGCGGAGAGATCCTCTTCGACGGTGTGCTGGACGGCCTTCTTCTGGCGGCTTCTCTTGCGCGGAGCAGCCTGATTGCCGAGCGCGGAGCGGTGCTCCGTTCTGGTCTCCGCCGCCTCTTCGTTCTTCACGACGGGGGCCTCGACCCGCTCGACGGGCAGCTCGACGGGCTTTTCAGCGGGCTTCTCGACGGTTTTCTCAACCGGCTTTTCGGCCTTCGGCGGATTCTGCTGCTGCTTCTGCTGATTCTGCTGCCGCTCGGCCTTCGGCTGGTTGTTCTGCTGTCTCTGCGGATTCTGATTCTGCTGTTTGTCCGCCTTCGGCTGGTTGTTCTGCTGCTGCTTCTGTTCCTTCGGCTCCTTCGGCGGATTCTGGTTCTGCTGGTTCTGCTTCGGCGGATTCTGCTGCTGCTTCTGCTGACCCTGCTGCTTCTGGCTGTTCTGCGGGTTCTGGTTCTGCTTCGGCTGGTTGTTCTGCTGCTTCTGCTGGCCCTGCTGCTTCTGCTGACCGTTCTGCTTCGGCTGGTTATTCTGCTGCTTCTGCTGCTGGCCCTGCTGTTCCGTCTTCTGCGCGTTCTGCTTCTGCGGCTTTTCATTCGCGCTCTGGCCCTGGTTCTGGTTGACGGCGGGCGAGCCGCTCGATCCGCGGTCGGTGACGGTCTTGAGGTTCTTGATATCGGCGACGAGAGAGCCGAGCTCGCTCTGTACGGAGACGATCTTCGAGACGGTGACCTTGATCTGGGCGTCCTTCGCGCCGATCAGACCGAACAGGCCCTTCTTCTCCATCCGCACGATCTCGTAGGAGATCTCGTGGTCGGCGTCCTCGTACTCGCGCTTGGCGACGGCGATGGCCTCCGCGACGGTTTTCGCGGTGATTAAATAGGTTTCTGCCATATTTTTTCTTATGTCCTCGGTGTTATTTCTTCTTTCGGTAATCGGACTGCTCGTCCTCCTTCAGCGGCGCGGGCGCTTTGTCCTCGCGTTCCGCCGCCTCGGCCTCCTCTTCACGTTCAGCCGCCTCGAGACGCGCGTTGTATTCGTCGTCGTCGATGTGGTGGAGGCTGCGCACGGGCTTCTTGTTCGGGTCCCGTTCCTTCGCTTCGCGCTTCTTCTGCTTGTTCGAGAGGCCCGCCTGCCGTTCGGCTTCCTTGTAGTCCTCCTCCGTCAGCTTCGGGAGGGGATAGAGCTTGGCGGCGACGATCTTCGAGACGACCATGAGGGCGTTGCGGAACATCCAGTACACGCCGACAGCCGCCGCGAGCTGGAATTCGAAATAGACGGAGATGAGCGGCGTCGTCCACTGCATGATCTTCATGGACGCGCTGTTCTGCTGCTCCGCCATGGTGGGATCCTGGTAGGTGTACCGCTTCATGATCTTCTGGGACACGATCATCACCACAAAGGTGAGAATCGGGATCAGCATCAGCCAGTCGAAGGGGTTGAAGGTGATGGTCGGCGTCAGGGAAAGATCAAAGGGACCCACCTTCGTTTCCGGGATCACCGCTCCGGCAAGGGAGGGGAACTGAGACGTGAGGGAGGAAACCTGGTCGCGGATCTGCCCGATGAGCGCGATCTCGTCCACCGCGTTGGCGGACTTGACACTCTCCTGCCCGAATCTCTGGGCCAGTCCCAGCAGATCCACGGACGTCAGCCCGGAGATAAAGGTCAGGGGCTTCCGGATGACGTTGTACAGCAGAATGATGATGGGGAACTGGATGAGCAGGGTGCCGCAGCCGGAGGCCGGGTTAAAGTGCTCCTCCTGGTACATGTCCATGATCTCGTTCTGCATCTTCTGCTGCGTGGCCTGGTCGTTCCGCCCGGCGTATTTCTTCCGGATGGCGGCGGTGCGGGGGGCCAGGGACGCCTGCTTGATCTGGTTCTTCTGCTGCTTGATCGCCATGGGGATCAGAATGACCTCGCAGATCAGCGTGAACAGGAAGATGGCGATCATGTAGTTGCCCGTCAGCGCGTACAGACCCCGCATCAATAAACCGAAGGGCTTCGAAATGATGTCGTAAAGCTGTGACATTTAATCCTCCGTTGGGGATTGTGGTCGTTGGGGGACGTCCCCGGCTTCCGGCTTGTTTTCCTTCCGGGCTTCCGGCTCCCCGCCGTCCTCTCTCCGAAGAATCCTCCCGAAAAAGGAAGAAAGCCTCCGTGCCGTCTCCTTCCGCGAGGGAACGGGATCGTGTCCCCCACGGGAGAAGGGATTGCAGCGGATAACGCGGCAGAGCGCCATTGCAGTCCCGATGAGAATGCCCCATTCCCCCACCGCGTCGATAAAATACCGGGAGCAGGTGGGCGTGAAGCGGCAGGAACCGTGTCCCTTCAGCGGGGACAGATATTTCCGGTAAAACCGCACGGGCAGGCACCAGAGGGAAATCATTCCCCGGTGTACCGCCGCGAGGGCATGTCCGGCTTTTTTTGAAACCGTTCCGAGAGCGGCTTTTACGGATGCGAAGGACATCACGACCCGGCGTCCCCGTCTCCCGCCCCCTCCCCGGCCGGAATATTATCCTCCGGGAGCATGGACAGCGCGGCGAGACAGCGCGTCAGATCGGAAAGCACGTCCTGCATTTTGCATACGGTGCACGCGGGCTTCGGTACGATGACGATGAGATAGCCCTTTTTCAGGCCGGCGGTGCGTTCTATCTGCCGGAGGGCCTCCCGGATCACCCGTTTCGCCCGGTTTCTCTGCACCGCGCCTCCGACTTTTTTTGAGGCTGAGATGCCGATCCGGTTGACGGTTTCCTTCATGGGGTTCTGTTTCCGCAGCAGCCGGGCAGCCTTGTCCTTCAGAACATACACCGTCACGGTGTCCGAGGACTTGCGGCCGCCCTTGCGGTATGTCATGCGAAACAGATGGTTTTCCTTGAGGGACTGATGCTTCATACTGATTTCCTTCTATACAGTTATCCGGGTGGGTTTTGAAAACGCCGTGCAGCGGGGCGCTCGTCTATGGAATGTACGCACCGTTTCAAAAAGCTGCATAACCTTCAGAAGGGTCACAGTATAAAAGTATAACCTCCGGGATCCCTGAAGAACGGAACGCGGAGGCTATTCATTCTCTCTCATTAGTGGGTGAGTCTGGCACGACCCTTCGCGCGTCTCCTCTTCAGGACTTTTCTGCCGTCAGCGGTCGCCATTCTCTTTCTGAAGCCGTGTTCCTTGCTTCTCTGTCTCTTCTTGGGCTGATATGTTCTGAGCATGATCTCAAACCTCCTCTTCTCTGAAATGATTCACACCGGCACATTCACTCGCGCAGATAGACAAGAATAATTATATACCTTTGCGGGTACGCTTGTCAAGAGGTTTTTTCAAAAATCCTCGTATTCCTCATCCGTTTTTTTCCGGAAAACAACGAATTTACCCACCAGGAAGTTCAGTACCGCGATGGATACGGCCAGAACCACCTTCATGATCCCCTTGGGAATGCGGCAGAGCTCCACGCCGGCCCACATGAGCCCCGTCTCCAGCCCCAGCGAGAACAGCCGGGACGCCGCGAAGACGAGCCCCTCCTTCAGAATGACCCAGCCCTTTGACCCGCTCCGGAAAACGAAGGCCCGGTTCGCTAAGAAGGAGAAGACCACCGAAATCACCCAGGCGATGCCGTTTGCCGCCAGATACTGGATCCGGTCCTTCAGCGGGAAGAACACCAGCCAGTTCACAAAGGTGGTGGTGCCGCCCCAGAAAATGTAGGACACGATGTGCCAGTGCCGGTTGGCCAGCTCCACCAGCTTTGCGAAAAACCTGTTCTCCGTCCGCCAGCCCAGGAATCCCCGGAACAAGCCGCTCACCAGCACTGGACAGGCCCCGAGGAATCCCCCCAGCCCGTTTGCGATGAGATCGTCCGTCTCAAACCGCCCCAGATGAAAGACCAGCTGGGAGATCTCCGTCAGCGCGGACAGGACCAGGCAGACCCCCACTGTCACCGCCGTGCGCCGAAGCGCCGAAACGAAGGGCCGCTCCGGGTCCCGGTCACGCAGCGCGCCGCTGAGGAAGACCCCGCCGGGGATGAAGAGCAGGATGTTCATCAGGAAGGCCCGCAGCACCTCCGGATTCCTTTTCTCGAGGAATTTCCGCACCGCGGCAAAGGCATCGAGAACCGCGTCCGTCGTCTTTCCCGTCCGGAACAGCAGGGTGAAGCACGCCGCAATGCCGATCCAGACGAAAAACAGCATAAGGCAGATCCGCTCCTCCCGCCGGGCAGCCTCCTCCTCCCGCCGCCGCAGGAAGAGATCCGCCCCCCGGAGCAGCAGAACAACAGCCGGAAGCAGAAGGGCTACCGACCAGGGGAGATAGTAGATCAGCCGAAAGAGCGATCTGTACGCGGTTTCCATATGTGTCATGTCCGTACCGGCCGCCAAAAATAAAATGGGAGATTTTTTCTTATTATACACGATTTCTCCCGTTTCGGCAACCCGGTATCCCTGCTGAATAATGTGAATAATCTGTCAATTGTTCTTGAATTGTTTGCCGGACGCTTGCATAAAGCCGGACCGCTATGGTACAATAAGATCGCAGACGTCCCCGCCGTCCCGGAAAGCGGGCGGAAGGGTAAATAATCAGATCACAAAAAAGGAGATAGATCATGGCAGAAATCACCCTCACCGCGCAGAATTTTGAAGAAGAGGTCCTGAAATCCGACATCCCCGTGGTGGTGGACTTCTGGGCGACCTGGTGCGGTCCCTGCAGAATGCTGGCTCCCGTCATCGCGAAGGTAGCCGAAAAGTACGAAGGCAAGATCAAAGTGGGCAAGGTCAACGTGGACGACGAGGTCGAGCTGGCAGCGAAGTACGAAGTCGCCGCCATCCCCACCATCCTCCGCATCGAAGGCGGGGAAGTCGTGGAAAAGACCATGGGCTTCATGCCCCAGGACCAGCTGGAAGAAGCCCTCGCGCTGGACACGCTGTAATACTAATCTCAAGCTAAAAGGGAAACGCGGCTTCTTGAAAGAAGCCCAGAGCAGCAAGCTGCTCGGCAAGAACTTTAAAAAACACTGGTGCTGCGTTCTCTTCACCGTGCAGCACGGGGTAGCGTACAGCGCACCTCTTCTGATTTTGTTTTTCACAAACCTATATCAGATTGTCTTTTTAGCCTGAGAATAGTATAAAGACCAATCCAAACAAAAAGACCGGAGCGGATCCGGTCTTTTTTATGGAAGCAAAGGCGAAGCCTTTCCTTCATTTTGCCAACGAAGTCGGCGTTCCCTTTTCCTTAAAGTTTAGGATAAACTTCTTCCTCCTCCGCCGACGGAGCAGGAATGCTCCGTCGTGGCTGATCCTGTACGGCGAAGGATTCCCGTAAAGGCAGCGCCTTTGCGTCCTCAGTGCGGCTGATACCCGCTCATGCGGAAGTCGATCTCGGCGGGAACGGGATAGCGGCGGAAGACCTCGTCCGCGTCGACGGAATCCTCGTCCCGGTTCTCGTCCCGGGCGATCTTCTTCCGGTAGAGATCCAGCCAGACCGAAGACGTTGAGACCTCGCCCTCCCGCATGTCCGCCACCTCGGGGACCTTGACGAGAAGCGCCTCCGCCTCGTCCAGCCGCCCCTGCTTCACCAGATTCTGGATGTACAGCAGCGCGATGCGCCCGTTTTCCAGATAGGCCGGATGCTCCCTCACCGCGGACCGGATGATCTCCTCCGCTTCCTCGGGAGTCCCGTGCGCCCGGACGAACGCCGCCGCCTCGATAACCAGACGGACGTATTCGCCGCCGGTCTCCCCGCAGAGAGCAACGGCCCGCTTCATCATGGGCACGCCCTCCGCCCCTCTGCCCTTCGCCGCCAGCAGCTTGGCCATGGCCGCAGTCGCCAGGGGATTCTCGCAGCAGGAGAGGGATTTTGTAAAGGCCGCCTCCGCCGCGTCGAAGGACCGGGCCTCGTAGTAGAAGCATCCCAGCTCCAGCCAGGCGTACCAGTCCTTCACCGGGGACTCCTGCAGCGTGCCGAGGATCGCTCCTCCCGCCGCGCCGCCGAAGTAGTCGATGGCATAGCCCTCCGTCAGCACCGGGGATTTCTCCGGCAGCCGACCCGTCTCCTTCAGCACCAGGAAATCGTGCTCCGGACTGTTCTCCGCGATGCTCTCCGCCGGGAAGGACGCCCGGCTTGTCAGCTTCTTTCCCGTGTAGAGCTCCGTCAGCGCGCCCCATCCGCTGCCCAGGGAATCCACGGTCTCCTCCCCCGCCGGCTCGAAGTAGTCGTCCGCTCCGTTCACCAGATCAAAGCGGCCCTCCAGCGTCAGGATGTTCTCCGTGTAGGCCGACGCCTGCCGGATGTCCGGGTTGTGGAAGAGGCCGGGATCGCCGGAGAGCGCCGCGTAGCCCTCGGTCCATTCGTAAACCGCCCCTCCCGCCATGGGCCGGTGCTCCATCTGGGAGTGCAGAAGGCCCGCCTGGGTCTCCGCGTAGTACCGGTCGTCGTGGGACAGCCAGCGGTTCCATGTGCGCCCTCCCTGGGATTCGGTGCCCCAGACGAAGAGCTTCCGCCCGATGAGATTCGGCGTGGAGAACTGCACGAATCCCCGGCCGTCCTCCTCCACCGCCGCCTCGAACTTCTGCCTGTCCTCGGGGATCTGGAAGAAGTAGTCGTAGGCGTACCCGTGGCGCGCCGGATAGTAGCCGTAGTCCGGGACCGGCGTCCGGTGAGCCTCGTTCCTGCCGTCATCTCCCCGGGTGTAGGTGTAGTATTTCTCGGCGGGAACGATGATCCGGGTGCCCTCGTGCTGCTCCACCGCCATGTTGGACCACCAGTAGACATAAGTGGACCCCTCGTGAGGATTCTCCACCGTCACCCGCACCAGGAGCACGTCATCCTTCAGCGTCGCCCGGACGATGTAGACCAGCCCTCTTTTCCGCTCGTATTCCCACATCTTCAGCGTCTCACCGCCCGCCTTGTTGGGATAGTGCGCGGCAAAGAGCGGGGAAGCGGTGTGGTAGTGATGGCCGATGACGCCGCAGTTCCACTCCACGCCGCCGGAGAACCACGCGTTACGCAGCGCCAGATTGGCCGGCTGGAAGACGTTGTTGCGGAACAGGAGTTCCCGTCCCTCCTTTTTGGCGTACAGGGACCAGAGCCGCCCGCCCAGCTCCACGGAGAACTCCGCCCGCAGATAATCGTTCTCCAGCACGGCCATTTTCAGAAAACCGTCCCGGAGCTTCCGGTCGTACCCGTCCTGCATGGTGTAGGGCAGGGTGGTGTGCACGTGGCCCTGATGGACCCATGCGCCTTCCTCCGCGGGCATGCCGGGATCGACCCTGGCCGGCGCGGGATTGCCTCCCCCAAAGCCCCGCACGTCCGGAATGGCGTTCGGCGTGCCCAGATCGGCGCGTTTCATGGGGACCTGTTGGTAGCTCAGCATAGAAATGTCCTCCTGAGATCTAAGGGAAATAGAAAAGATTCATTTAGTTATGATTGCCTTCGGCAAGTTTACAGATATGATTGCCTCCGGCAAGCGATGAGTGCCTCCGCACACCGGGAAAAACGCGCGTCAGCGCTCATCACGCGGCGCAGCCGTTCATCACTGTAAACACGCGGAGCCGCTCATAACTTGTTAAATGCCCGTCATACCGATTCCGTGCCGTTTCCTGCTTCAATCCTCAATAAACTCAAACTCGTCCTTCCTGCTTTTTTCGTGGGGATAGCTTCCGATGCGGGGGGTGGCGGCCAGATTCAGGAGGAACCGGCTCAGCTCTCCGGCGGAATCGGGCTTCGCCACGGCGCGGATGCAGGACCGCATGGCCTCCAGACGCACGTCGGACACCAGCAGCTGATAGATGCACTCCTCGATGGGGACTGTTTTGGACGTCGCCATGGCGCAGCCGTTGTTCAGAAGGAACTCCGTGTTCCGCTCCTCCTGCCCGGGGATGGGATTCACAATGATCATGGGCAGGTTCTTCGCCAGGCTCTCCGACGTGGTCAGCCCGCCCGGCTTGGTGATAATGCAGTCCGCCGCGTCCATGAGGGTGCTGACGTAATCCACGAACCCCGTAACCAGCAGCCGGTGAGCCGAACGCGCGGACAAGGCGTCCAGCGTCTTTTTCATGGCCTCGTTCCGCCCCGCCACGGCGATCATCTGGAAATCACGTTCCGCGGCGGCGATCCCGTCGATGCGCTCCGCCAGCTCCGCCATGTTGCCGTAGCCCATGGAGCCGCCCATCACCAGCATGGTCATCTTTTCGGGATCCAGACCCAGCTTGATCCGGGCCGCCCGCCGCGCCTGCGCTCTTTCCTCCGGGGACTGCCCCGCGCCGTCCCGGAATTTCGGGTTGATGGGGATCCCGAAGGGCAGGATCTGCTCGTCCCGGAACCCCTTGGCCCTGGCCTGGGGCAGCAGCAGCCGGTCGGGCACCACCACGTAGTCGTTGGCCGTGCAGTCCTCCCAGAAGGGATGGAAAGTGAAGTCGGTCAGGATCCCCACGGTCCTGTCCTCAATGAGCTTCCGCTTCTTCATGGGGCCGAGCAGCATGCCGGAGAAGGGATGGGTGAAGACCACCGCGTCATAGTCGTCCCCGCGGATTGCGTCCACCAGCTCCTTGGACAACGCCTTGCTGGCCATCTGCATGCCGTCCAGTTTTTCGTTGACCCGCCGCATTTCCGCCAGCCGGTAGCCGATGCGGTAAGCGCCCTGGGCCTTTTCCGTCACAAAGAGATACCCCTCGGCGATGATCTTGGCCAGCTCGGGGGATATGTACGCAAAGGTGTCGATGATATCGGCCGACGCGCCGTTCTTTTCCAGATCCGACCGGATGGCCTTGGCCGTGGAGTTGTGGCCTTCCCCCGCCGTCACGGATAAAATCAGAAAGTTCATGATCGTTTTCCCCGCTGATAATTGTATTGTGGCCGCCGTCCGTCCCGGGTTCATTCCCGCCGGACAGGCACCTGACGCAATGGATGACACGCAGCTGTATTCCGGTCCTCAGTCCCGCAGCGCCTCGGACCCGTCCAGAAGACGAACGAAATCGGAGAGGGTGTCCGCGTGGTTCAGACTGTCCCGAAGTGCGGCGGACCCCCGCAGTCCCCGGATGAAGTACGCCGCCCGGCTTCTCGATTCCCGCACGCCCCGGATCTCGCCCTTTTCCCGGACCACGTCCTCCACCATGCGGATCACCAGCGCCCGGATCTCGTCCTTCCCAGGCGGAACAAACCCCGCCGGATCCTTCAGCTGCCGGAACAGCCAGGGATTGCCCAGCGCCGCCCGGCCCACCGCCGCCTCGGTGCATCCGTTTATAAAATACCGCTCCGCCGCCTCCGGGCAATCGATGTCCCCGTTGCCGCAGAAGGCCGTTTTTCCGCCGAGGATCTCCTCCTTCACCGCCGCGAATACCGCCCCCGCCGCGGAAGGATCGGCCGAGGGCATGTACATCTGCTCCCGGGTCCGGCAGTGGAGGGTGATGCGGTCCGCACCGGCCGAAACCACCGCACGCGCGAAATCCGGCGCCGTCAGGGAGTCCCAGCCCATCCGGAACTTCACGGACAGCGGAACGCCCCGCCGCGCGCAGACCTCCTTCACCGCCGCCGTAATCCGGGCAGCAAGGGGAGGATCCAGCATCAGCGCGGACCCGTCTCCGTTCGAGACGATTTTCCGCACGGGACAGCCCATGTTGATGTCGATGCCCGCCGGCGGGGAAGCGTAGGAGCAGCCCGGATAGTCCCCGGACAGAAGGAGCTCCGCCGCCTCCGCCATAAGCGCGGGATCGTGTCCGAAGAGCTGGAGGACCACCGGGGGCTCTCCCTCTCCGATCTTGGCCAGCTCCGCCGTTTTCCGGTCCTTCATGACCAGCGCGGCGGCGGAGATCATCTCGCTCACGGCGTAGTCCGCGCCCATTTCCCCGCAGATCCGCCGGAAAACGCTGTCCGTGTACCCCGCCATGGGAGCCAGAGCAATTCTCACTCGACCCTCTCCTCCCTGGGCTTGTGGAAGACCCGCAGTGCCGCCTTCGCCAGCAGATGGGGCAGAGCGGCAAAGACCATGGACGAAAGGAACTCCGGAAGCACCGCCCCCGTCAGCCCCCTGAGGAAGGTGAATCCCTCCACCGTCAGAGCCAGCGTCGCCAGCGTGAACAGCATGTGGAGCGCGCAGCCCACCGCCGTGAATAAAAGCCGCACCGCAAAGGAGTCCCGGAACATCTCGATGGTCAGAATCCCGGAGAGATACCCCGCCGGCATGTACAGCAGCGCCAGCAGGGAAACCGGCG
>Ga0310691_10008814_pt1 | contig 10316 bp, 8 predicted proteins | sample 176DNAGHGlowgp2_FD_203887 | JGI IMG/M metagenome (GOLD analysis project Ga0310691, IMG submission 203887) | Sheep rumen microbial communities from Palmerston North, Manawatu-Wanganui, New Zealand - 1766 DNA GHGlow gp2 (v2) (version 2) | ecosystem: Host-associated > Mammals > Digestive system >...
TGCTACAAGCCCTCTTATAAACGTAACTGAAGAGACAATTGAGAATGTAGCTAATACATCCTACGAGCTCACATTTTTTGTAATAGCGATCGTATTCCTTATCTTCATGAAGATAAAGGGTGTAAAATATGAACTTCCAAAGCAACGGGATAAGATCATTGCAGCTCTCTGCGAGACGACAGGACAATTCACCTATGTATTTGCCATGAGTGACAACGGCGCTATTGCAGCTCCTATCATCTCATCCGTATGCGTAGTTTCCCTGCTTCTGTCCAGAATAATCCTTAAAGAGAAGCTCACATGGAAACAGTACTTTTTCCTGTTCCTTGTTATCTCCGGAATTCTGATACTGGCAATTATTGAAGGCTGATGAAAGGATAAAAAATGAGAGCAGTTGTAACAAGGGTGCTGTCTGCATCCGTCACAATAGATGGAAAAGAAGTAGCAAGTATAGACAAGGGTTTTCTGGTACTTTTGGGAGTACATACAGATGATACCAAAGAGCATGCTCTTAAAATAGCTGATAAAATATGCGGTCTTCGTATATTTGAGGATGAAGACGGCAAAATGAATGTAAATCCCGCAGATGCAGGAGCAAAGCTACTTATTGTAAGTCAGTTCACACTCTATGCGGACTGCAGATCAAGAAGACCCGGTTTTACCGATGCTGCAAGGCCCGAAATATCAGAACCTTTATACGAGCTTGTCGTTTCCGAGTGCAGAAACAAAGGCTTCGAAGTAGGAACCGGCGTATTCGGAGCTGACATGAAGGTCTCCTCCGTAAACGATGGCCCTGTCACGATCATCTTAGATACCGACGACCTGATGCCGAAGGGAAAGTAATCAGTTTAAGTTTTAACAGGAATCGTATCTGGCAAAGCCAGATTTTTGCGGGCAATTTCCGCTTTTGCCGCAAGAAGTCATCAAAAGCCCCAAGTACCCCTGATTTCATGGCTACTTGGGGCTTTTTCCGCTCCGCGACGTTAGCGCAAAAAGCGAAAAAGCAACAAGTACCCTTGATTTCATGACAACTTGGGGCTTTTGTCGCTCCGCGACGCTGGCGCAAAAAGTGCAAAAGCAACAAGTCTGTCCATTTTCCTATATACTTGGGGCTTTTCGTCCTTCTCACAAGAGTAATTCGTTCTGTCATCGCATCTCCGAATTCTCTAAAAGCAACAAGTCTATCATTTTTTCTATGTACTTGGGGCTTTTAGCTCTCCAGGACGTTTGCGCAGAAAGCGCAAAAGCAACAAGTCTATCATTTTTTCTATATACTTGGGGCTTTTCGTCCTTCTCACAAGAAGAATTCGTTCTGTCATCGCATCTCCGAATTCTCTAAAAGCAACAAGTACCCCTGATTTCATGTCAACTTGGGGCTTTTTCTGCTCCGCGGCGCTGTGGCAAAAAGTTAAAAAGCAACAAGTTCCCGTGATTTCAAGGTAACTTGGGGCATTTGCCACTCCGAGATGAAGTGGCAGAAAGTTGAAAAGCAACAAGTCTGTCCATTTTCCTATGTACTTGGGGCTTTTCGTCCTTCTCACAAGAAGAATTCGTTCTGTCATCGCATCTCCGAATTCCTCAAAAGCAACAAGTACCCGTGATTTCATGGCGACTTGGGGCTTTTTCCGCTCCGAGACGCTGTGGCAGAAAGCGCAAAAGCAACAAGTCTGTCCATTTTCCTATATACTTGGGGCTTTTCGCTCTTGTCGCAAGATGCATTAATTATTTTGAGCGGTGATCTGCAAAAAGCATTTCACCGCTCTATTTTTTCATTGTGATGTATCAGTACGAAAACTCCTTCCGAGATAGTCGGCGGAGGTTGTTCATGTCAATCTAAGATATAACCCAAGAAGCGCCAGATGTGCCGGATAATACCAGTAGAAGAATTTGCCAAGCCACTTTATCTTTCCGCGCTCTCCGTTGTAGAGACCAAGAAGTGGAACCACAAACCAGCTTGCAAGATGAACGATTCCATATACCTCATTATTGAAGATAAAGAATTCCACTGCATATATCGATACCACAAACATGAGTCCCAGCATCTGCTTGTAGAAATTGCCTCTGCATCTTCCAACTACGAGGATGGCAAGAGGTGCTGCAAAGCTCCAGTCTGAGGTAAAGGTCACTACGCATCCGACCAGGGTTATCAGGATCTTGAGCCACAATCCCCATTTTTCCATGTCCCAGGTTTTAAGGAATATAAGCCCCCACATTAAAGGCCAAGCAATACTTGTGGCATTAAATATCAGGTTTTCAAGTGGATTGAAGCCATACTCCGCATAATAGCAAAATGCGAAATGACTAACTACCGCAAGTAGCGCCATCCTGCCCAAGTATTTTCGGAAGTTGTGGGTGTAATGGTAGCCTTCTGCCACAAAGAAAAACATGATCGGAGCTGTGAGGCGTCCTATAGAGTGCAGGAAAATCTGCGATGGCGTAACCGCCTCTGCATACGATACGAAATTCATCCATGCAATATGGTCTATTGTCATCGCAATGATCGCTATTACTTTAAGCGCATTTCCGCTTAAACCAAATTTTTTAGTAGTTGTTGTGTCCATATCTATCTCCCCCTAAGATATCTTTTTTTAATATAACACAAATGCGGTTTTACGTACAAAGATAGTTAACCTTTTTTTGGCTTCCATTCTTTCATGGCTGCTTTTCCTTCAGGTGTTACGGGCTTTATCCATTTGCCTCTGAACAGATGAACCTGCATGAGTACATATCTTATAGGCTCATCCACATAGCAGCATGCAAACACAAGGAGTGTAGGAAGCTTTAATATCATACCGCCTGTCCACACCAAAGGAATAAGCATTATCCACATAAATGCGATTTCAAGGATCGTTCCATAAGCCGCATCGCCTGCTGCTCTGAAGGTATCGTTCTGTGTCCAGTTGCCCATTCTGATAAAAGCAGCAACTGCATAGATGCACAGAAATCCGAATGCAATCCTGAAGCTTTCGCCGCTCATGCCCATCACAGTAAGAATAGGTGTATGGAAGATCACTAGAATAAGCACAACCATGCCGATCACGCCCTGGCAGAGATATACAAGTCTCCAGGCTCTTCTATAAGCTGTATCTATGTTGCCGGAGCCGACTTCTTTTCCAACAAGTACGGATGCAGCATTGGAAAATCCCGCAAAGAATCCTATAACAAGCCCCTCAAGTGTCCTGAAAACCGCAACTGCCGCAATAGCTTCCTCGGGCTGTCTTCCAAGCACTATGTTTATTACCATATTTCCAAGGCCTATCAGTACTTCGTTTAAGATTATCGGCATGCACTTTTTAATATATGAACTCGCAAATTTCCTGCTTATCTTGAAATGGTCCTTTATTGCAAGAAGATATGGATGTCCGTTTTTTACTCCGAGAAATGTTATAATGGCAACGCTCACAAACTGCGCAATGACCGTTGCAATAGCAGCGCCGCGAACTCCAAGCGGCTTAAAACCAAGATGTCCAAATATCAGCACCCAGTTAAGGAAAATGTTGGTAACAACTGCTGCCACAGATCCGTAAAGCGGAATCCTAACCCTCTCGGTACACCTAAGGAGCGCAGCCATAGCCATCGACAAAACCATGAGAGGATATCCAAATCCCACAATTTTTAGATAGGAAATGCCTATCTGTCTTATAGATTCCTTATCTGTATACAGGCTCATCACAAGATTGGGGAAACATGTCGCCATCACAGCAAAAAGCAGCGCAACAGCCATCATACAAGACAGGGTAAGTCCGTATGCTCTGTTAATTCCCTTATCGTCTCTTGCTCCCCAATACTGTGATATGAAGAGCATTCCTCCTCCGACAAATCCCCAATATCCGCTGAACATCAGTGATGAAAATTGCGCGCAAAGTCCAACCGCACCTACTTCCGTCTGTCCTATGGATGCGATCATCATGGTATCCACCATGGAACCTGTTGTTGTAAGAAGGTTCTGAAGTGCCACAGGCACTGCGATTATCGCCACCTTCCTTAAAAAATCTGCCCAGTCAAATCTTTTTGTTGCCATAACCCCTACCTAATTTATGAATGTTTCTGTAAATTGAAGATTCCTGTTTTTCTTAAGAAAACAAAAACTATGACTTCTTGCGGGCATAAGCGGAAATCGCCCGCAAGAATCTGGCCTTGCCAGATACGCTTTCATCAGATGATGAAAGCTAGTCCAATACGGTATTTGTTTTTCTGAAGAAAAACAAAAGCCTAAACAATATCCGCTACCTGTATGCGAGCCACCTCGATAAGATCAGAAGGACTAAGCTCTATCTGGAATCCTACCTTGCCTGCACTCACATATATCTTGTCGAAATCCATTGCTGTCTCATGTATAAATGTCGGAAACTGCTTCTTCATTCCAATGGGAGAACATCCCCCGTGAACATAGCCCGTAAGTGGAAGGAGCTCCTTTTGCTTTATCATACTAACCGCCTTTTCGCCTGCTGCCTTTGCAGCTTTCTTAAGATCAAGCTCTTCCTTAACAGGAACCACGAATACATAGTACGCACCGCTCTTAGCCTGCGTAACCAGTGTCTTAAATACCTTGTCAGGATTCTCTGAGAGCGCCTCGGCTATCTCCTCTCCGGACATAGTTGCATCCTGAGTATACGCGTGGCTCTCATAACTTATCTTTTTGCCATCAAGCACACGCATTACATTTGTCTTTTCTTCTTTTTTCATAATAAATCCTCAAATATTCTGAATATCATATGTCAGTCCTTCTCTATCTTATCACAAGTTTCCGCAAGTTTTGAGTATATATGAGATAGAATTTGAGGTTAGGAATTTTGAGTTTTCGGCGCCAGCGTTGCGGAGCGGCAAAAGCCCCAAGTTACCACGAAATCACGGGGACTTGGGGCTTTTGAGGAATTCGGAGATGCGGTGACTGAACGAATTCTTCCTCTGACATGGACAAAAAGCCACAAGTATATAGGAAAACGAACATACTTGTTGCTTTTGCGCTTTCTGCACAAACGTCCTGGAGAGCGAAAAGCCACAAGTTGCCACAAAATCACGGGTACTTGGGGCTTTTGAGGAATTCGAAGATGCGGTGACTGAACGAATTCTTCTAGTAGCAAGGTCGAAAAGCCACAAGTACATAGGAAAACGGACATACTTGTTGCTTTTGCGCTGTCCGCGCAAACGTCCTGGAGAGCGAAAAGCCACAAGTTGCCACGAAATCACGGGTACTTGGGGCTTTTTAGGAATTCGGAGATGCGATGACTGAACGAATTCTTCTAGTGGCAAGGTCGAAAAGCCACAAGTATATAGGAAAACGGACAGACTTGTTGCTTTTGCGCTTTCCGCACAAACGTCCTAGAGAGCGAAAAGCCACAAGTTGCCACAAAATCACAGGTACTTGTTGCTTTTGAGGAATTCGAAGATGCGGTGACTGAACGAATTCTCCTTCTGACAAGGGTAAAAAGCCCCAAGTATATAGGAAAATGGACAGACTTGTTGCTTTTGTGCTTTCCGCGCAAACGTCCTGGAGGGTGAAAAGCCACAAGTTGCCACGAAATCATGGGTACTTGGGGCTTTTGAGGAATTCGGAGATGCGGTGACTGAACGAATTCTTCCTCTGACAAGGGTAAAAAGCCACAAGTATATAGGAAAACGGACAGACTTGTTGCTTTTGCGCTTTCCGCGCAAACGTCCTGGAGAGCAAAAAGCCACAAGTTGCCACGAAATCATGGGTACTTGGGGCTTTTGAGGAATTCGGAGATGCGGTGACTGAACGAATTCTTCCTCTGACAAGGGTAAAAAGCCACAAGTATATAGGAAAACGGACAGACTTGTTGCTTTTGCGCTTTCCGCGCAAACGTCCTGAAGAGCGAAAAGCCACAAGTTGCCTTGAAATCACAGGTACTTGGGGCTTTTGAGGAATTCGGAGATGCGGTGACTGAACGAATTCTGAATTATGGGGAGTTTAAATCATTACTCATTCCTAATGAGCTGTCTTATCTTGTCCCAGTCAGGTGTTCTGGTATAGTTGCCGTTTGGGAACTCGGCGTTCTTATTCCAAGGGCGATCGAATACCATAACTTTAAGGTCGGGCATGTGATCAAAGTACTTGAAGGCAAGGGGCGAGTCCTCTATTGCATAGTCAAACTTCATTTTGTAGTAATCTTCAAGTTCTAAGCTAAACTCGCTGTCTTTAAGGAAAAAGTCCCTGCCATACTTGTTAAGGCAGTAGAGCTGCGCTCTATCAAGACCATGCTCATCAAGCCATTTTCGTGATGCCCCATAAGCAACGGCAGGTCTTCCGGTTATTACAAATACTTCGTGACCTTCATCAATAAATTCATTCAAAACTCTGGATGCTCCCGGGGTTTCGTCATAGGACAAAAGCACTTCATCCGTGTGTCCTTCTGCCATGAGCTTTTGGTACTCATCATCTGTAAGCCCAAAAGACTCCTGCAAATTAAAGGAATGCATCTCCTCATAAGGAACATTCTTCTGAAAAAATCTCGCTGCTATCTTAGTAAATGCTTTCGCTGTTTCGCACAGGCAATCATCGAAATCCACATATATTTTCATACTAAAATCTGACCTCATAAATCAATTAAAAAACTGTATCTTCTCTGTGATTATAGGTCATTTTCAAAAAAATTGACAGTATAAATACGCCTCTGTTTCAAGATAAGTATTGGCTATTAGTTCGAGATTTATTCCATATTTATTGTATGAAAAATCTCTTTGATCCTGTTTATATTTTATCCAATCTGAGCCCTGGCTTTGCCTTTCTGCGACGAAATGCTCGAATTTCAGGATGAAATGCATTTTGTTGGACATATGTTGGACAGTGCCTGCTAATATATCCCTTAGTAAAAGAAAAAGCGTTAAAAATTTATGCAAAAACCCAATTAATGAAAAAAGTAAAATTTGTGAGGAGAATCTAATGAAAAACAGAATATTGAAAATGTCCCTATCGATCACTACCATAGCAGCTCTGTCAGTAGCTATGCTTTCAGGCTGCGCAAGTAGCAAAGTGGCAGAAACAGTGCCGAAAACAGAGGTGACAGAAAAAGCAGAGACTTCAGATGCAGAAAAAACAGAGACTGCAGAATCTTCAGATGATGAAACAGAAGTAGCATCAGCAGCTGCAGAAACAGAAAATGCAGAGGCAGCAACTGATACCACGGATCAAGAGGTGCTTCCGGAGGCACCTTACTTCGTGAAGGGTGTATACAGCTGCTACAATGCCGCAGATGAAAATCCCGAGAAGACCTTCTTTTATGTTTTTTATGACGAAACATCAGGTCGTTACGAAAATGCCGTAGACGGCATGGGACTGCCATTTACCTGTGAGCAGAAGGACGGAAAAGTTATCCTTACTCTTGGCGGTGAAGGCGAGGAACCCAAAGACGTTCTGGAAGTGTCATCAGTCGAAAACGGTATAGTAAAGGCAAGCTACGAAGAAAGCGACAGCGTTCTTGTATTTGAGCCCATTCCTGATGCCGATCCCGACAACTTTGATTCAGCTGAATACATGGTACTTCCCAGCGAGTCGGAATGAAGTGATCTTCTCTGCCTATATTGCACACATTGCAATATAGGCAGTCCACTTTATATGTCTCTTAGCCAATAGGATACTTAAGCTGCATTTGGTATGACTTTCAGATCTCCAATAGGGATTTAAATCAAGGCTATTGGAAAAAATTTCTCTTTTTTTGTTTTGTTGGTATGACTATTTTGTTGTTTTTCTCATACCAAATTAGTTCTTAAGCCTGATATTTTCCAAAACAAGGTATAAAAGGACATAAAAACAGCCTGAAAATCATACCAATCGTAAGATTTGTCTTTGCTATTTCCAAAAAGAGGATATTGTATCCTTTAAGAATATAATTCTGAAATCATGCGTTGATGCTGCTACTTTTAGAAGTGTACGTAAATGTTACTATTTATTTTTTGTGGTTACTTTGTGGAACTGAACTACTTTACCGCTTCCTTTTCCTTGTTAAGCTCTTCGCGGATTTTGTCAACATCATATTCAGGTGCACATTTAGAAGCGATTTCGGCTATTCGGCGGATTTCATCTTCGGATTGATCTAAATAATCAGCAATTGTTTCAATATCTCTATTCTTTGTAAGATGACCACACACTTGTCGAATCAAAAGATTCTCAGCTCCAATCTCAATGCCCTCTGCCTTGCTTCTGCGTCTCTCTTCCTGAACATCATATCCAACAAAGTTATCAAACAGTGCCATATGCTTTCTCTCCTTTATTCGGTCCACCATATCTTGGATTTCATCTTCCGGAACATTTATCTTCCTGAGTACTACTGCTGTAACTCTTGCGATTACACCAAGTACGTCCTGTGGTGATTTCTCAAGCAAACTGCTAAGGTAATCATCCGGAAGATTGAGTTCTTTGAACTCTTCCGCATTCCGAATTCTGTTTATCAGCATTACCAACGATAATCCGTCTCTCTTCTCAAGCAGTTCTTCTTTTTCAAAGCTGTTAAGGCTTATCAGAATATACTTAAAGTTAGGAATATATTCACCAAAAACATTTCCCAGTGCAATTCTCTGCTTAAAGGAATCATCTGCCGTCCAGCTGGGGCTATCCTCGTAATAAACTATTGGCAGAATTGGTGGATACTTAAATCCCTTGGTATGACTGATTCCGGGATGTTTTGCTTCCATCTGGTTCTCATAATCTTCCCAAATGTAAGCCATGTAGCGGAATATCTGCATATTTACATTATAGTCTATTGAAGATTTGTGTTCAATGAGGGTGATGAAGATATCTTCCCCTGAAAGATGCACTTTCTTTACTACATCTGCTTCTCTTTCTTCTGTGAACATAGGAATAAATCTCTCGGTTACATCCTCGATATCCTCCGGCTTTACATCCTTAAGAACTTCTATTCCGGAATAATCTCGCAGAAGCTGCGAACAAAGAGTGGCATTTTCGAAAATCATCTTTCCGCCACTGTCTGCTACTTTGCTATTCTTGATAATTTTGTTAGATTCATTTTCTTGCATACACATATGCTCCTTTCTTACTACAAGTTGTTTATTACTTAAATCTCTGAAAACAGCATATGCAGAACGCATAGCCTTTCTTGATCAAAACCTGTTGTTTTTAGAAACAACTCGTCTAAGATAACACAGGAAGCTACATCATGCAAGAAATATTTTAACCACTGATGTAATATATGAAATTGTCAAGGTACAATTAAAAATCTGAAACAGTTACTTTTATAGGGACATTTTCAAATAAAAACTCCTGACCAAGGCAATTTCATACCTTACATCAGGAGTAAAAAAATCGGGTAATCAAAGTTTATGAGGGGCAATCTTTGTGAGGGTTATTCGTGAGGGACATTCGTGAGGGTCGTTCGTGAGGGGCTGGTTTGAGGGTTGTTCGTGAGGGGCTACACTCTTTAATAGTATAAAAAACAGGATTAATCAGTACATAAAACTGGTTAATCCTGTTTTTATGTTGGACTATATTGTCCTTCCTTTATCCTTCTCATATCATATTTTTGCGGAAAATATAAGTTTTGAAGGAGGATAAATGAATAGTATCACAGATTTATTAGACCTTGAAGATGGTGAAGTTTCCATTACTGACATACAAATTCAAGGTCGAACAAAGATTTTAACAGTCGAAACTCCACCTGTAGCACATTACTGTCCCAATTGTGGTTACAGAATGTATTCCAGGGGAGTAAAAGAGCGCAAGGTCAATCATCCCATTCTTCAGGATAATTACTCGCTTATCATTATTCTGAAACAGCGAAGATGGCGTTGCACCAACCCTGAATGCAACTATAACATCAGTGAAAATTTTAAGTTTGTCAATAAACGACGAAGAACTTCCAATGCTACAGACATGCTTATTGTCAGCGCATACAGGGATCTTATGGAGACATCTGTATCCATATCCAAAAGATTTCATGTCTCGGATACTTATGCTCACGAAGTCTTCAACCGATATGTCAAGTTAGACAGATTGCCGCTAACAGATGCCATTTCCATTGATGAAGTCTGTCTTGATATCGACGAACACTGCAGATATGCACTTGTTATACAGGACTTCCATACCGGTGATCCTATAGATCTTCTGCGCAGTCGTCGCAATAATGTCACCGAACCATACTTTGCATCCATTCCCATGGAAGAACGTGCAGCTGTGAAGTATCTCATATCAGACATGTATAAGCCTTACATAGCCTATGTTGCGAAATACTTTCCTAACGCAATTCCTGTAGTGGATTCTTTCCATGTGATTCAATGGATTACACGAATGATAGACAACTACATACGTCAGCTGATCAAAAAATTCCGCCAGCGTGACAAAG
>Ga0310691_10008815_pt1 | contig 10316 bp, 7 predicted proteins | sample 176DNAGHGlowgp2_FD_203887 | JGI IMG/M metagenome (GOLD analysis project Ga0310691, IMG submission 203887) | Sheep rumen microbial communities from Palmerston North, Manawatu-Wanganui, New Zealand - 1766 DNA GHGlow gp2 (v2) (version 2) | ecosystem: Host-associated > Mammals > Digestive system >...
CACGCGATGCCCTGAAATGGTTCCGAAAGGAAGTGAAGAAGGCTGGCTTTCCCGACCTCGAACTGCAGTTCACGATGTGGGCACCGCAGTTCAACTACAGCGGATTCGATGCGGCAAAGACCGACAAACCGCGCGACGAGTTCGTCAGGAAGCTTGGCTTCAACAGCATGTCGCACTACCAGTTCTGCCACTTCATCAACGTAGATGACGACTATGCCAACATCCTCGAGCAGGCTTACCGGGAATGGGATAAGCTCGAAGAGGAGTTCACCATCCCCTATTACCCGCATGTCAGCATCGGATGGGACAACAGTCCGCGCACGGGCAGGAGCGCCGTTGCTCGTGACAACACGCCGGAGCGCTTCGAGCAGGCCTTGCGGAAGGCAAAAGCCTACCTCGATGCCAGACCTCATCTTCATCCGCTCATCACCATCAATTCCTGGAACGAATGGACAGAGACAAGCTATCTCCAGCCCGATAATGTGTATGGCTATGGCTACCTCGATGCGGTGAAGAAAATCTTCGTGGAGGATGGAAAATAATCAGGAGGACAAAGAGGAAGGCAACGCCCCAGTTCTGCCATTGGATAATAAGGAAACGCAAGAGGATACATGAATGACATAAAGAAGTAGGCACTATGAACGAAATAGAGAAGAACAACCACATAGCTTCATCCGCATCGACACAATCCTTGATACAGGATTTGCGTCAAATTGTAGAGCAGGCACGTTGTCGCGTCGCCTCAACAGCCAATGCAGAACTCACCATGATGTATTGGCATATAGGCGAACGCATCAATCGTGAAGTTCTTGGCAATCAACGCGCCGAGTACGGCAAGCAAATTGTCGCATCAGTGGCACGACAATTACAAGAAGACTTTGGAACGAAGGGATTTGACGAAAAGAACATCCGTAGGATGATGCAATTCGCCCAATTATTCCCTGAAGAACAAATTGTCGCACCACTGGCGCGACAATTGTCCTGGTCTCATTTTCTGATGGTTATGCCCTTAAAGGACGAACTCCAACAAGAGTTCTATCTTACAATGGCTGCATCAGAAAATTGGAGTAAACGCATGCTTCGCAAGGAGATTGACGGAATGCTTTTTGAGCGGACTGCAATTGCCAACAAGCCCGACGAACTCATCAAGAAAGAGCTTTCAACCCTGCGGGACGACAATGTGCTCTCGCCCGACTTGGTTTTCAAAAGTCCCTACTTCTTGGAGTTCACAGGTCTCACGGGAATGTACAGCGAGAGAACATTGGAAGACAGCCTGCTTGCGCATTTAGAGCAGTTTATCGTCGAGTTGGGCAATGGCTTCACATTTGTTGCGCGGCAGAAGCGGATGATTATCGATGGCGAAGACTTCTATCTTGATTTGCTTTTCTATCATCGCCGGCTGCATCGTCTGATTGCCATTGACCTCAAGCTTGGGCGTTTCAAAGCTCAGTACAAAGGTCAGATGGAACTTTATCTTCGCTGGTTAGAGCAAAACGAGATGGAACCGGGCGAAGAGTCGCCCTTGGGCTTGTTGCTTTGCACAGAGGGTGGCGAAGAACAGATAGAATTGCTGCAACTCGACAAGGCTGGCATCAAAGTTGCCCAGTACATGACCGAGTTGCCGCCTCGCGAAGTGCTGATACGACAAATTCAGAAATCCTTAGAGGCAGCCAAAGCACATTTTGATAACGCTATTGAAAAAGAATAAGAACACAATAATTGTTTAACGTATGAAACAGCTTTACTTAACTCTTTTGCTTGTGATGGCAGGTTTGCTGGCAGGCCTACAGACAGTCAAGGCACAGAAGGTCGTGCTCCACATGGCTGGCAATCAGAAAGTCGAATATGACATTTTACAACTGGATAGCATTACCTTTGTAGATAACATAGATGTTTGCTCTCAAATGGAACATGATGCAGAATGTTCACTATTCTATGAGGCCTTAAGTGCAACGGGACTTTGTGAGTTCATAAACAAAAGCTGTATAGATAAGCCTTGGGACTATAGTCGCTATCTCTCATGCGAGAAAGAGTACCACTTACCTTCTTTCTCTCAATACTGCCATATACCAAAGACTCGAGGAAAGGGGTTTACCATAATGGCTTGTACTAACGATGCACTTCTGTCCAGATATGGCATAAATGACTTGCAAGGATTCTATGATTTCGCTTTGTCTGTTTATGGAGGATTTGCAGGCGATGCCCTTAAAAAGTTGCTTTCGTATTGCATCATTGACAGGAAGTCAACATTGGAACGGCTCACTACTTTTTGCTCTTTTGTGCGTCCGTCGGTTCCAATGGAATGGTACCCGACTCTTCTACCACAATCGTTGTTGAAGATTACAAATGTCGGACTTCAGATGTTTCTAAACTTGTCTGGGAACCATCTGGATGAAATACGTGTTTTTGAACCAAACGCACCTCATGTTTCGGAGAATGGAAGCTACTACCTAACCGACGGCTTGCCTCTTTATAGTGAGGAATGCAAGTCGGCATTTGCATCAGAACGGATGCGAATGGATTTCTATACGCTTATACCAGAACTTGAGAATGTGAGGATGCGGTTTACAAATAGTTTTGTCATTCCATATGATTACCTCCAAAGCATTGCTGTTTCAGAAAACACTTATTTAGTATACGAAGATTCTCGGGAAACAAGCCCATTCTACGAAGGCGATTGCCTTTGGCTGTGCGGCAGATACGAAGCGACAATTAAGTTGCCCACAGTCCCGAAGTCTGGCACCTACGAGGTTCGCTTAGGATATACAGCGATGCCCAACAACGGCATCTGCCAGATATACTTTGGTTCCAACCCTCAAGCTCTGGCTCCCGTTGGCATTCCAATGGATTTCCGCCAAAATGCCGAAGCACTTCCTTGGCTTCCACAAGAAGATGCCTCTTATACCGATGAGCAGAAGTCGGAGTCACGAAAGAACATGCGTAACTATGGATTCATGAATGGGCCTGACGGCATCGTATATATTAGCAATCCAGATACACGACAAGGCACAAATTTCTGTGACAACCCGAACACCCTGCGGCGCATCATTTTGCGGCAAGAACTCGACGAACATACGCAATACTACCTGCGTTTCAAGTCTGTAATCGATGGCGATAGCCCCGTTTGTGCATAAGGATGTGTACGACAATTCCGAAATACCTGAGGACATTTATTAGATTGAATAAGGAAACCACCAGCAGGAGAATGAAGATTTCATGGCTTGGCTCGATGGGATGCAGATGACCCCATTCAGGTCCACTAATCTTCGGTCTTTGGGTCAAATACGTACCTAGGTGGTCACAAGTACGTGTACTTATTGTCACAAGTACCTGTACTTATTGCCACAAGTACGTGTACTTATTGCCACAAGTACGTGTACTTATCGTCGTAAGTACGTGTACTTATCGTCGTAAGTACGTGTACTTATTTCAGGAGGGACGAAAAAGCCCCTCCTTTTGGGGGAGGGGCGAGAGGGAGAGCTGCCTTATAACTTACTACTTGCAGGCAGGGCACCAGGGCTTGAGCTGCTGGAAGAAGTCGTTGCCCTTGTCATCGACGAGGATGAAGGCTGGGAAGTCCTCGACGTCTATCTTCCAGATGGCTTCCATGCCGAGCTCGGGGTACTCGACGCACTCGATGCTCTTGATGCTCGACTGTGAGAGGACGGCAGCCACGCCGCCAATCGTGCCGAGGTAGAAGCCGCCGTGCTTCTTGCAGGCATCCGTCACCTGCTGAGTGCGGTTGCCTTTGGCTATCATCACTAAGGATGCACCATTTGCCTGGAACTCATCGACGTAGGGGTCCATGCGGTTGGCTGTGGTGGGACCCATCGAGCCGCAGGGATAGCCCTCCGGCGTCTTGGCTGGGCCGGCATAGAGCACAGGATAGTCCTTGAAGTACTGCGGCATTCCCTCGCCTGCATCGAGGCGAGCCTTCAGCTTGGCATGGGCGATGTCGCGGGCCACGATGATGGTGCCCTTCAGGTTGACGCGGGTCGAGACGGGATACTTGGTCAGTTCGGCACGCACGGCATCGATGCCCTTGTTCAGGTCAATCTCTATGCCCTTGGGACCTTCGCCCGGGTTGCGCAGCCCTTCGGGGATGAGCTCCGTCGGGTTGCTGTCCATCTTCTCAATCCAGATGCCGTCCTCGTTGATTTTCGCCTTGATGTTGCGGTCAGCAGAACAGCTCACGCCCATACCGACGGGCAGGGAGGCTCCATGACGCGGCAGACGGATGACGCGGATGTCGTGGGCGAGGTACTTGCCGCCGAACTGAGCGCCGAGGCCTATCTTCTGTGCCTCCTTCAGGAGTTTCTCCTCCAGGTCGATGTCGCGGAAGGCGCGGCCTGTCTCGTCGCCCGTGGTGGGCAGCGAGTCGTAGTACTTGATAGAGCCCAGCTTCACGGTCAGCAGGTTCTTCTCGGCACTGGTGCCGCCGATGACGAAGCAGATGTGATAGGGCGGACAGGCAGCCGTGCCCAGGTGCTTCATCTCCTCCACCAGCCAGGGGAGCAGCGTCTTCTCGTTCTGTATGAGCGCCTTTGTCATGGGGTAGAAGTAGGTCTTGTTGGCTGAGCCGCCACCCTTGGCGACGCAGACGAAGCGGTACTCAGCACCCTCCACGGCCTCGATGTCGATCTGGGCAGGCAGGTTGCACTTCGTGTTCACCTCGTCGTACATGTTCAGCGGTGCGTTCTGCGAATAGCGGAGGTTGTCCTGCGTAAAGGTGTTGAATACACCGCGAGAGAGAGCTTCCTCATCTTCGAAGCCAGTCCAAACCTGCTGTCCCTTCTCGCCATGGATGATGGCGGTGCCGGTGTCCTGGCAGAAGGGCAGGATACCCTTGGCAGCCACATCGGCATTGCGCAGGAACTGCAGGGCCACATACTTGTCGTTCTCGCTTGCTTCGGGGTCAGTCAGCACCTTGGCCACCTGCAGGTTGTGTTCGCGGCGCAGCATGAACTCCACGTCGTGGAAGCATTGCTGAGCCAGCAGGGTCAGCGCTTCCTTGCTGACCTTGAGGATTTTGTGACCTTCAAACTCTCCGACGCTAACGCCTTCCTTCGAGAGGAGGCGGTACTCGGTCTTGTCCTCGCCCATCTGGAACATTGGGGCATACTTGAATTCAGCCATTGTATTCGGTTTATATGTTAATAATTAATTCATGCTAAGGATAGTCGCTGGGCTATTTCGTTGAGCGCCACGAAGCGATAACGCTGGGCTGCCAGCGGGATAGGCGTATAACAGAAGTGGCGTGCTTCAGCCTTGCGGCGCAAAGTCTCCTGGACGGCCGACTGAATGCCGGCATCATGGAAAACCTGCTCGGTGGGCTCCAAGAGCAACAGCTGCCCCCTCGAACACGCCTCGAAATAGACGCCACCAGGCTTGTAGTAACGTTCGTGGGGCGAGCCTTCCTTGGGGAAGCCGTCGTTGAGAAGGACAACCAGCGGGTAGCCTTGCTCCCGCAAAGTCCGGGCTATGCGTTGCTCGCCCTTGCTGATGGCAGCCGTATAAGTGACAGCCCCGTTGTGAGCCGCCGCCAGCACCGTCCGCAGCCGTTCTTCCACCTGTTCGGCAACGGCGCTGCGCGACATTTCCACCGCCTGTCGGTCAGGCCAGTCGAGGAGGAAGTGGTTGCCCATCGAGGTAAACGACAAGCCGTGGGCTTCCGTGTGTCTGTGCAGGCGGAAGAGGTCGGGGTTCCTGGTCTTGAGCCAAAGGCGACGGGGGTTGTCCTTCACGTAGTCAATCATCCGGCGCAACTGGCCGGGCGCGTGAAGGATGCGTTCATGGTAATAGGCAGGGTCCTGCTGCCAGATGCTGCCCCTGCCCGCAAAAATGCGGGCAAAATGCACAGGGGCCTTCTCCTCCTCCCCGTGCACTTTAGCGGCGTTCTCGCCTCCAGGGGAAGCCCCCTCCCCGTGCACTTTAGCGACGTTCTCGCCGCTACTAAAATACTCTTCCTTGTAAATCTTCGTGCATGCGCTCTTGAAGCCACGGACCACCGCTCCGATGCTTTGCGGCAGAGGCTCGAGCACCTGAATCACCAAATGGATATGGTCGGGCATCACCATCTGTGTCAGCACCTTCAACGCATACCCTTTCTGTTCGTAGAACTGTGCCAGCCCGCTCAGCATCCGGCACACCTGTCGGCCAAATGGATTCAGCTTGACAAAAGCCTTTTCCGCGCTCTCGCCCTCCAGGGCTCCGAACAGCGGATAGCGTGCCTCCACAGGCAGGGTGAAGTGATAGATGGCACGACCCCGGTAGTCCCATCCGTTTTCACGGTGGTGCCGCGTGGTATCGACCGGACGTCGTTTCCCCTGATCCTTGTCCATCGCCTGAATGCTCATGTCGTGCCTAAATGAGTGGAGTTGCCTCGTAGTGCTCGAAGAGGAAGTCGTTGTAAGGATACTTCTGCACGTGCAGTTCGCGTACCTTATTATATAGTACCTGCTTGAGGGTGTCGAGGTTGGTTCGTTCTTGTGCTGAGATGAAGAGGCACTCTCCGCCGAGGCGCGACATCCATGTGTGGATGAGTTCCTGAAGCGAGACGTTACGTGCGGTGGCGGGCGTCAGGTCGTCGGCATCCTTCTCCTCCCACGTGTAGGCGTCTATCTTGTTGAAGACAATCATCTGTGGCTTCTCGCTGCAGCCGAGGTCGGCAAGCGTCTTATCCACAACCTTTATCTGGTCCTCGAAGTCGGGATGGCTGATATCGACGATGTGGAGGAGGAAGTCGGCCTCGCGCACCTCGTCGAGCGTGCTCTTGAAGGAATCGACGAGGTCGGTGGGCAACTTGCGGATGAAGCCCACGGTGTCGCTGAGCAGGAAGGGCAGGTTATCAACGATGACCTTGCGGACAGTCGTGTCGAGGGTGGCGAAGAGCTTGTTCTCGGCAAACACCTCACTCTTGGAGAGCAGGTTCATCAAGGTGCTCTTGCCGACGTTGGTGTAGCCTACAAGTGCCACGCGTATCATCTTGCCGCGGTTGCCGCGCTGGGTGGTCTTCTGCTTGTCGATTTCCGCGAGGCGCCCTTTGAGCAGGCTCATGCGGTTCAGGATGATGCGTCGGTCCATCTCGAGCTGTGTCTCGCCCGGTCCTCTCAAACCTACCGAGCCTTTGCCGCCGCCGCTGCCCGAGCCGCCGCCCTGTCGCTCGAGGTGCGTCCATAGGCGTTGCAGGCGAGGCAGCATGTAGCGATACTGAGCCAGCTCGACCTGCGTCTTGGCGTTGGCCGTCTGTGCCCGCATGGCGAAGATGTCGAGGATGAGCGTCGTGCGGTCGAGTATCTTCACCTTCAGCTCGTTCTCGATGTTGCGTAGCTGTTTTGCGGAGAGTTCGTCGTCGAAGATGACCATCGAGACCTCTCGCTCGGCATCCTCTTCGGCCTGTATGAAGGCACGTATCTCCTGCAGTTTGCCGATGCCGAGGTAGGTGACGCTGTTCGGTCCGCCCAGGCGTTGGGTGAAGCGGCGGATGGTCTTGGCTCCGGCAGTCTCGGCCAGGAACTCCAGCTCGTCGAGGTACTCCTTCGTCTTGCGCTCGTCCTGACTGGGCGTGATGATGCCGACGAGGACTGCCGTCTCGGGCGAGTCGTCGATGACGTTATGGAACTTCACGTTCGTCATGCCGTCCTCGAAGGGCAGCGACGAGCGCGAGGAATTGTAGTGCTTGCTCCGGGAAGTCTTCATGCTAATTCATAATTCATAATTCACAATTCATAATAAGGCTACGCCCCCATAACAATTCATAATTCACAATAAGGCTACGCCCTCAAGTTTCGCGAAGGAAATAATTATGAATTGTGAATTATGCATTCTTACTTAACTTGTACGACGAGGTACTTGCTGACGCTCCAGAACTTCTGCGGGTCGGTGATGTGCAGCTCGTACTGACCCTGCTTGTCCTTGACGAGCTGATAGCTGCCGGCAGGATGTGTGGAGAGCAGTTCGGCGCTCTTGCTGTAGAACTTGAGGTCCTTGTCGTAGCGGATGTCAATCTTCGTGAAGTAGTCCTTGTTGAAGTCGCTGCTCTTAAGGACGTCGCCTTTGGAGAGTATCTTCTGCTCCTTCAGCTCAGACTTTGTGCCGAAGACGAACCATGCGCTGTTCAGCTCTTTTTCCTGCTGCTGCACCTTTTCTGCCTTGGAGCGGTTCTCTTCGGTCAGGGAGGCCACGTTGTTGCTCAGTCCGGCGATGGCGTCGCCTTGTGCCTCGATGAGGGCGTCCTTCTCTGCCAGACTCGCCTCGAGCTCCTGGATGCGGGCAGCCTGAGTCTCAATCTGGTTTTGCAGGTTCTCGATGGTCTTCTGCATCTTGGAGGCCTTGATGCTGCTGTTCTTGAGCTTCTCCTGCAGTTGCGCAATCATGTCGCGGTTCTGCTGCATGGCTTGCTGTATGAATTCCATATTCTCGCGAATCACGTCGCGACTGCTTGCGCTCTCCGGATTACCTTCGGCAATCGTCACACGACCTTCAGCCTCGTTGACGCGACGGATGCCCTCCTGCACTTCGTTGAAGGTGCTCAGTATGTCGTCCAGCTCCATATCCTTCTCGTTGATGATGCGCTGCAGGGAGTCGCGTTCCTGCTGGGCAGCTTCTTGTTTTTCGCCTGTCAGGTTGCATGCGCTCAAGCTGAGTGCACAGGCAACGAATAAAAGAATCTTTTTCATAATGTTTACTATTTGACGATCCTAATTGATTTACGATTTAATGATTTACGATTTACAATTTATTTACGATTTAGTAATTAAGCTATTTGCAAAGGAGCCATAACTCTGGCTCTTAACTCTACACTCTTCACTCTTCGTTCTTCACTCTTCACTCTTCTTCCCTCCTACTACTATCACGAACTCGCCGCGTGGCTCTGTCTCCGTGAAGTGCTGCAAGACTTCCTGCAAGGTGCCGCGGACGCTTTCCTCGTGTATCTTGCTTATCTCGCGGCAGACGCTGACCTGTCTGTCCGGTCCGAAGACCTCGATGAACTGCGAGAGAGCCTTCACGATGCGATGGGGCGACTCGTAGAAAATCATCGTGCGTGTCTCGTCGGCAAGGGCTTGGATGCGCGTCTGCCTGCCCTTCTTCTGCGGCAGGAAACCTTCGAAGCAGAAGCGGTCGCAAGGCAAGCCGCTACTCACGAGTGCCGGTACGAAAGCCGTTGCTCCAGGCAGGGTGATGACCTCCACGCCGGCCTTGATTGCTTCGCGAGCCACGAGGAACCCAGGGTCGCTGATGCCCGGTGTCCCGGCATCGCTCACCACGGCTATCGTCTGTCCTGCCTGCAGGCGCTCCACGATGCCATCGACCGTCTGGTGCTCGTTGAACTTATGGTAGGAGAGCATGGCATTCCTGATGTCGAAGTGCCGGAGCAGGTTGCCACTTGTCCGTGTGTCCTCGGCAAGGATGAGGTCTGCCTCGCGAAGCACCTTGAGCGCCCGCATCGTCATGTCATCAAGATTGCCTACAGGAGTAGGCACCAAGTAAAGCGTCCCCATACATTATTCTATATTATAGCGTGTGCAAAGATACGAAAAATACATTGAACGTTGAACATTGAACATTGAACATTAATTGTTTTTTACATTTTTAGGCATCTCTTTGCTCGGTAATTAAAGATATTTTGTATATTTGTGCCTGAAAAACATTTCTAAACTACCTAAAGGAGATTAGAATGAAAGATTAGGGCGTAGCCTTAAATTATGAATTATGAATTATGAATTATGAATTAAATGAAAGATGTAGGTTCAAGTAATGGCGAAATGATGCGCAGGGGCCGTGTAGAGGTCGTGTGCGGCTCGATGTTCTCGGGCAAGACGGAGGAACTCATCCGCCGACTCCGTCGGGCACAGTTTGCCAAGCAGAGAGTAGAAATCTTCAAGCCCTCCATCGATGTGCGCTACAGCGAGGAGGAAGTAGTCAGTCACGAGGGCAACAGCATCCTCTCCACGCCGGTCGATTCTTCCGCAAGCATCCTGCTCATGGGTCAGGAGAGCGATGTGGTGGGCATCGACGAAGCGCAGTTCTTCGACGAGCACATCGTGGAGGTGTGCAACGAGCTGGCCAGCCGCGGCATCCGTGTCATCGTGGCAGGTCTCGACCTCGACTTCAAGGGACAGCCCTTCGGCCCCATGCCTCAGCTCTGTGCCATAGCCGACGAGGTGACAAAGGTGCATGCCATCTGTGTCCGTTGCGGCGCTCTGGCCTACGTCAGCCACCGCATCGTGGCAGGCGAGAAGCAGGTGATGCTCGGCGAGAAGCATGAGTACGAACCGCTCTGCCGAGAGTGCTACGCTATGGCCGTTCAGAAGCAG